>Ga0268262_10000025_pt1 | contig 165338 bp, 166 predicted proteins | sample TergutNc150P3_FD_190354 | JGI IMG/M metagenome (GOLD analysis project Ga0268262, IMG submission 190354) | Nasutitermes corniger P3 segment gut microbial community from laboratory colony in Florida, USA - Nc150 P3 (SPAdes) (version 2) | ecosystem: Host-associated > Arthropoda: Insects >...
GTCCGCCGCTCGCCTAGACATTGCTGCCCGACTCGCTCGACTTGCATGCATCAGACACGCCACCAGCGTTCGTTCTGAGCCAGGATCAAACTCTTCATAAGTTTGCTGACTTTTAAAATCAATTGTTCTCTGAATTAACAGAGCATGGCATTTAATTCTCTAATCTACCAAGTTTTTCTCTCTACTTTCCAAACAGCAAGATGCCTCACAGAGCAGCTTTCCCTCTAAAAAAATTAGAATGGCTTAGAAATATAGTAATTTTTTTAAATTATGTCAAGGGAAAAGCCCATTTTTTTGATTAATTCTTTATGCAACGCACAGAATATAAGTAATCTGCCTTTTTTTCATTCTCCTGAGTCATAACCTTTTTATTGTTGGTTATTTTATTTTTGTAGGCTCTTGTTCCATCGTTTGGCAGGTACGGATTTTTGTACTCTGTAGCACTCCACCAGTGGGCTTCTTCTTCTTTTCCAGAGTAATATCCTGTTGCATCTGAAAGTTGGTCGCAAGAAACACACCACCCGCTGCCAATGGCACGAAATCCGTAGCTATCCACGCCTTTGTCTGAGATAGAACTTTCTTTCCAGTCGGTGGTGGCTTTTAATTTTGTACCAACATCCCAACCATAAATTTCGTCTTCGTAATTTTCAAATATTTCTTTGTCGATGAATCTCCACAATGCATTCCATTCCGAGGTGTCTGGCAAATGCCAGCCGCTTGGGCAAATGCCTTGGTGCGGCTTTTTTATTTGACTTGCGCAAGAAGAGTTATTGCAACTTGCAGAGAAACCCATTGCCGTTGCCCAATCATATAGCCTACCATATTTATCGCAGTTGAGTTTGACTCCGGGCGCGGTGGGCGCAAGCCAAGTATCTTCGCCATTTCCTTTGCCTTGAGCGTAGCATTTGTGTTTTCCGCTGCTGGGAGTATAGTTCAAATTGGCAGCCATCCAGATTTGTTTATTTATATCAACGGTTTTATAGGTTTGGTCTTCGTAGGTCACAAAACCGTATTCTTTCAATATGCCATTGGAGCAATAATGAGTTTCGTTATTGTCTTTTACAGTGCAGGCAATTAATGCAATGCTTGAAGATGAGGGTATGCTGCTTGAAGACGAAGATATGCCGCGCGAAGACGAAGATATGCCGAGTGAAGACGATGAAACATTGCTAGATGATGATGGAATATTTTCTGATGATGATGAAATATCACCTGAATTGCTTGAAGATGATGGTTCAGCGTCAAGAGAAGAACTGCTGCTGTTTTCGCCCTCAGAAACCGAGCTGCTTGAATCCTGATTTTCGGCAGAGCTTGAACTGGAGGAGCTTGATGTGGAGGGTTCGCTTTGCCAGCTAGACGAGGATATGCCGCCCAAAATTGCCGAGCTTGAAGATGATAAAATTTCTTCTGAGCTTGAGCTGGAGGCTCCAGCTTCTATTTCAGGTTCTTCTGGAAGGTGTAAAGTACAGGAAATGAAGGTATGAACCCCTATACCTAGTATTAAGAGGATTAACAGGAATTTATGTATAGAAATATCCATATTTAATTTATAATATAGAAAAAATTTTACTATATTTAAATTATGCGCATATTTTTGTTTACCATAGCCTTAGTGCTCGCTGTTTTGGGTTGCAGCGATGGCAAACTTAATTTATTGCTAGTTTTTTGGACAGACCGCGAGGAATCCAGTTCAAGCAGAGAAAGAATGTCTCTAGACGCGAAATCCTCTATCTACATCTCCAGCTCTAGCATTGCCCCAATACCTATACCCAGCAGCTCAAGCATATATGTACCACCTCCGCCTTCTTCCAGTTCACAAGAAGAACCACCCTCCAGCAGCAGCTCCGAAGAAGAAATTTCTAGCTCCAGCAGTAGTTCAAGTTCCAGCTCAAGCTCCAGACCCCCTAGGTCTAGTAGCTCTGGCAAAACGGATAGTGATGGCAATACGTATGAGGATTATCCTAGGATTGAACCAGGAGCGCCGGGTGTTAAAAAAGCCGTAACCACGCGCTATTGGGATGGTTGCAGACCCTCTTGCTCTTATATAGGAAATATTGACAACAAACAAAAACCCTGGGTTATTGGCAGAGCTTGTGATAAAAATGGTCGCAATGAAATTCCGCTATTATACCTCAACCCGCGTTCCGACAAAGATGGAACCTATTACACTGCTGTACCATGTTACAAGGAAGATGGCCAATCTTGGCTCAAAAGTCAAACCTACAAAGACTGGGTAAACACCCATCCCGCTTTTCCAAAAGAAAGCCACGCTCATACCTGTTTTGATATGTCTCCACACGCAGTAAACGATACCTTGGCTTACGCCTTTGCAGCCACGCTAGAGACAACTCTCCCGTGCGGTAAATGTGCTCGCTTGCAAGTTAATGACGAATGGCCCTATGATGCCAAGCCAAGAGTAACTCATAGAGCACTTAAAGGCAAAACCTTGATTGTGATGGCAAACAATACCGGTACTATTGGCGAAAATCATTTTGATATTATGTTCCCAGGCGGCGGCTTAGGTGCATTTGATTGTTTCTCAGAGCAAATTGGTATGAAGCCTAATGCAAATAATGGCAATGACGGACCATTAGGGCACAGAATGGGCGGCTTGTTGAGCACTTGCGTATATAAACCTTTAAGCGACAGATTTACATTGGAACAATGGCAAGAATGCCTTAGAACTGAATGCCATAAAACATTTGACAGCAAAGACAAAATCCTTTTAGATGGTTGCCTGTGGAGCGCAGATTGGTTTATGGCGGCAGATAATCCTAGCGTAGATTGGATAGAGACTCCCTGCCCTCAATATTTGATTGATAAATACAATTCAACAGTTACTACAGAACTTCCAAATTGCAGCAGGAACTCAACTCCGCAATGTCAAATTGATGGTGTGCAAAATTTTTAAAGGCAGTAATCTTCTTTAGCCATAGCCTTGTGTTCTGGGGTTATGGTGTAAACGTATTCTATAGATAACCAATAATCTGCTCTTAACTCGTTTATTTCTTTTCCTTTTTTATACGATTTCCAAGAACGCATATCAAATTTATCGTGTTTTATTGGACCGTCAAAAACTAAACATTTTTGGGGTTTATTCAAAAAATGCAATTCCATTCTAATTGGCTTATTACAATCTCCGAACGAAACAAAACCGCAATCTCTACCATAATCACCCCATCCTGTATCTGCATAAGAATGCAAAGTATCGTTTTTGGCAATAATTTTTTCATAATAATAGGTATCTATAAACCAATCATCATTGTAATCTTCCCCAATTGTAACTATCTTAACGATTTCGCCACTTTTATTTGCGTATGCGGGATAGTTTTCATATGTAGCTGAACAATCATCGCAATAGCAGCTTACAATGCTGGCTAGAATGTAAGCGAGCAAGATTAATTTTAATTTTTTCATAAAGCATAACTCCTTAGTTTTAAATTGGAATCCCAATTCCTAGATTAAAATCTGGCAAAGGGGATATATTAATGTTTTTATGATTCATTCCTGCCGCAACACCAAATCCAATATCGGTAAATATAGATACCTTGGAAAGTTTCCATGAATAACCCAAATAACCCATAGTATCAAACCATAAACCTTTGATTCTCGTTTCGTGAAAAGTCAAAATAGAAAAATACGTATCACCACCATCGGCAACATAAGTGCGTTTATAGTAAAACACACCTACTTGCTCTTGCAAATACAAACCTTTGCCTTTTTTAAACAAGTAATGGCGCATTCCAATATCGCTACCTAACTTCAATAGTACAAGATCTGTATGTTCCCTCAATAAACTGGGCTTGATTATTAGTGAATTAGACAAACTAGATGGAATTTCTATAGTAGAATACAATGCGTTTATTACTGTATAAAATATGTTTGAAGAAAGGGAAATCGGATGAAAATAAACCGATGTTCTGGTGTTATCTTGTACTTTGGCTGCCTCTTGTGCATTTGCATAAGAAATGAAGAGAATCAATAGAACAAAACATATTCGCATTATATAAATTTACAAAATTTTTTAGCAATTTGTTTTTTTTGTATATTTTATATATATGAAAAATCCTTTCAAAATAGGGCAAATATACGGCTGGGCTATTTTTGCAATAGCGGTAATTGTCATGGCTTGCGGACAGGTAAGTGGCTCGGGTTCATCATCTTCCGATAGCAGTTCTTCGAAAACATCATCTGGAGAATCGGGCAGCTCTCAAGGTAGCAATGGCAGCAGTTCAAACGAAAACGCTGTTTGCAAAGGAACTTGCTGCAACGGAGCACCTTACGATAACTCAAAAAATTTCTGCGATAAAGACCAGCTTTATCCTCTTTGCAATGGCAAATCTTACGATCCTTATCAGGTGGGTTGTTTTGGAAATAAACTGTACCCGAAATGCTCACTTGAATCCACACGTGGAACCTGTGTTGATAACAGTTTGCTGAGATGCAGGCAAGAAGGCAAAGGAGACGAATACATAAAGGACCCTTTGGTGGGCATGAAATGTGAAGCGAATGGAAAAATTGTGGGAAAAACAAAGGATATCCGTGATGGCAGAGAATATGAAATTGCTCAAATAGGCGACCAAATTTGGCTGGCAGAAAACTTGCATTATGAAACTAAGGAACCGAGAAATAAAAGCGTATGTTACGGCGAAAATTCTTCCAATTGCGATACGTATGGCATGTTATATGATTGGGCAACTGGAATGGGTTTGCTAGATGATTGCAACTATACCAGTGATAACTGCCCACCAGTACAAGGCGTTTTATGGAGCGGAATATGCCCTCCAGATTTTTATATGCCTGGCAATGCGGATTGGAAAAAATTGGTTGACTATGCAGGCGGCGATTCCATTGCTGGTAATCGGCTCAAATCCACAAGCGGCTGGAGTTTTAACGGCAACGGAACAGATAGCTATGGGTTCAATGCTTTGCCCGGAGGCTATTATTATGAATATACTCATGGATTCTCCGAAGGTCCAGATAACAAGGATAATAAAAATAGCATAGCTATGTGGTGGGCAGACACTCAGCATCCAAAACCCGATGCATACTATTGGACTGTTATTTCTTCAGATACAGAAATTCGGAACAACTTCCAGTCCAAAGGTCCACATAAGGCTTATGTTCGTTGTTTGCATTATTTTTAAAAAATCACAACTCCAAATGGTCTATTAATCTGGTTTTGCCAAAATAGCAAGCTAACAAAATAACAGAGTTTTTTGTTGTTTTGGCAGGCATTAAATCGCTTTTGTTTGCTATTTCAATGTATTGAATTTTTCCGCCGGCTTGCTGTATTTTTTTTTGAATTATATTTTTCAATTCTGCCAGAGATTTACCAGTTTTTTTTGCAGTTATCATTCCAGCGTAAATGGAACTGGCGGCTTCTCTTTCTTTTTGAGTCATATATTCATTTCTGCTAGACATTGCAAGTCCGCTTTTTTCTCTTATTGTTTTTACGCCTATTATTTTAACGGGAAAATTTAAATCGTGAACCATTTTTTTTATTAAATGGAGTTGCTGAAAATCTTTTTCGCCAAAATATGCTTTGCTCGGCAGGGATATGTTGAATAGTTTTGCAACAACGCTCAAAACGCCTGCGAAATGCGTGGGGCGGTATTTGCCACAATAGAGGTGTTCAAGGCTTGGATTGTGCACAAAGGTTTGGAGCGGCAAGGGATACATAGCTTGCGGCTCTGGGGCAAAAATAATATTTGCGCCTGCCGCAGCGCATAGCTTGGCATCGGCTTTTAGTCTGCGCGGATATATTGCAAAATCTTCGTTTGCTCCAAATTGCGTGGGATTCACAAAAATGCTCACAATGGTAATATCATTGCTTTTCGCAGACATTTCAATGAGAGAAATATGCCCCTTGTGCAAAGCTCCCATAGTTGGAACCAAACCGATGCTTTTCCCTTGGGCTTGCATTTTTTTTGAAAATTTTTGCAAAGCCGCAAGGCTCTTGATTATTTTGATTTTTGCTGCATTTTTTCGCATGTGTTTTCCAGAGGGCAAAACGATAATATGGCTGCAGTGAAAAATGGCATCCATATAGCATAGCAAATATATATGATTATTGAATTCAACAAATTCACAGAAGCGAGCAATGGCAGTTTCATAAAGTAATAAATTATATCCAAAATAATTAACAAAATAATGGAAAGCAAACTAACCGGAATGGTTTTGCGAACGCTATGCACTATTGCTCCCTTTAATGTTTTTTTATGCTCTGCTCGGCGAATTTGATAGCCGAGTATAAAGAGAAAATGAAAAGCATCGGCGAAAAACAAGGAAATAAACCCAAACCAAGCCAAATTTGAAACATTTAAAAATAATAGCCAAGCCGAAAGCCCATAAGCTAAAAGAATAAAAGGCAACATAGATTTTGCAACCAATCCGCGTATAAAAAAGAAATTTGTTACGGCAATTACAAAAATGCAAGCTAAAAGAATTGGCATATAATCTTTGCATGTTTCAACGGCAATGAGCAGCAGGCAATCGAAAAGCAAAAAGAAAAACCAAAGCAAAGAACATTTAAAGCCAAAAAATTTCCACCTGAAAAGAAATAGGGCAAAAACGGCAAAAATAACTCCATAGTGATTGGTTAAGAAATTAAAATCACATAACACAAATTTATGTGTAACTTCCAAGGTTTGCGTTGCCAAAATCACAAGCGAACCCAAAACCCCATCTATGCGCACCAAAGCTACCGAACAAAGCAAAACGGCAATTAGAATCCATATAAGTCTAAAACGAATAGAATATTCCGATATTCTCTGTACCTGCGACATTTTCTCTCTCAAATCCATACGTGCTAAATATAGTAAAAAAATTACTATGTTTCCAAAATGGAAGAAGTAGTTATAATAGGTTCGGGACCGGCAGGGCACACTGCGGCTATTTATTTGGGCAGGGCAAAAAGGGAGCCTCTCATGTTTGAGGGTTTTATGGCAGGCGGCATTGCCGCTGGTGGGCAGCTCACAACCACCGAAACCATCGAGAACTTCCCAGGCTTTGCAGATGGAATTTTAGGCTCCGAGCTTATGGAGCAAATGCGCAAGCAGTCTTTGAAAAATTCTGTTCGCATAGTTACAGAAACGGTTGCTTCCGTTGATTTTTCAAAAAAGCCTTTTGTGCTAACTCTGGAAAGCGAAGAGAAAATAGAGGCAAAAAGCGTTATAGTTGCAACAGGGGCAACGGCAAAGGTTTTGAACATTCCGGGCAGCAAGCAATACTGGCAAAAGGGGATTTCTGCCTGTGCTGTGTGCGATGGCGCGCTTCCCATTTTCAGGAATAAAACCATAGCCGTTGTTGGCGGCGGAGATACCGCAATGGGCGAGGCGGAGCATCTTGCAAAATTCGCAAGCGAAGTGGTGATTATCCACCGAAGGGATGAATTCAGGGCTAGCCTTGTTTTGCAAGAGAGAATAAAGAGCAATCCAAAAATCAAAATTATGTGGAACAGCATTCCTGTGGAATTCAAAGGGAGCAAATTTTTGGAATCGGTGACTTTGCAAAATACTCTCACAAAAGAAAACACAGAACTTGGGATATCTGGATTTTTTTATGCCATTGGGCATAACCCAAACACAGAATTTTTAGGCGGGCAGTTAAAGCTAGATGAGCAGGGATTTATAATAACAAAACCCGGCAGCACAAAAACAAGCGTAGAAGGAGTTTTTGCGGCAGGCGATGTTCAAAACCCGCACCACAGGCAGGCAATAATAGCCGCAGGCTCAGGCTGCTTGGCTGCACTTGAATGTGAAGAGTTCATAAATCTTTATTGAGAACCTTTTTCAATTCCTTGCTGGGTTCAAATACCGGTTTTTTGCCAGCTTCTATTTCTATTGGCTCTCCAGTGCGAGGGTTGCGGGCTTTGTAGCCGTTTCGGTTGCGAATTTTGAAGCGCCCAAAGCCGCGAATCTCAATATTATTGCCTTCAATCAAAGAACGCGCAACAGAGTCTAAAAAACATTCAATTATTTTTTTTGTTTCAATTTGCGGTAAACCCGTTCTAGATGAAATATCATTCACCAAATCTCTTTTTGTTACATTTCCTATTCCTTTCATTTTATTTTTAATTCTCCTTGTTCAATCGCTTAAACTCGCTTCCCGCTACTCTGTCAAAGGGGTCTATTTGCAAAATATTATTTAAATAATCAATATACTTGGTAGTATCGCCGAGCTGCATATAGGCTGAACCGAGTTGCATCATAACAGAAGTGTTTACTGGCATTTTTGCCAAAGCGGTTGTTAAATGCCGTATAGCCTCTTTGTATCCGCCATTTGCGTTCAATATAATACCTATGCGATAATGTGCGTTTGCGTGTGTAGAATCTAGTTCTATGGCTTTTAAATATGCTTCCAAAGCATTTTTTGTTTTTTTGCGAATATCTGATGTACTGCCGCTTTCGTTTGCCTCGCTGAGGTAAAGCTCACCAAGGTTGAACCAAGTTTGGCAATCGTAAGGGTTTATTTTCAGGGCTTTTTTGTAAAGGTCTTCTGCATTTGAATCGCGTTTCAAATAGAATTCCGCCATTCCTAGTCGTGCGATATAGCGTGAATTATAAGGTTCTGTTTTAAACGCTTTTTCCAGATATTCATACGATTTTTTAAAATCCCCTCTTTGCATTATATAACGCCCATATTGATAATTTGTCTCTGCCGATTCGGGATTTGTTTTCAATATGGTTTTGAACATATTTTCTGCATTGCTTCTTTGGCTTGTATCTGGATTTAGCCCTGATATGGCGGCTTTGGCGGTTAATAAATCTGCATTGCCTGGATATTTGCCTAAGGCGGTCTCTAGCCCGCTTAACGCAGTTTCAAATCTTTTTGAATAAAAATGCCCATAAGCCAAATCCACTAAAACCGATATCGGTGCTGACTTTAAAGAAATTCCATTTTGCAAAATATAAACCGCCTCCTCTGGATAGCCCGCTTCCAAAAGCAAATGCCCCACTCGTGCGGCAATCTTTGGATTTTCCAAAAACAATCTCGATACTCCTTGTATGGAAACCGGACCCTGTGATTCCATTGGTTGGGAATCCGTATCTGATTCTGCATTTTCAGTTAATTCTGGATTTTCAGGAGTTTTAACGGTTTCAGTTGTGTCAATTGATTCCGCTAAGGTATCCGATTTTTCGTCTATACCTTCTGGAACAACTGGTGGCGGCGGCAATTCAAAAGACGTGGAATCTTGTTTTTCAATTAGTTGAAGCCCCGTAATTTCCTGAACTTGCTCAATTATGTGTTTCCCAAAAGTTGAATAAATAAAATTTGAATAAAAATATAACAAAAACCCGCTTGCAATGAGCATAAGAACCAAAAAGATACCTATTCTCCTTATAAAGCGTTTATCTTCTGGCGCAAGCCGTGAAAAAAATATGCCTAATGGATTTGCCACAATGGAGAATATACAATTTTTTACATTTCTATTATGGAAAAAAAATTCATAGCAGGGTTAATTGCACCCGATGTTTTACAAAATGCTATTTCAATAAAAAAATGCGGGATTTTGGAAATTCGCTATGATTTATTTGAGAATATGGATGATTGGTCAGGTCTTTTGCAAAAAGTTTCTGAGCTTAATCCAAAAGCTCTAAAACTTGGCACAATCAGGCTGGAAAAAGACGGCGGAAAATGGAAAAATTCCAGAGCAAGCGAAAGAATGGGTTTATTTGACAAATCCTTAGACTGGATAGACTTGGAAAGAGGAATGATAACCGAAAAAAGCAAACATAAAATAATTTGTTCTTGGCATTTATTTGATAGAGTTCCAAATATGAGCGAGTTAAGCGAATTTGCCGAGGAATGTTTAGAACTTGGGGTTCAAGGGTGCAAAGTAGCAGCTATGGCTCATTTAAAGCGCGATGCAGAACCCCTGTACGATTTTGCAAAAAAATACGGAAAAAAATTTGAATTGTTCGCTGCCTTTGCAATGGGCGAGCAGGGAAAGGAAAGCCGTGTTCGTTCTTTGAAAGAAGGTGCTAATTTGACTTATGCCTCTATTGGAAAAGCCCTTGCCCCAGGGCAATTAAGCGTAGAGGAGATAAACTATCAGAGCGACTGAAGCTAGCAGTGCTATTGCTATTTGTGTAATCCAGATGATACGTGAAATCTTATAGGCTTTTTGCCTTTTTATGCTCCAGAATGGTTCATCTGTGTTCCGCATTATGCCTTCTTTTTTGTTTTGCCAGCAGACACATTTTTGCCACCTTCAATTTCAAAAAATTCTGGGGTTAAAATTGTGCCTTTGCAGAACACCATAGCTCGCGCAATGGCATTCTCCAGTTGGCGAATATTGCCGGGCCACATTTGCTCTTGAAGCATAGACACCGTTTCTTCGCTTGCTTCTTCCACGGCACGACCGTTTTCTTCGTTGAATTTGCCAATAAAATAATTCAGCAAATCTGGAATATCATCGGTGCGTTCCCTGAGCGGTGGAATATGCACAGGCACAACGCTAAGGCGATAATATAAATCTTCTCTGAAATTTCCGCTATCCACTTCTTTTCTCAAATCCCTATTGGTGGTGCAAATTATGCGAACATCCACTTTTATCTCATCGTCTCCGCCAATGCGTACAACTGTGCGTTCTTGCAAAACGCGCAATAGCTTGCTTTGGGCGGCAAGAGGCATTTCGCCTATTTCGTCTAGCAAAAGGGTGCCGCTATCTGCAAGCTCAAATTTGCCACGCCTAGTTTTCAAGGCTCCTGTGAAGGCTCCCTTCTCGTGCCCAAAAAGTTCGCTCTCTATCAAAGACTCCGGCAATGCGGCGCAATTTATTTTGATAAATGGATTGCCAGCTCTCAAACTTTGATAATGCAAGGCACGAGCCAAAACCTCTTTTCCAACCCCAGATTCTCCCGTGATTAAAACAGAAGCGTTTGTGGGTGCAACGGTTTCCACAAATTTATTGAGTGCCACAAATTTTTCGCTGTGCCCGATGAAATTTTTTTCGCAAAGGCGTTTTTTCAAAACGGTATTTTCCATTCTGTACTTATATTTTTCAAGTACCATAGCAACAGCGTGTTCTATTATCTCTGCGTGTTCAAAATCTTTTTTCTCTATAAAATGGTCTGCCCCATTTTGCAGAGCCTCTACTGCCATTTCAATGGAGCCAAAAGCCGTCATCATCAAAAACGGCTGCGAAGGGCGGTCTTTTTTCACTGCTTTCAGCAAATCCAGCCCTGTCATTCCGGGCATTTTGTAGTCTGAAATTATCAAATCCGGATTCACAACCGAAATTTGCTCCAAAGCGATTTGCGGATTTGCCGCAACCGTGCAGCGATGCCCATTTAGCTCAAGGCTATCCGCCACCATATCGCGCATAATTTCTTCGTCATCAACCACAAGTATTTTTGCCATTGGGGGTAATATAGAAATTTTGCTACCTTACCATACACTTTGGCAATCTTGGCAATACCAAGTTCCATCTTTGCGCTCAATGTTAGAACTGCCGCATATAGGACAGCTAACATTAACATAATCACTCATAAATTTCAAAAATCTTGCTAGCATTTTAAACTCTCCTTGTTTTAGCTGAATATATGTGTAAATATAGAAAATAATATGCCAATAAATGACTCATTAATTTTATATTTTCTGTATTGAAATGTTCCGAATGTTAGGTATTTTAGTATTTGTTATAGCGATTATTAAATTCGTGTTACCGCTCATATTAGCGGGGATAATAGGGACAGCTATATATGTATCTGCACAATCTGAGCAACAACAGGAAAATAAACAACAACAAAGCAAAGAATATAAAACCATAAAAATAGGAAACCAAACTTTGATGTCGGAAAATTTGAATTATAACGTAACAGGCAGCAAATGTTACAAAAACAATCCTAAAAACTGTGCAAAATGCGGACGGCTATACGATTGGAGCACAGCGAAGAATGCCTGCCCACAAGGTTGGCGTTTGCCAACTAGTAATGAGTGGAAAATTTTAGCAAGCAATGCTGGATTTTCTGCTCTTACGTGTGGTTATGGCACTGCCGATGGCAATTTCTACAATTTTAGCAATTATAGTTATTGGTGGAGTGCCTCAGAGAAAAATTTCAATAACGCTTACTTCCTAAGCATAGACGATAATGGCAATGTGCATAGAAACCATCTTGATAAAAATCTCCTGTTCTCTGTTCGTTGCGTGAAAAATTAAGGAATTGTTAAGGAAATAAAGTCTTTAACTGCTGGGGACATAGGGGGTCGGCTAAATTTCCAGACTGTTGAAACAAGGTGGAAAAATCCTGCTAATTTCACTTCGTAGACAGAATACGTAACATTTTCTATATTTGCGTTGTAGCTTGCAAAGGCGGGTTGTAAACGTTGGAATTTTTAGGGCAATTCTGACGTTTCAAATATTTTTGCCCTTAAAATATAGGAACATAGTTATGGATGCAGATAAAACAAAAGTAGAAGATTTTTTAGCTTTAAGTAAAACACAGTTTGTAATACCAATTTATCAAAGAGATTACGATTGGTCTATTATACATTGTGAACGTCTATTGAACGATATTCTTGAAGTAGGAAACAATGAAAAGCAAATCGCTCATTTTATCGGAAGTATTGTTTATGTTTACGATCCTCGTACAACATCAAGAATCAAAGAGTTCACTATTATTGATGGACAACAGCGTTTAACAACCATTACTCTTATTTATTTGGCTATTTATTGGTTAGCAAAAAAATTAAACAATGAATCTCTTGCCAATGAAATAGTTGAAACATATTTAATCAACAAATTTGCATCTGAAGAAGAGAAACTTAAATTACGACCAACAGAAAATAATGACAAAGCACTGAAATATCTTTTGAGAAATGATATAAACGAAGAATTTTCTGATCATTCCAAATTAATTGATAATTTTAATTATTTCAAAGGAAAAATAATGGAAGAAAACTATGCAATTTTGTTGAAAGGTCTATCAAAATTGATGTTTGTTGAAATTTCTCTAGATAGGATAGATGATGATCCACAACGAATTTTTGAAAGTCTTAATTCAACAGGATTAGAGTTATCGCAAGCCGATTTAATCCGAAATTATATTTTAATGGGATTGGATAGAATAGACCAAAACAAAATATACCAGAATTATTGGGAAATTATAGAAAAATTTGCAAAAGACGAGACTTTAAACATCAGTAAGGTGTCTGATTTTATCAGGGATTTCTTAACCTTTGAAAACAAGCGAATACCAAATAAAGACAAAGTCTATATTGAATTTAAGAAAAAATATCCTGTTAAAAATATTCTTGAACTTGAACAAAATTTGTCGGCTATAAAAGGCTTTGTCAAGCATTACAATAAATTACTCAATCCTAAAAACGAATTGGATGCTGATATTCGAGAACAATTAGAATATATCAGTCAAATTGAAATCAATGTTTCATACCCATTTTTAATGAAGGTTTATGAAGATTTTGATAAATCTATTATTGACAAAAATTTATTTATAAAAATTTTAGAACTGATACAGACGTTTGCTTGGCGTAGATTCATTGTTGAGTTGCCAACTAACGCTTTAAACAAAATTTTTATGACTCTTTATGATAAAGTAGATGTAAATGATTATATAGGGTCAATACAAAAGTGGTTAATTACAAGGTCAGGCGCACAACGGTTACCTAAAGATCCCGAAGTTCTTGATATGTTAAAAGTAAAAGATGTTTATAACATAAAACCTAAAAACAGGATGTATCTACTTGAAAGACTGGAAAATTTTGAAAATACAGAATGTGTTATTATTGATGAAAATATCACCATTGAACATATTCTACCACAAAATCCTGATAGCAAATGGAAAACGGATTTAAGCAGTGAAGATTATAAATTTATGATGACTTATTTAAATTCTATTGGAAATCTTACATTGTCGGGAAACAATGGAAAATTAGGAAATAAAACATTCATAGAAAAAAGAGATTTAGAAAATGCAGGTTATAAAGCTAGTCGCTTGTGGTTAAACAAATATCTTGCTTCGATTGATTGTTGGAATAAAACGGCAATAGAAAAACGCTTTGATATGATAGCAGAACGTTTTCTTAAAATATGGGAATATCCAAATATTAACGTTGAAGCGAATTTAGATAACGAAGAAATAAATATTTTTGAAGCAGACGACCCTACACACAAACAAATAGAATATATAGTATTTTGCGGTGAAAAGATAGAAAATAAACGGAGTAATAATGAGTATTACGTTGAAATATTCAAAAAATTATTTGAACTCAATCCTGAAACATTTTTTACAACTGATTTAGGAATTCGAATTAAACTTTCGAAAATTGGCGAGGAATCTACTCTTACTGGGCAAAGATATTTACCTATAAATGATACTTATTCTGTAAATGTTAACTTATCAACAAAAGATTTATTCGATAGGATAAAACACGCATTGACAATTTTTGAACTCGAAGACGAATTAGTAGTAAAATATGTGTATAAAATTTTAAATAAGTCATAAGTTTATAACCTGCAACTAAACTTGCATAAAATTGATTTCCTTAAATGAGGGTAATAAATAGCCAAAATAAAAAAGAAATTAAAATTATAATACCACAGCCAATTAAAGTATTATTTCTATCCTCTTTTTTCTTTATATAAAATGTCGCAAGCTCATGCGATGTAGGATTAATTTTTTCCAATACATCAACGAAATATTTAGCATTCGTCCTATTTAATGCAGTTTCGTAACATTGAATATATATTGAGGTTGTAAATTCGTTTTTGCCAAATTCTGAAATTAACTCTTTCACGAATAATTCAAGCAAAGATAATAAATTTAAAATATCAGTCTCGTGATTTTCTTCAAGTTTTACTTGTTCTTCAACACTAAGGGCATTATAGCTATTTATTGCATTATTATATGATACTGAGACAAGATTAACTAAATCAATACTCATCTGCTTTATAGCTTCATTTTGCTTAGTATTATCATCTAGCTTTTTAATATCTTTTAAAACACTTTTTATACAATTTTCAACAGAAGAAACATTCGACGATAAGCATGCTTTAGAATAGATACTGTAAAAATTTGCTTCCCAATTGTCAGGTTCTTCCATTAAAGCAATTTTGTAAAACTCCGCAGCTTGTTCATAGTTTTTGTTTTCCCTTGCTTTTCGAGCATTTTTTAGAGCATTTTCCAACTTGGCAGAAGTATCAATTGTAACCATCATTTTTTTGGCTTCTTCAACTGAATACTTTGAACCACAGTTTTGGCAGGTAAATACGTTGCCTTGTTTGATTAAGTCTTTGCCACCGCACATTTCGCAAACTATTTGTTTCATATTAAATGAGTTTTATGGTTAAGGGTCATAGCTTAGGTAAATATAGAAAATAAAAATCAGCCATAAATATCCTTTCGCATACTTACAGTTTTGCGATTTTTGTTGTATAATTCCTCATTTACTAAAAAACCGTTCTTTTTGTAAAAATTCAAAACCTTTGCATTATGCTCAATATCGGCATCTACTGTGAGAAAACGGCAAGCAGCGTGAATTTCATCACAAAAACAGGCTATAGATGCCGCGAAGTCTATCATATATGTTCCAATCCCTTTGTATTTTCCTAAAAAATTTTTATCTACAGCTAGTTTTGCGATTTTTATAGAAGGTATCATTTTAAATGGATAATTCAAAGAATGAAATTTTTTCTCTGCCATGGAAATTTTTATTGAATCTGTTATTAATGACATATATGAAACTATTCTTTTTTGTTCTTTGTCTCGCAATAACCAAGTTAAAGCTATATGGTCATTTCTTGAACGAACTGCATCAATGGTTAAATATTCATTATATTCTGGTACAGAACAACAAAATCCATCAAGCGAACTTGTTGCATTAAGTTTCTCAAAATAAAAGAATTTTAATCCATTATGTGAAGAAATAAGAATACGATTATTCATCATCATCCCTAATCATACTCTTAAAAATTCTATTCCGTTCTTTAATCTCCGCCAAACGCTTTGGACTTGGCGTTCTACGAATCTCGGCTATAATTTGCCGAGCGATATTCACATCGCGAACAACAGTTGCCTGTACTGGTTTAACCTTAATAGCCATAATAGCCTCCAATAATAAATATAGAAAAACACAACTAGCCCTCTAAATCCCCTCCGGCATCCAGTGCATAATCCTCTTGTATTCCACGCTTTTTAGCTTATCTTTCCAAAAATCGTCTTTGGTCATTTTAGCCAAATTTGCAACTGTGCACCAATAGCGAATACTGTTCGGTGCTCTTTTTGCGTAAAGAGCTTCGCTCTCTTTGTATATGGAAACCGCCTCTTGGACCCTGCCCAACTTAAAAAGCATATCTGCTTTGTTTTGCGTAATTATCGGATGCTTTGGGTAGCGTTTTAGCAAGGTGTTTGCAATTTCCAATGCTTCAACGTATTTCTTTTTATCGTATAAAATCCACATATAGGTGTTTCCAAAAAGGGGAGAAAATAAAGGGCTGTCATCAAATCCCTTTTTTAAGTCTTCCAGATTAGAGTCGGTAAAAGGATTATAGTAGGTGTAAATTGCATAAAATGCTTTTGAATCCAAATCTCCAAGCTTTTCAAAAATGAGCGCGGCATTCCTTGCATCCAAAATACTCTTTACTGTGTTGCCTAAAATGGAATTTACCAAACTTATCTCATAAAGGCGAAGCGGTTCCCAGAAACCTCCGGTTTTGCAGTTTTTCAAAACAGACAATGCAGAATCCAAATCCAAAGTATCGCCCAAATCGTCAAAACGGCTAACGAAAGCAATACCTTTCAAAACACACTTGCTGGAATCGTCTTTTGCCATAGAAGAAATTTCGCTGAATGCCCTACTGTAATTTGTTCTGTATATATTCTCCAAAACAATGCTCTCTGGCTCACCAGCAAAAACAGCCTGAACCCCGATACCCAAGATTATCAGGATTACCAAAATTTTTAAACTACTAGCCACTCCCCACTCCCCACTAGCCAAATACTAACAAATGATTCTCTATATTAAAACTAAATGTAGAAAAAAAAGTTTTCCATTTTGCTGAATTTTTTTCCTTTTCTGTTGGCACCCAACCGTCTATGTGGATTTTTTTCCCTATTTTGCTTACTCTAATAAAACGTTCAGGCTCATTTGTGGTTTTTATCACTTTTATGTCTGAACGCATTTTAATATCCAAAATAACTTTTTTTATCGGAAATTTTGACAAAACCCTGTAAATTTTTTGTTGAGTGTCTTTTGCATAATAAAAACCTGCAATATGAATTTCCTGACTTTTAAATTCAACCAAACAACAACACAGATATATGCAGTTTTTCACCAATTCCCTGTATATGTAGTTTGAATTTATATCCGATTTCGCTACCACAAAGTGCATGATGAAGCAGCGAACTTGAGGAATGGAAGAAATTATTTTTTCCAATTCGCGAATAGAATTTAAATCCAAGACCTTGCAGCTTATGCTCAAGACTTTTGAATTTGATGCTATTTGCATATTTTGAGAAACATCCAAGTATCTGCATCGCCATTTTGTATTATTTTCTAAAAAATCATCTGTTAAATAACTCTCGCTATTATTGCAAGGGCATTTTCCAATTTCCTTGTTTTCCAATTCAACTACAATTTTTTGCTCATCTCCAAATTCCAAGCCTATAACTCTGCCAATGTTTTTGGTTTCCGTATTGTAAATGCGGTCGCCAATTCGGGCATTTTCGGCATCTTGAGGGAACAGCCTGTAAAGCTCGGCAGTTTTGCTTTCGCTACCCTCAACTGATGGCACTTCAATTTTTTCGCTGTCTTGTTTTTTAAGAACTATTTGTGGCAGGGAACCGTGCATTCTGTTAATCGCATCAACAAAACATATCCCTTGCTCTGGATGAAAAACATTATCTCCGGGTTCCAAATTCCCTGCTCCCCAAATTTTGCAAAACCCAAAAGTTGGGTCTTCTTGCAACTCCGCAAATTCGTTTGTTGCATAAATTACTATATCCTCACACTCATCGCATTTGCAAAATAAGGGCTTGTTGGGCGGAATCTCGTTTTTCCCGTAATTTTTATCGTATTTTTCTTGAGAAAATATTTTGAATTTTCTCAGTTGCGCACATTTTTCGCAAAATATTTCGCTATTGAAAAAATGTATTGGAAAAAGCGATGCGTCTCTTGACAAGATAAACCTCTAATAACTCCTAAAAATTTTTTGCCCTTCCCATTCTGTAAACACACTCATTTTTACCTATGCACTCTATAATTTCCCAAAGCCCAGGACCCGCCCCAACACCGCAAATCACAAGCCTCGCAGGTTGAGCTAGCAAACCCAGCTTAATATTATTGCTTTCGCAAACTTTCATAAATGCTGCTTCAATGTTCTTTATGCAAAAATCTTCGTTTGAAATTTTTTCCAGTTCTTTTGAAATTAAATCTATATGCTCAGGGCTTTGCTCTGTCCAATATTTTGCTTTTGCTTTTTCATCTTCGCATTTTTCCGGTGCTTCAAAAAAATATTTTGACATTGAAGCGAGTTCCGTTGTGAATTTCAAGCGCGGTTTTAAAAGTTCTGCAACTTTCAAAAATTTATTTTCGTCTTGGCAGTTCGGATAAAGTTTTTTTAATTCATCTGCAAAAAAAGAATCTGGCAAAGCTCTTATGTGCATTCCATTCATCCATTCCAATTTCTTTTCGTCAAAAGCCACCGCCTTTGGGTGAATGCGTTCAAGGGAAAAGGCATCTATCATTTCTTTTAAGCTCATAACCTCTCTATCGTCTCCGGGGCTCCAACCGAGAAGCGAGAGAAAATTCACAAGGGCGTGAGGCAAATAACCCAAATCCCTAAAGTCTCCAACAGAGGCTGCACCCTTGCGTTTGGAGAGCTTGCCGCCACCTGGGGCAAGTATAACAGGCAAGTGGCAAAAGAGCGGAGCTTCCCAGCCAAAGGCATCATAGAGCAAAACGTGCTTTGGAGTGCTGCTTATCCATTCGTCTCCCCTCAGCACGTGGCTCGTTTGCATAGAATGGTCGTCAACAACGCTTGCAAGGTGGTAAGTTGGAAATTTATCTCTTTTTAAAAGAACAAGGTCGTCTAAATCTTTGTTCGGGGTTTCTATTTCGCCTCTCAGCAAATCGCTGAATTTTGTTGTTCCTTCCACAGGTGTTTTGAATCTTATCACGAATTTTTCGCCTGCCTCAATCCTCTTTTTTGCTTCTTCGGGTGGCAAATCCCTGCAATGGCGGTCGTAGCCGTGTTCCAAGGTTTGCAGCCTTTCTTCGGTGCAAAAACAGTAGTAGGCAAAACCTTTTTCTATTAGTTCCAATGCCGCACTGCCGTAAATCTCCAAACGCTCGCTTTGAAAATATGGTCCTTCGTCCCAGTTTAAACCTAGCCATTTAAGGTCTCTCAATAGGTCATTCAAGGCATCTTCGTTGTATCTTTTGCGGTCTGTATCTTCTATCCGCAGGTAAAAGGTTCCGCCTGTGGCTTTTGCGAACAGATAATTGTAAATAGCGGTACGTGCGCCGCCAACATGCAAATAACCGGTTGGGCTTGGCGCAAAGCGAACTCTAACGGGTTTTGTTTCCTGCACTCTTATCCTCTTATGCGGTCGAAAGGACTTGAACCTTCATTCCCTTTCAGGAGTCAGCACCTCAAGCTGATGCGTCTACCAATTCCGCCACGACCGCTAAATCGTTTTATTGGTGTTTTGAATATAGAAAATCGTTTCAGTAGATTTATTATTTTAACAAAAAGTTTACTTTTACCCTTGACAAAATCACCAAAATTTACTATGTTTATTTTAATATGGCTAAAATTATCCGTAATTCTGCAGTGGCAGCAACCTTCGTGCTTGCTTTGATATTCACCCTTTCTTGTTCAGGCGGCAAAGACTGGTTGAATAATGTAGCTGGTCAACTTACTTCAATCACCGCGTCTAATCTTTTGCAAAATCCCAGCTTGGGATTTATGAGCAATGCACCAGGCGTTCCTGAGGGCGAAGTTGATGTTATAGAAAAGGTAGAAATTAGTGGTAGTGCTATCTCCGGTGGCTCAGTTCTGGTTACTGTTACAAGTTCTGAAAAACTTGAAGAGCTATATTTGCAGATTGAAGGTGAAGATGGCTACTATGTGTGGACATTGGAGCCTGAAGATCTGATAAGCGGAAGCGCAAAACCGTATGTTTATCAGGTTGCTTTGGAATTCAATAAAGATTTAGAAGGCGGCGAAAAAGACGACCCGAAAGAACTTGAATTTATAGTGAGCGGCAAAACAGCAAGAGGTGATGTTGTTGAACCAAAACAAAAGGAATTGAAAACTATTAAAGCTGGAACTGGAGCATTGCAAATATCTTTGTCTTGGGATAAAAATCACGATGTGGATTTGCAAGTTCTTAGCCCTTCAGAACGTTTGTATTTCAATAATCCTAAAGTTGAGGCTACGGAAAAATATGGCAAAGCCGAGCTGGACATTGATTCCAATCGCGGTTGCAAAATTGACGGAGTAAATAGTGAAAATATATTCTTTGAAGCTCCACTTGAAGATGGAGATTACAAAGTTGAAGTTCATATATATGAGAAATGCAACTCTGGAGCAGGAGCCAAATATCGCGTGACTGCTAATCTAAAAGGAAAGTTTGTTGAGTTTTCCGCCGAGCAAAGCGGGCAATTTGCAGACACAAATGATGACGATTTTAAAAAGGTGATAGGTACCATAAAAATACGCAACGGCGAATGTTCTAACTGTTTTAACTAATTCTTTTTTTAATGAAAGGGCGTAAAGCCCATACTCCAGAACTGAAAGCTCTGGAGTTTACTATATTTATGTTATCAAAACTTTAAAAGGAATTGTTTATGCATCCAGACCTTAAAGACAAAGTAAAAACCGCACAAGAGGCGGCAGCTTTAATCAACAATGGGGAAGTTATAGGAGTTAGCGGCTTCACAGGAGCCGGATATCCAAAAGTTGTCCCTGCGGAACTAGCAAAAAGAGCCGAGGCACTTAAAGCACAGGGGCAGGAATTTAGCATATCGCTTTATACAGGAGCCTCCATAGGAGACGAGTGCGATGGTGTTTTAGCCCGTGCCGGCATAATGAAAATGCGCCTGCCTTATCAAAGCCACGCAGATGTTCGGGGCAACATAAACAAGGGCTTAACCGAATACATAGATATGCACCTATCACATTCGGCTCGCATGATACGCATGGGCTTTGTTCCAAAGCCAACCCTCGCAATAGTTGATGCCTGCGATGTGACACCAGATGGCAAAATTTACCTAACCGGCTGTGGTGGCAACACGCCAACATACCTGCAAACCGCAGAACGCATAATAATTGAGCTAAACACCCACTACGGCGATACCTTAATAGGCTTGCACGATGTATTTATCCCAGAACTCAGAGGAGAAATTCACATTCACGCCGCTGGAGACAAAATAGGCAAGGAATATGTGCAGGTGGATCCCAAAAAAATAGTGGCTATAGTAGAAACAAAGCTTCCAGATTCCTTAAAGCCATTTGCCGCTCCAGACGAAGAGTCTCATGCCATAGCTGCCTATATTTTGGAATTCCTTGCGCACGAGCGCAAAAAGGGTCGCTTACCAAATGATGTTCCTTATCAAAGCGGTGTTGGCAATGTGGCAAACGCAGTGCTTGGCACAATGGCAAAAGACCCAGCCCAAGCACCTGTGGCTCTTTACACAGAAGTTATTCAAGATTCCGTTTTTGATATTTTGGAAGCAGACAAGCTCATTATCGCAAGCGGAGCCTCCGTTAGTTATTCGCTTGCCGGGCAGGAGAAATACAAATCAAATGCACACGCCAAAAATTGGAAAAGCAAATTTGTTTTGCGCCCACAGGAAATTTCCAATAATCCCGAAGTGATTCGCAGGCTTGGCGTGATTTCCATGAACACGGCGCTAGAAGCGGATATTTTTGGTCACGTGAACAGTACACACGTAAATGGTTCCAGAATGATGAACGGCATAGGCGGTTCTGGCGATTTTGCCCGCAACTGCTTGCTCGGATTCTTTATGACCCCAAGCATTGCAAAAGGCGGAAAAATAAGCTCAATAGTCCCAATGGTGAGCCACACAGACCACACCGAGCACGATACAATGATATTCGTATCTGAGCAAGGTTTAGCTGATTTAAGAGGGCTTGCTCCAATTAAGAGAGCGCGCCTGATTATTGAAAAATGCGCTCATCCAACCTACCGCCCATATTTGCTGGAATACTTGGAATATGGCATAAAGCACTCCGCTTTGCACACTCCGCACTCTTTGGACAAAGCCTTTGATTTCCACAAAAGATTGATAGAAACGGGCAGTATGCTTGGATAACCTAATGGAGATAGATAAAGATTTTACTGTCCTCGCTATCAGTGATAATTACACTGGTTTGGATATTTTAAACGGTATTCTTTCTCCATATTACACAATTAAAATGATAACCTCCACAAGCGATGCTTTAACTACGCTGAATAGCAACAGCGTAAATTTGGTTATTCTAGACTGTGCAATGTATGGCAGTGAGGGTTATGGATTTTTAACCGAAGTAAAATCTCGTGAAGATACAATGCGAATACCCGTTATTCTTATAGGCGATACAAACCAACCTGAATTTGAGGAATTGGCTTTTGCCTTTGGAGCAGTGGATTACATAAGCAAACCGTTTCGCTCTTCAATAGTCAAGGTGAGAGTCAATAATCAAAGGTTAATGGTAAAGCAAATAAAAGCCATAGAAGAGCTTGGCTTATTGGATCATCTAACTGGCATTCCCAATAGGCGAGGCTTTGACAATAAAATTCATTTGGAATGGCTAAGGGCAATTAGAGATAAAACTTGTATTAGCCTAGCCATTGCAGATATAGATCATTTCAAGGTATATAATGACGAATACGGACATGCGCAAGGCGATGTTCTTTTGTGCACACTCGCCAAAAAAATTACTTCTATGCTAAAAAGACCGGCAGATTTTGTGGCGCGTTGGGGCGGAGAAGAATTTGTGGTAATGTTGCCGAACACAACCCGCAAAGGCGCTACTGCTCACGCAGAAGAAATTCGCAAATCCGTAGAAGAAATGGAGATGCCAAATTTGCCATCTGCAACCATAAGCATTGGGGTAGCTTCCTTTTATCCTTCCATAAATTCCTCAGTAACTGAAATTTTCAATATGGCAGACAAAGCCCTTTACCAAGCCAAAAATACAGGTAGAAACAAAGTGTGCTTCTATACCTGAGCTACTCCTTCACCTAGTTTCGCTTCTCTTATTTCTATATCTTTTCTTTCCCACAAATTTATTTCAACGGGCGGAATTTTTTCACCCTCTTTATTATATATCAAAACAATGGCGGGTTTATTCTGTTCCTTTGTATTTGAACGCATAACTATGCCTACACATCCATTTAATTTTCCTTCGCCATCTGAAGTGACCATTACCCTATCTCCTGAGCTATATACGGGAACCATTGCAATAAGAGTTTCAACAATGGAGGAATTTAGCTTTGCCCCAGAAAGCCGTACCAAAAATTTTATGCTGCTTATTGGCGTTTGGGCGGTAACGCCTGGTGGAGGAAATATAAGAGAAATATAATCCAGAGCAACTGCGGCTATTTCTGCATATCTATTTATGGTTCCTTTGACGGTTGGTCCTGTTGGGCGTACAGGCGGTCCATTTGTTCCAGTTAGCTTTCGAGGGTAGCCGCCTCCGTCTTGTCGCTCGTGATGCTGCAAAGCAACATTTGCGCAAATCAAAGAGAGATTGCATATCCTGATAATTTCATAGCCATAATTCGGGTGCTGTTTTTTAAGTTCCAATTCTTGCAAAGATAACTTTGAATTCAGGCTTAATGCGTGGTCTGGCAAAATAAAGTAACCTATATCCATAAGCAATACTGCCAAAATTGTATCTTCAATTTCGTCTGGGGTAAAATTGTAGCGTTTTGCAAGCAATGCGGCAACTATGGCGCAATCTATGGATTGCTGCTCGTAAAAATTTCCAAGAGAGCGAGTGCCTGTTATGTGCAAAAGTGAAGGGTCTGCCTTTTTAAGTTCCTGATAAATTTCTGCTGCCACTTTTCTAAAAGCTGCAATGTTAAGTGCTTCTTTTATTGCTTCTGGTTTGCTGAGAATTTCCTCTGGGGTGGGAACGGGTTCCTCGGAATTGTTTTTTATAAGCCCCATTTTTGAGCGAAAATCCAAAACTGTTTTTCTCAGCAAAAGAACGTTCTGGTTAATTGTAGCTTCTGAAACTAAATCTTCGCTTTCCAGATCTTCCAATCCCTCTTCCTGTACCCATATTCTGTCTATGCCAATGGCGGCAAGTTTTGTGCTTACATCCGGTGTCATTCTAAAACCGTTAGAAAGCATTATCTCTCCTGTATCGCGGTAAATGCTTCTGGCAAGAACGTGCCCGGCTCTAAGCTCTTTCAACGCAATTTGAAACATAAAATCAGTTCCTCCTTTCTGTCATTGCTTCAAAAAAATCTTTCAGTAACGAGTTAATATGGCTCTTTGGCAATTTTTCTAATATTTCCGTTGCTTTGGCTAGATGCAAGCAAGCTATTGATTTTGCCTCTTCAAAACAATTTGAGCCTTTCAATTTTTCAACTATTAAAGTCGCAGCATTAGGGTCGGTAGCATTTTTAACAAGCATTTCCATTTCTTCTTTTGGATTTTTCTGAAAATATAGCAAAAGCGGAAGCGTTATTAAACCGTTTTGCAAATCGCCAAAATTACTTTTTCCAAGTGCTTCTGCGCCAATGCCATAATCCAAAATATCATCTATTATCTGAAAGGCTATGCCAAAATTTAGTCCCAAATTTCCACATTCTTCAACTATTTCATTGTTATATCCAGCCAAAATGGCACCGCTCTGCGCACAAGACACAAGCAAAGAGGCGGTTTTGCCTTCTATTACCCTTATATAATCTTCAAAAGAAATATTTATATCTCCAGCTAAATCCAATTCCAAAATTTCTCCAGCAACAAGAGCGCTTGCGGCATTTGCAAGGCTGCGCGGAATGCGGCGGTCTTCTTCATCAATAACAAACACAAGAGATTGCGCAAGCATATAGTCGCCAGCAAGAACAGCTATTTTGTTTCCAAAATCGTGATGCAGAGAACTCACGCCACGGCGAAACTCGCTACGGTCTATAACATCGTCGTGCACTAGGCTTGCGAGATGCAACATCTCAACGCTTGAAGCGGCACGTGCCGTTCTCTCTAAATCTTTTATTTCGCCATTGCTTTGCGAAAGCAAAAAAAGCAAGATTGAACGGAGCCTTTTGCCTGGTTTTTCCACAGTTTGCGTAATGCGTTCTCTCAAACCCTTTGGAGAATTTTCAGCAACTTGGCGCATCATTTTATCCGAAAGCTCTAAAGAAGGTTTAACCATATTTCTGGCTTCCTTAATTACGCCTTGATATTTATCCAAAAAAGTCAAACTTTTATTTCTCCGTTTTCCTGTCGCTTTTTTGAAAATACGCTGGTAGGGTATGGAACTCTTGTGTGCGTGCTGCCTTCTAAACCTTGCAAAAATCCCTCGCCAAGTTCCTTTAAATCATTTATGGTTAAACCAGAATCGTTGAGTTGGTCTTCAAACATTTTGTCTTCTATAGTTTTTTGAATCATTTTTGAGAGTTGTTCTGGTTTGGAATTTTGCATTGAACGGCTCGTTGCCTCTATTGCATCGGCGAGCATGAGTACCGCAGTTTCTTTGCTATGCGGTATGGTGCCTTTATAACGAAAATCAGCTATTTTTATCTCTTTGTCGGTGTACATTTCTTTAGCTTTGTTGTAAAAGTAATATGCCACATTTGTTCCGTGGTGTTCTTTTATGCCTGCCACAATGGCATCTGGCAAATTGTATTCCTCGGCAAATTCCACTCCTCTTTCAACATGCGCTTTTAAAATTTTTATTGAATCGTAAGGAGATAGATTATCGTGAGGATTGTAGCCAAATCTTTGATTTTCTGTGAAATATTCAGGGCGCATAGTTTTGCCAATATCGTGGTAAAGAGCCATTACCCTTATTAAAAGAGTGTTTGCTCCAATTCGCTCTCCCGCTATTTCTCCGAGATTTCCAACTTGAATGCTGTGGTGAAAACTGCCCGGAGCATATTCCGATAAATGCCTTAACAGTGGATGATTGAAATCGGATAATTCCACCAGCCTCAAATTTGTTGTTATTTGAAAAAGCCTTTCAAAAACATTGCAAAAAACAGATACAAAAGTTACGCTCAATAATAAATTCGCCGCGCCGAGCAAAAAGTTTTGCCAATAAGTATCCCAAGATATGCTGTTTCGCAAAAGCAAAATTCCAAGAAGCGATACGGCAAAAATAACAAGCCCGGTTCCAAAAGCCTGCATAAATCTAACTCTGTATCTTATATTATTCACTATCAAACTCATAGCAAACGATGTGAAAAACGCAACTATGCATAGGGATAAATCGTAGTATCCAAAAATTCCAATTAACACTGAACTCCAAAGAGATATTGTCACCGCCGTTCTAAACGGATAAAGAACAGATATCAAAATAGGAGCAAAAGCAAAGGGATAAAACCAAATTATATTCAGGTATTCGTTTTGAATAAATACGGAAAAGAAATCGTGAACTATGCGAAATAGAACAATTTGAGTTATTAAAATAATGGTAATTGCCCATATATGCAAAGGGCGAACGTGTTTATCTAAACGAAAATACCACAGATAAAAAGAGAGTATGGAGATAAGCATAAAATATAGTATATACTGTCCATAAGTAGCTGTATAAAAAAATGCAACGGAATCTCTTTGAATGGCGTTTTGCATAGCATTAATCTTTTCCAAGGTTTCTTTTGTGACTATTGAACCCTGCGATATTATTTCCATTCCGCGAGGAATCATGCCCTTTGACGGGTTCACCTGCGCTGCCGCAACAGCCTTGCGCGTTTCTGTTTCTTTATCCAAATAAAATATATTTGGCGATACAAACACATATAAAATTTCATAAAATGCGCTGGTTATTCCGGGATTTGAGCTAAAAGAATTTTTATATTTGTCTAAAACAGCATCTATTAAAATTTCCTTTAGACGAATGGAAGAACTTTCTACCATTGAATCTTTGCCGTTTTTGATCAGCAAAACCTCTTGCTTTGAATACAATATATAATTAACCGAATTTAAATTGCGAGATTCTTTGAACATCACAACATCTTTTGCTCGCTCTGCTATTAAAGTATTTGAAATTCCCTGTGAAAGCATTGTTTTAAAAATATTTTTCAAAGTATCTATAGCCGTTGCATTTTGAACAAGTTGGTTTAGGGCTGCTGAGGATATTTTACGCACAATTGCCTGATATAAATCTCCCGCAACAGCTATTTTTCTCTGTTCTACGGCTGGCGCGCTTGATATTTCTGCCTGCAATTTGCCATAGGTTTCAATTTGCGATATGAGCATATCAAAATTTTCAGAAAGTTTTTTGGTGGCTTCTTCACTATATTCAAATACCGGTTGAACTTTGTCTTTGGCTTTTTTCATTTCGTCTTCTAATTCTTGTGGGCTTTTTAGAACATCAAAGGATATTTGCGCCACGATTGAACGAGGCGCGCTTTGCCCAATCACTGGAAGTTCCGATTTATGCGCTATGTCCTCTGTGGGAAATAAAATAATGGCAGATACTGCAAATATCATAGAACAAAATGCAAAATGAAAAAATGATTTATTCATAGTTCATATCAGCTCCCATAGCGAATCTGCTATGTTTGCCGCGCTTTCTGCCATTGTAGCTTCTTTTGTTGGAACTCCATTCAATTTTTGTTCTATCCCCTTGCTGTTAATCATTGTGCCAGAATTTTCAATCCAATGACGAATACCTATTGCAAGATTTGATTTTTTTGCGGTATTTCCGTTAAATGGGCTTAGAGCTATATGCTTTTCTATTTTATCCAAAACTGCCGCTTCTTTTGGGGTTTCGTCCCATAAGTCTGCGGAAACAGTTATTAAAAGTTCAAATTCTTTTGCCTTTTGCAAAGACTCTTTTAAATTCGCATTGATGCCAGCTTTTTCAAGACAAGCCCTGTTTGCAACAGGGTCTCCAGAGCGGGCAATGCCATCTGCTGCTTGAACAGGCAAAAAGGAACCGCCAAAAAGTTGAGCCTTGTTGCCAATTTTCTCAGCAAGTTTTTTGAATGCGGCAATTTCTTCCGCTGTGCATGTGGTGCCAAGAACTATGGCTATTTTCCCTTTTGTCTCTTTTATAAGCTCTGCAACTTTGGGAATATCGCCGTTTAGCAATCTGTTTTCGTGTATTGTTTGAACCACATCCCTTGCTGCATTTGAAAGCCAGCTTCTATTTACTTCTGCATTGCACCTCGGTGTGATTCTATAAACAACTCCGTCTGCATAGTCCACCCATATATTTGCGCCAAGTGAATCGTCCATAGATATGGTTGGAACTTTGCTCAAAGTCCAAACGCGCTTTCTAAATCGGAAGGCTTTATCGGTTAAGGCTCCAACTGGGCAAATATCGCTCACACATCTGTCGTAAGGGTGGTTTAGTTTTTCGCCAGGGAAGGTTGTGATGTAGGTATGTCCGCCTCTTGAGGCTAGTTGCAACTGCTCATCGCCTGCGATGTGACGCATAAATCTAACGCATCTGTCGCATTGAATACAGCGTTCTTCGTCTAACGCAATTCTGGGTCCCAAATCAACTCGCTTTCCGCCTCTGTGCTGCCCCTTGCTGTCGGTGGAGGCGTGTTCGGGATTTCCGTGGTAGAGTTTTCCAACTTCGGGGTTCAACCTGCTATTTGAGGCTCCCGCCATTATATAATTTTCTTGGAGTATGCACTCGCCAGCTTTGTCGCAAATTGGGCAATCCAGCGGGTGGTTCACAAGCAAAAATTCCAAAACCGCTTTGCGAGCCTCTGCAACACGATGGCTGCTTGCGGGGGTTGCAACCTTCATGCCTGCGTGCACAGGTGTGTAGCAACCGATGGTGAGTGCCATTCCTCTGGGTCCGTCCACCTCAACCAAGCACTGGCGGCAGTTTCCGCTAACTGGCAAATACCCATGATAGCACAAATGCGGTGTTTCTATTCCAACCGCTTTAAGAGCCTCTATGAGGTTTGTATCACCAGGAACCTGAACTTCTTTGTTGTCCACAGTAATCGTCACCAGCGGCGAAGAAGCCGTTGGCAATACAGGCATATTATAATGGTTGCTCATATATTATATGGTAATATATAAAAATTCACCGCAAATTTGCGGAGAATAAGCGTGTTCGTCAAACAACCAGCAACGATTCGTCCCAACTCTCGTGCTTTTCAAAACCGAGAAGATTTGCAGTTGTAGCTGCAATATTTGAAAGACCCGCATTTTGAATGTTTTTCAGCTTTAGCTTTCCGCCGGTTACATTATCGTATAGGATAAACGGAACTGGATTCAATGTATGAGCTGTTTTTGCCTTAAAGGAGCCATCTTTGTTTTTCGCTGGCTCTTTAGTTTTTTTGTCTATCTCATACATTTCATCTGCGTTGCCGTGGTCTGCGGTGATTAAAGCAACTCCACCCATAGCATCTAGCACTGGCAAAATGCGGGCAATAGCCAAATCCACTGCTTCAACAGCCATAGTTGCAGCACGGAAAGAACCTGTGTGCCCAACCATATCGCCGTTTGCAAAGTTGCAACGCAAGGTGCTGTATTTGCCGCTTTTGAGTGCCTCTATCATTGCATCTGCTATTTCCGCAGATTTCATCCAAGGGCGTTGCTCAAATGGGATAACATCGCTTGGAACTTCAAGATATGTTTCGCCGTCAAATTTGCCGGAGCGGTTGCCGTTCCAGAAATATGTGACGTGCCCAAATTTTTGCGTTTCGGAGCAGGCGAATTGCGTTAATTTACTTTTTGCAAACCACTCGCCGCTTGTGTTTTTAATTGCTGGAGGAGGAACCAAAAAGCGGTTTGGTAGTTTTAAATCGCCATCGTATTGAAGCATTCCGGCATAAGTTACTTTTGGTAAACGTTTGCGGTCAAAGTGGGTGAAGGAGCTTTCTTCAAAGGCTCTTGTGATTTCAATTGCTCTATCTCCTCGGAAGTTGAAGAATACCACAGAATCGCCATCATTGATTGTGCCAACAGGCTCGTTGTTTTTTGCAATTACAAAGGGCGGCAAATCTTGGTCTATTGTGCCTTTGTATTTTTCACGCAGAGCTTTTATTGCTACCGATGCGCTCTCAAATTTATCGCCTTCCCCAAGCACGTGGATTTGCCAACCCAGCTCAACCATTTTCCAGTTGGCTTCGTATCTATCCATTGTAATTTTCATTCTGCCGCCGCCGCTTGCAATGCAAACATCAAAAGCGGAATCGCTGAGTTCAGCGCAGAATTTTTCAAAAGGCTCAACATATTCCAAAGCACTTGTTTCTGGAACATCGCGCCCATCTAGGAGAATATGAACTCTAACACGTTTTAAGCCTTCTTTCTTAGCCTCTGCTATCATGGCTTTAAGGTGGTCTATGTGGCTATGCACATTTCCGTCTGAGAACAAACCTATAAAGTGGAGCGTTCCATTTGCCGCACCTTTTACAATTTCTTTCCACGCATCTCGGTGCCAAATTTCGCCTGCTTTTATGGACTCTGCAACCAAGGCTGCCCCCTGATTGTAAACCTGCCCTGCGCCTATGGCATTGTGCCCCACCTCGGAGTTGCCCATATCTTCATCGCTTGGCATTCCAACGGCTGTGCCGTGCGCTCTGAGCGTTATGTTTGGATATTTGGCAAAGAGATTATCTAGCGTGGGTTTGCGAGCAAAAGCCACTGCATTGCCAACTTCGTTTTTGGAAATCCCAACACCGTCCATAATTATGGTTAGAAGGGGTCCTTTTATACCTGCGAAAGAGGAGAGTTTATTTAGCATATTTGGGAAAATAGAAATTCTCAAAATTTCATTTTCGCTTTAACCTCTTCTGCCAGCTCTAAGTTTTCAAGCACAGAAAGCAAACAAAAGCCAAATTCTGCGGCTGTTCCTGCTCCTCTTGATGTTGTTATATTTCCGCTAACAACAACAGGAACATTCAAATATTTTTTGCAAAAAGGTTCAACTTCTGCCCTTACCGCCGGAAAGCTTGTGGCTTCGTGGTCGCGGAGAATTCCCGCATTTGCCAAAACCTTTGGGGCAGCGCATATAGCGGCAATTTTATTGCCCTCTCCATAGCTTTTTATTAACAATTTTTTTACCAAGTCGCTTTTCAAAAGGTTTTCTGTGCCAGGTCCGCCACCTGGCAAAACAAGCATATCAAAAAGCACCGCTTCAATCTGCGATAAAAGCGAGTCTGCCACAATTGTGAGGTTATGCGAGCTTGTAACTTCTTTTTTATCGCTAATGGATGCAGTTTGAACCTTAATCCCGCCTCGGTGGAGAATATCGTAAGGGGCAACGAATTCGAGTTCTTCGAAACCGTTTGCTAAGAGAAAGAGGACTGTTGTCATAATGGAGAATTTAGTAAATGCTATTTCTAGCATTTATCGTTTTTTGGGGTTTTCTAATTCCGATTTATAAATAGCAAATAATTTACTTTTCCATTTATCATTTAATATTTCAGAAATCATACTGGATCTTGTTTTTATTAGCTCAGGTTTCCATTTGCAATGTTCCATTAAGTCTTCTATAAATTTTTTCCATTCTGCTTCGTTTGGTATGCAATCATCGCGTTTTGGAATATTGTTGTATGCTTTTGCTATTAGTTTACGATTGCTTCTTGAACTATTTGTAATTGGGAAAACGTTTTTGAATTCATTTTTTATTGAATCATACACTTTTACGCTTGCAGCAAAAATAGTTTTGGGATAACCTAGCAATTTTAGTTCTTCTTTCAGCCAAGGTAACCAGTTTTTATATCGCTTGGTACTTTTTTTCTTAGCATCTTCATAGGACATAGCTCCTTTACTAAGGTCCGTTACGTGGTATTTGAATTCACAATTGCAAAGATAATGATAAGCGCAGTAATTGATATGCCAATCACCAAAAGCGTTATATCCTTGTTTTATTTCTTTATCCGGTGGCGGTGGTCCAGGTTCCATCTGTACAAAGCAATAGTCTGGTTTGGGGCAAATTATCGCACGAGGTACAGGTGTTGATTTTATACCGAATTCATCATCATCTCTACGCATTTGTTCTTCGCAATCTTTAAGAAAAGCATTCCATCCAGGTATATCATTTTCACTATATTTTATCATAAATCTCATCTCCTACCGCGTTGCACGCCATTGATTCTATCGCTAACTTTGTCGTGCCAGTGTTGGAGGCCTATTAGTCCCATAACAGCTATAGCTGCCAGCACACAGCCCAGAAATATAAAATTTATTTCTATTATTAAATTTCGGGAAATAGACAATAACAGCCTTGGCTTATTAAAATTCAGAAAAATCACAATCACACCGATAAACCCCATAAGCCCAATAAGAAACTGATAACCACGCGCTAACTTAAGTTTCTGCCTATCCGACCATTCCTCTTTGGCGGTACGAAGGTGTTGCAGTTGTTTATATTTTTTTTGATCAACTCCTCTAATTACTCTCGAAAACTTTAAAGCCTCTTCTTCTGCGGCTTTTTGCCTACTGACACGTTCCATGTGTTCACGATAAACCTGATTTTTGTCTATGACTTCTTCATCATTATCATAACTTTTCATAACCAAATAATATAGTAAATTCCGAGTCAGACAATAGCCAGTGCCTCTCCCCATTCAATTTCCTCTGGAATATCCTTGCTAGGCAGCATAAGGCGGCAAATTTCGCTCAAAATCCTTTTTGGCGAAACGCCGTTTTCCCTTTCCCTGCAAATTCCCTCTGAACCATCTCTCTTGCTCAGTTTTTTTCCCTTTGAATCGTAAACAAGGGAGTGGTGAATAAATAGGGGCATTTCTGTTCTGCCTATGATTTTTGCAAGGGTTATTTGCTTATCAACCGAATCTTTCAAATCTTCGCCCCTCACAATCAAATCTATGCCCTCTTCAAAATCGTCAATAACAACGGCAAACTGATATGTCCATTGCTCAAGAGCATCCTTAATGGCAAAATCTTCGCCTTCTGGGTTTTTCAGCATAATTTTAGGTTTATCGGTTTTGTAGAATTCATAGAGCAAATCTTTTTTTTGCAAAAATTCAAAATATTTTTCATAAATTTCATATCGCTCGCTTTGAATGCTTTCGCTTTGCCACTCAAAACCTAACCACTCTAAATCCTTTTTTATAATATCCGAAAAATGCTTTGAACAGCGCAATTTATCGTGGTCTTCAATCCTCAAATGAATAGAAGCGTTTTTTGATTTTGCAATGGCGGCAACGCAGAGGGCACTCCAAATATGCCCCTTGTGCAAATATCCGGTTGGGCTTGGCGCAAAACGTGTTTTCATCTTTTCCTACTAGCTAGCGCAAGCATAAGGAGCAAATCGCCTTGCCCACCTATGGTGCTTTCCTGAATCATAAAATCATCTGCATTATCGTAAAACACGCCAACCTCTGTGTTGAATTTTTCAAAGGAGTTGTTCTTTGGAAGGGCAAAATATTTTCGCATTTCCAAATGAGTTGCCTTGTCTCCAGGTCCTTCCGATAAAGCACCTGTGGGAAAAACTTTGGTTAAGCGGTAAATTCCATTATAAACATAGCGAATGCTGTATGGCAAATTATTAGAAGCGAGCATGGCTATGCCCCAATTATTGCGCCCGAATACATAATCCAAAACTCCAAAAAAAGGCTGTGACAATTCTTTGCCCTGCAACCTCTGTGCCCTCAAATGAATATTTGCCTTGCCAATCCAGCGATGCAAACTGCCCCACATATATTCCCCAGGCAAATCCCATATATTTTCCCATTCATAGCGGCTCGCTTCCAAAAGCAAGCGACTTTTTGCGGTTTCATCTCCTTGTGTTGCCAAGCGATAATTTGCAAAAGCGTTCCACTGCTCCCAGCTCACTTCGCTCGCTGCTGGTGGTGCATAAGTCTTTGTATCTCCCAGCTCTGCGGCTGCCAAAGCCATATTGTCTTCGTCTGTTTGGTCATAATAAAAATCGTTGACTTTATTGCGTTCAAAGGCGGAGGCTTGAGTGTCGCTTTGCTTGGCTCGGGCATAAATCGCTTTTGCTTTTTCTCTGTATTTGGCGGCTGAGTTTGCATCTATATTTTTAAACACGTTTGCGCCCAAAGCTAGTGCTGCGGCAGTGCTTCCCATGTGTGTACGAGACAAGGCACACAATGCAGGTCTTTTGCCATTCAGAGCATCCATTTCTGGAAGTCGCCATCCCTGTTCGTGGTCTTTGCCATCGCCCACTTGTATCACAAAAGTATTTTCATCTGGAAAAGTTTTGAGCAAATAATCAAGGCTGTGTTTGGCTTCGTCGAGAATATCGGGCAGAGAAGGATTTTCTATGTAAGCATTCAGTAAATGCCAAGCGAGGTAGGCTTCGTTCAATGTGAATTTTATGTAGTCGCCAGCATCATAGTGCCCGCCTTGCATATCTATGGTTTTGCGAGGAACCCCCTCTTGCCAAGCACCTTGCTTCCAATCGCCTTTAACCTTATGTATAATAGCGACACTATCTCCCAAATGCCTGCTGCGCATGGCGCGCAGGTGCATAAGTGCTTGTGCGGCAAATAGGGAATATGGGTCATCTTTAATGAGCACTTGTTGAGTTTGGGCACCAGATACTTCCAAAGTATAGACCCCTTTTTCTTTTAACTTGCTAAAATCTATTGCATAAGTAAATGCCTGAGCTGCATAAATATTATCGCCTGATTTGCCCGCTGGAATTTTGCCGCTCAAAATCGTACTATCGTTTTTTTTCAAATTCCAAATTTTTCCAGCAATATCGGTATCGGAGAGAACAATGGCTGTTTTGTTGCGTTCTGGCGTATATCCAGCTTGATTTATTCTAATCCAAACACCTGCTTGGGCGGAGAGAAAAAAGCCTGCGATGGTTATTGTGAATAAGGGAAAATTATAATGCAAAAAATTCCACTTCATATTCTATTTTTTGCGCCTTATCGGATTTATCCATCAAGCCTTCAATTTCAACTTTGAAGCGTTTGTTTGTGTTAAAGGATGAAAGTCCGTCTGGGCGGAAGATAATGCAATATGGCGTTCCGTAACCGCTAGTTTCAACATTAAAATATTTTCCCTTTTTATCGTTATCGCTTGTGGAAAATACCCATTCTTTTCCATCATCCAAGGAAGTTAGTTTTACTGTTGGCTTGCATTTGTTTAAATTATAATTTTTGGAATTTAAACTAACACTCCAAGCCTGTGCTGTTCTGAAAAAATTGCTTGGGAAATAACCTTTATTGGGCCACAATACATATTCTGCATCAAGTTTTTCCGTTGTATTGCTCTTATCAAAAATCTGCAATGGGATATAAGCGGCATTTGGCGATGTTGCGTAGCCAAATCCAACTTTTCCAAGCGGCGGATGAAGCATCCAACGCCTATGCCCCAATGCGCCTATGTTTGATTCGCCGGAATCATCGCAAAAAGTTTTTACGGCATCATCTAAAGTACTCGTCTTTGAGCCACTCATATAGAGATTTGCCGATGTTGTGCTTTTATAACCCCTTTCATAAAAAGCCGAATCCATATCTGCTGGCTTTGAAGGCGTATGAGTTAACTGTCCCAAGCTGGCTAGCAAAACCGCACCGTGTTGAGCGATGTCATTTAGTTCATCTGTATAAACAATATTTTCCGACAAGCCCGCCAAATAGCGAACAAATTTGAACATATTTAATCCATTGGTCAAAAATTCAGTTGTTAAAGACCCCGTTTTATAAGGATTTGTAACGCTTGGAGTTTCAATAAAAACAGTTGGTACATTTTTGGGCTTATATTGCTGCCATTTTGCTCTTATTTCATCAATTCTTGAATCGGAATCACTGCCACTGCTTTGCTGCTGGCTAGAACTAATTTTCACTTCCGAACTGGAACTGCGGCTTGATGAACTAATTTTCACTTCCGAACTGGAACTAATGCTTGATGAGCTAATTTTCAATTCCGAGCTGGAACTAATGCTTGATGAACTAATTCTCGCTTCCGAACTGGAACTAATGCTTGATGAGCTAATTTTCACTTCCGAGCTGGAACTGATGACTGATGAGCTACTATCCTCTTCCGAGCTGGAACTGATGACTTCGTTTAGTACTTCATCCTTATCGCGGTTGCTACAAGAGATAGTTAGCACCAAACCTACTGCGAGAAAAGCAAATTTTAGTTTCATAAGTTTTATTAAAATACAAAACTATAATTCTATATTTACGCTATGCCGAAATTTTCCGCACTCATATATATAGGTCGCTTTGAGCCGCCTCACAATGGGCATCTTGCGACTATTCGCACAGCGTTGGAACAAACAGAAAAAATGCTTGTTTTCATAGGCTCGCACGAGGCTTGCCGCAGCCTGCGCAATCCCTTTACATCCGATGAACGAAAGGAAATGCTCCGCATTTCCTTGACGGAAATGGAGCAAAAGAAAGTGAGCTTTATCCCAATCCACGATTCCAATTACAACCACATAGAATGGCTAAAAGAGCTTAAAGAAAAAGTTTTAGACAACGAGCCAAAGGTTATAGAACGCATTGGAATAATAGGGTATCAAAAAGACCGCACTTCTTACTATCTGGATTTATTTCCTGAGTGGGAATTTTTGGAAATGCCGCTTTTTGCAAACGGACTTTCTTCCACTGAAATTCGGAATAAATGGTTTAGCGGAACCTTAACCGACCAAGACAAAATACCCCTTTCTGTTTATACCTACCTTAAATACAAGGAGAACGAAGTTTGGGCAAAAAATTTGAAAGAGGAATACAGATTGGTTGAGGAATACAAAAAGGAATGGGCTGGCACTCCTTACCCTCCGATTTTTGTGGCAGGAGATGCTTTGGTTATTTGCCGAGAACACATCTTGTTAATAAGAAGAGGAGCCTTTCCAGGCAAGGGTCTGTATGCTATGGCTGGAGGCTTTTTAGATAGCAGAGAACCAATAAGGCATTGCGCCATAAGAGAACTCATGGAAGAAACAGGCATAGAAGTGAGCTACCGAGAATTGGATAAAAGCATTAGAGAATACCAGGTTTTTGACGACCCTCATAGGGAACCTCGCGGAAGAATGATATCGCACACTTTTCTTTTTGATTTGCACGCGCCAGAACTTCCAAACCTAAAAGCCAGCGATGATGCTTCGGAAGCGGTGTGGTATCCGCTGAGTGAATTGAAAAAAATCCGAGAGCTATTTGCCGGAGACCATTATAAAATCATAATGAATATGCTTTCAAATTCCTAAATTAAGGACATGGAATATTTACTGTTAGCTTTGGATTTTATTAGGCATATAGATGTTTATTTGGCGCAAATAGTTGATCAATATGGAATTTTGGTTTATGCTTTGATTGCTCTTATAATTTTTTGCGAAGTGGGTTTGGTTGTCGCTCCCTTTTTGCCCGGAGATTCAATGCTTTTTGCAATTGGTGCCTTGTGTGCAGCGGGAGCTATGGATATGAGCATTGTGTTATCTGTTTTTCCCATAGCGGCAATTTGCGGAGATAATACCAACAGATTTTTGGGGGTTAAAATTGGGCACAGAGCCTTTGCAAAAGGTACTGGAAAAATTTTCAATACGCACAACTACAACAAAGCTCATAACTTCTTTGAAAAATTCGGACCAAAAGCGGTAACAATTTGCCGTTTTATGCCTTTCTTTAGAACCTTCGTGCCTTTTGTTGCCGGAATGAGCGGAATGGGTTTTAAAACCTTTTTTCCGTGGAGCGTTTTAGGTGGCACAGGTTGGATATTTTTATGCACATTTGCTGGTTATTTCTTGGGAAATATTCCATTTATCAAAGCCCATTTTGAGCTTGTGATAGTAGGTATAATCTGCATATCGGCAATACCTGCCTTGGTGGAATGGATTAAGCACCGAAAACACGGCTAAAACTGTGTTTATATATCAGTCCTCGGTCGTTTTTTCTTGACAACGCACATACGGTAGCCATCACCTTGCTTCCCAAGCCTTTCCTGTTTTTCAAAGGATATATCGTAGTTTTTCATTATAAATCGGAATCCCTGCACAATAGGATTGTCAGTTTCTACGGCATCCCAGTAAGCATCACTACGATAGCGAAGTTCTACATTGTAGTCTTCGATTGCCTTTTTTTGTTGTTCTTCATTGATAATCGGTTTAGGCATAAGTATTTCTCCTGGTTATGAGTAATTTTAATATAGAAAATTTTTTTGAGCTTTAATATCTAGCTCTGCTTTAGAACCGCCAAAAATCACTATTTGCTTTTATTACTATATTACAAGAAAGAGACTATGAGAATATTTATCTGCTTCGCATTGTTAATAATTTCTTCCTATGCAAACGAACTGGAAGAAGCCATAGAGCATAATAACACCAGAGTTTCGCTTTATTTGCATCCGGCTTCTCTTTTTTCAAATTTAATTGACATAACCGCAATATATTCAACAGTAGAAATTCCGTTTAGTTTATCTAACTCGCTAATAGTCAAGCCAAGTTTATTTAACAACTATACTGAATTCAGATTAGGCAGCGATATTGGATTTCGCAATTATCAGACTGGGAATGGAGAAGGTTTGTATTTGCAAGGGCAAATAGGCGTATTCTACTACAAACGCAACGTTGATAATAGAGGTTGCGGTTGTGATCTCTATGATACGTCTTGTGAATGTGGTATCGAAGTGATTAACCCTAGTGATTATTGCTTTCCTGTACGTTTCTATGGAAAATCCTTATGGTTAGATGTTATGGGTTATATAGGCAATTCATGGAAATTTTCGCAGGTAAGCGTGTTTTTAGATGTTGGATTTGGAGGCGTATTGGGAATCCGCACTAAAGCAAAATACATTTATCTATCTGGATTACCTGATTTGAATATAGGCGTTGGGGTTCCGTTCTAAGGATAAATTTTCCCAAACTTCAACAACTCCCTAACAACCGAGCTAGACACACTCAAATGTTCGGGCTTGGAACTCAACAGCACCGTTTCGGTGCCGGGCAAAAGCTTCGCATTATTCCACGCAATGGCTTGCTCCAACTCCAAATCGGAACCTCTCCGCACTCCCCTAACCAAAAATTTGATATTATTTTTTTGCAAATAATCCACAGTCAAGCCATCCCAAATTTCAACGCTCACCTGTGGAAAATCCTTCATCGCTTTTTTTGCAAACTCAACTCTTTCTTCTGCGGAGAAATGAGTTTTTTTATTTACGTTGTTTGCGATTAAAATTATGAGCTTGTCAAAAATTGCGCAGGCTCGCTCGGCAACGTCTTTGTGACCGATGGTGAAGGGGTCAAAAGAACCCGCAAAAACCGCTATCCGTTCCATTTGCCGCGCTCCTTTATTAAATTTTCCAAAGCATCCAAAGCCTCTTCTTGCGGAATGTTTTTACGCACGGGTTCTTCTCCTGCGTAAAGAGTAACTTTGCCTGGTGCTGCTCCAACATATCCAAAATCCGCACCTGCCATTTCGCCCGGACCATTCACTATGCAGCCCATCACCGCTATGGAAAGATGCTTTAAATGCGAAAATCTTTTTTTAACCTCTATGGTTGTACTTTGCAAATCGAAAAGCGTTCTGCCGCAACCTGGGCAGCTGATAAATTCCGCTTTGGTTTTGCGAAGCCCTGCCGCTTGCAAAAGGGCATAAGCAACAGGAATTTCGTTGACTGGATTTTCTGTGAGTGAAACTCTTATTGTATCGCCAATCCCATCTATTAACAAAGAACCTATGCCAACTGCGGATTTTATTCTGCCATCTTCGCCCTCTCCTGCTTCCGTCACTCCCAAATGAAAGGGATATGGTTTGTGCCCGCCTTCTTTTAATCTCTTTGCCATTAAGCGATTGGCTTCTACCATTTCTCTTGGGCGGCTGGCTTTTAGGCTAAATATAATTTGGTCAAAATTTTCTGCCTCGCACATAGCCAAAAATTCCATTGCGCTTTCCACCATCCCAAGCGGAGTGTTGCCATATTTTTCAAGGATTCTAGTGCTTAAAGAGCCGTGATTCACGCCTATGCGAATAGCGCGTCCCATTTTTTTTGCTTCTTTAATGAATTGCGGAAAAGCATCATTTCCAAAATTGCCCGGATTTACCCTCACCTTTTCCACCCATTTAAGAGCTTCAAAAGCTGCTCTTGGCTGAAAATGTATATCTGCCGAAAGCGGAATTTCAATGCCGGCTGCTCTTACTTTTTCTGAAATTTCCTTTAACTTTTCTGCATCGGCAAGCGTTGGAACCGTTATTCTAACAAGTTCGCAACCCGCACTTGCAAGCTCTATAATCTGCTTTACCGAACCTTCAATGTCTTTGGGGCTTGTGGTTGTCATGGATTGAACAAGCACGTTTGCACCGCCGCCTATAATGGCAGAACCCACATTTACGGCTATGGTTTTTTCCCGCATAAATTATTTCTTCTTTTTAGTTGCGGGGTTTTGTGGTTCCGCTCCCTCGGAGAGCCATAATTTCAATAAGTTTGCCGCATTGTCGGGGTTGGCAATAGCCCAGCTCTCCAAACGCTCTATAAGCTCATTCTGCTTGCGAACCGGCTCTGGAACCTCCTCGGTATCTGCCTCAATGGAAATTTCCTCGTGGCGCGGCACAGGTGGGTTCATCGCGTTTATCAAACTTAGCACAACCATTCTTAGGAACACAAAAGCCAGAATCACAATTAAAACTATTGTTATCCTGAGCGCCCAGGTTTCCCACAATTCCTTGTTGCCCATCTGAACCATAGCCTCTTTTTCTTCTTCCCAAAAGCTGCGGTCAAATTGCGTGGAAGCAACATAAACGCTATCATTTCTCTCTTGAGAATAGCCTACGGCATTTTTAACCAGTTTGGTAAGCATAACTATTTCTTCTTCGCTGCGTGGGCGATATATTTTTTTCCTAGAAAGCGTATCTCTCTCATAAATGCCATCCACCACTACAGATACCGTTAGCCTTTTTGTTGCGCCAGGGCTTCCTATTATCTGCGCCACGCTTCTATTCACTTCGTAGTTTGTAATGGAGCCTTCTTTTGTTTCGTTGCCGTTTTCGGGCGGGATTTGTGAACGAGTGCCATCTTCGCGCTGCTCAGAACGAACCACTTTTTTTGTGGGGTCATAGCTTTCCACCGTTCTGCTTATCTGGTCAAAATCCAAATCTGCGGAAATGGTTACCGTAGCCTTGTTTGGTCCCAAAACCCCATCTAACATTCCCAGAACCTGCTTTCTGAGGTATGATTCTGCGCTGCGTTTAAATTCCATATTATGGTCTGTATGCTCGGCAACATCATTCTCTGCAAAACCCTTTGTGAGCATAAGCCCGCTATCGTCAGTAACCGTAACCTGCCTTGGCTTCAAGTTATCCACCGCGCTTGCCACCAAGTGCTGAATGCCCTTTATTTGCCGCTCTTGCAAATCAGACCCTGGGCGCAGCGTAACAATAACGACCGCTTTTGCCTCCCTTTCTTTATCCATAAAAAGGGTTTGCTTGGGAATGGTTATGTGAACACGTGCCTTTTCCACTTCTCTAAAAGTCTCAATTGAGTGTGCAAGCTCGGCTTGAACTGCTCGCAAGTAATTCAAATTCTGGGCAAAATCTGTCATGCCAAGCTGGTTTTTGTCAAAAAGCTCAAACCCCTTATCCCTATCCCTTGGCAGCCCAGCCCTAGATAAAGCCATGCGAATTTCGTAAAGGGTTTCTTTGGGAACCAAAAGTGTGCGCCCATCGTTGTCCAGTTTGTATTCATATTTGTTTTCTTTCAAAAAAGCGGTTATATCTGCAACTGTGCTAACTTCCATATTGGCATAGAGCGTTGCCATGCGGGAATCTGTTGCGTTTACAACCTGAAGCGATATTGCGACAATAATAAAGGCAAACAGCAAAGCCAGAGAAGCAACCAATATTCCTTTCTGCACAATGCTGAATCTTTGCCATATATCCCTAAACTGGGTTAATAATTGCCGAAAAAATTCAGACATGAGAGGAATATAGAAAAATCACCAACACAACGCACTAGTCTTGGAGACAACGAACACTATACAGGAAGCTCCTAACGCCGTAGTAGTAACTTACGTTCTCAAGCTTGTAATCCATATACTGATAGTAAGCACTGAAGGCACCGTACTTGGAGCTACTCCACCAGACGCCGTTGTTGCCAACATTGAGGAACTTGCCATCGGAATTGCCATAGCCACCAGGCAGAGCCGAAAATCCAAACTTGTCATTGGCGTTGCCATTGCTGTTCCAGCCACTCGTAGCCTTCAAAAATTTGCCTGCCACTTTTTCACCGCCAACAAAATTATCTAGTTTGCCATATTCATCCTTGGTAGGCAAATGCCAGCCTTTGGGACAAGCCGACTTAGCTGTTTCCCAATTATAGAGCCGTCCGTATTTCGGACAGTTGCTCTCCTGATCTTTATAGCATTTTGAACCGCTCGCGTTATAATTCAAATTCTCCGCCATCCATGTTTGGTTGCCTATCGTAACCGTTCTGTATTTCTTCCCGTCACGGCTGTCTGTAAATGATTTACCGATATAATCAGGGGTTTTCTTGCCTAATTCCACAATGCAACCTCCTTCATTATCACATACCTTCATACTATTATCCATTCGTTTCAATGAACCGCTTTTGTGCGTGTATTTGACTTTCTCGTTGTACTTCAATTTCACATCAACTGCCTCTCTGCCACTTCCAATCTCAACCTTAGCGCACAAAGGAACTGAACCGCTGAAAGGCGTTTCTCCAACTTGCTTGCCATTCACAAAAACTGGCTCGCTTGCTGGCTCGCCGTTCCTTTCGGCACTCAAAGTCAAACCGCCTTTCTTCAGCGTTATGTTGCTCGCCATATCAAAAACCTCACGCTTGCCTTTGTTTATGCCAACATCAAAACTTATATTCTCATAGCACTCGTGACTCAATTTAACAGAATATTTGCTCGGAGAAAGATTGTTTTCCCAAGAAGAAGATGGCTTGCCATTTATTGTTAAACTCCATTGCTCGTTTTTGCCTATGCCATCTAAATAGGCTGGCTTTATTTCCAACACGCCAAAATTGGATTTCAATTTTATAGATATGCTTTGGTTGTTCTGCTTTATGAGTATAGTGGTGTCTGCTCTCTCATATTGTTCCAATGCGGCTATAATGCGAACATTGCCTCCGGCTAGCTCTGCCTTGCAGGGTGTTTTGGGGCAGCTCGTTACTGGCACACCATCAAAGCTCATAAATGCGCCTTGGGGGTCTGTGCTGAAATTTACCACGTACAGTTTTTCCTCGGCTGCCTCATAAGAAGTTGTTTTCTGCAAGCCGCTTATGCCGCCTGCAGGGGAAGGCGCTTTTGAACCTGCTAAAGCACCTGGCATTTTGCCAAACATCGAGGGTGCCTTCTCATCTATTATTGCTACCAAGCCAAATACGTCTTTGGCATTGCCATTGAAAGAACCGATTAAATTGCCTCTTATATGGTACAATTCCATAGTAATGGAATAATTACCGCCCAAACGCCCTAGCCTCGCCTGACCAATATAATCTGCGCTTACTGCCTTGCCCATATCTAGCAAGCATTTGTTTTTACATTCTTCTTTTCTCTCCGGACCCAGCATTTCTATTATGCTTTGCGAGGTCATAACAAAATATTTATTTTCGGGCAACATTTTCACGGCTATTTCGCGCAGACTATTGGTCAAGTAGGTTAATTCCGTAAAATCAAGCTCTGGTTTGCTGTCATCCACAGTATTCAATATCGCAATGCGTTCTTGCACCCGTCCATAAGAGGCAAGAGCAAACAATAGCAAAACGAAAAGAGGGGCTAAATGCATAATTGGAATGTAGAAAAGCGACTCTCAATACCAGTTAATCAAACAAAATCCCTGAACAAAAGTTCACCTAAATCAAAAAAAATGCACGTTTTTGCAAACTCCTGTTTGCAAAATTCACTTTTTAGGATTTTTTTTCCCAAAAAGTACGTCTAAGTAAGTAGAACAAAGAAATAGGAGATTTTTTATGAAAACCTTAAATTCAAAGGCTATATGCCTGCTTTTGGCTTTTGCCACCACACAGGCATTTGCCCAGCGATTCACCACAACGGAACCGGATATTTTCCAACGCAGTGAAACTGGAAACTATCCGCAATATAAGCAAATAGCCGCTTTGGGAGAGAAAAATTCGGCTTATGCACATATAATGCTGGTTGGGGGTAGAGATACATTGCTTAATTCTTCACATAACGAAAAAGTTGGCACCTATAATGTGGTTAAAAGTGATAGTACCGTGCTTGGAACTGTGCTTCCATTTAGCGTGCCAAATGTTTTCACTTCAAACAATGACACTATCCACGACAATAGCGTAACCGCAGTAGCCGTTTTGGATTCGTTTAGCGACAACAAAAAAACAGCAACCGTGATTTTTGCAAGCCTTAGGAAATTGGTGATAATGCAAATAAACATAAGCAACACAAATAGCATAAGTTTTAGTATTTTGAGCAACTCTAATATGCCAGAACCTATGTGGGAAATAAATGGAACATATAACATAAATAAAAAGCATACTAGAAGGTTTGCCCTTTTGGGAACGAGCATAAACGGCGCAAACAAGGTTTATCATTTGGCAACGGGAAATCCGCTCAGCAAAAATGGAAAAGGCAGAGTTGATTTTTTCAATATAGAGGAAAATTCTTGGGCACTTTTGCAACCTAATCAAAATGGACTCGCAAGCGGAACAAATGGGCTTGTTTTCAATGATAGCGTTTATTTTGGGAAAGATTTGGCTGTGATTGATAATTTTGATAAAAAAGGCGGAAAAGCACTTATTGTTTTGCTGCCCGACTCCAAGCAATTTCCAAAAAGCGCGCTTTATCTATTTCAAATGGATAATGACTGGACCCCTAGCGCAAAATTGCCAGTGGTGATAGCAGGACTATCAAAACCTTGGTTTGAAGAATCCGACAAAGAGCAAAGTTGCGGCGGACTTGGGATAGCAAATTGGGAAGATGAAACGCCTCATCTGCTCGTTTCCTGTGTAAATATATCTCCAATTGCCGCGAATGGTGGAGCTGCTTCATACATACTTACCATAAAAGATATTGTTTTGGATTCAACTGGAAATATTTTAAATAACTCTGTATTTTCTTCAAGAAAAATAAGTATGGTGTTCAACTCTCCTGGGAATTATAGCATTTATTCCAATCCCATATCAATAAAAAATCATAAAAATGATTTACATTCTATTTCCCTAATTGCAGCATCTCAGATAAATAGTGACCATTACTATTCAATGGCAACTTTCACGGTAATAGATGCAGACTATTCCAAAAACTTTACAGTAGAAGCAGGCATTCAAGAAGCTATAATCAGTATAGATAGCCTATTTTACAAAAGCGGAACATCGGGTTTTTCTGCGAAAACGCTTTTTGGGCTTGCGCAGTGTTCCATTAACAACAGCAATAAAGAACTTTTGTGCCTTGGCAATGAAAATGCCATAAACTCTTGGAGCGGCATAGAGCTTTCCAGCAGCGGCAACTGCAATTTGCATAAAGCCTGCAAGAAAAAAGATACCATTTTTGTTTATGTGCGTTCCGCAAGCGAAACTTCAAATACCGCGCTTAGAATTCCAAAAAACATATTGATTCCATATTATGGGCAAGTGAATTTGGGAAATATAAAACCTCTTTCCTATTTTAAAAATCCAAATTTGCAAAACACAAATATAAGCTGGAACACTGCGGGTTTAAAATTGAGCGTTTTGGCAGACACAGAAAAAGGAATTTCAATAACCCCCTTTTCCAAAAACGAAGGTATAGATACGCTTGTATTTGACCTCTCTTTTCCTCTTTCAATATCCAAATACCCCATATTCCTCCACATTGCAGATACCTCTAAAATTCTCGGCAACGCAATACCGGCAAACCCAGGCAGCGATACTATATGGAACACTGCCGAAAAGAAATACATTGCCCTGCCGCGCCGAAGTTCTAAGGGCGATATTTATACCTATGATATTGCCCAAGACAGCCTTGGGGCTTATGCCGAAATAATAGGCGATTATCTGCATATATCAAGAGTTGACATTATGGATATTTCCATTGCATACACGGAAAACGGGCAAATAAAGCACCGCAAAATAACCTTGATGCCAGAACCTAAAGAATTGCCCAGCAAAATCGCTAAATCGCAAACTTTTAGCCTAAATGCCGCATATATAAAAGGCGGATTGCAAATTAACGGCTTAAATGGAGATTTTGAGCTTAGGGCATATAATCTCAAAGGCAGAATAATTCAAAGGGAAAAAGCCAATGCCAAAGGCTCTGTTTTTGTGAAACTAAAGCAAAATTGCCCACAAATTGTGCAAATCCGACACAGCGGCGAAAAGATTTCTATATTTACTCCCCAACAACAGCCGGAGTGGTGAAATTGGTAGACGCGCTGGACTCAAAATCCAGTAGGGGCAACCCTGTGGGGGTTCAATTCCCCCCTCCGGCACTACACTGAGAGGTATTTATGAAAAAACTGCTGCTCCCCATCATAGCCCTGTGCTTTTCCATGTCTTTTGCCCAGTCAGATGATGACGACGAATGGGCAGATTTTGATTACCAGCACGCTGGACTAAGCCAAGTCGAATTCCAGAAGGTAAAAGAATCTGGAATGAACAAGAAAAAACTTTTGCACCTGCTTGAGATAGGTGTTCGTCCTGGAACTTATTTGCAAGAGCCTTGGAATGACCTTGGCGTGTCTGAAAGCGAATGGCTTGAACAACGCGCAAATGGAATGGAAGATGCCGATATAGACCGTACCTACAAAAACAACATAGCTAACCAAAATTTAGCCTATTTGTCTTTTGTACTGCCTTCGTTTTATCAGTGGAAAACAGACGAAATGGCAAAAGCTATAGCTATGAGTGTTTTAGAAGCCTTTTCTATAGGCATAACCGTATTTCTGTACCAATCGGATACGGACGGTTCAAGCAATTGGATTTTATATGGCGTGCCACTCATAGCAGCTGTTCATTTGTGGTCTGGCATAGATGCTCTAGTTACAACCCAGTGGGATAACAACCCCACTGCCAAAACTTTTTCTTGGGGCATTGTGCCAACGGGCAAAAAAGGTTTTGTAGCTGGCGCAACTTTAAGATTTTAATGTAGCAGAGCTTTGCCCCAAAGCTCTGCATATAACGCATTTCTTTAAATCGTGCCCTCGCGCAGGGCAGAACTCGCGACCATAGTAAATAAATTGCAAATGCCTTTTTACCCATTCGTTTTTTGGAAAAGCGGCTTTTAAATCTTTTTCGGTTTGCAAAACAGAACTGCCATCGCTTAAACCCCATCTATGCGCAAGCCTGTGTATATGAGTGTCTATAGGGAAAGCTGGAACTCCAAAAATCTGAGACATAACAACGCTTGCCGTTTTGTGTCCAACACCCGGTAATGCTTCCAATTCTTCAAATGAATCAGGAACTTTTCCGCTGTGCTTTTTGACTATTATTTTTGAAAGCTCTTTTAAAAACCTGCTTTTATTTTTTGCCAATCCGCACAATTTTATAAGAGAGTAAATTTCCTGTTCAGAAAGCTCTGCCATTTTTTGCGGAGTTGGAGCCTTTGACATAAGGCTTGGCGTAACCGTATTGACAACGGAATCTTTGCACTGAGCAGAAAGCACAACCGCAATCAAAAAGGAAAAAGCATCCGTATAAGCAAGAGGAATAGGCGGATTTGGATATAATTTATCTAATGTTGATTTTATGAACGCAAGTTTGCTCCGCATGGTGTTAAGATAGATAAAAAAACGGGTGGCTATAAGCCGGGTTTTGTTCGTTTTCACGTGGCTGTCATTTCTCTTGAGCCGCCGTTGCCAGCGGCTTCCAGCAACCTACCCGAAATGCCGCAAAAGCGAAACGCGAGCAGCGTTGCCATTTCTGTTTGGTCTTGCATCAAGTGGGGCTTGCACTGCCGCTTTTGTTGCCAAAAACGCGGTGAGCTTTTACCTCGCCATTTCACCCTTACCAGTTAAACTGGCGGTATATTTTCTGTTGCGCTATCCATACCGTTGCCGGTCCCGGCTGTTAGCCGGCACTTTGCTCTGCGATGCCCGGACTTTCCTCTGCGAAAACCGCAGCGACAACCCGCCACCCGTTTTGGGTAAATATAGAAATTCACCTCATCTTCATTGCACCGCCGCTTTTGGTATTTCGCTGCGGCATAAAAGGACTGGTTGTTGTTTGACCGCTTTTTTCATTTGCAATTTGAACGCCAACAACAATGGAAGTGGCGGCATCCACGCCGTCTAGCACTTGGATTTTTGCACCGTCAGAAAGCCCAAGGCTCACTCGCTTCATGCTCACAGAACCGTCTATACCCTGCACCCACACTCTGTTTTTGCCTTGATTTCCTCGCTTGCCGCCACCATCGCGACCACCACCGAAATGCGCTTCGCCACCGGATGGCGGCACATAGCCGGGCGTATTTTCATCTGGCTTGAATTGCAAGGCGCGAAGCGGAATGGTTAAAACTTGCAAAACCTCTTCAACTATTATATTGCAGTTTGCGGTCATGCCGGGCAAAAGTTTTTGCTCTGGGTTATCTGCTTTTATAATAACGGTATAGGTCACAACATTTGAGGAAATATTTGGCGAAAGCCTAACCTCTTGAACCTCGCCTGTGAATTTATCATTTGGAAAAGCATCAACGGAAAACTCAACTTTCTGCCCCATCTTCACCATTCCAATATCCGCCTCGTCAACATCGGCTTTAACCTCCATTTGGGTTAAGTCTCTCGCAAGAGTGAACAAAGTTGGAGCAGAAAGCGATGCTGCCACGGTTTGCCCTGCTTCCACTGCCCTGCTCAAAACTATGCCGTCTATGGGGCTTTTTATTGTGCAGTTGTTCAAATCCAGCTCTGCCTGCTCCAAATTGCTCTTGGAGTTTATCAAGCTGTTCTGCGCATTTATATATCTGTATTCTGCGGTTTCCAATTCTGTTTTGGCAACGGAGCCTTTTTCAAAAAGTTCCTGTGTTCTTTCGTAGATTCGCTTTTGATATTGCCTTTCATTTTCCGCAGACCTATAAGCGGCTCTTGTTTGCTGAACTCTTGCCTTTGCTTTTAGCGGGTCTATTTGCAAAAGCACCTGCCCCTTTTCAACCTGCTGATTGAAATCCGCATAAATTTTGCTAACCGTGCCAGAAACCTCCGTGCCAACATCCACTTGGTCTATGGGTTGCAAACGTCCTGTTGCAGTTATGGTTTGAACAATATTGCCAGTAGTTGGATAAACTGTTTCTAAACTCGCGCTCTTTTTTGAATTTTTTTGCTTGTAAAAATAAAAGGCTCCTCCCGCCAAGCCAATAATTATCAAAACAATTAAAAATTTCCAAGAAACTTTCATTATTTAAATGTAGAAAAGTAAATCCGCTTTTTACTATATTGCCATTATGTCTGCTACAGAGGTTCGCAAGGTAACTTTGCTGGGTATGGGCATTAATATATTCCTTACCATATCCAAATTTCTTGCCGGAATTTTTGGAAATTCTCGCGCTTTGGTTGCCGATGCTATTCACAGTTTGTCGGATTTAAGCACAGATATTGCCATTCTCATAGGTTCTCATTTTTGGAACCTGCCGCCAGATGTGGATCATCCTTATGGGCATCGCCGCATAGAAACGCTTATATCCGTGGCAATAGGGCTGGTGCTTGCTTCTGTGGGCGTGTTTTTGGCTTTTGAGGCTATAGAATCCTTGAGCGGTGTGCGCAAATCCAGTTCGCCAACACTTATTGCCGCTATAATGGCACTTGTTTCAATAGTTGTAAAAGAGTGGCTATATCGCTACACATTGAGAGTTGGCAAACGCGCTAAAAGTTCCGCCACCGTTGCCAATGCTTGGCATCATCGTTCAGATGCCATTAGCTCAATTCCAGTGCTTGTGGCAATTTTGGCTTCTTATGCTTTTCCGCAGTGGTTCTTTTTAGATGCTGTTGGTGCCATATTTGTGTCTATATTTATTTTGCAAGCGGCTTTTCACATCGCTTGGCCCGGAATTTCGGAAATTATAGACAGAGGAGCTTCAAAAGAGATAAAAGGGAAACTTTTGAATATGGCACTCGCTATTCCCGAAGTTAAAAGCGTTCACAATTTGCGCACCCGCTATTCCGGCGGTTCATTATACGTGGATATGCACATAGTTTTAACCCCAAGTATAACTCTGTACAACGCACACCTCATAGGCAATCGCGTTAGAGATTCCTTCCTAGCCTCTGATTTGGATATTATAGAAGTTCTCATACACCTAGACCCCCACGATGACCACGAAGAAGATGAAAAAAAATTCCCCACTCCTTTCGGCGTGGGGAAGTCAAGAAAATTAAGCTAAGTTATTTCTCAAAACCATTGCTGGAAAATTCTAAGTCGACTGTTTCTGCGCCAGTCGCTGTCATAATCACAATAAAGTATTTCGGTTCTGTGGAAAAAACCAAGAATGCTTTATCTTTAGAAATGTCTATTTCCCATACTTCATTTGCATCTCCACCGTTTATTCCTTTACCTTCTTCTCCAGTTATCTTCTCAAGGTCTCCCAAAAATTCTGCTATTTCGGAACGTTTTGTGGCAGATTTTAGAGCAGCTTGATATTTTTGTGGGATAGGATAAAGTTCTGGATCTCCACAGTCATCACCGACGGTCTCAATGCCACAAGGGTTAAAAACCTTATTGCCAACTTCGGAAGTATAATAGGCAACTATGTCTATTTTTTCCTTTACAGCATCCGTAAGCGCACCCTGCTTGTAAATTTTGGCTTCATCAAGATCACCATAGCTTGAGCCTGCAGCGGAAAGAGTGAATGACCTTTTGACTAAGTCAACATCTTCTTCTTCTGGACCATCTGTGGTGTCACAGGACACCATTGAAAGAGCAGCTACAACTGCGCCAGTTAAGGCAAATTTTTTGAATGTAAACATCTGGAACTCCGTTTTGTTAAAGATTTTCGCTATAAAATATAGAAATTTTTTTAAAAATTGTCAAGGGAAAATCAGAAAAAATAAAAAAACCGCCCCTTAGAAGATAAGCAGGCGGGTAAAATTCAAGGTTTTATTTATTTATTCTTGGCGGCTTTAGCAGCGGCTTTGGCAGCGGCTTTGGCATCAGCTTTGGCTTCGGCTTTGGCTTCGGCTTTTTCTGCGGCTTTTTCTGCGGCTTTTTCTGAAGCTTTAGCTCTTACATCTTCTTGTGCGGCTTTTACTTGTTCAGCTTTTGGCTTTGCGGCAGCTTTTTTGCCACCTTTAGCAGCGGCAATGGAGTCGGCTTGGGCTATGGAGTCTTGAACTCTTTTTGCAGCATCTGCAATGGAGTCTTGAATTCTTTTCTCTGCGGCTAGCTTTTCAGCTTCGGCAGCAGCGGCCTGGGCTTCGGCGGCGGCGGCTTCGGCAGCGGCTTTTTGGGCGGCGGCTTCGGCTTCGGCTTTCTTTTTGTCTTCGCCACAGGCTGTAAAGGCTAGGGCTATTGAAGCAACTACTGCTATTTTAGCAATCTTATTCATCTGAGGATCCTCTCTCGGTTAAAGCTTTGGTGCAAAATATAGAAAAAAAATAGCTGGTTGTCAAGGGATTTTCTATATTTTCCTTATGTTTTTACCCAAAAAATTCCTGTTTTTTCTATTATTTTCCGCCTCCCTAGTAGTGGCAGCAGACGGAATGCGCATTGCCCACGTGGATTCAAAGCTCATATTTGAGGGCTACAAAGGCACAAAAAAGGCACAAGAAGAGTATGATAGGCAGGTGGCAAAATGGGAACAACAGGCTAATTTGCTCCAAAAAGAGCTGGGTTATGTGAAAGAAAGGCTGGAAAAACAGAGCCTTATGATTTCTGATGAGCATAAAAGGGAATTAGAGGCGGAATATGCCCGCAAAGACACTGAACTTAAAAAATTCATAGAAAAAATCTACGGCAGAAACGGCGAACTTTTAACCGAAAACGAAAAAGTAAGTGCTCCCATAATAGCCTTGATAAAAAAAGCCATAACCGAAATAGCCCTGAGCGAAGGCTATGATTACGTTTTAGACAGAGCCACTGGTGCGGTGCTTTTTTGGAAAAACGAAAACGATTTAACCCAAAAAGTATTGGAGTATTTAAATGCACGATAACCATAGCCACGGTCATAGCCACCATGACCATTCGCATTTTGATGTTCAAAATGTGCGGAAAGCCTTTATATGGGGCATTGCTTTAAATTTAACCTTCACCGCAGTAGAAGCCATAGTTGGTTATTTGAGCGGTTCGCTAGCAGTTTTAGCAGATGCCGGTCACAATCTGGCAGATACGGCAAGCCTTGTCATAGCGCTCTTGGCACTGCGGCTCGCCCTCGCAAAACCCACTCCAAAATACACTTACGGCTACAAAAAAGCCACTATTTTGGCTGCCCTTGCAAATGCGGTTATTCTCTTGTTCGCAATAGTTGCCATAGTCTATGAAGCCATTGAGCGAATTTCCTCGCCTGTGGAAATAGACGGAAAGGTTGTTATGATAACTGCGGGCATAGGCATTCTCATAAACGGTTTTACCGCTATGCTGTTTTTCAAAAGCAAGGAAAATGATTTGAATGTAAAGGGTGCATACTTGCACTTGATGGCAGATGCTCTTGTGTCTATTGGCGTGGTTATTTCCGGTGCCATAATAATGTTCTCAGGTTTTTACTGGATAGATAGCGCGGTTAGCATTGTAGTTGCGATTATAATTTTCATAAGCACTTGGGTGCTATTAAAACAAACTCTGAGAATTAGCATGGATGGAGTACCGCACAATATAGATTTCGCAGAGGTTACCGAGGAAATAGCAAAGGTAGATGGCGTTAAAAGCATTCACCATTTGCATATATGGGCACTCTCCACAACCCAAACCGCACTAACCGCACATATAGTTTTAAAAAATGAAATATCACTCGGCGACATTCCAAAAATCAAAGACGAAATTCGCCACGAAGCTTTGCATTTCGGCATAAATCACTGTACGCTAGAAACCGAGTGCGAAGGCGATAAATGCGAGTGCAAAGAGGATTAGAAAATCACCAAGCTGGACTCCCCATAGCTTCTCACTTTTTTTGCCTCACCTGCCCAGGCGGGCATTGCTCTAGAGGGAACTTCAAAAACGGCAAAGCCGTTTTCGTTTAGTTTTGGCAAAAAGATTCTGAGGTCGGGATATTCTCTGTTGAATGGTGGGTCTGCGAAAATCAAATCGTATTTTTCTGGGGACTCTGAGTTTCGTGCGGCAAAGCGCAAAACATCGTTTCTGTGGCAAATTATTTTTTCTTGGATTTTCCATTTCTCTGCGGTTTCTTTTATGGCTTGCAAAAGGTTGCTTGAAATTTCCACCATTGCAGCCGAGCTTGCACCTCTTGATATGGCTTCAAAACCCACGGCACCTGTGCCAGCATATAAATCCAAAACCTTAAAGCCCTGCACGCAGCCAATGATGTTGAAAAGGGCTTCTCTGGTTTTTGAAGATGTGGGGCGAACACTTTTGTCTTTTATGGGCGGCAAAGCGCGCCCCCGCAAATCGCCTGCTGTTATACGCATTTAGCGGAGAACGAGGGACTCGAACCCCCAAGCCTTACGGCGGCGGTTTTCAAGACCGCTGACTTACCATTAGCCTAGTTCTCCAGATTACGGGGTTAATGTAGAAAATTTTTCCGCGCTCTCTACCGTTTGTCTAATAAGCGTTGAGATTGTCATTGGACCCACACCGCCCGGCACGGGTGTGTAGGCAGAGCATACAGAACTCAGACCCTCTTTTTGAATATCCCCTATTCCTCCGTTATGGTAGCCTGCATCAATGGCTACAACTCCATTTTTCAACCATTCGGTTTTTATGAATTCCGGGATTCCAACCGCACCAACCACAATATCTGCTTGCCCTATTATGCCCGGCAAATTTTGAGTTTTGCTGTGGCAAATTGTAACTGTGCAGTTTTTATTCAATAGCATCGCAGCCATAGGCTTGCCCAAAATTGCACTGCGCCCAACAACAACGGCGTGTTTGCCTTCCAAGGGAATTTTGTAATGCTCCAAAAGACTCATTATGCCTTTTGGGGTTGCGGAGCCATAAGCCTGCTCTCCCATGCTCATAAGCCCAAAGCCTAGGGAACTCACTCCATCCACGTCTTTGTCTATTGAAATGGCATCAAAGCATTTTCGCTCGTTTATCTGTTTTGGAACCGGATGTTGCAGCAAAATTCCACGTACAAGGGGATTTTCGCCCAGTTCTTTTATTTTACCGAGCAATTCTTCTGTGGTGGTAGAGGCTCCTAGCAATACTGGCAGGCTTTCCAAACCCACTCTTTTGCAGGCATTTCCCTTCATTTTAACATAAGTTGCGCTAGAAGGGTCGTCTCCAACCAAAATAGTGGCAAGAATGGGCACTTTCCCGCCCATTTTCCGAACAAGCGCCTGAACCCTAATATTAAGTTCCTGCTCAATTTGAGCCGCAAGAGTTTTGCCATCTAGGAGCATAATGGCGATAATATAGTAAGTGCTATTTTCAGTTTTCTATATTTATCGCATACTTTAAAAGGAGTTTTAGTGTATATGGCGAAAAAACAGAAATCAGAAATGATCATCGCAATGCAACTGATTGGCATGGAGCGATTTGAGGAAAGCGTAAATGAAAACATTATGAAAGATAAGGATTTGCTTCTTGCAATGAACTCCGTTGAGGATGTATTGGGGCATTTTCAGTGGAAAAAAAGCAAGCTGATGACTGAGGCTATTGACCGTTTTATTGTGCCTCGTCTTGAAAATTTTGATAACTTGGACAATGTCAATGCAAGTTTTTTGAAATGGAAAGAAAAATGGCTTGAATTCCATGACTATTTGTCGGAAAAAGACCCCGAAAGAATGTTAGAGCTAGAAGAACAATACGATGAATCAGGAGAAAACTCCGAATTAGAAGAAATGACATTGCCTCCAGAATTTGATTGGGAACCCGTTGACTACACCACTGAACAATGGCAAGATATTGCAGACCTTCAGCAGCAGAGTCAAGGGAAATAATTAACCGCCAAAAAAATTAACCGCCCTTTTCAAACCTTACGAACTGGGCAACCGAAAGGCTTGAAATGCCGAGTTTCTTTTGTTCTTCTGCCAAAATTCCAGAAACGGTTTTTTTGTCATCACTGTAAAATGCTTGTTCTAAAAGGCATAATTGCTTTAGGGCTTTTTTAAGGCGACCCTCCACTGCACGGTCTAAAAATTCAGCTTTGGTTTTGCCTTCGTTTTTAACCTGCTCTAGCGCAATTCCTTTTTCTTTTTCAATGAGTTCTGGCTGCAAATCGCCTTCGGTTAGCGCAACTGGGTTTGACATAGTTACGTGCAAGGCAATGGTTTTTGCCACGGCTTGAACAGCCTCTTTGCCGCCATTTGGACTGCCTTCAAAAGCGAGCTTTACAATTGTGCCTATTTTACCGATACTGTGAGAATCGCTGTGAGAATAATAGGCAACAACTTCGTTTGTTCCAATGGGCACAACGGCAAATTTGCGAATTTCAATTTTCTCGCCTATTTTTGCGAGTACCTCGTCTATGCGACCCTTAACGGTAATTGAGCCAACTGGCAAATTCAATACTTCTTCTACTGTGCCTGCACTGCTAGCTTTAATAGCTTCTGAAATATCAGAACCAAGTTTTATGAAATCATCGCCTTTGGCAACAAAATCTGTTTCGCAGGTTAATACAAAAGCGTAAACTTTTGTTTCGTTGCTGCCAATGAATACAGAGCCTTCTTTTGCGTCTTTGTCTGCGCGTTTCAAGGCTACATCTGCACCTTGCTTGCGCAGGTATTCAACTGCTTTTTCAAGGTCGCCTTCGCAAGCTGTTAGGGCTTCTTTGCATTTCATCATGCCCACGCCTGTTTTTTCGCGCAGGGAATTTACCATAGATGCGGTTATAGCTGCCATTATGCCTTCTCCTCAGCCGCTTTTTCTGCGGTCTTTTCTTTGTTGTTTGGTGAATTAAATGATGGATTTTGGCGCGGAGCAACATTTGATGCCAAATAATCCACAAGAAGCACAACGGAACGCAGAGCGTCGTCGTTTGCTGGAATTGGGTATTGAACAAGTTCTGGGTTTACATTTGTGTCGCAAATTCCGATTATGGGTATGCGAAGGCGGCGAGCCTCGGAAACAGCGATATGCTCGTGGTTCAAATCGGTTATTACAACAACGCCGGGAAGTTGGCTCATCTCTCTGATGCCGCCAAAAACATTCAAAAGTTTTGAGCGCTCGCGGTTTTTGTCTAAAACCTCTTTTTTGCTCATTTGCCTGAAAATGCCTTGGTTTTCCATATCGTCTATTTTGTCTATTTGCTTAATTGATTTGCGCACGGTTTGGAAATTGGTGAGCATTCCGCCGAGCCAGCGGTTTGTCACATAAAAATGGTTGCATTTTGCCGCTGCGTCTTGAACGGCTTTTTGGGCGGTGGGTTTGGTGCCAACAAAAAGAACAGTGCGGTTATTGCTTGAAATCCTAGCTATGGCTTGACCAGCGGCATCCAAAAGCTGTCTGGTTTTTTCCAAATTCAGCACGTGTATGCTGTTTTTTTCGGTTAAAATGTAGGGTTTCATTTTTGGGTTCCAGCGTCTGGTTTGGTGCCCAAAGTGCGAGCCTGCGGCGAGCAGGTCTTCTATAGAAGGCAAATTAGCCATATATCATCTCCATTTGGTTGTTCTTCCCAGCTGTTTATACATCCGAGCATTTCTGCCACCGAGGATGCTGAAACACAGCCAGTGTTTTTTTAGGTTGGTCTATAAATATAGAAAATTTAAGTGGGTTTGTCAATCCATTCGCCCAAAACATTTTTAAATTTAAAATTATACTGCAAACGGTCAATGCCATCTTCAACGTTTTTTTGCCTTTTCTCCCAAAAATGAAAAACCAAGCCGCCTAAAAATCTGGACAACCCGTTTACTTTTTTGGAGTGCCGTGTTGCAACAAAGCTCCCCCCAATGCCCATTTCTAGGATTTTTATCATTAAAGGGGGCGGAATATGCTGCAAATCGCAGCAAGTTGGCACTAAACCTTCAAAACTGTAGCCTGGTATTGTTCCAGAAACTAAGGGTTGCTTGTGCTCTAGGCACTGCGATGCTGAATGTCCTGTTGCAACGGTTTTCAATTTCCGTATCCACGCCCCTTTTGTTGAGTCTTGCACTTCTCTGCGGAGCGCTCCAAACTGGCTAGCTGGCAAAAATGTTGCAAAACAACTTGGGCATATACGCAAATTCAGCGAGCTTATGTCTATGCGAACCGGCTCCTGTGCTGAACAAAATGGACATAGCATTGGATTTTACCCTAAATTATGAGTCTGTCAAAATATCTTTCAAATCTTTGGCGGTGCGAAGTTTTGCCATAGCAGATTCCCTGTATTGACGCACTTTTTCTTTTGTTAAGCCTGTGGTTTGGGCTATTTCTTGCAAATTGTTTTTTGCACCGGAGTCAAAGCCGTAAAATAGGTCTATAACCTTTAACTCTGTTGGGGTTAAATACTCAGAAAGCAGCTTTTTTATTAAGCCTTTTTTGCTCTTTTGAAAAAATACGCTTGAAGCATCGTCCGATGGGTCTGGTGTTATGCTTATAAGGCTGGTATCGCCATCTTCGCCTATGGGGGCATCTAAACTGGAAGATTTCACGCCCATTTGCAGAATTTTCTCTATTTCTTCGGCATTGTAGCGGCTGTAGCCTTCCAAGGATTTTGGGTCAACAACCTGGGTTCCGCCCACAACCTGCTTTAGCCTGCCGCCTTTTCTCGCAAAACGGCGGAGAATTAGCTCTTTTTCTGCGGAAATACGCACCAAACGGGCTTTTTCGTTGATTGCTTTTATTATGTTTTGCCTAACCCACCACACAGCGTAGCTTATGAATTTTATGTTTTTTGAGGAATCAAAGCGAACCGCTGCCTCCATTAGCCCCAAATTGCCTTCGTTTATTAAATCGTTTAAATCCAATCCCTGCCCTTTGTAAAGGTTTGCAACGCGAATCACAAAACGCAAATTTGCCTTTACCAAATGGTTAAGGGCAGCTTTATCGCCATTGGATACTTTTTGAAGCAAAAGATTTTCTTCGTCTCTTGTAAGCAAGGGTATTTGCGATATTTCATTCAAATATTGAAAATACACATTCCGCTTTATTTTCGGCTTTGCTTCTTTGACGATCTTTAAAGTCATAACTTAAATTTAATTTTTTTTATTGATTTTGTCAATAGATATAGCCAAATTTTCCGATTTTCTGCGAAAAAAAATGATATATCTTCAAAAAAATCAATTATTTGTCAAAAATCAGTCACTATTTTGTCTTTACTCCCAATCCATAGCAGCAGAGCGACCTGGAAGTTCGTTTTCAAAAGAATTATCAAAGAAATAGTCGTTTTGCCTTGTTGAACCTATAACAGCGTGCCAAAGAGCGCCTTCTGTATCTATTTTTTTGCGCTCGCTGACCACAAACATAAGAGGAACAAGGACAAATGTTCCATTGATGCTGCCTACCACTACATCGGTTTTGCCAGCCATTGCCGCATGAACAGCATTTTCGGCGAGCTGAAAGCAGAAAATGGCATCGGAACTGTTTGCTGGAATGCTCCTTATTATGTAGCTGGGATCTATGTATTTTATGTTTATGACTTTGCCGATTGTCTTAAAATGCTCGGTGATTTTATCCACCAAAAAATGACCTATATCGTGTTTTAGCACGTTGCCACTCGCATCCTTTGTTGCCGCTTCTTTGAATAGATCTTGCCCCGCGCCCTCTGCTATAACCATAACGGCGTGGTCTTTGCGATGCTTGAAAAAACGCCTGTCAAGTGCTTTTAAAAGCCCGTCGTGACCATCCAGCACAATGGGTATTTCTGGTATTAGGCAGAAATTGGTAACCGAGCTTGCAAGGCTTGCATGGGCAGCTATAAAGCCAGAATCGCGCCCCATAATTTTCACCACCCCAAGCCCGTTTGGAATTCCATTAGCCTCAACGTGCGCGCTTTTTATTATTTCAGCAGCAGATTGAACACAGGTGTCAAAACCAAATGTGCGGTCAATAAGGTTCAAATCGTTGTCTATGGTTTTTGGAATGCAAACCACCGAAATAGGAGCCTTTCTTTTAGTTATTTCCTTAACTATATCTTGCGCACCGCGCAAAGTGCCGTCTCCACCCACGCAAAAAAGAATATTCACATTGAGCCGCTGCATGAGGGTATCCACCATTACCTTTGGGTCTTGGTTGCCCCTTGAGCTGCCTAATATGGTACCACCAGCTTCGTGAATATCGTCAACTTCTTTAACCGTTAATTTCATAGGAGTAAGACCGTAATGGGGATTTAAGCCCTGATAGCCATAGCGAATGCCAAATATTTGTGTAATGCCGTAATCGTAAGTTAAAACCTCAACCAAACCCTTGATTACATTATTTAGTCCCGGGCATAGTCCTCCACAAGTGACTATTGCCACCCTAGTTTGGGCAGGGTCGTGGAATAATTTTTTTCGTGGTCCTGCTATCTCCAAAGAGGGAATCTCTTCTTTCCTATTCATTAGAGATTCTATTTGCGTAATCTCAGTGGCAAGGCTTATCCGGCTATTTTCATCCACAAAAGCCTGATCTTTGACTGGAGAGTCCAGCTCCGGCTCCCCTAGGGAAGAAACATTCAAATTATACTTTTTCGGATGAGCACAAATTTCATTCAGATTCATGATTCTCCTCTTGACCTAACCATTCCATAGGGTTAAGGTAGAAAATTTTATTTTTCTATATTACAATTATGCGCGTATTTTTGTTTGCCGTAGCTTTGGTGCTCGCTGTTTTAGGATGCAGCGATGGCAAGCTCAATTTATTGCTTGTTTTTTGGGGAGAGACCGAAGAATCCAGCTCAAGCAGAGAGAGAATTCAACTTGAGCCAAAATCCAGCTCAAGCGTTCCGATATTAAGTAGTTCTAGCATTATTGTTATAATAAGCAGCAGCAGTAGTAGTATTATCAGTAGTAGCAGTAGTATAGATATTAGCAGCGACAGTAGTTCTAGCGAAGAAATGCCGCCATATTCCTCAGCTGAAGAGCCTCCGGCGCCAATAAGTTCCAGTTCCAGAGGGGGTAGGTCTAGCTCTGCAAAAACAGATAGTAATGGTAATACGTACGTGGACTATCCTGCCCTTGATGAAGGTGCAAAAGGTGTTTCACCAGGCTGGGCTACACGCTATTGGGATGGCTGCAAACCGCATTGCTCGTGGCTCGGGAATAACATCAACACCCGAAACCCAAAGCCTTGGAATGGTATTTGCAAAAATTGCGATAAAAACAATAAAGAAGTAACCACCTACAGAAAGCATCCTTCGTGGACTGATGGTTTGTACTGGGCAGGTTATTTAAGCGTACCGAGTAGCTGCGAAGGTGGCACCACTTATGCTTGCTGGGATATGGCTCCTATTGCTATTAACGATACTCTTGCCTATGGATTTGCTGCAATGAATCCTGAAATAGCTGAATGCGGAACTTGCTATCAACTGGTATTTGATGGCTATTGGTATGACGAACCCACAATGCCAAGACCAACTCATAGAGCTATTAAAGGTAAAACAATAATAGTAATGGCGAGCAATATCGGTGCAGATGTTAAATATAATGTTGAAATGAAAAACGGCAAAAAAGGCACTCAGTTTGATATTATGATTCCAGGTGGCGGCGTAGGAGCGTTCAATAGTTTTTCAGACCAGCTTGGTCTTACTGTCAAAGATATGGGAGTAGGGTTCGGCGGTTTGTTGAGCAATTGCATAGAAGGTGGGCTTGCGAATATGGGTATTAGAGATGGCTCTCACAGAGCAGCCTTGGAAGAATGGCAGACCTGTCTTAGAAATGAATGCAAAAGAGTTTTCACCGGCAAGGCAAAAGAACTTTATAATGGTTGCATGTGGCATGTGGATTGGCTTATGGCGGCAGATAACCCCACTCTCCTTTATCAAAAAGTGGAATGCCCAAAATATTTGAAAGACAAATATTATTCGAAAATAGACACCGTGCCTCCACCCTTGCCAGACCCCTATCCACTTAATGGATTATGTATGATTGAAGGTAGTGTGGATTGCAAACAATCGGGATGGTATTAAAATATGAAAGGTCCCCTCATTGTAATTATATTTTTGCTGGTCTTTTCCACCCCAGCTTTTAGCGATATAGGCTTAGGCGATGTGGGAGCAGAAATTGATTTGGGTTATTCTTCGCCCAACAAAGGACTTTTGGGAGTTAGAATCTCGCCAGTGCCTTGGTCATTTGGCATGATTTTAGGTTCAGTTGGCGTGCTTTTAGGCTCGGTTGCACATTACAGCGATTTTGGTCTTGCGTATTCTTATCATTTCACCAGCCGCACAGGATTTTATGCTTTTCAAAGCCATCACTATCTCAATTCCAAAGTGGGAAATATTTGGGAAATCAATTCAGGAGGCGGCTATCAAGACATTTGGCTAAAACACTGGCTTGGTTATGTGGAACTTGGAATCCCCCTTTATATTGGAGGCTTCCAAGTATTTCGGCATTATAGAGGAGGAATTCCATCAAATAGAAACAGCAAAGGGGATTTAGCCTTAGTGGAATTCCGTGCTGGTTTTGGCGTAGGCTATTGGTTTGACCTCTTTTAGAGCCTTACCAATTTTCGCCTAACACTTCAAAAAAAGCCTGCGGATGCAAACAAGCTGGGCATAGTTTTGGGGCTTCGTTAGCTTCGTGCAAAAAGCCGCAATTGCGGCAACGCCAAACTACCTTGCCATCTTTTTTGAACACTTTGCCTTCTTTCAAATTGTTGTACAAATCGCGGTAGCGTTTTCCGTGCTGCTTTTCAGCAATGCACACGTTTTCAAAGCAAGCGGCAACATCGGCAAAGCCTTCGTCCTTAGCTATTTTTGCGAATTTAGGATATATCTCCTTCCACTCTTCTTCTTCGCCATTTGCCGAGGCTTCTAGGTTTTCAAGTGTGGTACCGTTTTTGCCTGCGGGGTAAGCTGCGGTAATTTCCACAGCGCCGCCTTGCAAAAATTTCCAAAAACGTTCTGCGTGCTCTTTTTCTTGGCTTGCAGTTTCTTCAAAAATGGAAGCTATCTGTTCCAAGCCTTCTTTTTTCGCTATGCTTGCCCAGAAGGTGTAGCGATTGCGAGCCTGCGATTCACCCGCAAATGCGGTGAGCAAATTTTTTTCGGTTTGCGAACCTTTTATATCTTTAGACATAATATTCTCCTTAGGTTAAAGGGTTAATATAGTAAGTAAGATTATTACTATATTCTCATTATGATTTCCAAAGATTTACTCGAAATTTTATGCTGCCCAATAACAAAGCAGCCTTTGCAAGAAGGAGATGCAAATACCCTTGTTACCGCAGATAAAAAAATAGCCTACCCCATCAGAGGAGGTATTCCTGTTTTGCTTGCAGAAGAAGCTATACGAATTGAGAATTGAAAAATGGTGAAGCTAGAACCCTCATGGCTGAACTTACTCTCAGACCTTTTTGAAACTCCTTGGTTTGCAGAAATAAAAAATAAAATCGTGAAAGAGAGAAGTCAATATACTGTTTATCCGCCTGCGAATTTATTTTTCAACGCAATGGATTTATGTCCAGTGCCAAACACAAAGGTTGTTATTCTTGGGCAAGACCCTTATCACGGAACAGGGCAAGCACACGGACTTTCTTTTTCTGTTCCTCGCGGAGTAGGCATTCCTCCGAGTTTGCAAAATATTTACAAAGAGTTGGAAATGGATTTGGGAATTAAACCCGCAACCCACGGCAACTTGGAGAGCTGGGCAAAGCAAGGAGTTCTGCTGTTGAATTCTTCTCTTTCTGTTAGAGCAAATCAAGCTGCGTCACATTTTTATATCGGTTGGGAACAATTCACAGATTCAATAATTCAAAGACTTTCTGAGAACAAAGAAAATTTGGTGTTTATGCTTTGGGGAAGTTTTGCTCGCAAGAAAAAATTTTTAATTGCTCAAAATAAAAACCACCTTGTACTTGAAGCTCCTCATCCCTCGCCGCTCTCGGCATATCAAGGCTTCATAGGCTGCAAGCATTTCTCTAAAGCGAATCAGTTTTTGCAAGCTCACGAACTCGAACCCGTTTGCTGGCAGCTGCCGTCTTAAGCACAGAGCCTGCTATCTTAGCTTTAAGTTCAGAAGAGAATTTAAAATTCATGCTTTTACCTGTAGCTAGTGGTATAAGCTCTCCAGTTTGCAAATTGCGACCAACCCTCGGGTTGCAGGTCTTTGGAGAAAATGTACCGAAACCTCTTATCTCTAAAGAATTTCCATTTTTTATGGAATCTTTTACAGCATTGAAGAATTGCTCTATGGCAATTCTCACATCATCTCTTGTTATTCCGCATAATATAGCAGTTTCATTAATCAAATCATTTTTTGTTATTGGCATGGAAGAAATATAGTAAAAAATTACGGATAAATTTACCAGACCTAGACCCCTAAGCCTTAGGTCTCTCCTAAAAAAAATAACTTAGCATAGAAGCTTACAGAATAAACTTGAATTATTTGCCAATTTTATACCCCCCCCCCCCTATTTGAACCAGAAAATCCCATATCTGCTGTGCAAATAATCTTTTTCATTGTATATGGGTTCCACAAGTTGTAGTTTGTTTGGGATGTTTTCTTTTGTTAAAGAGTCTGAATATTCTTTAGCCCTTGCACAGCCAAGTCTGTAGCCCATTATCACAATGGAATCGTTTTCTTTTTTTACTTCAATCTCTTGATATGCGAAAGATAAAATATTCTCTTTGCGCATATTCAAATAAAGAACCAAAGCCACATAAATTATCAGCAACACACCCGCTGTGCGAAGCAAAAAAAATAATGCTTTCAATTACTTAATTTCCAAAAATGGTACTGGTCCGTTTCCGCCAGTGTAAGTTGGTAGCCTGCCATCCCATTTTTCAATGCCTTTCAAATTCACATATTCCTTGCCACCCTGAGCGCGTATAGCCTCTGCCTGAATGCGAATAGCCTCTGCCTCGCCGCGAGCTTGGGCAATTTTTTGATCGGCTTCAACTTTTATTCTTTCCAAATTATTCTTTGCCGTCAATGCTTTTTGCTCCGCAACCTGTTTGTCTTCAATTGCTTCGTTAAAGCCGCGGCTAAAATCAAAATTGGTTATTTGAACACCACCGGCATCCACTATTATATTATATTCCAAAAGTTGCTTGGTTAGGCTCTCGGAAATTTCATTTTTAACCTGCTCGCGCATTGAAAGCAATTCCTCTGCCGTGTAGCGGGCAACAACCGCCTTAACCGTTTCTTGAATACGCGCCGCTATTATTTTATTTTCAACCTCCAAACCAACCGTAGAGTATAGCTCGCTCAATTTGTTTGGGTCAAGGTGATAGTTAAGGGTTAGCACCGTAGAAACGGTTTGCATATTTTTAGAAGCTGCCGCTGCTGGAGCCTCGGCTTTTTGGGTACGAATATCCACTTTTGACACCGTTTGCATAACGGGAACCTTAAAATGCAAACCCTCGCTTGTGACCGAAGTTATTTTTCCCCAAGTGAAAACAAGGGCTTTTTCACCTGCTCTAACTGTGTAAAAAGAACCAGATACCAAAACTGAGCCTATAACTGCAACTATTATGGCAAAAGTTAAATATCTGTAAGACTGCGGAACATAATTTTGATTAGACATGGCACTTAATTTAGAAATTTTTATTTGCGCACAACCCTAAAACCTATGTAGCCGCCTACATTTTCCGAATAAGGGCTTTCGCCACGACTTTCATCAATTTTTTTGTTAAAACCCTTTAATACCTTGTAGTCTCCTTCAGGGCAAACAGGCTGGAGTCCAAAACAATCGTCTGTCCATTCCCAGTAATCATTGTTTCTTTGCATAATACCAGAAGCAGCTGCACTTTCCCACTCGGTTTCCGTAGGCAATTTTATGGCATTTGAATCTAAACCCATTAAAATGGATAATTTTTTGCAAAATTCCACCGCATTGAACCAATTTACGCCTTCAACAGGCAGGGTGTCGTTTTTTACTCCTTTTGAAGGATTTATGCCCATAACGGCTTTGTATTGGCTTTGGGTAACCAAGTTTTTGAGCATCCAGTCCAATTCTATGTAAAAACTGCTCGAACTATTTGCCCTGCCGCTAGAAGAGGGGCAATTTTTCCCCTGGCAATTCTGCGAACTGGAGGAGCCGGATTTATCCTCAAAACCTCCATCGACCTCGCCACAAGCCAAAAAAATTGCAAAAAAAGCAGGGGGTACGAGGAATTTTGCTATGCTCATAGGGGTAAAATAGAAAAAAATGCACATTTTTGCAAACAGTTGTTGACAAAATTCACTTTTCTGAATTTTTTTTCCCTTTTTTTACGTCTAAGTATATGAGAGGAAAAAAATGATGATGGATTTAAAAATTCTCCTAATAGGAGCCCAGATAGCTTTTGCAATTAACGTAGAGGCACCGCCAGAAATTGCTGAACAGGTTTTGGTTTATGCAAATGAGGCGGCATCAGGCGTTGAAAATGCAATTTTAAGGGTAAATATCGCAAAAAATAGGCAATGCAATGCCTATACATTGAAACTTATAGATATATATAATGGAAAAACCCTTAAAAAACTTGAATTTTGCTCCACAGAACTGCCAAATATTGAGCTACAAAACGCAATTTTGGAGATATTTGGGCGAAATCTCAAAAATCGTGAGGAGCCTTTGGTTGGGGAAAACGGGATTATGGCAATAATAGGGGCTGGTTTTGCGGCTGCGGGGCTTATACTCTATTATTCAAATCCGCCACAACCGGTTTATGTTTATAAAATACGCGAGGCAAAAAAATGACGGCACTCGTAGCTTGGAAAGAAGGAATGGCACTATCGCAGCAGCATTTGCAGCAGTCGGATAGATTTTTTTTGCGGCATATAAAAAATGCGGCAGGGCTGCCAAAAGGGATGAATTTTGGTTTTGGCAAACTCGTTTTTGCAGAAGAACTTATTCGGGAGGGGCTGCTCGCAATTAAAGAATGTGAGGCGATTTTTCCCAGCGGGCTTTCTTTTATTGACTATGAAAACCAAGCTGTGAAGATAGAGGCTAGAAATTTTGCCAAAATCTTTGATAAAAATTTGAATTCCTTAGATGTGTATCTCGCTTTGGAATTGAACAGTTTTAAGGTTGTATGGGAAAATTACCCAGATTTATATTCGGCGGAAAACTCCTTGCAAATGCCAATTTCCGTTCCTATGCCGGCAATAGTTTTTAGCGGTGAATCTTTGGATGGAAAGGAGTTTATTCCACTTGCAAGGTTGCTCAGAAATATGCAGGGTTCCTTTGAAATAGACAAAAATTTTTACCCTCCGTTGGTATCAATAACTGGATATGAATATTTCACCCAAAAATTGACGTATTTTGACAGGCTTTTGCAAAGCCGCATAGAGGGTATTTCTCATTCAAGGGAATTATTGCTAAAAGATTTAAAATCCCTAAAAGCCTTGCTCAACTGTCTTAAAAATACGGAAGGCACCCTGCCTTTTGTGATTTTTTTGGAAATATCGCGTTTTTTGCAAGAATCTTATGATTACAAGCACATAGAATTCAATAAATCCTTCAATAAAATTTTCAACGATTTGAATGAGTTTTTATTGTCAGAAAAAAAGGTTGCCTTTTCGCAAAAGCGTTTGCAACAAGATGGGCAAACATTTTTTGCAGGCATCAAAGAACTGTGCATTAGCGAAGCCAAAAGCGTTTGGCTTGCGCTGGAATCAAAATTATTGCCCGAAGAAGCTATTAAATTTATACCAGCTCAGTTGAAAATCGCGCCCAAATCAAAATTATCCAGCATTGTGGTTAGCGCAACCCACGGCATAAACTGCATCCACACCATAACGCCAGGAACAATTCAAGAAATGCCAAACACATTTTATTTCAAGCTAACAACAGATTCAAAATTGTGGAAAGATTTATGCGAAGAAAACGAAATTGGAATCTACGCCCCAACCGCCCTCAAAATAAATTCAGTGGACATTTTAATGGAGAACGTTTTATGAGTAATACCAAATCCATAACCGCACTTTCTGAGCCAATTTTTTGTTCCGTGCTTTCATTGCCGCTTGAGAGTGATGTTTACGCTGAAGAAATAAAAAGGAAATTTACAGAAGAGATAAAAGAGTTTGCCAATGCGCTTGCAAATAATGGATATTCCAGTTTTGAAATGGAAAATGCAAAATTTGCTCTTTGTGCTTGGATAGACGAATATATTTATGCAAACAGCACAATATCTGCAAAATGGTTTTCACATTCACTTGCTTTAAGTGAATTTGGAGATGCCGAGGCTGGAAAGCATTTTTTTGATAGAATGGACGCTTTGCATAAAAATGCAAAGGGCAATCAGTTGCTTGAACTTTATGCAAAGTGCATATTATTTGGCTTTATGGGAAAATTTAGAATGGGCGAACACGCAGAGCTAAAACAAATATTGAATACCGCAATTTCAAAAACAGATTTATTTTTGGAGCCGATAAATTACAAACCAGCTTCAAAAACCAAACACAGATTTTCTTTTAGGCGAGGCATAAAAAATATTTTAATAACAGGCTCTTGCGAAAACAAATGCAAAGAATTTGCAAAAAAACAAAAACCGCCCAAAGGCTATAAATACATATATTCAGATATGAAAAATCCTGACGGATTGCCATTTCTTGACGGAATTATCATTATAAATTCCTTAGAAGTAAACAATTATCCAGAATTTGAATTCAAAGCACCAGTTTACAGAGTTGCAGATTTAGAAATCCCTGAAATAGATAAAGCTTTGGATAGAAATTATGAATTTAACAGTAATCATTTAAACTATTATCTGCATAAATATTTTTTAGACGAAGCCGCTTGCAAAAATATACTCTCACTACCGCGAAAACTTGAGCTATTCAAAACGGGCAATGCTTTTTACTCCCTCCATGTTTCTTCTTTTTTTCAGAGTGAAAAGCCTCTTGCCTATAGCTTAACAAATAGAGTAGCGCTATTTTTGTTTTTAGCGAGCATTTTATTTTCAATTATATTTTTTGTTGCCTCCACAATTAACCAGCACAAAGAAGAAATAAAAAAAGAAGCGATATTTTTACTGCAAAAACGCAAAATTGACAGCCTAAAACGAGTGGAAGACAGCCTTAAAGCCATAGAAGATAGTCTAAAATTGGAATTTGAAAACAGGCTTAAAAATTTGGAGCTTTGCTATCAAAAAGAGATTTTGGAAAAATTCCCCTTCAAAGAAGGCAAAGTTCCATCGGTTGCGGAAGTGAGCGATTATTTTGGCAGCGATGGGGAATTTCAGAAATTTATGGATATAATAGATACCGCCTCTGATGAAAGAATTAAATTCAATAAAAAAACGCTCGCAGAACTTGCGCAATTAAAAAACAGCTTGTGGAGCGATATACCAGTTTCCATAGTGATAAAAGCACCAAAAATTGCCTCTGTGAAATTTTGGATAGATAGCCAGTTTGTGGAAATTGAGCAAGGCAGCAGCAAAAATTTGGAACTGCTATTTCCAATGAAAAACAGCAAGGGAATTGAGTTAACCGCAAAAACCGCAAATAATGTTTTTTATGAAAGCATCAAGGGTGAATGGAGCCTATTGAAAATTGGAGACAAGCACGAATTTTCTTTTATGGACAAAAGCTATTCAGTGGATGTGGAACTGCAAATTCACTGGCATTTGCCAAAAAACTCCCTAAAACCAAGCGAATGGTTCGCCCTCCGCTTGGAACCAAATTTAATAAAAAACCTTTCTTTAACCCGTAACCTAGGAGAATAAAACATGGCTAATAGCTATCAAAATGAAATTCCGCCGGCACGCATAAATATACAGCTTAGCGTGGATAGCGGAGGAGTGCAAAAGAAAATGGAGCTGCCTTTGAAATTGCTTGTGCTGGGCGATTTCAAAATGGACGGCGACGAGTCTCGGCTCATGGAGCGCGAGAAAATCAACATAAACAAGGATAACTTCGATGGAGTTATGGATTCTATGAATATAGAATTGAAAGACCTTGGTCTCAAATTCAACAGCATGAAATCTTTTGAACCTATGGAAATTGTGAAACAAGTTCCAAGCCTAAATCGCTTGATGGCTGTTCGCAATTTGATAAAGGATTTGGGTTCAAATTTGCTGGACAACAGGGAATTCCGAAAAAAAATGGAAAGCATTTTGAAAGATAAAAGTTCTATGAAAGAAATTTTAGGAGAACTTAAATTAATCCCAACTGAACTTTCACAAAACAAGGAATAGGAGGATATATGGAAGAAACACAACTCTCTTCAGTTTACAAAAGCATAAATTTGGATTTACCCGCCAAATTTGTGGACATTTCGGAATACAGCGATGCCGCTTCGCTTTACAAATATAGCCCAAGCGAGCGAATAGGTTCTGGGCTAATGGCTTTTGTGCAAAGCGTTTTAGACAGTTCCGCAACCGTTGAAAAAATAGACAGAGCCTTTATAGACTCGCAAGTTGCGTGGATAGACAAAATTGTGAGCACGCAATTGGATGCCATTATGCACAACCCAGAATTCCAAAAGCTGGAATCTTCTTGGCGAGCTTTGCAGTTTTTGGTTCAACGCACGGATTTTAGAAGAAACGTGAAAATAGAACTGATAAGCGCAGACAAAGAATCTCTGAAATACGATTTTGAAGATTCGCCAGAGGTGATTCAGAGCGGGCTTTACCGCCATATTTACAGCGATGAATACGATACTCCGGGTGGCGAACCTTATGCCGCCATGATTGCCAACTATGAATTTGAAAACACTGGGGACGATATGGATCTTTTGAAAAACATCTCCTCCGTCTCTGCCGCTGCGCATTGCCTATTCATATCCTCTGTTGGCTCAAAATTCTTTGGGAAATCGGATATTGGCGATTTGCCCAAAATAGACGATTTGGAAAACTATATGGAAAGAGCGGAGTTCACAAAATGGAAAGGCTTTCGCAAAACAGACGATGCCCGCTACATAGGGCTGGTGCTACCGAGATTTTTGCTGAGAAATCCTTATGGGGAACACAAAAATTCCAGAGGTTTTAACTATACGGAATCTGTTTTGGGAGAGGAACACGAAAAATATCTGTGGGGAAACGCCGCCTTTGCCTTTGCGGTGAATATGGTGCGTTCTTTTCAGGAAAATGGCTGGTGCGTTCAAATAAGGGGACCAGAAAGCGGCGGCAAGGTTGAAGATTTGCCCATACATTTTTTCAATTCCGGCAAAGGCGCACAAACAAAAATCCCTACGGAAATTTTAATTCCCGAAACTCGTGAATTTGAATTTGCAAAACAAGGTTTTATACCGCTAAGTTTCTACAAAAATCGCAGCTATGCCTGCTTTTTCTCAGCAAACTCAGCCCAAAAACCCGAAGAATACGATGACGCACAGGCTACCGCAAACTCCAGGGTGAACTCTCGCCTGCCATACATATTCCTAACCGCAAGGCTCGCTCATTACCTCAAAGTTTTGCAAAGGGAAAACATAGGCACAAGCAAAAGCGCAGGTGTTTTGGAAGCCGAGCTCAACAATTGGATTAAGGAACTTGTAACAGAAATGAAAAACCCAGGTCCCGAACTAGCCGCCACTCATCCTTTGAGTTTTGGGCAGGTAACGGTGGCAGAAAATCCAGACAACCCCGGATTTTTCAAGGTCACTCTTTCTGTTATTCCGCATTTCCAAGTTGAGGGCGTGAATGTGAATTTATCGCTCGTATCTAAAATGCCAGCGGCAAAGCAGTAGAAAATATGAAAGAAAATCTTCCTCTCTGGAAATTAGCTCTGAACGCCTCGCCGGATTCTTTTGGTCTTATTCCGGCTGGCGCAGGTAGTTTTTCTGATAGTGACAGTTTAGAAGACATAATGCCTCCAGATTGGAAGAAATATAATTATACCATTGAAAATTTCGATTCTACTCTTTTGTCGGCTTATGCCAATTTAAAGTTGTTATTCCCCGGAGTTTATGTGAATGTGAATAATGGCAGGCGCGTAAATAGCTGGTGCGGTTTGCGTTCCCCTGCATGTGAAATTGGTGCAGCTCAAAGCGCTCACAAAACTGGCAAAGCATTGGATTTGCATCACAGTTCTAAACTAAAAGAACTAAGGGATTTTTGCGAAAGCACCGAGGGACTTAAACTTGGAATTAAAAGAATTGAACACAGGGCTCACACAGAAACTTGGGTTCATATAGATGTTATGCCGCCTAATGAGAGCAAGTGGAAAGATAGGAGTAAACCTTATGTTTTTGTGCCTTAACTTTAACAATTATTTCTATATTAAGGAGAAGCAACTAGTGAGGTCTATCATGGCAAAAAACAACAAAAAAAACGTTTGTCTTAGAGAATTCATCCACAAGGCAGTAGCATTGCCTGATGATGAATTTGAAATGGCTATGCGCTTGGAGAATAATGATGAAGATATAAACAACATAAAGATTATAGCACAACCTTTGGATTCTTATGACAGAAATTAAATTTGATGAATTTTGGAATATAGTATTAAAACCTTATATAGAATACGAATTGTCAAAAAACAGTTCGTATCAAGTTTTAGATACAACCGAAAATTTTTCAAAAATGAGAAAAGATATTGAATCTCTTTACAATACTGCAAGAGATGATATAAAAAGATCTTTTATGAAAAACCAAGATAAACTTCTTGACCGTCACAAAGTTCCTGCCTGTCTTTATTTTGCTATTGCCAATGCTCCGCTAATAAAAGTTTTTGGTGGTTCTGCGGAAAAAGATAGGGTTGTAAACGCGGGTTTGGCTTTTCATGTGTCTGTTAGTGCTCTTTTATCTTTTATGGCTAACGGAGCGGAGGCAGAATATAGGCTATATTTGGAAAGAAACGGTCTGCAATTTCCGCAGAGTAAAAATCTTGACTCTAACGAATCGTATTTGGTACAGACCATAAAAACCTTATGTTACGCACAAAAACACAATAAAATGGATATTCTTATGCTTGCAAACATATTCTTTATGCTGGAAGCCCATACAGATTCAGTATATACAAGTGAGAAAATTCCGTAATAAAACCTCCCATTCCAAAAAAATTTCTATATTTATCCTAATTATGTTTTTGGGCGAAAAAATGAAATTCAGCAAATTGGCAGAGCTTCCAACAGAGGCTCTCTTTCTCTTGCGCATAAGTGTACGCAAAGATTTTTTTGCATATAACAAAATCGCCCCCCCCCCCCCCCCCCCCCCCCCCCCCCCCGAATAAACGCCTATTTTCTCGGCTCCGTTGGCAGGGGACTAACAAAAAATTTAATTTCACAAAAAATAACAATGGAGGTTCTTATGAACAAGGTTCAATTTGTTCTGTTCGCAGCAGGCATTTCGCTTGCTTTGGCTTTCACATTTGGCTGCTCTTCGAGTGATGAGGGCGGCATATCTTCGTCTGGCGCTGGTAGCAGTTTGTCTTCTTCTAGCAAAGATAAAGACAATCATAGCAGTAATTCCGTTGCTGAAATATCCTCATCTGACGGAGGTAGTTCTAGTGCTGATAGCGGTTTGTCGTCCTCTAGCAATAATGTGAACACTCGTAGCAGTAGTTCCGTTGCTGGAATATCTTCGGCTGGCGGTGGTAGTTCTAGTGGGAAGAGTAGTTCGTCTTCCCTTGGGCAGAGCAGTAGCACTGCGTTGAAAGAATGCGATGTTATATTTAACCCTCTCAGGAAATTTTGCTATGACGGTGTTGTTTACGATAAATGCGATGGTATGGAATACAATCCCACAAGCTACATTTGCCAAAATGGCTTGGCTACTCCTGCTAAATGCGGTGGCGAGGGATATAATCCAGTAACTCAGGGTTGCTGCAACAATAGCACAATATTTTCTACAGCAACACAAAGATGTACGAATAATATATTACAGGATAAATGCGGAAACTCTTGGTATAATCAAGTAACGCAATTCTGTGCAGACAGCAAAGTTTACACTAAATGTGGTGGCGAGAGCTACGATCCGTCAACACAGGGATGTGTTGCAGGTGAAATTGTGGATACCAAATGCGGAAATACTTGGTATAATCAAGAAACGCAATTCTGCGTAGATAACATAATTTATACTAAATGCGATGGTATGACGTATTCTCCCGTAACTCAATATTGCGGAAATGGAACAGAGGTGACAACATACGGTTCCGTTACATATCAAGACCAAACATACAAGACTGTTGTAATCGGCACTCAAACTTGGATGGCTGAGAACCTTAACTACAATGCAACTGGCAGCAAATGCTATAACAACAACGAAACCAATTGTGCGACTTACGGCAGGCTTTACAACTGGGCAACGGCAATGGCTCTGCCCTCTAGCTGTAACAGCGGTACTTGCGCTTCGCAAATAGATACAAAGCATCAAGGTATATGCCCTAGTGACTGGCATATACCAAGTGATGCAGAATGGACAATACTAACAGATTTTGTTGGAGGCTCGTCAACAGCAGGAAGAGAGTTAAAGGCTACGAACGGTTGGGGCAGTGGCAATGGTCAAGACAGGTATGGTTTTTCGGCTCTGCCTGGCGGTAGCGGTAGAGTCGGCACTTCTGTCAATGGTGACTTCAGCAGTGTTGGCAATTACGGCACCTGGTGGAGTTCTAGCGAGTCCAGTGTTGGTGCCGCCTACGACAGGAGTATGTCATACAGCCATGAGAGAGTTAGCGGTGGCAGTAGTGATGTTAGTAGCTACGGTAGGACCTTGTTGTTCAGTGTTCGTTGTCTACAGGATTAGCGTGTTATGTTAGCGTATGTAAAAAAGAAATTTTGCCAAAAGTGGTACTGGCTTCGTAAAATCTTGTGTTCCCAAGGGTTTGGCGATGAAGAACAAAAACAGGGAAAAGGAGTGAAAGAATGATGGATTATAATGGGAAATGTGACATTTGTGGCGGAAATGCTTCTAGGGAAACATTTATAAGTGAAATAGACGCATATACTTTTCTTGATTGTAAGGCTTGCGGAAGAGTCTTAATGTATGAACATAGCATTAATAAAGATTCTTTAGCCTCATTTCTGTATTATAATTGTAAAATTTCTTCACCAATTGAAGATAAAAAATACTTTTGCTTTATAGGTTCTAAGGAAAAATTTGAAAAAAAACAAAAAGAATGTCCTTATGCTCGTTTTGTATCTAACCAAGAAGTAGATATTTGGTACCAACAAACATTCAGTGAAAAAATGGATAAAATACTTATTGGTTTTTCAAAATTATCAAAATATAATGGTAATTCCATTGAAATGACTTATGAACAATATTGTAGTGCTTTTTTTGTAAAAAGATATAATTCTAACGATTCAGAAACTACTCAAGAAGAACGAAATAAACAAATCAAGTTTATTAAAAATTATTTATCAGAAAATAAATTCATTAAAGAGGATATGAATAACACTATAACATTATTGCCAAATGGCTTTAAAAGAATAGATGATCTTCAAAAGAACCAAACATTAAATAGTAAAAATGTTTTTGTGGCTATGTCTTTTGACGAGAATATGAAAGAAGCCAGAGAAACTATTCGTAAAGCAATTCTAGATACAGGATATATTCCTATAATTATGGATGAAGTTGAACATAATAATCAAATAGTCCCAGAAATGTTATATAAAATAAGACAAAGTAAATTTGTTATTGCTGATTTTACCGGGCATAATAAAGGAGCATATTACGAAGCTGGTTATGCTGCGGGTTTAGGGAAAGAGGTTATACATATTTGTAAAAAAGATTCGTTTGATAATAATATTCATTTTGATGTGAAGCAAATAAATACTATTATATGGGAAACAGAAACAAATATTACTGAAAAACTAGTTAATCGTATTAGGGCAACTATTGAATAGAGCATAGGAGAACAACAATGTCAGCAAATAAAATAAGGAAAAAAGATTATGAAAAAAGTTTGTGACTTTGTGAAGCAACATACAAAAAAAGTAATACTATTACTATTTATAGCCTTTCTGCCGTACATTTTATTGTTTCTCGTTATACGTAATGAACTTCCATTATCTTCAAACATAGAACATTGGGGACAAATAGGCGATTTCTTTGGAGGAATATTAAACCCTATATATTCTTTCTTAGCTTTGATTGTGTTATGGCTTACTCTTTCAAAAAACCAAAAACAATCAGAAATTGAAAAATTTGAAAATAATTTTTTCAATATGTTAGATATGCTAAAAAATTTATTAAAAGATTTAAGGGAAGAGCCTAAAGAAAATATGCCTGATTTTATATTGTCAGAATTTATTGAACAGGGAGATTTTTTCTTTTCTATAGAAAATTCTATTCAATCAGGAGCAGACATTAACCCGTTAGGAGCAGAATTTACCTCTGATTACGGGCTTGCATTAGGAATGAGAGAAACTCCATTATTGGATAACATTTTCAGATTATTGTATCAAATCTTAAAATATATTTACAATAAACACCCTAACGAAAAAGGGGATTCAAATGTTTATGAACGAGAAAATTATTCTGACATTGTACGTTCTTTTTTGCCAGAAATACTATTCTGGTTATTGGCTATAAACGCATCAATTAATAAGAAATATCCATATAACAAAAATCTTGAAGATTATCATAAGCTAATTGAAAAATTTGCTTTTTTAGAAGATATGAAACTTGAAAATTTTGAAATAGCAGGTAAAGTTAAACTCTATTATGAAATATTCTATAACTACAACATAAAAGCTTTTGGAGACTTAAAAAATGCGAAATATACTATGAAGCTTTTATCTGATGAAAATGAAGGAGAAAATTTATTAGGTAGTGAAAAATTCGAGAAATTATGCTCTCGAATATACGAAGCGGTATCTGCTCAATCTCAGGAGAAATAAAATGAAAATAGAAATCGGCGAGTCATTGATGTTGAGTTATTTGAAACATATAAAAAAATGCTTTTTCTATCAAGCAAACTGGAAAGTGTCAAGTAATTGGGATATTGACGAAAATTCAAATGATAAGGTATCGTTTATTTATGGTAATATTATCAACCATTCAGAATTTTCAGAAATATTCAAGCAATCCAAATTAGAACAATTAATTAAACAATCCGAAATTGATGTAATTGGTTGGGATGGTAAGGATAAAATATATGCTGCCGATATTGCTTTTCACGAAGCGGGTTTAAATTATGGAAGCAAAATAGAAACGAAAAATAGGGTATTTAAGAAGTTATTGAGATCATATCTAACTTTACTGGCATATTTTCCCAATAAAAAATATGAGCTAATATTTGCTTCTCCAAAAGTTCATAACGCAACTGAAGAAATTATTAAAGATTATTTTAATGTTTTAAATAAAGATTTTTCTGAAAAAAATGTTACATTTAATTATATCTCAAACGACCTTTTTAGAGATGAAATTTTTATTCCAACAATTGAAAAAACAAAAACTGATTCAGATACTGGCGAATTGTTTATCCGAGCAATGAAATTAGCGAATTTGTTTGAAATGATTTCAACTAAAAAAGAAATTGTTTTACAAGAAAAAATAACGGATAAAGATGATGGCATTGTTGTAAGCCAGTCAAGTAACGATAAAATGTTACTTGAATTTATTCCGTCTGATGAAAAAATATTTAAGCAAGAGTTACTAAAAACAAAAAGAGCTAAAAGGACTTGGTATTATAAAGATGGTAAGATTACGATAGATGAATGGGATGCAAGTAAATTTACAATAGAATCTGATTTAAAAGGTAACATACGTACCAATAACAAAGTAAGAGCGTGGAAAGAAACAGGTTTAATAAAAATGAAATTTGAAATTTTGGGAAAATAATATGCGTGAAACTTATTTAGTTTCTTTACGAAAAATAGATAACAAAAAGAATGAATTGCCAACAAAAGCAATGACTGGAGCTAAAGTTGAAATATCTTTTAAATTATTAAAAACTGATAAAAATAATAATAAATATTACACATATCCTGCAAATGAAGAACTCTTCAAAAAAGAAGCGTATAGAAAAGGTGGAATAATTGTAGGAATAATACATCATAATGGACATATAGAATATATTGAAAGGCAAGTTAATAAAATATGGGATTCTTCTTTATATTGGAATATTAATAGTATGCCCATGGAATATAAAGATTTAAAACATATTAGTTATGCTAATAATCTTATAGTTTATGCCTGCCCAATCAATATAAATTTGAAATCTAATAAACAATGGCTACAAGAAATTGCATCTAAAAACAGAGGAAAAAAATGACTAACAAACTAATGGGATATATATGATGACATTATTGGCATTAATAGGTTTGGTTGTCGTAATCAAAGGCTGTTTGAACCGCTTAGTAGGTATTATATTTCTTATAATATTCATAGTAATAATACTCAAGGAGGTTGGGTATATATAAGATTTATCCTAAAAATATTTTCCCAAATGGGGTAGCTAACCGCCCAAAAACCGTTTAAACACTTTTTAGACACATTAAAACCGCAAATACAGGTCAAATTCGCAGTTTTCGTAGTTGCATAGTTATTGCGTTTACTATATTACATATATGACTACAGCCACTATTGAGATTAAGAATAGCATTGCTCTTGATTTATTGCAACACTTGGAGAATATTGGAATGCTACGAATGCTAAACACCAAGCCTGCTATTGCAGGTCAAAAACTTTCGGAAAAATTTGCAGGCTCTCTATCAAAAGAAAACGTAAGCAAAATGCAAAAAGAACTAAGCGATATGAGGAATGAGTGGAAACGAGATTGTAAATAAAACCATAGAATTAAGGCGTAAACATAAAAAGAAATTACCAGACATTATAATTGCCTCCACTGCAATTGTTCATAACTTAACTCTAGCAACTAGAAATATTGCTGATTTTAAAAATATTGAAAATTTGTTAATTTGGAATCCTTGGGATTAGTTAGGTAAGAGCTACTGGATTTTGGTATAACCTTGCATTGCTAATTTACTAACATCTTCGACAGACATATCTTCAAATTTTTCCACGAAGCCTTGTCACCATTTTGTATAATCAAATGATTCGTTTTGCTCGTCAAAAGGGCGATTGAAGCTACAATTGTCTAAATAAATTCTCATCTCAAAGCCGCTCTCATATCAAGGATTTTTCCGTAATGAGACAATTTATCTGGCTTTGAATACACCGATAACTCTTTCTTTTTTCTCAATATCACTCAACATAAAGCCTCTAATGGAAAATATAGTAAAATAAAAAATTCTATCTTCCCACTATGTTCCTAGGAAACTACAACGACTGCACAGTGCTAGAAGAATTGCCGCAAGGGTTTTATGTGGAAACTCACGATGGCAAAGATAGAGTGCTTTTGCCTAAAACAAAAGCACCTAAGAATTTGAATATTGGGGATAGCATAAATCTTTTCATTTATTTGGATAATGAGGCTAGACCGGTGGCTACAACGCAGAAGGCTAAGGCTTGCGTTGATGAGTTTGCGGTGTTGCGCGTTAAAGATGTAAATGAGGTAGGGGCGTTTTTAGACTGGGGTCTGGATAAAGATTTGATTTTGCCATTCAACAACCAACTAGGGGAATTGGAAAAAAACGATACCTGCGTTGTGCGGATTTTTATAGATGAAAAAAGCGGGCGCATAAGTTCTACCGAAAAATTGCGCAGGTATTTTGACAGGGATATTTCGGAACTGAAAGAGGGAATGGAAGTTTCTCTCATCGCTTATGATTTTCAAGAGGAACGCCATATCGATTTTCTCATAAACAAACGCTGGACAGGGCGGCTTTATTGCAATCCTGTTTCAACGGGTTTGCACATAGGTGATTTTTGCACAGGCTACATTCACAGTTTAAGAGAAGAAGATTCCCTAATTGCCCTTAGCCTTTCACCCATAGGCTTTGATGCTCTTGTGGATAAGCACAAAGAAGCCTTGCTCAAAGCCCTAAAAGACAACAACGGATTTTTGCCATTCTCCGATGATTCCTCTCCAGAGGAAATTCGCAAAAATTTTGGGATGAGCAAAAAGGGATTTAAAAAACTTGCAGGCAAGCTGTGGAAACAAGGTGTGGTAGAGTTAAGCCCTAAGGGAATTAAATTGGTTAAGAACTAAAATAAATAGGCGTGGTACAACAAGCGAAAATATAGCAATGGAATATGTGGCTTTGTGCGTGATTTATCCTTTCCATCGTCTTGTCTAACCGAAGAGATGTGAATTTCAGCAACAGGATTTAATTCTATAGATATATCCATTGGCAACGAAGTGGGCAATATCCACGAAATTCCGCCTGCGCCGCCAACTCGGATTGCAAAACCGTTACTTGCTCCAGGTCCTTCGCCAACATTCCAATATCCAACACCCCCTATTGGTCCATAGTGAAGGGGGAATTTACCCATTGAGGCATCTGCCTTTATGGAATTATTCAACCAATAATAACCACCATAAATTCCCGCTTTAAAAATATCTTCATCTGCCTCAAACCGAAAATAAATATCAGTTGCAAAGCTAGAACTCAAATGCTTATAATCAAAACCCCACCATTCACCGGAATTTCCGCCTTGCACCCAAAGACCCAAAGCATTTTTATCTGCGGCAAAAGAAACACTTGCAAATAAAACGAAAATTAGAAGTAGTTTTTTCATACAGTTAAATATAGTAAAAAGCCTTCACTTCTGCCATTAGCTCCCCATATTCTTCCACTGCCTTGAAGCCAGGAAATTCTTTTTTCACGGTGCTTGGGGCGCAGAAAAGGCAGGCTTTGTCTGCTGCTTTGAGCATTGAAATATCGTTGTAAGAATCGCCAGCGGCAAATACTTTGAAATTCAGAGATTTAAAGGCTTCAACTGCGTGTTGCTTTTGATTTTGCATACGCAATTTATAGCCTATTATTTTATTATCTTTAATTTGCAAATTATGGCAAAACAAAGTTGGATAATCAAGTTTTTTCATTATGGGTTTTGCAAATTCCGCAAAGGTATCCGATAAAATCACAACTTGGCAAAACTCTCTCAATTCATCTAAAAATTCCCTTGCGCCTTCCAAAAGAGGCATGTTCTCAATAACGCTTTGAATATCCGAAAGTTTTATGTTTTTTTCGCCCAAAATTTTAAGCCTGTGCCGCATAAGCTCATCGTAATTGGCAATGTCACGCGTGGTTAGGCGAAGCTCGTCTATTTTTGTTTGCTCGGCAACAGATATCCAAATCTCTGGAGAAAGAACCCCTTCCAAATCCAAGGCTACAATGCAATTAGACACTTTATTCTTCCGCCAAAGGTTCTTCTTCTACTGTGGGCGCAATTTCAAAAGCGTGGCAGGCAGCGTTGCAAGCACCGTTAAAACGTTTCCACAAAATTTTTGCCAAGTGCATTGAAACATTGCCAGAGTCTCTCCATGCGGCTCTCAGAGAAGAAGTTTCAGAAACAACTTCGGCACGGGTGAGCGTTTTGTTTTTAGCTTTTGCGAGTAGCTCCTCTGCCTGCTTGCACAAATCCTCTTTCTTCTGCGCATTTATTTTGTCTAAGTTGCTTCTTATTTCTTTTTGGTCGTTGTAAATGGAAAAGAATTTTTGAATGAGTTCTGCAAACTTAGCGGAAATTTCTGCCTCTGCCACTCCGCAACGCCCTGCTTTGTCCCACTCCATTTGCAAGCTGCGAACCGTTTGCAAGGTTTTAAACTTAAAGTTTTCCTGCTCCAAAATGGATTTAAGCTGTTCCATTAAACCGTGCTTCATTTCCCAGTTTTTATCCAACTCCTTTGCTATTTCCGGCTTGCTTTTTGAAGCTGTTTCCCATATACGGTCAGATGCTGCATAAAATCTATCGTACAGTTCTTTGGAATAACCGTTGTTTTCAAGAGCCTTCCATTCTTCTTCTATTGCCTTCCATTCCGAAAGAGATTCTGCGCTGGAAGCATCAAAAACAAAGCTCTCAATTTTGGTGCATATATCTTCTCTAACTTTTCTGGTGCTATCAAAATGGGTATTTCTTTTTTCAAAGAAAGAATCACTTGCAGCTTTGAATCTTTGCAACAATTTTTCGTATTGCTCAGAGGGAACGGAGCCTGCGTTTTTCCAGTCTGCGCTCAGTTTTGTGAATGCCTTTGGCGTGTTTCTCCAGTCGGTTGACTTTGCAAGAGCTTCGGCTTCTTCGCAAAGTTTTTCCCTTGCGGCAATTCGCTCGCTTATCTGCTCGTCAATGCGTTTTTTGTGAGCTTCCTGTTTTTTGAAAAAGGAATTTATAGCGGCTTGGTAGCGTTCCCAAATCGCATGGTTTTGAACTTTTGGAACAAAGCCGGTATTTTTCCACTTTGCTTGCAATTCCTGAATTTTTCTGAGCTGTTCTCCCCACTCGCCTTCCGTTGCCGCAAGCTCTTCTATTTGCGCGCATATATCTTCTTTTATTTTAAGGTTTTCCTCTTGCCCCTTTTCTTGCTCTTTCAGCAAAGGCAAAACGGAATCCATAACTTTGTCTAGCCCTGTTTTAAAACGGGGCCACAGTTCCTGAATTTTTGTTGCTGGCATATAACCGGCGGCTTTCCATTGCTCAAGCATTGCAAAAGCCTTGGTTCTGTTTTCCAAAACAACAGGCATATTTGCAAGTTCTTCAATCTCTTTTATCAACTGCTCTCTTATTTGCTCGGCATGCCAAGAAGCCCATTCCTGCAAGTTCTGAAAGCGGCTCGTTGCGGTTCTGAATTCCTTGTAAATATTTTTGAACTGAGCTTTCTTTTCGCCCACAATTTCTTTCCATTCATAAAAAGCCTGCCTAACGCTCTGGGAAATTTCGTTGAAATCCCCATTTTCATCTAAAGCGTTTACTTTTTCTATTATGGTTTGCAAGAGTGGCAATTTCGCGTTGTATTCCTCTTCGCTTAATTTGTCCTCTTTAAGTTCGGTTTTCTCCTCTTCGCTTTCTGGGGCTAAGTCTTGCTCTTCTGCTGTTTGCTCCTCTGCCTGCTGCGGCTGCGCTGCTTGGATTTGGGCTTGGGCTTGAGACTGTGCTTGTGCCTGAGCCTGAGCTTCTCGCTTGGCTTTCTCTTCTGCAAGGCGGGCTTTTTCTGCCAAAACGCTTTCTTTGTGCTTTTCAAAGATGGAATTCAAGTCTTCGTTTTGCGGTGAGCCTAGCGTGGAGGCTTCTTTGCCCAGATTTTGCGCTTCTTGGTAAAGGCGTTGCATTTCGGAGTCCACGGCAAGCGGATTTTTATTTTCCAAAAGCCTTGTTGCATGAGATAGCAAGGCTTTTTGTTTTTGAGAGAGCAAATCGGCTTGGTCTTTTGCCGGATCTGTTTTTGCAACCTGCATCCGCGAAAGCATTTCTTTTGCCTTTATTCGCGCGGCATTGCAAGTGGCATCTTTTTTAATTTCTTCAAGCAGGTTTTCTCTTTCAACTTTGGCAAGAGCGGCAAGAGCAACTTCTTCTTGGGCATCGCTTTTTGCAACCTGAGCAAGCACACCTTGCTTTGAGCAGTCGTTTATCAATTCCAAGCGAACTTCCGTTGATTTTGCTACTGTTAAGAGTTCTTCTTTATCTTTTGGTGGCAATTCTTCCAATATTTTGCGAATTTGCACGCTCGGTTTGCCAACGTGGTTTTTTACTGTTTTAAAAAAAGATTTTTTCAAGGCTTCTTTTATTGCGCTTTTTACGGAGGCATCCTGTTCTGTTTCCAATAATTTATTTAAATGTTCGGGTGCAGATATTTTTTGAATTGCTAATCTTCTTAAATTTGCATCGTCTTCATTTGTAGCTATATATAAAAGAGCATCTAAATCCGTAGCACCCAAACTTTGAACAGCCTGCTTGCGAACAGTTAAATCAGAATTCTGCCATTTTGGCTTAAATACATTTAAAAAACTCATAATAACCTCTTGTTTATAAAGTATATGTGGGAAATAATATAGTAAACTCGCAACAGACCCTAGACCCTAGACCCTAGACCCTAACATTCAACACTTGCGTATAACGCCTGCTAAAATTCCCGCAATGGAAAAGTTTTCGCCTTCGGTGACGATTATTGGCGAATAAGCTTGGTTTGAAGCTCTAAGCTCAATTCTGTTTTCTGCGGGGTAATAGTGTTTGAGCGTGGCATCGCCATCTATTATGGCGGCTATTATTTGCCCGCGCTCCGCATTTTTTTGCATACGAATAATCGCAAGGTCGCCGTTTAAAATTCCGTCTCCGGTCATGGAATCCCCTTGTACTCTAAGGGCAAAAATCTGGCTGCTGCGAGGAAGCAGGGCTTTATCCACGGCTAAGGTGTCTTCTACGTTCTCTTCTGCCAAAATGGGAGTGCCTGCGGCTATTCGCCCAATAAGTGGCACATGGGCAGCAGCGGCAATGGAAGGCGCGCTTTGCAAAAGCTCTATGCTGCGAGCCTGGCGAGAGAGTTTTTTTATCAAGCCCTTTCTTTCAAGGGAAATCAAGGCTTCTCTAACCCCATTGGTGCTTTTTATTCCAAATTTTTCACCTATTTCGCGAATTGTAGGGGGGAATTTATTCAATAAGATAAATTCCTTTATGTAGTTATATATGGCGTTCTGGCGAGTTGTGACTTTTTTCATAAAGATAATATACAAAAATACTGAACAAAAGGGCAGGATATGGCTACATTTGTATGCCAAAACCATATAAAACCATATTTTTTACGATTTTAGGAGTTTTTTTGTCTTTTTTTACGTCTAACTAATAGATGAAAGAAAACTTGAATTTTAAGAAAATGTTGCAAATAGCGGCTGCCTCCGATTTGCCAGTTTTGCTCACAGGCGAATCTGGCACGGGCAAGGAACTCGCGGCAAGAGAATTGCACGCCCTCAGCAAAAGAAATAACAAGGCTTTTGTTGCAGTTAATTGCGGGGCTATTTCTGCGGGCATTGCCGAATCTCTTTTTTGCGGACATATTAAGGGTGCTTTTACTGGAGCAAACAGCGATAGGGTGGGTTTTGTTAGAGCGGCAAGCGGCGGAACTCTTTTTTTAGACGAGGTGGCGGAACTCTCCCCAGACATTCAAAAAACTCTTTTGCGCACTTTGCAAGAAAAAATGGTTATGCCAGTTGGCAGCCAAAAGGAGCTAAAGGTGGATTTCAGGCTTATTTGCGCAACTCACAGAAATTTGCCCTCTCTTTTGGAAAAAGGTTTTTTTAGGCAGGATTTGTATTTCAGGCTTGCATCTATAACAATAAACATCCCTCCTTTGAGGGAGCGAAGCGACTTGCAAAGCATTGCGGTATCTCTTTGGAAAGGCGATGAGCCTTTGAGCGAGCATAATTTAAGGACTTTGCAAAATTATTCGTGGCCCGGCAATATAAGGCAGTTGAAAAATGTTTTGGAACGCTATGCCCTTTTTAAAAACCACGGCTATTCCCTAGAATTTCTGCTGAAATCCGAATCTGAACTATGCGGCTTTAACTTGAATGAACCGCCGCCGCCCCAATACAAACCAAATTTACGCGAAATTAGCAAAGAAATAGAACGTTGCGAAGGAAACAAAGCACAGGCGGCAAAGAAGCTTGGGATTAGCAGGGGGAGCTTGTATTATAAATTGCGGAAAATTTACTAAATTACCCCCTTGTGAAAGTTGCATTCATAAATCCACCTTATTTCCCAAAATTCAGCAGGGAGTCTCGCAGTCCAGGCGTTGCTAAATCTGGAACGCTTTACTGGCCCATGTTTCTCTCTTATGCGGCAGGGGTTGCAGAAGCCGATGGCAACGAAATTTTATTGCTGGATGCTCCGGCTATGGATTTAAACAAAGAAGAGACATTAAAAAAAATAAAAGAGTATGGAGCAGATTTTATTGTTTGCGAAACCTCTACCCCAAGTATTATAAACGATTTGCAATTTGTGAGAGCAGTTAAAGAAAATTTGAAAAAGCCTGTTGCCCTTATGGGAACCCATGTAAGCGCAGAACCTTTGGAAACAATGAAATTGGAAAGCTCGCTTGATTTTTGCATAATAGGCGAGGCGGATTACACCATAAAAAATTTAATAAGATACTTGCGCGGAGACGGAGTAAAAAAAATATCCGAAATTGCTGGACTTGCCTGGCGGAGTGAAGATGGAACAACAGATTTTCAACCCGAAGCGCAAAAAATTCAGAATTTAACCGAACTTCCTTGGGTTAGCAAAGTTTATCGCAAACATCTCTACTCCTGTTATAAAAAATATTTTTACGGCGCAAACTTAAATCCCCTTGTGGTTATTCTGGCTGGCAGGGGTTGCCCTTATCGTTGCACATATTGCGTTTTGCCGCAAACTATGAACGGTCATGCTTATCGCAAACGTGAACCAAAAGACGTTGTTGATGAACTTGAATACATAAAGAAAAACTTTAGTGATTTGGGAGAGGTGTTTTTTGAAGACGATACTTTTACAGCAGATAAAGAAAATGTAAAGGCTATATGCACAGAAATTTTGAACAGAAAGTTTAAAATTGTTTGGAGTTGCAATGCAAGAGCAGATGTTCCCGCAGATTTGCTTTTGCTGATGAAGCAAGCTGGTTGCCGTGAAATGTGCGTTGGTTTTGAATCTGCAAATGCAAATGTTTTGAACAGCGTTAGAAAGGGTTTAAAGCAAAGCGAGGCTATGCCATTTATGCAAAACGCAAAAAAAGCTGGAATTTTTGTTCACGGTTGCTTTATGGTTGGCAATGAAGGCGACACAAAAGAAACCTTGGAAGATACTTTGAAATACGCAAAAAAACTCTCGCCAAACACCGCGCAATTTTACCCCATTATGGCATACCCAGGAACCACAGCATACAAAGAAGCCTTGCAAAGCGGTGCCTTAACCAGCAATGATTACGGAGAATGGCTAGATAAAGACGGCTATCACCGCACAACCATTAGCCGCCCTGGGCTTTCGTCTCAAGATTTGGTTGATTTTTGCGACCGCGCCCGCAGAGAATTTTATTTGCGCCCAAAGTATTTAATTAAGCAAATTAAATTAGCATTTTTTTATAAAGAAGAACGCCAGCGTTTAATAAGAGGTTTTGGAACTTTTTACAAACATTTGTTCAGAAAACACGGGAAAGTTAATTGAATATGCAAGCTACTCCCCATTTAATAGATATTCCCGTTGTTCATGACAAGCGTGGAAATTTGAGCGTTGTAGAGGGAAAACAAAGCGTTCCATTTAACATAAAACGCATTTATTACCTCTATGATGTTCCAGGAGGCACAAAGCGCGGTGGTCATGCGCACCGCAAATTGGAGCAATTAATCATCGCTGCCAGCGGCAGCTTTACCGTTGTTTTGCACAATGGCAAAAAAAAGGAAAGATATACTCTAAATCGCCCAAACATCGGTTTATACATACCCAAAATGACATGGCGAGAAATTGAAAATTTTTCAAGCGGTGCGGTGTGCCTTGTGCTAGCCAGCGAACATTATGATGAAAGCGATTATATAAGGAATTTCAAGGAATTTAAAAATGCATGTATTTAATAAAAAAGAATTTATTGAATTGAACAAGCATAAATGTTCTGATTTGCATTATTTGGATTTTAATGGAATTAGCATTGTTTTAGGAGAAAAAAGCGGCGAACTTTATTCCCATTTTTCCGCTCCTTTTGGTGGATTCTCAAGTTTGCAAAAAACACCTAATTTGGAAATGATGGAAAACGCTTGCGAAAAATTATATGAATGGCTAAAGGAAAAAAATAAAAAATGCCATATAACGCTGCCGCCTCCGCTATACAATGAAAATCTAATTTCCCTGAGTTTTTACTCTTTGCAAAACAGAGGCTTTTCAATTGAATACACAGACTTGAATTATTCGTTAAATCTATCAAAAGCATTGCAGCCAAGCCCTAATTTTTGCAGGGATTTAAAAGTTGCATTTAAAAAAAATATGCTATTCAAAAAGTGCGAAAACAGTTCTGAAAGCGAAATAGCTTATGAAATAATAAATACAAACCGAAAAGAGAGAGGTTATCCATCTCATTTATCTTTTGAAGAATTGGAAAAAACAAAAAAAGTTTGCGACATAGATTGTTTTTTGCTATACCTAGATGAAACTCCCATTGCGGGAGCTTTTGTGTATTTAACCACGCCGGAAATTGCCCAATTGATTTTATGGGGCGATAAAAGAGAGTATAAAAAATTTTGCCCTATGAGTTTATTTGCCATGCGCTTGGCTGAACATTACAAAGAAAGAAATTTTTACCATTTTGATTTGGGACCTGCATCAAAAAATGGAATTCCAAATTACGGACTTAGCTATTTCAAACATAAAATGGGCTGCGAAATAACTCTTAAGCATACGGTACATCTATGATTCCATTTCTCCCACTTAACCGCATAAATGCCGCCTACGAACCGGAACTCTCGGAGGCAATTTCAAGGGTTGCAAAATCTGGCTGGTATTTGAGGGGAAAAGAAACAGAAAAATTTGAAAATGAATTTGCCGCATTTTGCGGAATGAAGCACTGCACAGGGGTAGCAAGCGGCTTAGATGCCTTAACATTAATTTTCAACGCCTATAAAATTTTGGGAAAACTAAATGATGGCGACCACGTTATAGTTCCAGCAAACACGTATATTGCCTCCATTATGGCTATTTCAAAAAACAACTTGATTCCTGTTTTAGTTGAACCAAACGAAGAAACCTTCAATATAAACACCGCTCATTTAACCAAAAAAGCAAAAGCCATTTTAAGCGTAAATTTATACGGCAGGCAAGCAGAAATTGCCAAAGAAAAAAATATGCTCCTAATTGAAGACTGTGCCCAAAGCGCAGGCATAAAACCCATTGGCGATGCAGCCGCTTTCAGTTTTTACCCCACCAAAAATTTGGGTGCGCTTGGAGACGGCGGAGCCGTTGTTTCCAATGACGAAGAATTGAATCAGGTTGTTAGGACACTAGGTAACTACGGTTCTCAAAAAAAATACATCAACGACTATTTAGGCTGCAACTCCCGCCTAGACGAAATTCAAGCGGCGGCTCTAAGCGTGAAATTGCGGTGGCTAAATGAAGATAACAAAAAACGCAATGAAATAGCAATGCGCTATATTGAAGGGATAAAAAATCCAGATATTATTTTGCCACAGAACCAAGGAAACAACGTTTGGCATTTATTCGTTATCCGTTGCAAAAATAGAGATGCCCTGCAAAAGCATTTATTTGAAAATGGAATAGAAACGATGATTCACTATCCCATTCCACCTCATTTGCAAAAAGCATACAAAGGCGGAAATTTGATCTACGATAAACTTCCAATAACAGAGATGCTAGCAAGCGAGGTTCTGAGCCTGCCTATTCACCAAGCCATGACAGAAGAGGAAATAGAAAAGATTATCAATTGTTTATCCAAACCTCGCCAGAACCAGAAACCGTAGCCATAATATCCTTGCCGGTATCTATGTTTCTAACCGAGATTGTTTGCCCTTTAAACGCATTTTTTTGCGCAATGGCATTTGTTTGAACAACGGCTTCTCCAAATTTTGCAAAAAGCCTAACAGCATCGCCTGCTTTAACCGCATAAGGAGTGCTTAAAGCATTATCCACCAAAGCTTCGCCCGCTCTTAAAGTGCGTATTGCGGTTCTGCCAATAGCCTCATCCGCTTTTTTTATGACTTTCCTCTTTTGAAAAGTTGTTTCTTGCCACACCATTTCAAAATCCTGAGCCTCAATGGTTTCTCCTTTGCGAATTCCATTTCTCATTTCTGCCATATATTCAAAGCGATGCACAACAAAAGGAATGGAGTATTTTGCAATTACCTTTTTATCGTTAAAAACCTGCACGGTTGCCACTTCCTGCCCAATTCCCGAAAATTGCGGAGAAAGGCTAACTACAATTTTCCCGCCTCTCTCTGGCGTAGCTATATTATTTGGCACTTTTGGAACCTCAAAATTCCAATCTTTGCCTTCTTTCAAATTTGCCGACATCCTCGCACGAACTTCCTTTAGCAAAAGATTTTTCAAAGAATCCGATGAGACCAGCCCAGAACGGGCAACCACATCGCAAAATTTTACTCCGTTAAACTCTATATCTTGGTTGTTTGCAACCGATTTAATGAAGAAATTCTTAATGGCACCCTCTGTAACCCTAGTTTTTCGCCCAGGCTCCCCAACTTTGCCCACTTCCAAAGCCGAAATTTTCTTCACAAAAGCCTCTTCGCCCTTAATTTCCGCTATTTCCCCCAAACGAATAACTCCCGGCTCAACCAAAGCCTGAGCCTTCAGCGCAACAGTAGCTTGCGCAGAAAGGGCTGTTTTAATCCCAATAATCGTTATAAGTATAAAAAAACGAATCATAAGAGTTAGATTGCAAAAAATATGCCAATATTTACTATATTTACTACTTGAAATGAAAAACCTAGCCCTTTTAACGCTTTGCGCTGCTCTGTTTTGCTCTTGCACCGTTTACGAAATGCCAGCATCAAGCAGCTCCGTTGCTGGCGACTCAAGCAGTTCCGCCGCCCCAACGAGATATTGCATTTATAAAGAAGAACCTAGATATTGCCGAGCTACCACTCTACCAACATGCCCATCAGGTTTCGATTTCAGCGATTTTTGCCCTTTCGGTAGCAGCTCAAGCTCAGACTAAAACAACTTCTCTATCACCTCGTCAATATGCGTGTGCATATTTATTTCCAGCCCATTCTTAACTAAGTCTGGCAAATCTTCCACATTCTTTTGGTTGTCTTTGGGCAAAAATAATCTTTTCACGCCGGAGTCCAAAGCGGCTAGGGATTTTTCTTTTAAACCGCCAATTGCTATAAGACGACCGATAAGGCTCACTTCGCCAGTGAAAGCGATGAAGGGCGAAATTAGGTGACCTGTGAAGGCAGAGAGCATGGCTATTGTTATTGCTATGCCCGCAGAAGGACCGTCTTTGGGAGTTGCGCCTTCTGGAAAATGCAAATGAACATCGCTTTTGCGAAATTTGTCTTCTGGGATTTTATATTTTTTTGCGCGTTCCCTAACCAAAGAAAGGGCTATTTGAGCGGATTCCTTCATAACATCGCCCAGATGCCCTGTAAGTTGCAGTTTTCCCTTGCCGGGCAAAAGTATGCACTCTATATGCAGAACATCGCCGCCAACTGGTGTCCACGCTAGCCCTGTTGTTATGCCTGCGCGTTTTTCGTCTATAAGCCTTGGTCCTGCAAAATCTGGAACTCCTAGATATGTTGATAGTTGCTTTTGCACAATTTGCGGGGTGAATTTTTTCTTTGAAACCAATTCCATAGCACGTTTGCGCGCCATTGTTTCCAGCTTTCTCTCCAACTCCCTAACACCTGCCTCTCTCGTGTATTCCCTTAGAATTCCATTTATCGCAGAATCCGAAACCTTGAATTGTTTTGCGGTTAATGAATTTTGTTTTAAAATTTTGGGGATTAAAAAATCTTTTGCAATATGTCCTTTTTCAAAATGCAAATAGCCAGGTATGCGCACTATTTCCATGCGGTCGTAGAGAGCTGCTGGAATACCGTCTGGGGTATTTGCGGTTGCAACGAAAAATACTCTGGAAAGGTCTATGCCAACTTCCATGAAATGGTCGTTGAATTCTGTGTTTATTTCAGGATCCAAAACTTCCAAAATTGCGCTTGCTGGGTCTCCCCTAAAATCTCTGGACATTTTATCTATTTCATCCAGCAAAATTAAAGGGTTCATGCTTTTTGCCTTGCGAAGAGCCTGTACTATGCGCCCTGGCATTGAGCCTATGTATGTGCGGCGGTGACCGCGAATTTCCGCATCGTCGTGAACTCCACCGAGCGAAATTCGGGCGAGGTTTCTGTTCATGGCATTTGCTATGGACATGGCAAGGGTTGTTTTGCCAACTCCAGGAGGACCAACCAAACATAAAATTGGGCTTTTCACATCCTTGTTCTTTAATTTTTCTGCCATTTGCAAAACGGCTATGTGTTCCAAAATTCTTTCCTTTACTTTTTCCAAGCCAAAATGTTTGGAATCAAGGCTCGCTGTGGCTCTTTTTATATCCAAAACATCTTCTGTGTAAACGCCAAAGGGAAGGGCTAGCAACCAGTCTATATAGTTGCGAACCACGGTATATTCTGGATTCATCGGGTTCAAAAGTTTTAAGCGCGCCATTTCTTCATCAAATTTTTCCTTGATTGCTGGCGGGAATTTTTGCTCACGTGCTTTTTTTGAAAAATTTTCGTTGTCCTGTTCGTTTGAGTTTATTTCGTCTAATTCCTTTTGAAGCTGGGTGATTTGCTCTTGCAACATATATTCCCGCTGGGAACGCTGCATTTTTATCTCCACTTGCTGCCTGTTCAAAGATATTATTCTGTGAACTTCTAGCGCGGTGTTTATAGCCAAATCTATTTTTGCATACATCTCTTCAAGGCAGGCACTTTCCAAAATGCTTTGATGCTCATCGTCTGAAAGCCTTAAAAAGCTATGCGCTATAAGGCAGCGTTCTTCGGGCGGCATTCCTTTTAGAATATCTCTTAAATTGTCTGGCAAATTATGCTGGGTTTTTACATATTGCTCCATTGAAACCAGCATATTTTCTGCGAGAGCTTTTGAAAGTTTTTTGTCTTTAAAATCCAAAAAGCGAGGTTTTGCTGTGGCACTGAAATATTTATCGTTGTCTTTATCGTTAAAGGACATTTGGTCTATATCCACTGGCAAAACACCGAACAAATTCACCAAAAGCAAATTATTGGGCGTTCCAGAAACACCTTTTACATAAGCTAAAATTCCAACCTTATATAATTCATCTTCGCCCGGAACTTCCACATCTCTGTTTTTTTGCAAGAGGCATATAACAAAACCTTTTGAGTCGTCTATGTGCCTCAGCGCATTTAAAGTTATTTGCCTATCAAACGAAAGCCGCGTTCCCATGCGGGGGAACATAACGAATTTTTGCAAAGGCACAACAGGGAATGCCTTTTCAAAATCCGGCTGGGGAAATTGAGCATCTTCCTTGTTCACAACGGTTTCGGGTTTTTCTTTTGCCAAAATTTACCTCTTGCTTTTTGCTATTGCCGCTTCAACAATATTGGAATCTATTTTTAAAACAGCTTGTTCTCTATATTTTGAAACATCAAACATATAAGGCATCAATATTTTTTCCAGAACAGAGCGAAGCCCACGCGCTCCTGTTTTTTGCTCAACAGTTTTTTTGACTATTGCATCAAAAGCATCTTTGGTAAAAGAAAGATCTATTCCGTCCATTGCAAAGAGCTTGGTGTATTGTTTCACCAAGGAATTTTGCGGTTCGGTTAAAATGTTCAAAAGCGCAGCTTCATCTAACTCATCTAGGCTAACTATAACTGGAAGCCTGCCAACTAATTCTGGAAGCAATCCATAGCTTATTAAATCTTCTGGTTCGCATTTGCAGAGTATTTCTCCAATTTTTGTTTCATTTTTAGATACCACTTCTGCGCCAAAACCCATTCCGCCATAAGAATTCACACGCCTTGAAATAACCTTATCCAAAGTTTCAAAAGCACCGCCGCATATAAATAAAATATTGCGAGTATTTATGTGAACCAAAGGTTGCTCTGGATGCTTGCGACCTCCTTTAGGTTGAATAGCCGCAATGGTTCCTTCCAAAATTTTAAGCAAACCCTGCTGAACACCCTCGCCAGATACATCTCTCGTGATTGAAGGATTTGCAGATTTGCGAGCAATTTTATCCAATTCGTCAATAAAAATAATACCCTTTTCCGTTGCCTGAACATTGTATTCCGCAGCTTGGAAAAGCCTAACGAGAATGCTATCCACGTCTTCGCCAACATACCCTGCTTCTGTTAAAACAGTGGCATCTGCTATGGCAAAGGGAACTTGCAAAAAACGGGCAAGGGTTTGAGCGAGCAACGTTTTTCCAGAACCTGTGGGACCAACGAACAAAACATTGGATTTATCTATTTCAACATCGTTTGAAATTTTTTTGATGTTTCCCGAATAAAGCCTTTTATAGTGGTTATATACCGCCACGCAAAGCGCAATTTTAGCACTATCTTGACCAATGACAAATTTATCCAAATGTTTTTTTAATTCAGAAGGTGGTGGCAAATAAACTTCGGTTTGTTCGGTTTGAACAGGCTCAGGGATTTGCATTTCGCTTTTGCCAGATGAAATCAATTTGTGGCAGGCTTGGATGCACTTATTGCATATAGCCACGTTATCGGGACCTGTGAGCAGTCTTTCAACTTCTTCTATGGCTGCTCCGCAAAAATTGCAAAAAGGTGATTTTTTTTTCACTTTTTAGTTTTCTCTTTTGGTTTAAACACTTCGTCTATTATTCCAAATTCCAAGGCTTCTTGTGGGGTAAGGTAAAAATCTCGGTCGGTTTTCTTCTTTATTTCTTCGGGATTTTTCCCGGTGTGCTTTGCCACTATTTCATTTAATTTATCGCGGGTGTTTATCACTTCCCTTGCGTGAATTTGAATATCGGAGCTTTGACCTTTTGCATAACCCTGCGGCTGGTGCAGCATTATGCGCGAATGTGGAAGAGCAAACCTCTTTCCCTTGGTTCCGGCAGCAAGTATAATAGCAGCCATAGAAGAAGCCTCTCCAATGCAAATGGTAACCACCTCGGAGCGAATATGCTGAATGGTATCGTAAATGGCAAGCCCGCTGGAAATATAACCGCCTGGGCTGTTTATGTAAATGGTCACGTCTTTTTGCGGATTTTCATATTCCAAGTAGATGAGCTGCGCCATTATCGTATTGGCAACTTCATCGTTTATGGGAGCGCCTAAAAAAATTATGCGTTCTTTGAGCAAGCGCGAATATATGTCAAAAGTCCGCTCGCCTCTGCCGGTGTCTTCATAAATGTGTGGGATAATCATGTTTTCTCCGTTAATGTTTCTCCTATCAACAAATTTTGAGCAAGTTCTATTTTCAGATTTTCGCGAATTCTATTTATTTGCCCATTTCTACGCATAGTGTCTTTGACCGTTGCGAAATCCATCCCCGCCGAATTTGCAATTTCCTCCACTCTGGCATCAACTTGCCCTTGTGTTGGCTTTAATGTTTCTTGCTCAATTATTGCGCGCAAAATGCGGTCTTCTTGAATTGCGCGGGTAATTTCGGGACGCATTTCATTTAACTGTTCTTCTGAAACGTTTATTTCTTCTTCGTCTTCTTCTTCGTGGTGATGGTGATGGTGGCTATGGTGGTGGTGTTGCAAGCTGCGCATTGCGGTATATTTTATTTGCTCTTCCAAAACAGGAAATGGATTTTTTTCTATTAAGCGGTCAAAAGCATCTTTGAGCGCGGCTAATCTGGCTTTATATTTTTTGTCTCTCAAAACATCATCTGTAACTTTTGATTTAAAATCCGCCTCGTCTTTTGCCCCAATCATAGAATAAAACTCTTCATCAGTAGGTGGCGTTTCAACTTCTTTGGCAAATCTTTCGCGGACATCTTTAATCACATCATTTATTTCCTCTTCTGCAACAACAGTGGCAGGAACGCTAATTCCAAGGTCTTTATAGCCTTGAACTTCAATGGGCTTGTTGAGCGCAATGCTGAGTTTGTAAACCAAATCTTGCCCAAGTTCTGCCGAAATTTGCCCAGGTTCTGCTGGAGCCGCTATTTCTAGCTTTTCATCTGTTTTCCAGGTTTCAACTATTTTCTCAAATTCGTTTTTCAATTCGCGTTCCACCACATTGCCCACGGTTTCGCGCCACACTTCATCGCCAAAACGTGATACAAAAAGCTGTTTTGGAACCTGCCCAGGGCGAAAGCCTTTCATAGAAACCTGCTTGCGGAACTCGCCAAGGCTTTTCTCAAAAAGCTTTTCCATTTCGCTGGAGGAAATTGTAAATTCAACCGAACGGTGGTTGTCGTCCGTTTTGCTCACATTGTTTTTAATGTTTATAGCCAAGGTGTTCTCCTAGTGAAAAATGCAATGCGAAAGGGGGGAGTTGAACCCCCATACCTTGCGGTGCTAGGTTCTAAGCCTAGTGCGTCTGCCAGTTCCGCCACTTTCGCTGAGTTGGATTATGAATATAGAAAACTACCAACCAACCAGCCATCTTCAAAGTCAAAAAGGAAGCCGGGATGGGTGAGAATTTGCCTATCTTTTAGAAGCCTTAGGCAGAGTTCTTCGTCATCTGCGTTTGGAAAATAAAAACTCTGATACCAGCCACCAGCAGAGGGAATAATTTTTGCGCCAATTTTGGAAAAGCAGTCAAATAAGAAAATCCGGTTCTTTTTTAACCTCTCCATGACTTTTTCCTGAAATTCACCCGCTCTAGGCAAAACCCTAGCACACAACGCTTGGCTTAAATATGAGCAATTCAACTGCGAATCCAAAATATATTCCAAGGAATCGTAAATATGCCTCTTTTGCTCTTTTGGCACAACTGCATTTATCCAAGCGACCTTTATATGCGGAAGCCCCGCAGATTTGCTCAAACCGTCTAGGGTGAAAATAGGGGTTTTGGATTTTAATTGAAAATCATTTTTTGAGCTATACGCATTGAATACCGCATCTATTATCAAGGCTAAATTATTTTTTTCGCAAAATTGCAATATGTGTTCAAATTCCTGTTTTGTTGGGGTGTGCCCTGTGGGGTTGTGCGGTGATATTAGCAGAAGTATTTTTGAATTTGGTGGAATTGAATCAAGAGAATCTAGGTCTATTTCCCAAATATTTTTGTTGAAATTTGGTTTTAAAAAATAAGGATGAGTATTTAAGCCATCTAGCTCTGCTATTGAATCTATCAAGGGATAACCGGGGTTTGGGGTTAAAATAAAATCTCCTTTTTCGCAAAAAACACGGAACAGAGCGGAATAAGCCTCCGATGTGCTGGAAGTGACAAATACATCATTGCAATCATTCCCAGCATATTTTGCTATTGCCTCCCTAGCATATAACTGCCCGCAAGCATCGGGTGCAGAGAGCTGCCATTCAGGATTTTCTGCCAAATAACGCAAATCCTCCGCAATATCAAAAACAAGCCCTATCTGCATTGGGGAAGAAATTGTTAAGTCTAAAATCTCTTTTTTTGAAGAGCGAAGTTCATTCAATATATCGCGTTTTTTCAATTCAAAAGGCGATGGGGAAAGGTTTTTCATAAGCAGAGAAGAATATACAAACTGAATTTAATTTACTATATTTACGCTTAAATGAAAAAATCCCCTTTTTTAAAGTTCATAAGCGTGGCTGTAGCGATAGCCATTTCGGTGTTTTTCCTAGTAGGGTGCGTTGAAGACCCCACCGCTAACAGAAATAATGATGGAGACGAAAATAGCGGCAGCAGCACCCCAAGATCTAGCAGCGGCGGCGGAATCGCCTATATTATCTCGGAACTTACTATCAAGAATAATACGGGTTATTCTATAAATGGTATTTGGGTAAAACCATCAACCTCAACGGATTGGGGTTCTAATTTATACGGTTATAGCACTTTATCGGATGGAGGATCAAGAAAATTAACTTTTTCTAAACCTTTGTCCGCAACAAATGGGCTTGATATTCAATTAGGTACAAATTCAAGTATTAGTAGTGGAAATCAGTTTATTAAATATAAATTAACGGGCTCAAATGGAATGACGGTGACTTTTACTTCTAGTGATTTAACTGACGGAAGTAATCTCCCAAGCATAACCATTCAAAACAGAACAGGAGTTAATTTTAATGCTATTTATATAAGACCATCAACAATGCCAGATGAATCACCAGATTGGGGAAATGATTATGGCTCGCTGTCAAACAATAACGATAAATCAATCTCCATACCTATTCCGTCTAGCAGTTATACAACCTTTGATATTCAAATGAGGTCATCAAATCCAACTAATACATACACAAGAAAAAATGTCACAATATCAAACGGTATGATTGTAACATATACCAGTTCTAACTCAGATAATCCTCTTACTACATCACCCATTATCGTTATTCATAATAACACAGGCTATTCTATAAATGGTATTTGGATAAAACCATCAACATCTACGGATTGGGGCTCTAATTTATACGGTTATAGCACTTTATCAGATGGGCAATCACGGACATTTACTCTTTCCCAATCTTTGTCTGCCAACAGTGTTGACATTCGATTGAGTACAAATTCATCATTAACTAATTCTAGTGCAAATGTATTTATAAAATATAGTGTAACAATTTCAAATGGTATGATAATAAATTTAACTATTAGTAATTTAACTGACGAAAGCAATCACCCAAGTATAACTATTCAAAACAGAACAGGAGTTAATTTCAACGCTATTTATGTGAAACCAACAGAAGCATCGGACTGGGGAGATGATTATGGTTCATTGTCAAACAATAATAATAAGTCTATTACTATTCCAATTCCGCCATCCAATTATACAACCTTTGATATTCAAATGAGGTCATCAAATCCAACTAATACATATACAAAAAATGTAACGGTATCAAAAGACATGGTTTTAACATATACTAGTGCTGATTCAGATAATCCTCTTATTGGTTCTCCTATTATTGTTATTCAAAACAACACTGGTTATTCTATAAATGGTATTTGGATAAAACCATCAACATCTACGGATTGGGGCTCTAATTTGTACGGTTATAGCACTTTATCAGATGAGCAATCACGGACATTTACTGTTTCCCAACCTTTGTCAAGCGATATTGACATCCAGTTGGGCACAAATTCAAATATTAATAATGGAAATCAATTCATTAAATCTGAAGTTTCACTGTCAGAAGGTATGATTGTGATTTTTACCCCTGACGATTTGCAATAAAAGGAGGATGAAAAATGGCAGACCTTAAAGACAGATACGGAAACCTTGTTTACAGAATTAGAGAAGACAACTGTATTTATGATTTATACGGCAACTGGAAATGGCAAATCCGTGATAATAGTATCTATGATACATACGGCAACTGGAAATGGCAAATCCGTGATGGCTATATCTTCGACACTTATGGAAATAGGCTATGCGCACAGGAAAATTTGGTAGATCTGTTGAAATCTGTTGACTATCCCCCCGAAGATTCTGGCGGTACATATAGCCGCCCAACATCCAGTGGCAGTAGCGATGATGGATTAGCCGAGGCTATAGGTTGCTTTGCCGTTATTTCGTTTTATGTCACTAAATATGCTTTTAAAGCATGGTTTTTTGTTTTTAAAGCAAATTGGGGTGGCAAAATTGGTACCGCTTTAGGTATAATTATAGGCATTTTATCTTCTATTATGAGTAATACTAGATACCATGATTATGGCAGCGAAATCGGTGGAACTCTCGTCCTAGGTATTGTTGGAACTATCGTTGGAGCTGTGATTGGAGCAATAGTCAATTTTATAATAAAAATGAAAAGAAAATATAACTGGTCCACTGGGGCTGTTGTTGGCGTTGTGTTAGGCTTGTTTGCGGCAGCGGCAATAGCAATTTTTATCCTTTCATACGATAAAAACTCCAAGCCAATTACAGCAAGCGAAACAATCACCGAAACCGAGGCACCCAGTAAACCTAATAAATACTCTGAACCGGTTGTAGAGAATGAAACTCCCACAGAAACCGAAACGCCTAATAACAGATCTAAACCGATTGCGGAAGGCGGCATATTCACCGATCCCCGCGATGACGAAACATACAAAACGGTAAAAATCGGCAACCAAACTTGGATAGCACAAAACTTGAACTATAATGTGGGAGGCAGCAAATGCTACGAAAATAATGAAAACAACTGCCTAAGATATGGCAGGCTTTACAATTGGTTCGCAGCTATAAAATCTTGCCCAAGCGGTTGGCATTTGCCAAGCAACAGTGAATGGGATGCGCTATACCGCCTTGTTGACGGCACCAGCGGCTCAGAAAGTCCTTACAAGAGCGAAACAGCAGGCAAATACCTAAAGGCAAAAAGTGGCTGGAATTCTTTCGAAGGAATTTCAGGCAACGGCACGGATAGTCACGGCTTTGCTGCTTTGCCGGGCGGTCTAGGCAATTCTAGCGGCGGTTTCTTCAGTCTCGGCAACTATGGCAACTGGTGGAGCAGCACCGAGTACGATGGCAATCGTGCTTACAACCACTTCAAGTCTTACAAACACAACAATGCTGGCTGGGAAACCGAAACCAAGAGCAAATTGTTCAGCGTTCGTTGTGTGCAGGACTAAAACCCCCTATACCATAAAGCGGAATGTTAAATAACCCCCCGCGTTTTTCGTAATTTGAAAGCGAAGCGCGAATGGCTATTTGAGGATTGTATTTTTCAATATACACCCCAAGGCTTTTGGATTTTGCATTTTCTCCACTTTTAACTTCTATTGGTATAATTTTGTCTTCGTATTGCACAACAAAATCCACTTCTGCTTTTCCAGTGCTGTTTGACCAATAATAAATGGGAATGTTTTTTGGCTTTAATTCTTGCAAAACAAATTGTTCTGCCAAGGCTCCCTTGAATTCCTTGAATACCTCGTGGTTTTTGCTAAAAAACGTTTTAACATCCAGCTTTGCAGAAGCAGCAAGCAAGCCTGTGTCTAGCATATAAAGTTTAAATGAATTCCTTTCCTCATAAGCTATAAGCGGAATTTTTGCTTCTTCGGTACCCGAAATTTTATACACAAGCCCTGTATTTACAAGCCAGTCCAAAGCATTTTCAAATTCTGCTGCCCTGCCTCCTTGCTTTATCTCTTTATATACAAACTTTTTCTTCTCTTTTGCCAAATGAGTGGGAATTGAATCCCATAACATACGAACCTTTGGAATGTCCACGCCTTTTATGTGCTTCAAAAAATCTTCTTTGTAGCTGGATAAAATTTGTTCCTGAATTTGCCTTGTAGAAAGCAAATCGCCTGTTTGCGCATAAGTTTTAACCGCTTCTGGCATTCCACCTATGTAAAAATATTGTTTTAATTTTTCTATCGCCAAAGCGTGTATGTTCAGTGAATTTTCATTGTCGGTTGCTTCTAAAAATTCATAAAAAGTCATAGGATAAAGCGTTAGTTTATCCACTTGCCCAACCGGAAATTTTCCGCTTGCTATACCTAAAAAACTGCCCGCCGCCGCTATGTTATATTCTGGAGCTTCTTCGTTGAAGTATTTTAAGGAATCTTTTGCTCTTTGGCATTCCTGAATTTCATCAAATATGAGCAAGGTTTCCGTATTTATCTCTTGCTTGAATATGGTTTTTAAGGAATTAACTATATGATGCGGCGAAATATTGTCTGCAAAATAATTGCGAAGCTCCTTGTTTTTATCAAAATTCAAATATAGGGTATTTTTATATTCATTTTTGCCGAATTCCTTTAAAATATATGTTTTGCCAACCTGCCTAGCCCCATAAAGCACAAGCGGCTTCCTATTTTTGGAATTTTTCCAAGCAATCAGCGAATTATAGATATTTCTCTTCATATCCGACAAATATAGTAATTTTTCACACTTTTTGTCGGCAAAAAATGTGAAACTGACAAAATTTTTCCTGTCGCTTTCCCGCGCCCAAGAATGCAAAACAATATCTATTTTTCGCTCAAAATAACCGTTTTTCATAAAAAGTCAGGGTAACTATGTGAATATCACAACAAAAGCCTAAACAAACTTGCCTTAATTCCGCCTTCCTTTATTCCTAAATCGCTTAACCTTACTCTCGAATATTTTTCCTTGAAAATTTCTGCTAAAGCGTTAATCCATTCTTTGCTTGTGATAACATTCGTTATGCAAATTGTGTTTCCTTCAAGAACATAATCCAAAGAAATATTTACTAACTCGGTTTCGCCTTTTAGTTTAATCGTTAAATCTGCCTTGCCATGTTTTAATTTCAGTTCTAAAATTTCGGCAAAGCGATTAATCTTTGGGTTGTTGTTTATCAAGTGCTTTATCATATTCCTCCACAAACCATTTAACTGCCATATTTCCAGTTTGATTTGTCCAAATTCCGTCTATCGTTGCGCCTATTGCGCCGCCTAAAATAGGCATCGCTTTGCTAATTCTAATTATGCCGCTTTCGCCTAATTTAGCTATAAGATTAAACCCAACCATTCTGTTTATTCTAAGTATGGCATCTGTGGATAAACTTTGAAGCACAAAATTTCGCGCGATTTGAACACCAGCTTCTTTTAAAAGTTCTCTCGCTTTGTTCCCTGCTAGGCAAGCAAAAACAAAAGCTTTCACTTTATCTTCTTTCACATTATGCCCGCCTATAATTGCAACCGCCATCACCATTCTAACTTGAATATAAAGCACGCTTGCTAAATTCATCGGAATTGCAATTGGCATAGTTGCCAAGCCACCGAGTCCGGTAATAAAACCAGATGCCGCAGACTTCACATTTTGCGCACGTATTAAAGCATTCGCAGCTGCTAGCTTGTTGTCTGGATATTTATTCATATATAATTCCGCCATTTCTGCCGCAGATTCCATATTCAGCAAACCATCGCTTGCTTTTTCGTAAACCCAATTAAGAGTTTTAGATACTTTTGATTCTGTAAGAGTATTAGAAGTCATATATGGTAAATATAAAAAGTTTAAAAAAATTTTTTCTATATTATAACATTATAACAAAGGAGCTTACTATGCCAGCTATTCATTTAACTGAAGATGCATTTAAAAAAGCAATTCAAGCCAGCCAGCCTGTATTAGTGGATTTTTGGGCACCTTGGTGCGGACCTTGCAAAGCATTGGGACCAACCATAGACTCATTAAGCGATTTATACAAAGGCAAAGCGGTGGTTGCCAAAATAAACATAGACGATGTTCCTGAACTCGCTGTGGAATTGGAGGTCAGTTCCATTCCAACGGTTAAGATATTTAAAAACGGAGCAGAAATTGAGAGCTTCACCGGAGCTTTTCCACAGAGCAAGTACCAGAAGGTTCTGGAGGCAAATCTCTAATGCCAGATAAGTTTGAAGAGCTATTTCGTTTGCAAGAAGTTTTAAACAACTTTGTTTTTACAAAACAAGATTTGCGAGACAAAAATGGCAAGGTGCTTACTATGGCAGCTCTTAGGGAGCAAGCTATGGGAGCAGAGCCTCTTGGTCCAAACACAGAAGTCAATGAATGGCTCCGCAAATACCTAGAAGCATTGACCGATGAATCCAAAGAGCTTGGTGAGGAATTGCTTTGGAAATGGTGGAGCAAAGATAAACTGGATATGCAGAACATAAGGGTTGAAATTGTTGACCAACTGCATTTTTGGCTTTCGCTTGCAATCACTGCCGGCATGGATGCCGAAAAGGTTTTTGATATTTATGTGCAAAAAAACAAAGTAAATATAGAACGCCAAAACGCAGGTTACAGCAAAGATACTAAGAATGAAGCGGATAACAGGGGTATTGGCTAGTGGCAATTTGCAAGTGGCTAGTGGTATTGAGCATTTTGATTATTGCTTGTTCCAAATCTGAGGCTCCAAAAGAGGGGGGAGGGGGGTCAGGGGGGAAACGAGAGCAGCAGGCTGTTAAAATTGAAGCCGTTGTTGCAAAAACCGAAGATATTAAAAGTTCAGTGCGCGGGCTTGGAATTCTGTTGCCAGACAAAGAAGTTGAAATACAGTCAGAAATGGCGGGCAGGGTTTTGGCTGTTTATTTTAATGATGGGCAAAACGTAAAAGCAGGGCAAATTTTGGTGAAAATAGACGATGCCAATTTACGCGCAGCAGTGATAAAAGCCAATTCAAAACTAGCATTCTCCAGAAACACCGCGCATAGAAAAAAACAGCAATTTGATGCAAAAGCAATTTCCGCACAGGAATGGGAACTCGTTGAGGCAGATTTGCAAACCGCCCAAGCAGATTCCATAGATGCCGCAGCAAACCTCTCAAAAGCCACAATTCGCGCACCCTTTGACGGAAAACTGGGCATTGGCAAAATAAATTTGGGAAAAAGGCTTGCGGTTGGCGAACCCATTGTGAAAATAGTTCAAAAATATCCGTTAAAGGTGGATTTTTCCGTTGCAGACAAATACGCTTCCATTTTGAAAGTAGGAATGGAAGTGGAAATTAGCCGTGCCAGAAAAAATTACAAAGCAAAGGTTGACGCTTTGGAGAGTTCTTTAGACGCTTCAACCAGAACTTTGCTAGCAAGAGCGATTATAATAGACAACCCCGAAGAACTCGTGCCGGGTGCCCCTCTTGAATTTTCTCTGAACTTGCCCTCCAGAGAATCCCTAACTGTTCCGCCAGAAGCAATAGGCAGCGATGCCCTTGGCAGCACCGTGTATTTGTACAATGGCGGCAAAGCGAAACTCGCCCGCATAGAAATAGGAACTCGCTTTGTGGATAAAGTTGAAGTACTTTCCGGCGTGAATGCAGGCGATACGGTTTTGTGTGCTGGTGCATCGCCGGTGAGGGATGGCGGTGCGGTGGAGATAAGCAGGATGAGGGTTAGATAATTCTCTCCATAACCCTTTCTATTTTCTTTTTCATTATCTCAATTAATTTCTTATTCGCTTCTATGATTTCCTGTTCTTCGTTGAATTGTGCGACTATTTTTTCCTGCTCGGCGAGAGAAGGCAGGGGGATTTTTATTCGCTTAATCATTGGTACAGTTAATTGTGGTATGGTATTTCCATTTCCAATTATTTCAACGCTCTGTAAAGCAAATTTTAGATATTCTAAATGCACTTTGTTTGTATTTGGAATTGCTACTATCAAGCGAATTATGGGATAGAATGGTGCTTTTCGTAAAGTGACATATCCTATTGTTCCTCTCCCTGATATTGTTAAAGCATCTTCTTTGACTTTTGCAATATTGGTAAATCCATATAATGATTTTTCTTCGATTCCATTTGAATAAATTGGAACTTTATATTCAGCAGTTTTTTCTTTTGACCACTGGTTTTGTGGAACATCGCCGCCTGCAAATAATTTGTCACAAATATCTTCCAGTTTAACCTCCTTATACTTCATGCCGTTAAGTGACGAACCAAAATACTCTCTCTCTCTCTCTAGAAGATCAATGGTTCGTCGGGCATTGTCTATCGCTTGCTGTTTATTTTCTATTTCTTCCACAATTTTTAGTTGAACTTCAAGAGGTGGAAGAGGGATTTGAATATTTTCAATATCTTTTCCGTAAATATGTGGAATACCAACACCCTTTTGTAAAGTATAAATTCTATCTTGCTGATTTTTCAAAACGAAATATAAAAATTTTGAATTTAGATTTTGATTTTTGGGAGTTATAGAAAAAGAATCAGACAAAAATACAGGAATACTCCAATAACTAATAAAACCCGAATAAGCACCAGAGCTTGAAACAGCAATAGTTTCTCCATTTCTATTTGATTTATTGTGATAATATGCAGGAGTTTGCCCACCTGCAATAACAGGAATTGTTCCTTTAACAATATCTTTTTTTGTAATTGATTCACCTCGTTTGAAATCTGCTACATCCCCTAATTTCACTATTTCATATTTCCCATTATCAATTTTTAATTTATCATTCTCATATCTTGAAGCAGTCAAGTTATATTCGCCGTCTTCTGCGAGTTTGAGTTTGTGGATAATTAACGAATTTGCTTTTGGCTTAGTACCTTGAGTAAAAGCAACCAATTCGGTAATTGCATCTGGCAAATCATTTTTCTCTATTTTACGCCGTTGTGCCCCAAGGTCAAAACCATCATTCTCAATTTTCACAAAAAGAATTTCATTTTTGCTCTTAGCTATTTTCTTATCCAAAAACAAAATAGAAGTTTTAACGCCAGCATATGGCTGAAATACGCCAGCGGGCAAGCTCACAACCGCCCATAAATAATTTTCTTCCACAAGCATTTTCCTCAGCGTTTTATAGGCGGTACTGCTCTGGAAAATAATCCCCTCTGGTACAATTATACCTGCCCTGCCGTTTATGCTCAAATGCTCGGCAATATAATCCACAAACAAAACTTCGGAACGATTTGCCTGTACCCCGAATTTATTGTGCGGACGAATGCCTCCTTTTGGTGTCATAAATGGAGGATTCGCTACAATAACGTCAAATTTTTTATTCCATTTCTCATCGCTTGTCAAAGTATCGTATTCAAAAATTTTAGGCTCGGCAAATTTGTGCAAATACAAATTCACCAATGCCAACTTACGCATACCTGGGTCAATATCATAACCAGTAATGCCCTGCGTAAATCGCTGTATTTCTCTAGTGCTTAAATTCTTGTTATTTTTCATAACGTGCAAATATGCAGAAATTAAAAAACCTGCCGTTCCGCAAGCTGGGTCTAAAATGCTTTCGGTTTTCTTTGGATTAATAACCTGCACAATAAAATCTATAATATGGCGTGGGGTTCGGAATTGCCCTGCATCGCCTTGGCTGCCCATAATGGAAAGCAGATATTCAAATGCGTTTCCCAAATTCTCGGAATTGCTATAACTGAAATTTGCAATTTCCTTTAAGAATAAAGTCAAGGTTTGAGGGTCTCTGAAAGGCAAAAAAGCATCTCTGAAAATTGTGCGGAAAAGTTCTGGTATAGAACTTGCGAAAGGCAGTTTTTCCAAAACTTTTGCATACAAATCCATTCGCTCTTGTGCTCCAATTTTAGAATCCATTATTTTGGAGAAAGCGAGATTTTTCAAATCCTTTACAAAAAAACTTCTTTTGCCGCCCACATCTACGGCTTCCAAATCCATATCGTCCATAAATTTGTAAATAAGCGCAATGGTTATCAAATCTATTTGACTTTTAGGGTCAGTCACCTTGCCAACCAAAATATCGCGGGCATTATCTATATGGCGTTTAGTTTCGGAATCTAGCATATTCCCCTTACTCTTTGTAAACCTCGTGATCTGGGTCTAGATAAATCAAATTAAATAAATTGTCATAGGGTAAAAAATATCCAAAACACCTATATTCGCTTTTACTTTCAAATTTTTTTATCTTGAATTGGTAAATATCATTCTCGTTTATCTGAGCTGGTATAGGCTTATTGCCAAGCCTAGTGTTTATTTCTTGCATATGCCAATAAAGTTTTTTGGCGGTGGGGCTATTTTTGCTTCTAAGCCCAGAACAGGAATGACAATATTTTATCTTGCCAGTTTTCACATCTTCAAGTGTGTATTTTTCGCAATATTCATCTAAACAACAGCAAACCTTCTCTATAAAATGCTTAACTATCATTTTGTCGGCTTGTTTAGAATTGTTGGATAAATAATTCTCGCTGTCAATACGCCATTTAAGTTTGCTCATATTTTCGTTTTTTTCCATAAAATTCAATAATAGCTTTATGGCTAATTATGCGGCTGGAGTTTCTTGCCGAATTAACGTTCTTTATGGCATCTTGCCACGGTTTTTCACGGTGAGTCAATTCACTGAGCTCTGTGCCAGTCATTTTTCCGTACTTTTCCAAGGCAGCATTGATATATTTTTTATGCGTAACTGGAATTTCTCTTTTGGAAAGTAAGGATGTTGGAATAATTTTTTTATCTACGTAAAACAAACCTTTGTGAACATTCCACAAGTCACGGCACACGGGTCCATTAGCCCAAGCCTCAAATTTATTGGGGAAAATAGCAGTATGCTGTGGAGAAACAAGCCCTTCAACTAAAGAATAATAGCAGAGCTTTTGAAGTTTCATCGTGGAAACCTCGCCTATCTCCGACAAAATATACTTAGCAACATCAAAAATTTTGCACATTTTTCACCCTTTTTAATATAAATTAGTAAATTTTAGAGCTTATGAGAGAGGCTCAGTGATTTACTAAACACCAAATTTTCCTTTATATATTTTGGAAGCTCTGTTTTTAGATCGCCTAAACTCTTGTAATCGTTAAATGAAAATCCTGTATAAGTGTTCAGCTCGGCAAATTTTCCTTGTTCAATAATATCCCTAAAACGCTGGTCGGAAACGTATGATTCTATGAATTTTTTAACCAAATATGCAATTTCCCCAGAGGGTTTATAAATGGAAATATATTTACCCCATTCATCTTCTTCTGCTGTTCCCCAAAATTCCCTGTCTATTCTCATTCCTTCTTCTGGCACCACAATATATTTGGAAGTCTTAACATTGTCTTTTGCACTAGAAATTAAAATCTCTGGTACGGTATAAACAACGTCTTTGCCTTCATTACCAGTTTTCGGTTTTGATTTTTCGCTTGGCAGAGTAAGACTTTGATTATAATCAAAATCATTTTCAAAATACTCACATATACGAAAAAAATCGAATAATTTAAATTGCGTTTTTTCAACACCCGAAAAAGAATACTTGCGAGTGCCTCTGCCCTTCATCTGCACAAAATCTGTAGGGCTAAAAATTGGGCGCATAAATGCAATATTCAGCAAATCGGGGCAGTCATAACCAGTAGTCATCATAGCAACGGTCACGCAAACACGGGTTTTGCAAGTATCATAGCCTTCTAAAAATTTACTCTTTCCTCCGAGATTATTGGCTTCCGCAAAATGAATTGCCATATCTTGCGAATTTTGAACTATGCTTGTAACTTGCTTTGCAAAATCTGAATTATATTTGTCAGGGAATTTTTGCATTGCCATTTCATTTAAAATTTGCGTTATTTTTGCTGCATGGTTTTGGCTAACACAAAATACAATTGATTTTCCAATTTCGCCACTAACAGGGTCTAATTCTGCATTTTCAATAAAACATTCGCAAAATTTGCGGTTTATATTTTCGTTAAAAAATTTCTTTTCAAAATCATTCTCAAAAACGGTATCTTCCGTACTTTCCCCTTTTTCATCTACTCCAATGGCGGCATATCCTTCTTTTGATAAAAGTTCTGTTGTAATCTCTGTTTTTATATCCAATACATAGGGATTAATTAAATAACCCTCTTTAACTCCTTGTGGCAAAGAAAATTTAAAAGTCGGTTCGCTGCTCCCGCAGCCAAAAGTTTTGTACGTGTCCAGCAAAACCCTTTTTTCCCAACCTTTTTGGTCTTTAATGTCCAATATATCCACGTTTTTCAGATAATCCTTGGGCGTTGCAGTCAAGCCTAATTTGTAGCCAATAAAATACTCAAAAACAGCACGAGAATCTCCACCAATGGAACGGTGAGCTTCGTCCGAAATCACAAAATCAAAATCCGTTGGCGAAAAAATTTTATATTTATTACCAATCAAAAAAGATTGAATAGTTGAAATAACAATATTTGCCTTTTGCCAGTCATTCTTGTACACTTTATAAATAAAACTTATGTAATCTTTGCTTAAATATTTTTCCAAGTCTTTCTTTGCTTGCCTTTCCAATTCCAACCTATCCACCAAAAACAGAATTCTGTTTGCGTTGCCAGTTTTCAAAAACATCTTTATTATAGCTGCCGCTGTTAATGTTTTACCCAACCCAGTTGCCATTTCAATTAAAAATCTACTATTTCCATTGCTCGCTGATTTTTGTACAGACTTAATTGCATTTATTTGATATGGGCGCAAAATACGATAACCGTTGTCTTTGCAAAATTTTTCCCTTGTTTTTTCATCAATATAATTTGGTTCTTTCTGTAAATTCTGATTTTGCGACAACGCTATATATTCTGGAATTATATTTTCGCTTTCAAATGGCGTTCTATCTCTCTTTAAATTTGCCCTTTCCTCTAAAGATTTTTGATTTGGCATTCTTGTTATTATTTCTGGGTTTGCAGTTTGAATATCCCAGAAATAAGAAATCTCACCGTTTGAAAGAATTACAAACCTTGCATTTTGTTTTTCAGCATAAGCTCTTGCCTGCTCTTTTGCCGAAAGCGGATTTACATTTTCTCTTTTAGCTTCTAAAACACAGAGCGGATATTTTCTTGAGTCCAATAGCATATAATCGGAGCGAGAGTATTCTACCTCTACGTTCTTATTTTCACCGATTAAATTCCATCCAGCTTCTTCCAACATTTTGTTGATTTTTATTCTCATGGTAGCTTCGTTTTCCATAATCCCCTACAAAATAAAAGTCCGCCCCTCATATAAAAACACCCTATGCTCCAGCCAAAATTTTAAAGCCTGCAACAATGTGCGCTTTTCCACCTCTTTGCCAATTTGAATGAACTGCTCAATGCTGCCTGTGTCTGCAACTTGTTGAACGCCTTGCCAAATGATGGGACCTTGGTCTAGGTCTGCGGTTGCAAAATGCGCAGTTGCGCCTATTATCTTAACGCCCTTTGCCCAGGCTTGGTGATATGGTTTTGCACCCTTGAACGCGGGCAAAAAACCGTGGTGAATATTTATTATGCGCTCATTCCACGCCTCTGTGAATTCCTTGCTCAAAATTTGCATATAGCGGGCAAGCACAATTCCCTCTGTTTGCGAAGCGTGTAAAATTTCGTTGAATTTTTTGTCTTGTTCGGGTTTTGGGAGAGTGCTTGGAACCAAAAAAAATGGCAGGTTGAAAAATCTTGCGAGAGGTTCTAAAACTGCGTGGTTTGAAATTATGCAGGTAAATTCGCAGGGCAGGGCACCGTCTCTGCGAGAGAGCAAAAGTTCGTAAAGGCAGTGGTCAGTGTTGGAACCGAAAAGCGCAAGCCTGGTTTTATGTTCTGCATCGTATAATTGCCACTGCATAGATTTTTCTTTTTCCATTTTGGAAAAATGTTCCTTTATTTTTGGAATCGCATCGTTTTCGCATTCCATAAGGGCGCGCAGAAAAAATATGTTTATGTCTTCTGATGTGTGCTGCGTTAAATCCAAAATATTTGCACCGTTTTGTGCAATGCCCCCAGTGAATGCTGCCACAAGCCCGCTTTGGTCGGGGCATAAAATTTTCAAAACGAATTTTCCTGCGTTGTTCATAAATACCTCCTTGCTCCCATATATTTTGGTTTCCAATAATTGTCTTCCAAGGGGCTTACCATCACTCCATTGGAAGAACTCGCGTGGATAAAATTGCCTCTGCCCACGTAAATCCCAACATGACTAGTTCTTCTGCCATCGCCAAAAAAAACCAAATCGCCTATAACTAAATTATCTCCTGTTACATCCTTTCCCATTTTATATTCCTCTGTTGTGCTTCTTGGAATATACATTCTTTCTTTTTCCATATACACGCTACTGACAAAACCGCTGCAATCCGCTCCGTTTTTTGTGGTTCCACCCGGCAAATAAGGAGTTCCAAGCCAAGGCATAAGAACTTTGTCCCAAGCAGCAATTCCAGTCACGTCGCTGTTTTGAGGAATGTTTCTTATAGCCGCATAAGGAGCAAGAGGTCGCAAAGGAGTGCAAGAATACATTTTAAATGCAACTCCCAAAATTATTAGAATTAAACTAATTTTTGACACTTGCTCTTTCTTTTTCTAAAATTTCCTTATTTTGCTCAACCTTCTTTTTCATATCTGGCGATGGAGTTTTTGCTAGGCATTTATCCAGAGCATCTATGGCTTCGGTTAAAAGTTCCTTTGCTTTTGCCTTGTTTTTGCGAGATGCCGCAAAATTCGCCGCTGCAATTTTTCTTTGCTCTTCGCAAAAAGTATTTGAATTTTCCAACTTTGAAGGCATTTGCTTTGCAAGCCATGCCAAAACGGAATCTCCGGGGGCTATTGCCTTCAAGCTGTCTGCCAAATCTTCTATAAGCGCTGGATTGGCATTTGCATTTTTCAAATTGCGAATTTGGGAGGTCAAGGAATTTATTATTTCCTGTTTCTCTGTGTCCACCTTGACTTCTGGGCTTTTGATAACACTAACAGTGGCAATTTTATCGTACAGGACATTTGCGCTGTCTATCCAAAAATTTACCGCAGGTTTGTAAACAGCGAAACTTTCCAAAATTGCAAGTGCTTCTGCGCTGCGCCCTGTTTTATGGAGCAAATTTGCGAGTTGCAAGGTTCTAAATCCCAGTTGGTCTAGGTTGTTATAATAATGAACCTGTTTTTTCAGCAAATCAATGGCTTTGTCCGTTTCTTTTCTGGCAATCAGCGAATCTATGCTTTTTTGCAAGGTTCTAAAAGACTCGGTTTCTTTTATATAAACGCTGTCCGTGGTTCTAATGGTGTCTCTTACAAACACGGTATTGGTTTGAATTTGAGGCTCTGCTTGCGGTTCCACTTGCGGAGGCGGTGCTTTGCTGGCGCAGGCGACAAATAGGAAGATGCTTGTGAATATGATGAAGTAACGCATATAGGGAAATAATATAGAATTTTTTTCTATATTCATTTCAGGGATTTTTTATGTATAACTATAATTTTATCATTTCCGCTAGCCTCCTAGCTCTTTTATTGTCCTGTTCGGGCAATTTTGAGGAAATACCCTATTCCAGCAGAACAGGAGCAGGAACAAGCTCTAGCTCCATTGCAATATCCTCTATCTATGAGGCATCGTCTTCAAGTTCAGAACTAAGCAGTTCTAGCTCCATCGCAAGCTCAAGCTCGGCACTTCTTTCCTCTTCAAGCACAACGCCAAGCAGTTCTTCTTCAATTTCTAGTTCCAGTTCTATAGAAAAAAGCTCAAGTTCAGAGAAGGCTCTTTCGTCTTCAAGCATAAGCAGCTCATCAGGTATGTGTCCGAATACTGTCCTAGATACGCTACATAACGGAATGAATAAAAGCCGGTTTTGTGATGAACGAGACGGCACGAAATATTTTTATGTAAAAATAGGCAACCAAACTTGGATGGCTGAAAATTTGAATTACGCTGTAAATGGTAGTAGTATATGCGAACCAAGAGGCTGTATGCCCTACGGTAGATATTATAATTGGTCAATAGCGAATAATGTTTGCCCCACTGGCTGGCATTTACCAACGTCAAATGAATGGGTGGATTTAATGATATTCATCAGCGATAGAAAACAATGCAACAATTTACCAGACATGGATAGATATGAATGCGTTAGAGAGAACATGAGACAATTTTTGTTGTCTAAAACAGAAAATGGAGGAATTAATGATAAATATGGCTTTTCCGCTCTGCTGGGTGGTTTCAGCACTAAAGAAACATTCTCTGAAGTGATGATGTCTGGTAACTGGTGGGTTAATTCCGACACACATGATGATCCTATCAGAAACTATATATTTAGTATACCAAGAGAAAGTAATAAAGTCGAAATAGTTACTCGCTTTAATACCGATTTTTATAATATTCGTTGCGTAAAGGTTCTCCAATGAAGTACTTTAAATTCTTATTTGCATTAACGCTACTCCTCGCCGCAAACATCGCGCAAGCTGCTAAAACCCTTGCTGTTTTAGAGTTAGTACTTGCATCAGAAGAAATAGATATGAGCATTTCTGAAATAAGGCATTTAACTGATGAATTTCGCAACCAAGCAATGCAAACCCTCCCCAGCGAAAACTACACCGTCCTAACACGAGACAATATACTCTCCCTCATACCAAAAGACCCAAAAGAAGCAGAACGCCTTTCACAAAGCAGTGCCGTTGAAATAGGCAGGGCAATGAACGCGGAATATGTTAGCCAAGGGAACATAGGTAAATTCGGTGAATTATTGACCATATCAATAGAGATATATGAAACAAAAAACGGCAAATTGCTCGGCAGCATTGTTATGGAAAGCAAAGATATGATGGGCTTGCTCGCTGTGATAAGGGAGAAATCGCCGGGCTTGTTTGGGAAAATTAAGTCTGAACCAGAATTCACAGAATTAAAGAATGAACAGAATGTGGAAGTTGCTACTAAAAAATCTAATAAATCCAATACGTCTTTTTATATTGCTGTTGGGTTGGATGTACTTGGGGTGGTTGCGCTTGGGTATGGGATTTATCAGCATATCAATTCAAATAAACTATACGATGATTACAAAAAAATGCCCCAAGATCATACTGATGATGAATACAACAAGGCTTTGAAAAAAGCAAACGATGCGCAACAGCGGAGAAATATAGGCTACTCGGTAGGCTCTGCCTTGCTTGCAACAGGAATCGCGGTGCATATTTGGTTTTGAAAATTTTATATCTTTTGAACCAACAATCTTCTAAAACATTGTTTACCTTTTACAAACCCTATGTAAGATTCATCTTTGTCGATGATTTTATATCCTTTTTCCAATAACCCGTTCAGTATTGGGCGAGTAGATACAGCAAAAGGTTTTTTATAATCACTAGGAATATAACAGTTATCTACTATTAGCATTTGGGAATCGTCATATTTTTTATATTTGTCAGGGATGTCTTTCAATGGAACTATTTTTAATTGCTCATATTTCGGTCTATTTTTTATGGGAATATTTGTGTACCAATGACCGGATGCTTCTACAAGCTCTTTCTTTGGATTTAAGAAAAAATCTACTCTGTTATATCCCGCCCATACTTTATTATCCTTGAAATATGGGATAAATGCTTTTGTAATAGGATTTGCTATATTAGAAATTATTAAAAATTTCTTTCCGCTTTTAATAATGATATCCCAATAGTCTATTGCTCTTGAAAATGGTGGGTTTGTGCATACTATGTCTGCGTCTTCTTTAAGTATTTTGAGTGACAATGGATGGTCAAAACTTCCCGAATAACCTTTTGGATAATCTCTAAATTCCTTGAAACCATCTTTGGTAAATATATATCCTTTTGTGCCCTGATTGAACAAATCCACAGGACCGCTATAATGCGTACAAATTAGTTTTTTCAATCCAAGTTTATTGAATTTTCGCAAAAAATACAAAGCAAATGGAGATGTGCTATTTTCGTCTTTGCCAACGGCATCATCGCAGTTGCAATAAACAACTTTATTTTTCCAAATTTTTTTATCATACTTAGAAAGTTCTTTTTCAATATCCTCGTACATGGTATAAAATTCATCATTATCCACTTTTTGTGCCTTTTGCATTATAGCCTTAGGAGTCAGCCCCCTATCTCCAAGAGATGGCGTTATTTTCTTTACGATTTTCACTACATGCTTTTTATCTTCCTCTTTGATATAAATTTCTTTCACAAACAGTTTATGGGATTTAATAAAATTGACATAATCCTTAAAAAAGTAAGGATTGCAAAAATATATTTCTTTGCTTGCTTCCTCCCGGAAACGAAAAAATTGTTCTTTGACAGCATTCTCCACCTGATCCGCATCCTTAACCTCGCAAGCGAATAAATACTTATAAATATTGTCTTTGGATTTGCCAGTCATATTATTATATTCTTTTAATCTACGTTCAAGGTCGCTGGTCTTGCCAATCTTGCATTTTGAAGGTTCCAGCGATGCCTGAACAATATAAATATACTCTTGCATTTTATTCTCCATTTATCCAAATGATAATTTAGAAAAATAGATTTTTCTATATTGCACACGTAATGCAAAAAATAAAAATTCTCTCTTTGCAAGGTGAGTGGCTTGGTAGCTCGGCTAAAACGCTGGAGTGGTATAAATCCAAGGCTTTGGCTAATAAGGGCAAGTTTGATTTGCTTGTGCTGCCGGAGCTTTGCCACACGCCTTATTTTCCTTTTGAGCAAAAGGAAAAACATTTTGATTATGCAATAGCCAAAGATTCCCCTATTATAGAAGAGTGGAAAAATTTAGCCAAGTTGCTGAAATGCGTTTTGGTTTTTCCTTTTTTTGAAAAAAGAGCAAGAGGGCTTTATCACAACAGCGTTTTTGTTTTTGAGCGAGATGGCTCGGTTGCAGGCTTTTACCGCAAAAGCCACATTCCAGACGACCCCTGCTTTTACGAAAAATATTATTTCACCCCAGGCGACACGGGATTCAAAACCATTCGCACGAGTGCTGGCAATTTGGGCGTTTTGATATGCTGGGACCAATGGTTCCCCGAAGCGGCTCGCATTTTGGCTTTGCAGGGCGCGGATATTTTAATTTACCCAACAGCCATAGGCTGGGATTTGCACGAACCGAAAAAAGTCTATGCTCGCCAACTGGATTCGTGGCAAACCGTTATGCGTGGACACGCCATAGCAAACAGAGTTTTTGTTTTGGCAACAAACAGAGCTGGCAAAGAAAATAATCTCTCTTTTTGGGGAAATTCTTTTTTATGCGCCCCAGATGGTTTTGTGATAAAACAACTTTCAACAGATATTGCAACAATGTCTGCTTCTATAGATTTTGAAGAGATAGAGCAAAACCGCAGAATTTGGCTCCATTTAAGAGACCGCAGGGTGGATTTATATTACGATATTTTGAATGTGTGGAATGAGCAATGAAGGCGGAGTGGGAAGAACAAGCCGCTACTTGGCTCGCTTTGCCGATAAATGAGCAAAACTGGGCAAGTCGCAGGGAACGCATAGATGTTTTTTATTCAAAACTCATAGATACAATTTCTCGCTTTCAATCGGTTAAAATTTTAGATGATTTGAAAATTCCACATAACGATATTTGGATTAGGGATTATGGTCCTTTTTTTGTTGAAGGTAAAATTGTGAGCTACGAATTCAACGCATGGGGAGAAAAATTTCCGCCTTGGGATTTAGACAATGAAGTTCCAGACAAAATTGCAAACCTTATGAAAATTCCGATTAAAAAATATCCTTGGATATTGGAAGGCGGAGCAGTGGAATTCAACGGAGATGGACTTTGCTTAACAACAGCACCCTGCCTTTTTGGAAAAAACCGCAATTCAAAAGAAAAGGAAAAAGAATTCTTAAATGATTTGCAAGAATCTTTTAATTTAAAATCCCTTAAAATTTTGCCAAAAGGTTTGGACGGCGACCACACCGATGGTCACATAGACAACCTCGCCCGTTTTGTTGCAAAAAATCACGTTGTTATGGCGGCGGGTTTTGAGCAGGAAAAAAAAGAAATTGAAACTTGGCTAGGCGAGCATTATGAGTCTGCAAAAGTAGATATTCTATCCCTCCCTCCAACCTTGCCAGCCTCTTATATGAACTTCATATTTGTAAACGGTGCTTTGCTTGTGCCTATATATAATTGCAAAAATGATTCTGCCGCATTGGAATATTTCAAAAAAATATTTCCAGACAGAGAAGTTATTGGCATAGACTGCACCACCCCCATTGAAGAAGGCGGAAGTTTGCATTGTTTGTCAAAGCAAGAACCAGCAATTACTGTATAAGGTGTATAATCCTCGCTACACGGCTCCAGCGAATATCTGCTGGCAAGTAAAACCATGTCCAGGGTTTTAGCAACTCAACTTTAGAATCCTTGTCTAGGCTAAAATATATTATAAAGGCTTTTGCTTTTATATTCCTTGCGCTCACAAAACCCCAATAGCGACCGTCTGCGGAATTGTCGCGGTTATCGCCCATCATAAAATAAACTTGGTCTTTCACGGTGTATTGCTCAACTGGTTTTCCATTCACTGTTATTTGCCACTTCAATTCCAAGCCATCTTCCAAGGCTACATTTACTTCCAAATCTTCCAGTTGCGAACCATCAAAAGTATCGTAACCAACAAGGCGGCTGCCAAAGAGACTTTTTTGTGGGAAGCTCGAATATTGTCGGGTTAAAAATCCCGTGCGGGCATATTTGGTGAAAAAATTCAAATCCATAGCACCGCTTATGGTATCTCCCATTCTCAAATTTTGCGGAACTATTTTATTGCGGGTAAAAAGCGTGTTGAGCAGCAAATACTTGTGATTTTCTATTGGTACGCGAAATTTTTCAAAGGTATAGTCCTGCAATTTTTGCCCATTCTTAGTTAAAATTATATTGAACTCAACAAGGCTATCTGGCATTTCTTGAACCATAAGCGAGCGAATCCACCAAAGGTCGTGAGTGGAAAGGCTATTAAAGACTATGGTTTCTCCGGGGCTTGGAACCTTTATCTCTTTTAAATAATCTCTTGGCGTGTTTTCCCTATGCCTTTCCGTATATTTCCCAAGACCTAGCAAGAACTGCTCTTCGCCATCCAAAAACAATTTGCCCGCTTTAACCGCAACTCTATGCCCACTTTTTGCCACGCATCTTTTTATATAATCTTTTGGACCATCTGCATAATGAATGAGTTTTGGGCTTCCAGCTGGTGCTTCATTGTCCCAGAAAAAGTTGCCCAGCATCAAAGCATTTGCAATATGAGTATAGCGTTTGTTATCGTAATCTGGGTACTCTGGTTCGCCTGGATAGCGAAAAATCACAATTTCACCTATATCCGGCTCGGAAATAGGTACTTTGCTGTACGAAAAGGGAATTGGAATACCATAAACAAATTTTAACCCTAAAAGAAAATCTCCCTCATATAGGGTGTTTTCCATTGAACCGCTTGGGATTCTGTATGCTTGTATGGCAAAAAATATCACCACAAGGGCTGTGACAATAGGAATTGCAAATTCTCGCACAAAGGATTTTAGGATTTTCATTGCTTTGAGCAATTTAGAAAATTTCTATTTTCATTGCAATGCCAAAGCAAGAGCCACCAAAACTCCCCAAACAGCCGCCAATGCCTCCGATGCGGCCCAAGAATTTTTTATTCATAGCCATAATGTGCTTGCTAGCTTTTATATTGCTCAAATTGTATTCCGAAAATCCGGTAAAAGAAATTTCACGCACACAGCTTATGGAGTGGGTGGCAAATCCAACTATAAAAATAGATTCCCTCAACCTCCGCACCACCCCAGATGGAATAGAAATACTCGGCAAACGCAAGCTAGCCGCAAACGAAAAACCTCGTGTGGTGAAGCCGAGTCTTTTTGGCACAGAAATGGTACCTGCAAACGAAGAACCGTTCCGCTCTTATATGCTTTACGTTCCAGATTCAGTTATTGCGCAGTGGGAGGCACTTGGAAAAACAGTGCGCATTCTGCACGATGAAAATACCTGGGTGAACCATATACTTGCCTTTTTACCAGTGCTTATGATAATGGCTCTGTTCTGGGTTATGATGGCAAAGCAAACAGGCGGAATGGGCGGCAGAGGTTTATTTTCTTTTGGCAGAAGCAAAGCTATTTTAATAAACAACGATAAAAACAAAACCACATTCAAAGACGTGGCAGGCTGCGATGAGGCAAAAGCGGATTTGGAAGAACTGGTAGCCTTCTTGAAAGACCCAAAAAAATTTGACAAACTAGGTGGTCGCATTCCAAAAGGCGTGTTGCTGGTTGGTCCCCCAGGTACTGGAAAAACTCTTTTGGCAAGAGCTGTGGCAGGAGAGGCAAGCGTTAATTTTTACAGCATGAGTGGTTCGGATTTTGTTGAAATGTTTGTGGGCGTTGGCGCAAGCCGTGTGAGGGATTTATTTGAAACCGGAAAAAAGAATGCCCCCTGCATTTTGTTCATAGACGAAATTGATGCAGTTGGCAGGCAACGCGGCGCAGGACTTGGCGGCGGGCACGATGAACGCGAACAAACCTTGAACCAATTGCTAGTTGAAATGGATGGTTTTGCTCCAAACGAAGGAGTTATTTTAGTTGCAGCCACAAACCGTCCCGATGTGTTGGATAAAGCCTTGCTAAGACCAGGTCGCTTTGACAGGCAGGTTGTTGTGGGGCTTCCAGATTTGGTGGGGCGCGAGGCAATTTTGAGAGTGCATTTGGAAAAACGCAAAGTGCCGTTAGACAAAGAAGTTAATGTAAAAGATATTGCAAAAGGAACTCCGGGTCTTGCCGGAGCAGACTTGGAAAACCTAGTGAACGAAGCGGCACTCATGGCAGCCAGATTTGGAAATCCAACGGTTACTCAATTAGATTTTGAAGAGGCAAGGGATAAACTTTGGATGGGCGCGGAGAGAAAATCTCTTTTGATGAGCGAGGAAGATAGAAGAATGACCGCTTGTCACGAGGCAGGTCACGCTCTTATAAACCTTCTGTGCAAAAATGCAGACCCCTTGCACAAATTAACCATAATCCCAAGAGGTCGCGCCCTTGGCGTAACTCTTTCCTTGCCAGAAAAAGACAAAGTTTCCATGACCAAAGAAGCCGCCGAAGACCAAATCGCAATTTTAATGGCAGGCAGGCTATCACAAATGATGGTGTTCAACAAGCAAGACACAGGTGCCTCAAACGACATTGCAAGAGCAACCGAACTAGCCCGCAAAATGGTGACCGAATGGGGCTTTTGCGAAAAGCTAGGTCCAATAGCATACAGCAAAAACAACGATGAAATATTCCTCGGCAGGGAAATAAGCAAGCCAAAAGAGATGAGCGAAAAAACCGCAGAAATGATAGACGATGCGGTGAACGACATTATTCAAGCCCAAGTGAGCAGAGTAAATGAAATTCTTTTAGAAAACCGCGATAAACTAGATGCCCTAAGCGAAGCCCTTTTTGAACACGAAGTTCTAAACAGAGAAGAAATAGACAAAGTTATAGCAGGTCAGTCTCTTGCAAGTACGCAAAAAAGCCGGCAATACCAGCAGAGAAAAGAACGCGAAACCGAAACGCAAAAAAAAGTTGAACCCCCGCCAGAACCGAATCTTGGTGAAAAGGGAAGTAAAATAGACAAGGAGGCGTGATGTTTAAAGTGCTACTGCTGCCCCCCCCCCCCCAATAAACGCGGATTTTCTCGGCTCCGTTGGCAGGGGGTTGTGAATATGGCAAAAATGTTTTTCATTTTGCTGCTTTTTGCTTTTGCCGCTTATGGGCAGGAGGAAATTAAACGGCTTGCAATTCTGAGAACCGTGGACGATGGCGAACCTTCGGTGGAAGTTACGGACTTGCTGTACCTTACAGTGAGGCTGCGTGAAATTGCGGGCAATGTTTTGCAGAAGAATTATGGCATTATGACTGAGCAGAGCATTATAGACAAGCTGGGCGGCAGGGACATTGCGGTGAAAGTCTGCAAGGAAACTGAGGGTTGCTTGGCACAGCTGGGAAGGAAGATAAACGCGGATTACATAGGGCAGGCGAGGCTGGGGCGGTTTGGCAGCAATTTGACTATTAGCGTGGAATTGTACAACAGCGGCAGCGGCTTGCAGGCAAGCCCCGGACTTACCGGGCAGGCTGAAAATATATCCGGTTTGCTTGATGTTTTGAATAAGAAAGCACCGGAAATGTTCGGGAAAATGCCTGGCATTGTTTATGAGCAGGCGAAGCCTATAAAAACAAGTTTTTTGGTTGCACTGGGGCTAGACGTTCTAGGAGCAGCGATTGTTTCTGTTGGAATTGTAAAGAACCAAGAAGTGTCTAAGGCTATCAAAAAATACAATGTCATTGAGAAATCGCCGGACTATTACAAGGATGCCAAGAAAGAGGTTGAAAGCGGTCAAAGCAGCAGGAATATGCTTTATGTTGTTGGCGGTGTGCTTTTGGCTTCGGGTATGGGAGTGCATATATGGTTTTGAGATTTTTTCTATTCTCTGTCGTGTTTCTTTTCGTATCCTGCGCGGATACGGAATTCAACAACCCTTATGACCCGGACAGCCCCAACTATATCGGGAAGTCCAGTTCCAGTTCTGATAAAGTGACTTTGTCAAGCGAAAAGCAGAGCAGTAGTTCCGATACATCGCCGTCTAGCAGCAGTTCTTCTTTCGTTTCTTCTAGTTCTACTTCTGTGCAAAGTTCTAGTTCTTCGGTGGTAGCTACGTTGTCTTCGTCAAGCGCAAGGCAGAGCAGTAGTTCCTTCGTTGCCGTGACAAGTTCTAGCTCTACGATAGTAGTAACTTTGTCTTCCTCAAGCGTAACCGTGTCAAGCAGTTCTTCTTTAGTTCCTAGCTCTAGTTCTGCGCAAAGTTCTAGCTCTGTGGCAATATCTTCGTCAAGTTTAACGCCAAGCAGTAGCTCTGTTGTTCCCAGCTCAAGTTCTGTGCAGATTCAAACTGGAATTATTAAAAGCACTCCTGTAGATTATCAGGGCGAGACATACGAGACGGTTGTGATTGGCACACAAACTTGGATGGCTAGGAACTTGAATTACAATGCCATTGGTAGCAAATGCTATGACAACAACGAAGCTAACTGTGCGATTTACGGCAGACTATACGATTGGGCAACGGCAATGGCTCTGCCTGCTACCTGCAAAACTAGTTCTTGCTCTGGGCAAATAAAAGCAAATCATCAGGGTATTTGCCCAACTAGCTGGCATATCCCAAGCCATGCGGATTGGAATGTCTTGATGAAATTCGTCAATCCAAACTGTTCTGACAATAGCAGTTGTAATGAAACAAAATTAAAAGCAACGAGCGGATGGAGTGAGCCTGGCAATGGCGAGGACACGTATGGCTTTTCGGCTTTGCCTGGTGGTCTCAGCTATTTTGCTACCACTTTCAACTTTGTCGGCAAATACGGCTGGTGGTGGAGTGCTAGCGAGGACAGTAGTATCAGTGCTTACAGCCGATACATGAGCTACGCCGACTACGTGGTCTACGACATCAACGCTAAGAACATCTTGTATAGTGTTCGTTGCTTGAAAGACTGAAGCATGTTGGTGCGAATTAACAGCCCGAAAGGGCAGGAGAAGAGAAAATGGCAGAGTTAAATGCGGAATTTGTTTCCAAACTTTATAGACCAAATATAGAGACTTGGAATTTAGCCGATTGGCATCATTACTTTGAAACGCTTTTGGAAAAAATGAATGAACAAAATTCGGAATATGTGGAACTGAGGTTAACCGCAGAAATACTTAATGGATTTATAGATTTATTAGGGAAAAAATTGTCTGATAAAGCGAAATCAGAAGCTAATTTTAAAGATGCTTTCACTTGAATGATACCTAAGCCCAAGTTTTACCATAGACAAAACATCAAATACAGAAATAAAATTTAATGGCAATGATGTTAAAAAATATTGTTATGAATACCTTGATGCATCCATAGTTAGCGGCATAATACTTGGACCTAAATGCAACGATGAGCAATTAAATGCAGTTAAAGAATATTTAGACAAAAATGGATATAAAATAAACGTGTGCGTACCGAATGGGATGCAGAGCGTGGAGAGTGGTTTTTCTGTGTAGCTGATGTTTGCAACGCACTGAGTGAAAGCCAAAGTAAAGACCCAAATGCCTATTAGCGTAAACTAAAACAACGCTTAAAAGAAGAAGGAAGCGAGTTCGTGACAAATTGTCACGAACTGAAATTAAAAGCAAGCGACGGTAAATATTATAAATCCGATGCTCTCGACACCAAAGGCATTTTGCGCCTTGTGCAATCCATCCCTAGCCCAAAAGCCGAGCCGTTCAAAATATGGCTTGCCACCCCACAACACCCAAATAGCAATTCGTGGTGGCAAAGTTGCAAATGTCGCTAAAAACGAATATGAAAAGGCAACGGGGCAAAAAGCGATTATTAATTTTCTATATTTACCCTATGAAAAAGATTTTATTCCAAGATACTAGCTTTCGCGATGGCTTTCAGTCGGTTTTTGGCGCTCGCGTTTTGACAAAAGATTTTCTCCCTGCTTTGGAAGCGGGGGTTCATGCGGGAATTGAGCATTTTGAGGCTGGCGGTGGCGCAAGATACCAAGCACCTTACCTCTATTGCAATGAGGATGCTTTTAATATGATGGATACTTTCCGCAAAACGGTGGGTCCAAAAATTCGCCTGCAAACGCTTGCTCGCGGCATAAATGTGGTTGCTTTGGAACCACAGCCCAGAGATATGATAGATTTACATGCCAAAATGTTCAAAAAGCACGGCATGACACGCATTCGCAATTTTGATGCCTTGAACGATGTGAATAACCTCATATATTCCGGGAAGTGCATAACCGATGCTGGCTTGGAACACGAGGTTGTGGTGACTATGATGGAACTGCCCCGCCACTGCAAGGGCGAAGGCGCGCACGAACCGGCATTTTACCTTGAAACCTTGAAAAAAATATTGGATTCCGGCGTTCCCTTTGTGAGCGTATGTTTTAAAGATGCAAGCGGCACGGCAAATCCACGCAAGGTTCACGAAACCTTTAAAGAGGCGCGCAAACTTCTCGGCGACAAAGTGGAGCTTCGCATACATTCCCACGATACTTGCGGAACAGGCATTGCCCAATATGTGGCAGCCATTGAAGGCGGCGCAGATGGCGTTTGCTGCGGCAGATCCCCACTCAGCGGCGGAACAGCACAACCGGATTTGCTTTCTCTTTGGCATGCTTTAAAAGGCACAGAATACACTTTGGATATTGATGTTGAAAAAATTATGGAAGCAAATCAAGTTAGCAAAGAGTGCTTCAAAGAATACGACTTTCCACCTGAGGCTCTGGCTATTGAACCCGAAGTTATTTTCAGCCCAATGCCAGGCGGTGCCTTAACCGCAAACACATTGATGATGCGCGAAACCAAAACATTCCACCTTTACCCGCAAGTGATTAAAAACATGGCGGAGTGCGTAGCTCGCGGCGGATTTGGCTCAAGCGTTACCCCTGTTTCTCAGTTCTATTTCCAGCAGGCTTATGCAAACACGGTTCAAGGTCCTTGGAAAAAAATAACCGATGGCTATGGCAATATGGTTCTTGGCTACCTTGGAAAAACACCAAGAGAACCAGATCCGGAAATAGTGAAAATTGCAAGCGAGCAAATGAAAAAACCTGTGTTCACCGGAAATCCATTGGATGTTTTGGAACCCGGTATTCCAAAAGCGAAAAAAGTTTTGGAAGATAACCATTTGCCAGTAACCGATGAAAATATTTTCATAATTGGCGCAATGGCAACAAAGGGCGGCAACAAAGGTTTGGATTTCTTGCAGGGAAAAGCAAGAGTTAGCGTTCCCAAAAAGAAACCCGCTGCTGCCGCCGCACCCGTTGCTGCACCAGCTGCCCATGCTGCGCCAGCAGCATCTCCACTGGTTTTTGCACCCATTAGCGGCACCGTTAATTATGGAGTTACCGTTGGCGGAAAAACATTTAATGTGCAGGTTAGCGGGTAAAGATTGAAAGGAATTCTTTTAGCTGGAGGTGCGGGTTCTAGGCTTTACCCTTTAAGCGCAGTTGCAAGCAAACAGCTTCAACCTGTGTACGACAAGCCCATTGTTTATTACCCTCTCTCCACGCTTATGCTCGGCGGGATAAGGGATATTTTGCTGATAAGCACACCTGTGGATTTGCCGCGCTTTGAAAATCTGCTTGGCAATGGAAACCAATGGGGGCTAAACATCCAATATGCCGCTCAACCGCGTCCTGAGGGCATAGCTCAGGCTTTTTTGATAGCAGAAGATTTTATCAAAGACCAACCTTGCACATTGATTTTAGGCGATAATATTTTTTACGGTGCTTTTGATTTATATGGCATAATGGCAGATGCAAAAAATTTCACAGGTGCGCGCATATTGGGCTATGCGGTTAATGACCCTGAGCGTTATGGTGTTGTTGAGTTTGATGCAAATGGCAAAGCACTTTCTTTGGAAGAAAAACCGGCAAAACCAAAGAGCAATTACGCAGTGCCTGGTTTATATGCCTACGACAAAACAATTTTGGAAAAAGCCAAATCTCTAAAACCCAGCGCAAGAGGCGAGCTAGAAATAACAGATATAAACAAAATGTATTTGCAAGAGGGAACCTTGTTTGTGAAAAAAATAGGACGTGGAGTGGCATGGCTAGATACAGGCACCCACGCATCTCTTTTGGAAGCGAGCAATTTTGTTTATACCTTGGAATCCAGGCAAGGTCTTAAAATAGCCTGCTTGGAAGAAATAGCCGTTGACCGAGGCTTTGTTGCTTGGGAAAAAATGAAAGCATATTTAGAAAGCAATATGCCCAAATGCCCATACAGGGATTATATTTTCAAAAGATTTAGCGAGAGAAATAACTGAGCAATCTATTTGCCGCCTTGAATGGGCTTTCCCTGCCTTCCAAAACCGCTTGCTCTGCCAAAGGAAGTTCTTTTTGCACATCGGGGTGATTGTAAAAATTGAACATCAAACTATCGTGTATTGTGTTTTCCATCCAGTTTTTTTGCTGTTCTTTTCTGTTTTGCTCAAACCAATTGTTTTTCTTAACCGTGTTTTCAAATTCTGTTATCATTTGCCAAACTTCCAAGAGTCCTTCTTTGGTAACAGAAGATGTGGCTATCACTTTTGGCGACCAGCCGTTTTGAGTTGCAGGAAATAGGTGCAATGCGTTTTGATATTCGCTGCGAGCGGCGAGTGCTTTTGTGATATTTTGTCCATCGCATTTTGTTATAGCCATGCCATCGCACATTTCCATTATTCCGCGCTTTATGCCTTGCAGTTCATCACCTGCGCCCGCAAGCATCAAAAGCAAAAAGAAATCTGTCATTCCATGCACGGCGGTTTCGCTTTGCCCAACGCCCACGGTTTCTATCAATATGGTGGAATAACCCGCTGCCTCGCAAAGGAGTATGGATTCGCGCGTTTTTTGCGCCACTCCACCTAAAGAAGAGCCAGAGGGTGAAGGTCGTATAAAAGCCTCATCCTTTGCGGAGAGGCAATTCATTCTGGTTTTATCTCCTAAAATGCTGCCCTTTGTGCGTTGGCTCGTTGGGTCTATTGCCAGTACTGCTAATTTTTTTTTATGCTCTTCTATTAAATAAATGCCAAAGGTTTCTATGAATGAGCTTTTGCCAGCGCCGGGGCTTCCAGTTATTCCTATTCTCAGAGAATTTCCTGAATGAGGCAGGCATTTTTGAATTAGCTCCTGTGCTTTGTTCTGATGTTCGGGCAGGTTGCTTTCCACAAGCGTTATGCCTTTGGCAAGCACGGAACGGTCGCCTTTTAAAATGCCTTTGAAAAGTTCATCTACACTAGGTTCCTTGCGGCGGCGCTTTGCAAGCACAGCCTCAATATCAGGGTTCACAACAGATTTCTCTGCCACCCCTTGCGAAATGGAGAGCGCACTCAATTATTTTTTAGCCGGCTTGATGTCCAGTAATTCCATTTCAAAAATAAGCATTGAATTGCCTGGTATTGCTCTATTGCCAACTTCGCCATATCCCAAATGGCTTGGAATCCAAATCTTTACCTTTTCGCCTTTATTCATCAAGCGAAGCATTTCTATCCAGCCCGATATGAGCTGACCCTCGCCCAGTGCTATGGATAGAGGCTGATTGCGGTCTAGGGAACTGTCAAATTTGTTGCCGTCCATAAAGTAGCCCGTGTAATGGACTGTTATGGTATCGCCATCTTTTGCGACCTTGCCTTCTCCTTCTTTTAAAATTATGTATTGCAAGCCGCTTTCGGTGCTAACAACGCCAACTTCACTTTTGTTTTTTTCAAGAAAGGCATTAGCTTTTTGTTTTCTCTCTTCCCTGGCAATGGAATCTTTTGCAGCACGGTTTTTTTGTATTTCCGCCATAAAGTCTTGCAGAGCGGCTGTGACCTCGCTATCGTTCATAAGGGCAGACTGCGTGGTGTCAAATTGGTCTTTTATGCCTTGCAAAATCAAAGAATAATCTAAATCTGCCTCCACCTGATTTATAGCTTGCCTTATTGCCCTGCCCCAATCTGAGCCAACTGCATAGCTATGCTTGCCCCGAGGGGTTTCAAGAGCAGCTTTGTTTGAAACGGCTTTGCTATTCGCATTCAAATCACAAGACGCGAAAGAAAAGCAAAAAATAATTGCCAAACCGGCAACTGCGGAAAGAATATAGGATTTTTTCATAAGTGTAATATAGAAAGCTACTCCTTGCACTTACTATATTAACAACATGAATAAACTCTTCCTATTTCTCGCTTTTGCAGTTTTTGCTCTGGTTGCCTGCTCAGAAGATAAACCAGAATCCACACATTCCGAACTTTGCGCAAAAATACCAATCACCAAAGAATGCCTTGCGGGTAGATGGTATCTTGACAGGGTAGAAAAAGCAAATTCACAATGCAATCCAAATAAAGATATAGAGAACTATTTAAAGTTTACAAAAAAGGGGCAATTTTCCTTTAAAGGCGGCTATAATAATTTGATTTTAGAGACAAATGGAAATTGGGAACTAAACGAAACAGGACTCACAATAGATTGCAAATCTGGAGATTGCATAGAAGGAATATACCCCATTGATGCCACTGTTGATATTTACAACTCAGGGGCAGAATTGAGAATATCCACCACCAAAAGCCACAGTAGCTTTTTACAATGTGGTATGCCTGGCAGCATAGAAGTATATACCTGGCAAGGCAATAACTAGTTCACTCTTCCAACTCCAAGGGCAAGGGAAATTTTGTTATTTCCTTTACCACTCGTTCTTCCACAATTTCTTCAATGCTAAAATGTTCTTTTAGCCATTCCACTATTTCCAAAACCAAATATTCCGGCGCACTGGCACCGCTTGATATTCCCACTGAATTCATGTTTAGGAACATATCTTTGCTCAAATCTTTCACGGAATCTATCAAAATGCTTTTAATCCCATGCTCTTCGCCTAATTCTCTCAAACGGTTTGAATTGCTTGAATTCTGAGACCCAACTATCAAGAGCATATCTATTTCCCTGCATATTGAGCGAACCGCGTTTTGCCTATTGGTGGTGGCATAGCACACATTTCCGGTTTTTGAACCTTGTATATCAGGGTACTTTTTTTTCAACGCAAATATTATGTCTGCTGTTTCTTCGGTAGAAAGCGTTGTTTGCGTTAAATAGGCAATATCTCCATTTACTGTTGGCAAATTTTTAACATCTTCCACCGAGCTTACAAGGTGCATTTTTCCAGCTGGCAATTGCCCAAGAGTTCCATCAATTTCTGCATGACCTGGGTGACCTATTAAAACTATGGAACAACCGGAATTGGCATATTTAATTGCATTTCTGTGCACAGCTCTCACAATGGGGCAAGTTGCATCTATAACTTTAAGCTGCCTGTTCTTTGCGTTTTCGTAAATATCTCTGCTAACTCCATGAGCAGAAAATATCACAACCGAGCCACACGGCACTCTTGATAAATCTTCAACAAATACAACTCCTATTTTTCTCAGGCTATCCACCACAAAGCGGTTGTGCACAATTTCGTGCCTAACATAAACCGGCTCCCTGAATTTCTCCACGGATTTTTCAACCATTAAAATAGCGCGCTCAACGCCTGCGCAAAAACCTCTTGGCTTTGCCAAAATACATTTCACTTGGGTTCCTTTAAAAAATCCGAGGCTAATTTGGAGAGGGAATAAAAGTTTCCATTCCTTGAAAATTTTATCATTCTTTTATTGTTTGGCACCATATAACTTTGGTCGCCATCGTGTTCAAGCATAAGAACTTTTATATTGCTCAAATTCAAAAATAAATGGCTGTGCACGGAGTTAAGGGTTATTATGCCAGGATATTGCCTGAGCAAGCTAAATACGGATTCCGAATGTAAAAGAACGTGATTGCTGCGCATATCCAATTCTTCCATCACTTTTGAATACATATCTAGCTGTGCGGTTGTTGCGGCTATGGCTATTAAGCGCCAGCCTGGTTGAAACGCTTTGCACAGAGCAATAACTTCGCTTTCTGACCAAGGTTCACCTTCTATTGGTGGTTCCAAATTCACCAACACAGTGTTTGCAGTGGAGAGTTTTGAAATTGAATTCAATTTTTCATTTTTCTGTGTAGCGCGAATACTGTCATTTTCCGCTTTTTGGGTATCTATCGAAAATGTTTTATAGAGAAAATTGCGGTTTGCATAAATATCATCGCTATACGAAGCATTTTTAAGGGTTATGTTTAAAAAAGGAAAATCTTGTTTTACGCCCATGCGGTAAGGAGCGCCTGTTGCTCGCGCCAAATAAAGAAAGGGAAGGGTGGATTTTTCTTGTAAAAAAAGGCACAAATCCCATCTTCTTTCCTGAATTCTTTTTTCCATTTCAAAAAAGTCTGAACTGCCGTAAAGCATAGGGTCGCTGTAAAACAAAGAAGCTCTTTCCAAATCCATAGCCCTTAAAATGTGGCGGTTGTTCTCATCTGCTATTATTAAAAAATTGTCTGGCATTCGCTTTATGGAAAGAGACTGGGCAAAAGGCAAAAGGACAAAAAACCTATCCTGTTCTGAGGGCAAAAATATAACAATTTTTTCGCAAGTGGAAATATCTGCCTTGTATTGAAACATTTCAGGCTCGCCGCCGCTTTTTTTCTCAAACCAGAGCCTAATATACCGTTCCGAGAAGAAACGCATAAAAAACCAGCGAATATTTTTAGCAAAAACCGAAGAAGGCATTGTGCGTAATATAGAAAAATTCAATCTACAGATAGAGGCTCTCTTCCCCAATCAACGCAAAAGCCTCTGCATCCTTAATTCTCACATTTATTCTATCGCCAATCTTGTAATCGCCGCGTACGGCAACCGGTTTGTAATTGCCAGCTCTGCCGATGAGGGAATTCCTTTTGCCTAGTTCATCTATCAAAATGCTATGCTCTGTGCCTACGTATTTCAAATTATTTTGCAAGGCTACCTCGGTGAAAACTTTTGTTAACTCTGCGCTTCGCCTGTATTTCTCAAGGCTTGGAATTTGGTTTGGCTCCTTCGCCGCCAGTGTTCCCTTGCGGGGGACAAAGCGGGTTCTGTTGCAACCTGTTGGCTTGCTCCATTTTATTAAATCCAAACTTTTTTGAAAATCCTCCTCTGACTCCTCTGGAAAGCCAACTATTATATCTGTAGAAATGGCAAAATCGCTGTATTCGGTGTAAAAAAAATCCACCAATTTTTTGTAATCGTCAACGGTGTGTTTGCGTTTCATTGCTCGTAAAATTCCATCGCTTCCGCTTTGCACAGGCAAATGCAAAAATTTAAATACCCTTTCATCCCTGTAAACCTCTACAAGTTTTTCAGCATAGCTCAAAGTGTGCCTTGGGTTTCCCATTCCCATTCTTATACGGTAGTCCCCCTTTGTTTTTTTCAAAATTTGCATAACAAGCTCGGCTAAGTCTGTTCCAATATCAAAACCATAGCAGGCGGCATCTTGCGCTGTTAGCCAAATTTCCTTGCATCCCCCCTCTACCAAAGTTTTTGTTTCTTTTACAATTTGCTCTGGCGCATAGCTTTTCAACCTTCCTTTCACCATTCTCGTGGAACAAAATGAGCAGGCATCCATGCAGCCTTCGGCAATGCTCACAATTCCCACAATGGGATTTTTGCGGATTTTTGGAATTCCAAGTTTTGGTGAATGTTCTTTTTGCAAATCCAAAACCGTTTCGCCGTCAATCATTTTTTTTATGATTGCTGGAATTCTTTCAAGGGCATGAGTGCTGGCTATGGAAATTTTTGGGTCAATTTTTTTTAGCGATGCAATTAGCTCAGGCGTTGTGCAACCTGTTACCAGCATCGGGAGGTCTGGGTAATTTTCTTTTGCGTTTCTAACCGCCTTCAATGCGGAACTGTCGCCTTTAACTGTGCATAAATTTAAAACTATGGCATTTTCTTCATCATAACCGTTTTTTGAAAGCAATCCGGCAATCTGTTCGCTTTCACTTAAATTCGCGCTGCAACCTTGTGATATTATTTGTATCATTTTAATTCTTTACGCAGCGTACGGAAAAGCCCATGATTTTGCGGTAATAGTTGCTCTCGCCCACTTCGTTTATGCTCGCATTCATATATCTGTAATAAGCCTCCAAATGGCTGCACTCCGTTGATGTCCACCAATTTCCCGCCTCGCCAATAAGACGAAAATTTCCATTTGCAAAACGCCTGCCTCCAGGCAAGGCACCAAATCCATATTCGTCTGTTCCTATTCTGCTAATTTTATTCCAGCCATTTTTAGATTTCAATTTTTTACCCACGGAATTATCGCCAACAGTGTAAATCATATCATCCCATTCCGCACGGCTTGGCAAATGCCATCCATTGGGGCAAGCCACTCTCGCCGTGTTCCAATCATATAAGCGACCATATTTTTTGCAATTATACTCATCATTTTCATAGCACCAGGAGTTTCCTGTTTTGTAATTCAAATTTTCTGCAAACCAAATTAGAGAACCTATAACAATGGTTTTATATTCTTTGTTGTCTCTATTGTCTATAAAAGGAATGTATTCAATGGCTTTTTCTTCGGGTTTGTTGTTTGCAATGCCCGAAAATGGATTATGTTCCTCAACAGGGTTAGAAAGGCTGCTCAAAATAAAAGTGAAAATTAATGCCACACTCAAAAAAGCAGCCAAAACTCCAATAGCCAAAACCGTGTTTTCTTTTTTTGCCGGCAATGGTTTGGTTTGAACATTGCTTTTCAATATTTCTATAAATAATTCAATATCGCGTTTGTATTTGTCAGAATGTTCTGAAAGCAAATGTTCACACTTGTTTACATCTTTTAAAATATCAATTCCATAAGTAGAAACAAGTTTTTTTAATATTTCTGCAAATTCATAATCCATATATTCCTCATTTTTCCTTTTTCATATACTCCTTAGTTAAAAGCGCAATGCCAATGGCTCCCATTTCTCCTGGGTGAATAGGGCGAATTGGAGTTAAACCAGTGTGTTGCTCAAATGCGCGCAACACGGCATCGTTTTTGAATGTGCCGCCCTGAACCACAACTTTTTTGCCAAGAGAATCCAAATTGCGCAAGCGAACTACTTTTGTGAAAACATTGTCTATAATGGAGCGGCAAATTCCAGCTATTATATCTTCTGGTTTTTTGCCATCTCTTTGCTCAGTTATTATGGAGCTATTCATAAACACCGTGCAACGGCTGCCGAGCTTTGAGGGGTTTTTGGAGTGAAATGCCATTTCCGCTATTTGCTCCATTTTAATGCCAAGGCTGCGGGCATAAGTTTCTATAAATGAGCCGCAACCGCTAGAACAAGCTTCATTCAAAATTATTCCCGTCACAACTCCGCCAGCCACAGAAATGGCTTTCATATCTTGACCGCCTATATCCAATATAAAACTCACATCATCGCACACTTTTTTTGCAGCCTTTGCATGAGCCACGGTTTCAACGGTGTGATAATCTGCGTGAAGCGCGCGGTAAAAAAGCAATTCGCCATATCCTGTTGTCCCAACACCCAAAATTTCAAGTGCTGCTCCGGCTTCTTTATAGCGTTCATTCAATTGAATAAGCGCGCTTTTAAGCACAACAAGAGGGTCGCCCTGATTACCGGAATAAAAACTATCTATAATCTCTTCATTTTCATTCAGCAACACGAACTTTGTTGTTGTGCTGCCGGCATCTATGCCGAGATATGCCCGCACAGTTTCGCCTTTTTTTGGTGCAGGGTAATTCCCGTCAAATAGCGGATGCTTGCGTATAAACTCGCTTTTTTCCTTTTCGCTTTTAAAAAATGGCGGAGTGGCTTCGTTATCGCTTTTGTTTTTTTTGGTTGCAGAAAAATGTTCAAGCGCGTGCAAACTTTTTTCTTTGTTATAGTTGCATTTTTTGTCTTTATATATTGCGCCAGCAGAAAGAGCGGCACCCCAGGCAACCAAAATTTCTGAATGTTCTGGCACCAAAACTTGCGAACTCAAAATCCCAAGGCGTTGCTGAAATACCCCAACAAGAGATGGATTGAAAGTCAAAGGACCACCTTCAAAAAGCACAGGTGGTTTAATTTCCATTCCCTGAGCAAGCCCGCCTATTGTCTGTTTTGCAATAGCGTGAAAACTGGAAAGCGCAATATCTTCTTTGGCAACTCCCTGATTCAAAAGAGGCTGAATATCCGTTTTTGCAAAAACCCCGCACCTGCCGGAAATTTCGTACACCTTTTCGCCTCTGGATGCATAGTTTTCAAATTCCTCGGTTTTTATTTTCAAAAGTTCTGCAATCTGGTCTATAAAAGCTCCGGTTCCGCCAGCGCACACTCCGTTCATTCGCATATCACTTGCGAGCAGTTTGCCTGTTGTTTTGTCTCTTTCAAAAAATATAACCTTTGCATCTTGCCCGCCAAGCTCTATCGCAACCCTTGTTTCGGGATACATTTCGCGCACTGCCAAAGCATTTGCAACAACTTCTTGAACAAAGAAAGAGCCTGTTTTTTCCGCAAAGGGCTGCCCACCTGAACCGCAAAAAGAAACAACAAAATTATTTTCAAATAAATTATGGGCTTCTATCAAAAGTTCGCGAACCGTTTTTGCCTGCATTGCGTTGTGCCTTTGGTAGCGGCTGTGCAAAAGCTGCCCTGTTTCCGGTTTCACAATAGCAATTTTAACCGTGGTTGAACCAACATCAACGCCAACCCACAAATCACCGCTAGACATCTTTTCTCCAAGTAGCTTTTTTCTCTAAAAATACATCGTAAAAAACAGCAAACAAAAAGGCAAGAAATATAGCCGCTACTCCGCCGCCCAAAATAATCATTTTTCTTTTTGGCTTGGATTTTTCAATTGGTTTCATTGGCAAATCTATAACATCTAAAACCGGTATATCGCGAGCTTCGTCAATTTTTGCAATTTCATATTGCTTTTGCAACTGTATCATAATCTCTTGATTCATAAGAACATCTCTTTGCAACCGTGCATCTTCCAATTCATCTGCGGGGTCAACGCGAAGCCTGTTTCGCTGCCTGAACCTGCGAAGATTCTCTTCTGCCTCTTTAAGGTTGTTTTTTACCTCTAAAAGCCGCTCTTCCGTGAATTTTCGATTTTCCGATGCCTTGAAGTGCATTTTATTTTTCAAAATATAGTTTAACTGATTATATATAAAGTTATTCACATCAAAAGAAACCTGAGGGTCTTCAAATTCCGTGGAAAGCGTTATTACCCCGCTTTTTTTGTCTTGCGAAAAAACTATATATTTGCCTTTTTTAAGAGTTTTCAGCATACTATATTCCAGCTTCAATTGCCAGTTCTCTTCTGTGGTATCTGGCTTTACTTTCCAAAGAGTTAGCAAATCAACGTTCCATTTTTCCGCTAAAATGGATTGAAGCATATTGTTGGATAAAATTATATCTTGCAAATACGCAGAAGGGTCGTCCCCTTTGGAAGTGGAAACTCCAGCTAGCATTGCAAGTGCCCCAAGCCCGCTGCTTTGGGGACCTCCAGCAGTTTGGTAAATAATTTTTGCTTCTGTGTGATAAAAAGGCGTTGACAAAAACGCAAAGGCAAAAGCCATTCCTGCTACAAGCACAAAAACCAAAACCGCCAAAACTTTATGCTTCAAAGTCCGTTTTATTATTGAAAGCATGAGTTCCAGCAGATCAATTTCATCTTCGCCTTGAGTTTGCATAGAAGAGAATATAGTAAAATTTTGCTTTAGAACATTCTATCCTTTATAGTCACTGGGAGCGAACTTCAGGGTAGCAAGTATGTTACCTGCTTCGTCGGAATATTCGTAACATATTGTTACGTCGCTATCACGAAATACTTTCATATCAGCAGCAGTTTTGATGTTATTTAAAATATTTTGTCTCACCGCATCAGAATTCAAATTAACAGCGATTTTAGATAAATCCGCTTGGTTCAAAACAGTCATTTGGTAAATCCAAACTTTGCCCGGCATAGTTTTTATTTTCTCACAACGTGTAATCTTATCAACATCTTTTGGGAGATTTGAATTCTGCCCTTCGGCAAACGATCCAATGTTTTCGTCTGTAATCTTGTACATTTTTTCAAATACAACGCCAATAATGCTTACAATAAATCCAATTATGCCAATTATCCCAAAAATTAACCAGCCAGTTCCATTCCGAATTTTCCATATAATGAAACAAGAAATAATACTAGGTACCAAAGAAAATATTTTGTTAACTAAGGGATTTTTCTTAAAAATAAGTCTCGGACTGCTACAAATTAGATTAAATATAACCATAAATAGAATAGCTTGCCAAAATCCACCTGCGATAAAATTTACGCACCATTCGATCATAAAAACTCCTTGTTTTTTTGTTTATTCTCAATAATATAGAAATTTTTTTTACATTTAACGCTGTTTTGTCAAATTTTCTATATTATAGCTATGCAATTGCCAAAATATAAAAAGAAAAAGAGGGTAAAACTCAAAAAGTGCCAAGAACCTGGTTGCGGACGTGAGTTTTGGGGTCATCCAATAGCTAAATACTGTGAGCTTCACAGAGATATAAAAGCTAGGCAAAAACCTAAAAAGACTCCAGACAGTCTTGAAATGCGCAATATGGTTTTCAAGCACGGCTATGGCGAAACCGTTGATATTCAGTTCAAATGCTGCCTCTCTGGATGTGACAATGTCTTCACAGTCAAAATGTTCCCGAAACAGTTCATTTATCCACGCTTTTGCTTGGAACATAGGAACGATTTCAAACGGAACAATTATTTGAGAATGCAAAAAAAGAAAACCGCCGCCTAGAGCCTCTACCCTAAGGTTGGATTTCTCCTATGAAATTCGTAAATATGTCATTGGCAACAGTTTTGTGTTTCGCAGCCGTGGCTGCTCAAACATACCCCACTTACAACCTAGACCGCCCATATACGCTTCGCACCTTGGAATACTCTCCACTGCTTAATCGCTACCATGCCATTACCGCAGGGGAGGCTCCTCAAACTTTTTTTTACCCGCAAATAGATTCCTCTTTCAGGCAAAACGGCAAGCCTTTTGCTTTGAACATAAGACCTCTTTTTGCCTTTGATGTTCGCGGCGGCAAGGATTTTGCAGATACCATAAAGGGCTACGAAGGCGGGCTGTTTTTAAGCGGCTACATTGACTCTGCGGAATTTTGGCTTGATGCGAGAATTTTCAGCGAATCGCACTCAAATGACAATCCGGCAGAATGGAAATCTTGGGATAGAGAGTTTTTGGAAAAGCAGGGAAATAAAGATATAGAGGGTGAAGCTAAGTACTCTAGCTATGCTAGGTATCGCGGGCATTTTGCTTTGCGCATGGGCTGGGCGGCACTGGATTTTGCGCGTGATGCCAGACACTTTGGACCTGGCTATTACAACAATTTAACATTGAACCAAGCCTCCGTGCCATACAACCAAGTTTCGCTCTCAACAAAAATAGGACCACTCTCCGTTATGAGCTTGTACGGAGACCTAGACCCAGGAGGTAGCAGCATGGATAAAAAATTCAGCCGCAATTTATATGGGCATCGCTATGAATTTGACTTTGGCAACCTCATGCTTGGCATAAGCGAAATCACCGTTGTTTACGATATAAACCCCTATTGGCTATTTGTTCCCATAGTGCCGCTCTTTGCAGAAAAAGGAAATTACAACGAAGACCACAACAACGGAGCAATAGCCTTTGATTTTAGCTACAGATTCCCACTAGGGTTTCGCATTTATTCGGAATTTTTCCTTGACGATATGGAAAGCCCATCTAGCCTTGTTAGAAACGATAACATAGAAGCAAAATGGGCTTGGATGGCAGGCTTGGAATATGCGGCAGATTTTTTAGGGTGGAAAGCTGGTAGCATAGCGGAATATGCGAGGATTGAGCCTTATGTATATACACATTTTAAACCCTATACCGCCCAAATTGCGCACTTGAACTACCCCATAGGCAACCAAGCCGGACCAAATAGCCAAAATATTGACTGGCTTGTTTATGCAAAACACGCAAAACATTTTCAAGTGCAATTAAAGCAGAGCTGGTCATGGAAGGGTCATGATGGTGGCAGTATTGACTCTTTAACTCCCGAAAATGACCATTTTTCGACCGCCAAAAGGTTTTTAGACGGGGCAAAAATGAATTATTCATTGACTCCGGCACTATCTTACATGAGCAACCGCTATGCCATTAGCGCAGAATACACGTTTTTTGACAAAAATGCGTTTTGTTCAAGAGCAATGGTCTTGTGGTAATTACTATATTAACCTTACTTGAGGAAACAAAATGACTGAACCAGCGAAGATTTTAATAGTGGATGACTCCAGAGTGTTCCGGAGCATATTGGAAAAAATGATTGCCAACATACCTGGGGTCCAGGTTGTCGGTACCGTAGATAGTGGCTTGGCTGCTATGGAGTTTTTGAAGATACGCCCAGTAGATTTAATGACTCTGGATGTTGAAATGCCAGGAATGGATGGGCTTGCAACGCTCAAAAAGATGCTTGCCTGCAAAGGCGAGCTTAAATCAACGCCAGACGTGTTGATGGTGAGCTCCTTAACCCGCACGGGTTCCGACATCACGCTGAAAGCACTTGAATGTGGCGCCTTTGACTTTATAGCAAAGCCTGCTCCTGAAATTCCCAATTCGCAAGAAAGCCTTAACAGAATGCTAAACACAACCATATCTGCATGGGTTTCTCGCAAAAGCAGAGGAGGGGTTACTCCAACTCGCATCGGTGTGCATCCTGCCGCTGCAGCCGCAGGTGCAGGGTCTGGTTTTACCTATACTTTGGCAAAACCATCCGTGCATACAAAGCAAATACAAGCAATAGTAATAGGAGTCTCCACCGGAGGTCCAAAATCCTTGGCAGATATGCTTCCAAAACTCTGTTCAATGACAACCCTGCCAATCTTGCTTGTGCAGCACATGCCGCCAAATTTCACAAAATCTTTGGCAGATAGCCTTAACGCAAAATGCAACCATACCGTGATAGAAGGCTTGCCAGGCACCGTGGTTGAAGATAAAACCGTTTATATTGCTCCGGGTGGTTGCCACATGGTTGTAAATTCCAGGGGAACGCATTATGTTTTAGACAATAACAACGATCCACCAGAAAACGGCTGCCGCCCAAGCGTGGATGTTTTGTTCCGCTCTGCTGCCCAAGCTTACCCCGCAGACACTCTTGTTGGAGTTATTTTAACTGGCATGGGCAATGATGGCACACCAGCTTTGCAATATTTGAAGAACAAAAATGCCTATTTAATAGCACAAGACGAAGAATCTTCTGTTGTATTCGGAATGCCTCGCGCAGCGGCGGCAACAGGTTTATTAGACAAAGTGGCAACTTTAATTCGTATTCCTGAAGCTATAGTTGAACGCATTAACCTAGGCAGAAAATAAAGGGAGGATTTTATGAGTGCATTGATGAGCCATGAAGATTATAATGTAATTATCAAATATGTTTTTGATATTTGTGGAATTGTTTTAGGCGATGATAAACAATATTTAATTGAGCAACGGCTATCTCCTATTTTGGAAGAATTTGGCTGTGAAAATTTTTCACAGTTGGCTCACAAATTAAGTTCTGGAAGCACAACATTCTTAACTCGCGAAAAAATGCTGAATGCCATGACCACTAACGAAACTTCGTGGTTTAGAGACGAACATCCTTATGTTACATTCAGAGAAAAAATTATGCCTGCTATGATGGATACCGTTGTGCAGCGCAAAGAACGCTCTTGGCAACGCAGAGGACCAAAAGTTAGAATGTGGAGCGTGGCAGCTAGCACAGGGCAAGAACCTTATTCTATGGCTATGATCATCGCAGATATAGTTAGCACTAGGGGCATGGGCTTAACCACTATGGAAGATTTTGGCATTCTGGGCACAGATATTTCTTCAAAAGTTTTGGCAAAAGCTGTGGAAGGCAAATATGGTCCTTTGGAAGTAGCTCGCGGATTATCGCCTGATATGCGCAAAAAATATTTTTTGCAAGATGGCGACAATTATATCATAAACAACACTATCCGTAACATTATAGAATTTAAGGCATTCAACATTCAAGACCCATTCACGCAAATTGGTTCTTTTGATGTTATATTTTGCCGCAACATCCTAATCTATTTCACAGATGATGCAAAACGCAAAATCCTCGCCCAGCTATATCAAACACTTGCTCCAAACGGCTATTTGCTTTTAGGTTCAGCAGAAAATATGTATAACCTCAATGATGAATTCACAACCGAAAGGTACGGGGCTACTACTATTTACAGAAAGCCATCTGCAAGTCCAGCTCCAGCCGCCACAACTTCTCCTTTTGGTGCGAATTTTGATCTGTCACCCAGCAAATATACAATCTAAAGAAGTTTGGAAAGGACAATTAGCTCAGTTGGTTTAGAGCGCTGCCTTCACACGGCAGAGGTCACAAGTTCAAATCTTGTATTGTCCATAGATTCAACCATTCATTCTTTGCATGGTATTTTGGAACCTTGGTTTACCGTGCAATATTTAAACTCTGAAAATATTTCAAAAGAAACGCTGAAAAATTCCGATGCTCTTATTATTCGCTCAACCAGAAAATATGGAGCAGAAACATTGCTCGGCACAAAGGTAAAATTTATAGGAACGGTTACTTCTGGCTATGAGCATATAGATACCGAGTTTTGCAAACAGAACGGAATTTTCTTTGCAAGGGCGCATGGCAGCAATGCAGAGTCTGTTGCGGATTATATATCTGCTGCCTTGGTTGAAATTTCAAAAAAACTAAGCAAACCCTTAAACGAACTTGCGCTCGGAATTGTTGGAGTTGGCGCAGTTGGCTCTTGCGTAAAAAGAAATGCGGAAAGTTTTGGAATGAAGCTCTTGCTATGCGATCCGCCAAAAAATTTAAACGATGATATTTTTGCCGCAGACATAATAACGCTTCACACACCGCTTGAAACAGGGGGAAAATATCCAACCAAGTTTCTTGCAAACAGAGAATTTTTCAACAAAACAAAAAAAGGGACGTGGTTCATAAATGCCGCTCGTGGCGCGGTGTGCAACAGCGAGGCTTTGCGTGAGGCTTTGCAGTCAAAGCATTTGGGTGGCGCGGTTATAGACACTTGGGAAAACGAACCTAACATAGATGGCTCGCTTTTGCCCTTGGTTGAAATAGCAACCCCGCACATAGCGGGTCACAACGCGCAAGCAAAAATAAATGCAAATAAAATGATAATAGACTCATTGTGCAAATTTTTCGGAGTGAAGTGCGCTATTCGCTTTGATATTTCCCCCAAAAAAACAGGCACTTATTCAATTCGCGCAGACGATTTGGCTTTCAGAAAAAATCCAGAGCATTTCACAGAAATAAGAAATGTATATGAAAGAATTTATGTAAATTAACCTATATGATTATAGCTCCAAGCGTTTTAAATGCCAATTTCCTGAATTTGGAAGCGGATATAAAAGCAACTGAAAAAGGTGGCGCAAACTGGATTCATTTGGATATAATGGATGGAAGTTTTGTTCCCAATATTTCCTTTGGTCCCAGCATTGCGAGTCAAATTCGCAATTGCACAAAACTTCCGTTGGATTGCCATTTGATGATAAATAACCCAGAGCTACACATAGAGGCATTCGCACGTGCCGGAGTTCAATACATAACCGTTCATGCAGAAGCGACAAAACATTTGGATAGATTGCTGAATCAAATAAAGGAACTGGGATGCAAAGCTGGAGTTGCAATAAATCCAGCCACACCGCTTGCAGCCATTGAAGAAGTTTTAGACCTAGCGGATATGGTTTTGATTATGAGCGTAAACCCAGGTTTTGGTGGGCAATCCTTAATTCCCTATTGTTTGAAAAAAATTCGCAATTTGCAAGCTATGAAACCAAATTTGCAAATAGAAATAGACGGAGGCATAAACTTGGAAACCCTGCCTCTTGCCCGCAATGCCGGAGCAAACATATTTGTCATAGGTTCTGCCATATTCAGCGCAAAAAACATTGAAGAAGAAACCAGGAGATTTTTTTCTATATTATAATTAGATATGTTAGTAGAATTATTAAAAAGCAAAATCCATAGAGCTACAGTAACCGATGCTTGTTTGGATTATGAGGGGTCAATAACAATAGACAAGGAGCTTATGCAAGCTGCTGGGCTTTTTCCGCACGAAAAAGTTCACGTACTTAATTTAAACAATGGAGAACGCTTTGAAACTTACGTAATAGAAGGCAAAAAAAAATCCGGCACTGTATGCTTAAATGGAGCAGCGGCACGGCTAGTGCAAAAAAATGATTTGGTGATAATCGCTGCTTACATATATTTAACACCAGAAGAAGCAAGGAGCTGGCAACCCAAGGTTGTAAAAGTTAACAAAAAAAATAGAATTATGGATATTAAAAAATAAAAGTTTGATGGTTATAACTAGTAGGGGGAAAAATGAATAATGCAAATTACGAAGATGGTTTTTATTCTGAAATAAAGAATGAATGTGCACGTATATCTTTGGATATTACGGAAGCCTCTCGTTTGTTTGGCGAAAAGCGTACAAGAGAATATCAAAGGCTCTTGAACGAAATTTTAGAATTAAAAAAGCAAGATCCAAGCGATGAGGTTTTTGAACTTCATTCGCTTTTGGGACTTATGCTTTTGAGAACCGAGCAGCAAAAAGCCGCTATTGACGAATTTTTGCTTTCGCTGAAAATTGCGCAGGGCAATTCGAGCAATGATGTTGCTGGAGTTTGGTACAATATGGGTATCGCCAACATGGAACTGAATCTGTTCGACGAAGCCTATAACTGTTTCCAGTCTTCGCTTGCGCTCAGACCGCACAATATAAAATGCTTTACCTCTATGGCAGTGGTTAAGCAAATGCAACGCGATTTCAAAAAATCTTATGAAATTCTTTGCGATGTGCTAAAATATGAAAACCCGCAAAATTCAGATATTGAAAAAGTTTTCATATCGCTTGGCTACACTCTTTTCCATTCAAAGAATTTAAGCGAAGCGATGGAATGCGCAGACAAAATTTTGCAACAGGTAAATGCCAAAAGCGAAAAAGCCTTGAAGTTAAAAGGAACAATTTACCACGCTCAAGGAAATTATAAAGAAGCTTGGGAAAGTTGCGATTTGCTTTTTTCATTTTCGCCAAATTCATCGGAGGCTCATTTGCTCGCAGGCGGTCTTGCTTTTTCTGAAAAAAATTATCGCAAGGCTTTTTTGCATTACAACAGAGCAAGGAAAATAGGGCGGATGTACAGCTTCACGCTTTATAATTCAATAGCAACCATTCTCTCAAAATTGCAGAAATTTCCTTTGGCATTAAAAGTATATCAATACATTTTATCTATAGACCAAAATCCTGCGCACAGAAACTCTGCGATGAAATCCATAAATTTCTTTGAAAGCATGGCATCGCGCAAACTCTTTGAAAGCAAAGAAAATGCGGCTCCAAAAGATGATTCCAGATACAAGCTGCCTGCTTATGAGGCTTTTGAACAAGCCTCAAAAATTTTGGATGCTGGCAATTTGGAGCAAGCTCTCGATATGCTTCAAAAAGCAAAAGAAGCCGAGGGTGCAGACAAAATTTGGGAAATAGAAAATGCCATTGGTCGCATATATCACAAAATGCGCAACTACTCCGCAGCCATTCCTTGTTTTGAATATGCTATGGAAAAATCAAATAATTCCATCGGTGTTTTGCACAATCTCGCTTCTTCGCTTGCAAGAAATAGCGAATACGAAAAAGCTCTTGGCATAACAGACAAATTGCTGGAGATACAACCGGATTCTCAACCGGCAAAAAAAATGCGCGCTGTTATTTTAGGCAAGCTCGGCAAATTCAACGATTCTGCTCAGTGCTTAACAGAGCTGCTAGAAAAAGAACCAAGAGATTCTTACTCTCTTATATCTATGGGAAGAGTTTGGCAAGAGAAGGGAGATTTTGTGAAAGCTCACGAATGTTTTGTTCAGTTGCTTGCAAAAGAACCAGAAAATGAACGCGCAATAATATCCATAGCCACCAACTACAGCAAGGCAGGAAATTTAAAGCAAGCGGTTAGTTTCACAAAATCTTATTTGAGCAAAAATCCGCTTTCATTTTCTTTGAACCTAACTATGGCAAACATTTTGCGCTTTCATAAAAAATTCAGCAATGCAGAAAGCTATTATAAAAAATGTACCAAGAACTACAACAGAGAAGTTTACGAAGGTCTCGCAGATTGTATATGCCAGATGAGGAGGCTCGACGAATCTTTGGTTTATTACCAAAAAATAACAGAAATGGAAAAAGACAATTCTTATGCCATCTCTGCAAAAAAATCCATAGCCTTCATATACAGGCTCAAGCAAGATTATGCAAAAGCTCTTGATGTTTACAATGAAATAAATTGGGAAGCGGATTACTTTTTTTCCACTTGGCGAAATGTGGCTCTTTGCTATGCCTCTCTTGCAGATAAACAAAAATCTGCAACAGGACCCGCTAGGCGAGGCATTAGCTATTTTACGAAAGCTTTGAAACTTTACGAAACAATAAAAGAAAAAGAAAAGGATAATCCCAAGCATTGCGCTAGAATAGATTCCCTTATGGCAGAGCTATATGCACGCAAAGGCGAATATGCCAAGGCTTGCAAAATATACGAGGTTGCAATGCAAGGTCCCTATTATTTCATAACTTGGAAAACTTATGTGAATTGTCTTATTCTGCAAAATTTTTTCAAAGAGGCTTTGGATGCTTGCAACGGTATTTTGGAAAAATTTTTAAACGACGGCAACACTCACAAGATTCCAGAAGAATTATATGCTTGCAAGGAAAATTTGGAACAAGCCTTGGGTGGAGACTCTCTTGCCGCAGAGAGAATTATGCAAGCAGCTACGGATAAAATAAAGAACAATTCAGATTGGCAACTTTCGGAAACTTAAAAGATGAACACAATAAAAGCCATTTTGCTTTCGCTCGCCTCTTGGATACTGCTGGCGCTTTGCTTTCCTCCCTTCCCGCTTGGTCCTGGGGCTTTGATATTCTTGGCTCCGTGGTTTTATGTTTTAAAAACAGCGAGCAAAAGGGTAGCCTTGACCTCAAGCTACCTCGGTGCTTTTGTGTTCAATGCCATTAGCATATATTGGCTTTATCATGTTGGAGATGTTGCACCACCGGCTCTAATTTTTTCTGGACTTTTTTTGAGCATTGCCTTTTTAAGTTTATTTACGCTTTTGTGCGCCTATGTTTTTATTAAACTCCCATACATTTTTATTTTTCCGTTTTTTTGGGCAGGCATTGAAGTGTTGCGAGCAAAAGGCGAGATGAGCTTTCCGTGGCTCTCGCTTGGACTTGTGTTTGGGAATAACTTAGAGCTTATGCAGTCTTATGCCTTCTTTGGAGTGTTTGGTTGCTCTGCGATAATCATCGCTTCAAATATGTGCCTCGCAACGGCTATTTTGAAAAAGAAAAAAAAGCTAGGGCTTGCACCGCTAGGTCTAGCCATAATCTTTTATATTGGAGGTTATGGAATTTTGGCAAATGAAAAAAACACCGATCCCGATATTTTGACAGTCGCAATTGTGCAACCTAGCATTCACCAAACAAAAAAATGGAGCAGGGAATACTATGATTCTGTTATGACTCAAACTTGGGATTTGTTTGAAACCCTGGAACCAGATAGCGTTGACCTAATTTTATTTCCCGAAACAGCAATTCCAGACTATATAAATTCGAGATACAGGGAAACCGATTTTTTGGAGAACTATGCTCAAGATAATAACTCTGCCATTGTCATTGGGGCATTGAATAGATTTTGGACCCCAGATACAAAGAATCAAAAAAGAAAATACGATATATATAATTCAGCTTTTTTGTTCGGCTTTGGCGAGCCAGTGCCGGAATACAAAAAAATACACCTTGTGCCTTTCAGTGAAAAAGTCCCCTTTGACAATATTTTTCCAATAGTCAACTATGTGGACTTGGGAGGAGGCACTTTTTCGCCAGGGGATAGCCTTTCAATATGGCAACCTGGGAATTTTAGCCCTCTTATATGTTACGAGGCTATTTATGGCAATATTTTGAGGGATGCAAAGCGAAAAGGAGCAAATTTCATTGCCAACATCACAAATGACGGCTGGTTTTACAAAAGCATTGCCCCATACCAGCACTTTAATTTGGTGCGTTCACACGCTGTGGAGAACGGAATAGGGGTTGTGAGGGCGGCAAATACTGGAATTAGTGCTTTTATATTGCCAAATGGAAAAATTTTGGAGAAAACCGAGCTATTTGAACAGAGGATAATAGTTCAAGACATTCCTCTGGAAACTCTTTTTACGCTTTATTCTGCGATTGGCGATTATGCTGAACTTGTTTTGTTTTATTTCTCGCTACTTATGGTTTTGGTTGCCATAATAAAAAAGTCTCCAACTCAATAAAAAAAGAGCCTCCAACCTAAAAGATTGGAGGCCCGTGTACAATGTTACGTTATTTTTTTGGAGCAGCTTTTTTATGAGCGGCTTTTTTAGGAGCGGCTTTTTTAGGAGCTGCTTTCTTTGCAGCCTTTTTAGGTGCTGCTTTTTTTGCAGCTGCTTTTTTAGCGGGAGCTGCAGGTTTTTTAATAACGGTTTTTGTAGCCATGAGGAATACTCCTTTTGTTTGTGAATGTCAAGAATAAATATAGAATTTTTTTTTCAAGTTGGCAAGATTAAAATAACTTTTTTTAATTTTTTTTATTTTTTTTTGCAAACCCAATTTTTATAATCGCAAAAAGCATTCACTCCTGCTTCCCAAAAGTTTGCAAAACTTTTGGCGAAAGGCGGGAGCTTAAATGGATGCATAAGCAAAATATCGTGCATAACAAGTACCTGCCCATCGGTTTGCTGTCCCGCACCAATGCCGATTGTAGGCGTATTTATAGCCCGCGAGACTTTTTCTCCAAGCTGTTCTGGGATATGTTCCAAAACTATTGCACAAGGGCTTAAGCTATCTAAAATTTTTGCCTGTTCAATAATTTTTTCCGCTTCTTCCTCATTTTTGCCAACCTGCTTAAAACTTTTTGCGGTTTGAGGGAGCAAACCAAGGTGCCCCACTATCTCTATCTTTTTTTCTCCGAGTGCTTTAAGAGATTCAAGTGGAAGTCCTTCTATTTTTACTGCGTGTGCTCCTGCTTCTAATAATTTTGTTGCATTTTGCAACGCGAGTTCTGGTTCCGCATCCGAACCATAAGGCATATCGCTAACTATGTAACTATTTGGCGCACCACGTTTTACGGCACTTGTGAATATGCACATCGCTTCCATTGAAATGCTCGCGGTTCTATCCATTCCAAGCATCACGTTGGCGGCAGAGTCCCCAACCAAAAGCATATCTATCTTTGCTGCCTCCGCCATTCTGGCGAATGCCGCATCATAAACGGTTACCATAGAGATGGCTTGCCCGTTCTTTTTCATGGAATAAAAATCGCTTTTTCTAAGCATTTCAGCCACTTACCAACTTTCTTGTTTCAATTAACCATTCATAAGAGCGCAAATTATCCAAGGCACCCGCATGAACTTTCAAGTGCCCCAAGAAAAAATTCTCTATGCGCTGGCAGGAATTTTGCCTAGAATTGCTCTTTCCATTTGCAAAATTCCCAAGTTCTTGCAAAAAAAACTGGTCGTAGCTCGGTTTTTTCTCTCCAAGGCAACTCTCGCACACCGCTCCGCCAGCGCTGTGCCACAAATCTGCCGGAGCTTGCAAAATTTTTTGCCCACATATCCCGCAGTTCAAAAGCATTGGCGCATAACCTAGAATATCACACAATTTGTGCAGCCAAAGAGAGAGGGAATTTTCGTTTGCCTCATTTAACTCTAAGTATTCCAAGTTGTTAAGCAACCATTTGAACTCTTCTGCCGCATGGCTAAAATTATTTCCGAGCCTGAGCAAAATTTCTGCCATAAGCTGGGCAGCAGCCAAACTTTGCAAATTTGTGCGCATTTTTTGAAAATAATTTTGCAAAAATGCCTCTTTTGGAATTATCAAAGATGAATTTCCCTTTAATCGGTTATAGCGAATTTCTATTTCACTGTGAGCAAGGGGGTCTATGCTGGCTTTAAATCTTGAATTTTTGGATTTTGCCCCCTTCACCAAAAGAGAAAGAACGCCGAGGTCTGGACTAAGTGCCTTGACTATCCAAGAACTGTCTCCATAAGCGTAGCGGTGAAGAACTATTATTTGGGTACGCATATTATCCCGGGGGCCAATATAACATTCTTTTCCCTAATACGTGCAAATGCAGGTGATTAACGGTTTGACCGCCATCTGTTTTGCAATTTAAAACAAATCTTGCACCCTTCTCTTCGCAACCTTCGATTTTTGCAATTTTTTGGGCGTGAAAAAGCATATTCCCAAGCAATTCTTTATCGCTTTCTTGAATTTCCATTATGTTATCTATGTGTTTTTTGGGTATAACAAGAAAATGAACAGGTGCTTGCGGAGAAATATCCCTAAAAGCCACAATAGAATCATCTTCGTAAAGAATATCCGAGGGGACTTCGTGATTTGCAATTCTACAAAATAGGCAACTATCCATTTGAGAGTAATATAGTAAATTCTCCAACCACTCTCTCCGCTGCCTTCAATGCTTCCTCAATCTTTTCTGGATTTTTTGTCCCAGCTTGCGCCAAATTCGGTCTGCCTCCGCCTTTGCCGCCGGCAATCTCTGCCAATTTTTTAACTATATCGCCCGCGCTGATTTTTTTCTTAACCAACTCCGCATGAACAACCACCGCTATTGTGCCGGAGCCGCTTTGAACATTTGCCACAACCGCTATGCCAGCCTTCGGCATTGTTTTTTGCGCTCCTTCCAAAAGAGCGGCAAATTCGCTGGATTCCATACTTGATTTTGAAACCCAAAGGGAAATGTCTTTTACCTGAATAGGATTTTTGAACAAATCCGCGCTCTGGCTCTCCGCGATTTTTGCCCGCAAATCTGCCGCAAGCTTTTCGCTCGCTTTTAATTGCTCAGTTAGCAAAGATACCCGCTCCAAAATATTTTCCGTTTTTGCCTTGAACTGCTCCCTTAGCGAAGATACCACTTTAGCCTCTTCCCTAAAGCTGTCCAATGCGCCGAATGCCGTTGTTGCCTCAATTCTGCGAACCCCCGCGCTAACGCTGCTTTCGCTAAAAATGCGGAACACTCCTATTTCGCCTGTGTTTTTTGCATGCAAGCCCCCGCAAAATTCTTTGGAAAAATTTTCCATTGAAACAACTCTAACCTCTGCGCCATATTTTTCGCCAAAAAGTGCCATAGCCCCGCTCTCTTTTGCTTTTTCCACAGGCATCACCTCGGTGGATATGGGCAGGCACATTTGAATTTTCTCGTTCACCAGATTTTCTATTGTCTTTATTTGCTCTGCCGTCAATGCGGCAAAGGCGGTGAAATCAAAACGCAAACTTTCTGGGGCAACCCTAGAGCCTTGCTGGGTAACATGCTCTCCAACCACTTGACGAAGAGCTGCTTGGAGCAAATGCGTAGCCGAATGGTTTTTTCGCGTTGCAGCCCTTTCCTCTAAATTTACGCTTGCGGTATATTCCAAGCCATTAACTTCGCCGCTCAAAAGCTTTGCGCGGTGAATCCAAATATCATTCACTTTTAAGGTATCAAAAACTTTGAGCGTTGCGCCAGAATTTTCAAGTGTTCCCCTTTCGCCTATTTCGCCGCCCATTTCCGCATAAAAAGGAGTGCGGTCTAAAACAATTGAATAAGAACCTTTGTCTTCTTTATAGCGTAAAATTTTCACCTGCGCCGCGTTTGCCTCATAACCCAAAAATTCGGTTGAGCCTTCTCCAAAAATAACCCAGCCTTCGGAGCCTATGGCAGAAAGTCCCTGTTTTTGCGAAGCCCTAGCACGTTCCTTTTGCTTTTCCATTTCCGCTTCAAAACCCGCCTCATCTATTTGCAAATTTTTTTCCTCTGCCAAAATACGCGTTAAGTCTGGGGGAAAGCCGTAGGTGTCGTAAAGCAAAAATACTTGTGAGCCAGGAATCATTTTAGAGCCAAATTCATGGGTTATTTTTTCAAATCTCTCTAAGCCAGCATCCAAGGTTCTTATAAATCTCTCTTCTTCGGAGCGGATTACTTCTGCCACGAAATCTGCGCGCTCGCGGATTTCGGGGAAGGCTTCGCCCATTGTTTGGGCTAGGGTTGGCACAAGGCGGTTTATGAAGGGTTCTTTTTGGTTTAAAAGGCGGGCGTAGCGGCTGGCTCTGCGCAAAATTCGCCTCAGCACATAGCCTCGCCCATCATTGCTTGGGAGTGCGCCGTCTGCTATTGCGAAACTGAGTGAGCGAAGGTGGTCTGCCACAACTCGGTGAGGCATTCCGCTTTGGTCTGCATTGTATGGCACGCCCGAAAGCTCGGCAATTTTATTTATGATTGGAGAAAACACATCTGTTTCGTAGTTGGAATCCTTGCCTTGCAAAATTGCGCACACTCGCTCAAAGCCCATTCCCGTATCAACATTTTTATTTTTCAAGGGAAGCAGATCACCGCTCTTTATGCGTTCAAACTGCATAAACACATTATTCCAAATTTCAATATAACGTGCATTCGCTCCGTTCACGCCTTTCACTGGGTCTGCAAAAGTTGCTTCTTGGGTTGCTAGGTCTCCTTTATCGTAGTGTATTTCGGAGCAGGGACCGCAAGGACCTGTATCTCCCATTTCCCAAAAATTTGATTTTTCCCCAAACCGCATTATGCGGGCATCTGGCAAACCGCTTACATTTTTCCAAATTTGCCAAGCCTCATCATCGTCTTGATAAACGGTTACAAATAACCTCTCTTTGGGAAGTTTCCAAACCTCAGTCAAAAGTTCCCAAGCCCATTCAATTGCTTCTTTTTTGTAATAATCCCCAAAGCTCCAATTGCCGAGCATTTCAAAAAACGTGTGATGGTAAGTATCGCGCCCCACCTCGTCTAAATCGTTGTGCTTGCCCGAAACGCGAATGCACTTTTGCGAATTTGCCACCCTTTTGTAATTGTTCGGGTTATCTCCCAAAAAGCAGGCTTTGAACTGGTTCATGCCAGCATTTATAAACATTAAGGTAGGGTCATCCTGTGGAACCACAGGCGAAGAGCGAACAAAGAGATGTTCTTTGCTTTCAAAGAATTTTATAAAAGATGCACGGATTTCCGCAGAAGTTTTGGGTGTGTTGGACATGGAAATAAGGTAGAAAAATTTTTCTATCTTTTGAGCAATGGCGAGAATCAAACAACAGCTCGGTCAATTTTACACAAAAAACACCGCTTACATATTGCAAGGTTTTGACAAATTCGCCAAAAACAAAAACATAACCGACCCCTTTGCCGGAGCCGGAGATTTATTGAAATGGGCTAAGAACTGCGGAGCGAGTTCCCTTATTGGCTATGATATAGATGAAACAAAAGTGGACGATGAATTGATTTTTTGGCGCGATAGTTTGCAAAATCCACAAGCATACAAATTTGTTCTTACAAACCCGCCTTACCTCTATCAAAATAAAATGAAAAACAAAAGTTTGCTTGCAAACAGCAAGCACACTGACCTTTACCAGCTCTCCCTTGAAAAAATTATGAACAGCGAAGAGGGAATAGCAATAGTTCCCATAAATTTTTTGTGTGCGGAAAATTCTAAATATATAAGAGAATTGTTTTTGGCAAAATTTGAAATAAAAAAAGCAAATTATTTTTCCGAACAGGTTTTTCAAGACACAACATATAACGTAATCGCTTTCTATTATAAAAAAAAGAAAAAGGAAGCAAATAAAATGGCAATAGATTTCAACATATATCCTCAGCGCAAATGCTCAAAAATAATTTTAGAGCAAAAATACAACTGGCAAATAGGCGGTGAATTTTTGGCGAAAATAAATACTTGCCAAAGCAAACTTCGCATTCGCCGTTTAGAAGAAAAACATCTGCAACCTGGGAATTGTGCCATTAAAGCCGCATACAATAATTTAAACCAAGTGCGAAAATTTTATGTTAGCCGTGAATTTTTATCAAAACTCAAAAACAACATTGTTATACTAAAAGCCATAGACTCCGGTTCCAAACATGGGAAAATTTGCTTGGAAGATATAAGAAAATATAATTTAGATGCTCTGATAAGCATAAAAACCTCGCGGCATCAAATACAGTTGTTGTTTCCAAAAACGGTTAGCGTGCGGGAGCAGGAAAAAATAATAAAGCTATTCAACAGAGAAATGGAATACAATAGAAATCGCTACCATTCCCTGTTTATGACAAATTACAGGGACAAAGGGCGAAAGAGAATTTCGTTTTGGTTTGCCTATAATTTGGTCAGTTATTTGTATTTCACATCTTCCCAAATTTCCGCCTCAAATAAGCGGCTAGCAAATTTATGCACAAAACCAAAGTGATAAGCACAAGCGCAGTGCCATACGCCATTGGGCGGGTTGCCTCCAAATTTGTTCCGCTGGTGGATATAACATAGAGATGATACGGAAGCGCCATCACTTGGTCAAAAATGCTGGTTGGAAGTTTTGGCAAAAAGTAAGCAGCCACAGTGAATAAAATTGGCGCAGTTTCTCCCGAAACTCTCCCTACCGCAAGAATTAAACCTGTTAAAATATTCGGGAATGCCGTTGGCAGCACAACTCGCCTTATGGTTTGCAATTTATTTGCGCCCAAAGCATAGCTCCCTGTGCGGAACGAATCCGGTACCATTTTGAGTGCCTCTTCTGTGGTGCGAATCACCAAAGGCAGCACCAAAAGCCCAAGGGTGAATGAACCAGCTATTATCGAATCTCCCCATTTCATCGCATTCACAAACAGAGACATTCCAAATAATCCAAAAATAACAGAAGGAACACCACCCAAGTTATTTGTCATTGTGCGTATGAATTTTGCAATTTTCCCATTTGTGGTATATTCGTTCAAATATACGGCAGACATAACCCCAATGGGAAAAGCCACCAACATACTTCCAGCAATAAGGCAGCAGGTTCCAACAATGGCGGGAAAAATCCCGCCCTTGGTCATTCCCTCTTTAGGCTCAGAAAAAAGAAACTCAAAGCTAATCGCTCCAATGCCGTTGTAAATTATAAAGCCGAGAATCCAAAACAGAATTCCAACCACCAATACTCCCAGAATACGGAAAATCCAAAATGCTATTTTTTGGGTTAGTCTTTTGCTCATTTACACCCCCTTCCCAGGTTGCCGCTTGGAAATAAGCTCAGATGCGATGCTCATCACAAGCGTTATCATAAATAAAATGCAACCCAGCATGAACAAAGCCTGGTAATGCGCTCCACCCACCGGTGCCTCGCCAAGTTCGGCTGCGATGGCTGCCGGAATTGTGCGAATCGGGGCAAACAGAGATGTTGGCATAACGGCGGCATTTCCAGTCACCATAAGCACAGCCATTGTTTCTCCAACTGCCCTGCCAATGCCCAAAATCACCGCAGCGGAAATTCCCGAAGAAGCATAAGGGATAATCACCCTGTATATGGTTTGCCAATGAGTTGCGCCCAAAGCAAGGCTTGCCTCGCGCATCGCGCTCGGCGTGCTTCGCATGGCATCTTCTGCAACCGTAATGATGGTTGGGAGTGCCATAATGGCAAGCACAAGGCTGCCGGTGAATGCGGTTTCGCCAACTGGCAAATTAAGAGCTTTTTGCACAAGCGGAACCAAAACAACCAAGCCAAAAAAACCATAAACAACAGAGGGTATTCCCGCGAGCAATTCTACGGCTGGTTTTAAAATTTTGCGTACGCTATCCTTTGCGAGTTCGGAGAGATAAACGGCAACTCCAAGCCCAAGCGGTAGCGCAATTAAAACCGCTATAAAACTCACCAACAATGTTCCAAGCACCAAAGGCAACACACCGAACTGCGGAGATGGCACAGATGTGGGAATCCACTCTTTGCCGCCAAAAAAATCTGCCCCGCCTATTTTCTCATCTGCGAGTGCTTTCACTTGGGGCATGGAAGAAGGCATATATTGCTTGGGTATAAAAGCTATTATTCCGGGCGTAGAAGATATAACCTCCCCTAATTTCTCCGGCAATTTTTTGTAATCCTCTCCAAACTCCTCTTCGGTATAACGGCTGAAAATATCATTGAACCTAAACACTTCAATTGCCACGTCTTCGCCGCCGAGTTTATTCCAATTTTCTATTTCGCCGTCAAATATCAATTTTATCTCTCTGGAATTCAAATAAGCAATTTTATTAGAGGCATTAACGCACAAAACGTGCCCCCTCTCAACAACGGGGTTCTTGAAAAGCCCAAAACCCTCTTTAAATAAAAAGACTACCATCAACAAAATGATGATGGTGGTCGTTAAACCGCTGAGCCGCAGTATATTTTCTATGATTTTCTCAATTAAGCGTCTCATATTTATTTATTTATTGGAATAAACCCAATGTCCTTCACAATTTTTTGCCCAGCAGCAGAAAGCACATAATCAACAAAAGGTTTCACAGTGCTTTCGGATTTTTCTACATAATAATATATAAGCGGGCGAACAATGGGATAAGTTTCGTCCATTGCGCTTTTCACGGAAGGTGCTGTGTAGGTTTTTCCCTGGTCAAAAGAAACTTCAACGGCTTTTATTTTCTTATCTAAATAAGCAAGACCAATATAGCCAATTGCGCCTTTTGTTTGGCTTATGGATTGGACTATTGCGCCTGTGGCGGGCATACTCATTATGCCATTCACATAGTTTTTGTTTTTCAAAACGTGTTCTTTGAAAAACTCATAAGTGCCAGAAGATGTTTCGCGAGAATAAGGGATTATTTTCATATCTGGACCGCCCAATTCCTTCCAATTGGTGGTTTTGCCTGTGAAAATATCTTCCATCTGTTCGCGGGTTAGTTTGCCAACCGGGTTTGAAGGATGCACAATAACCGCAAGCGCATCGTAGGCTATTATTTTTTCAACTACTTTATCCCCTTTTTCCTGAAGTTTTTGTTTTTCTTCAAATTTTATTTTGCGTGAAGACTGGGCAATATCTGTGGTACCTTCCAATAATGCGGAAATGCCAACGCCACTGCCCCCTCCTGTCACCGTGACGTTAGCATTTTTATTTGCTTTTGTGAAACTCTCTGCCTCTTGTTGTGAAAGAGGAAGCACGGTGTCTGAGCCTTTGACTTTCTGTGCATAAAGCGCAGAAACAGCCACCAATGTGGTAAGCGTAGCGAGCAAGAATTTTCTCATACTCTGATCTCCTTGTTAAACACTATAAATTTAAATTTTGAAGGTTACAAAGGAAATGAGTTCATGTTAAGATACTGTTAAGAATTTCTTTTGTCTGAACCAGAATTCACAGAATTTACAGTATTAACAGAATGAGTCACCCTTACTGGCTTTATTAAGACCAAAAAAGCCAATATATGTGGTTCATTCTGGAAATTCCCAAAATTCTGTGAATTCTGGTTCAGACAGTTTTTTTAAGCGAAAACAAAAACTCCAAGCCCGTATTCTCCCCGCCTGTGCGCACCGTTATGGTGCCGCCGTGGAAAAGAACCGCGTTTTTCACAATGGAAAGCCCAAGCCCCGAACCCCCTGTATCTCGGGAACGCCCCTCTTCCACTCGGTAAAAACGCTCAAACAAACGCTCCAATATGACGTTTTCCCCCACACCCTTTCCCGTATCGGAAAACACAAAATAAACCTTTCCATCATTTAAATCGGGCAAAGTTCTTAGATTGATATTCACATTCTCGCCCGCGTGGCGAATAACATTATCGGTTAAATTCCTGAAAATGGAATATAGCAGGCTTTCATTGCCAAATATACATAAATCTTCTGTGATATTCGCATTGAACTGAATATTTTTCTCTGCAAGCGCAATGGCAGAGGCGGTTTTTATGTTTTGGAGCAATTCATTTATATTCACCTTGCTCATTTTAAGGCTTTCCGCGTGTTCATCCATTTTGGTTAAAAGGCTCATATCCGCAATGAGTTCAGAAAGTATTTGAGTTTGGTTGTATGCGCGTTTTAAATATTCATATTTTTTTTCCTCTTCAAGATTATTGCTCAAAATTATTTCCAAAAAACCTCGTATGCTGGTCACAGGTGTTCTCAACTCGTGCGCTATATTTCCGGTCATCTCTTGTTTTAAACGCCTGGTTCTTTCGCGACTGGTTATATCTATCAAAATAATTTCAAAACTTTTATCTGCAAAGGTGTTCACAAGCAAAGAGAATTCATTGCCTTGCCTGCTAACTCTGGTTTCAAAACAACCCTCATTGACGCGGCTGTCCAAAAAATTCACCACCGGAATAAACACATCATCGTGCAGCATTTCACGCTCTATGTTCATCGAATCATAAGCAATCATATTGAAGTATTGCAAAAAAAGCCCATTGTGAAAGTCAACCGTGCGGTCGGGTTTGAAAAAGCATATACCCTCCGCAGAAGCCTGAGTGTGCATCAAAAGTTTTTCTTTTTCCCCCTTCATTCGCCACTCATCATCTTTTATTCTCTGAATAATTTTTGCATGGCGGTTTTTAATATCTCCGAGTTCTTCTTGCATTTGTTTTAATTGCTTGGAATTATAAATATAGCGAACAAGCAGCACGGCAAAAGCCAGTGTTATTGTGGACAACACAGAAATTAAAGGACCATAATTTTCAAAGTTCATTGAACTTATACCCAAATCCGGCACGGCTGGATATCAGCGAACCTTTTGCGCCGAGTTTTTTGCGCAAGCGAGTTATATGCACATCAACCGTTCTTTCTGTGATGTAAATAGTATCTTTCCAAACCTGGCTTATAATATTTTGGCGGGAATATACCCGCGTTGGGTTTTGCGCAAGCAGGGCGAGAATCTCAAATTCCGTTTTTGTCAAAGGAAGAACTTCATCTTTTATTTTCGCTTCTTTTGACTGAAAATTTATTTGCAAATCATCAATCACCAGCAAAGTTTGCTCTTCTTCTTTTGCATTTTCCGCCTGCCGCTTTAAAACCGCCTTAACGCGGGCAGAAACTTCTTTTAGCGAAAATGGTTTTGAAATATAATCGTCTGCGCCAACTGAAAAACCTGTGAGCATATCGTTTTCGGTATCTTTTGCAGTTAAAAATATAATGTTTATATTATTGCCCTCTTTGCGCAATCTCTCTGCCATCTGATAACCCGACATGCCACCCATCATAACATCTAATAAAATCAGGCAATGCTCAGGCGATAACTTTTTCAAAGCCTCTTCAGCAGAATGCACGGCATCCACTTCATAGCCTTCGTGCTTAAGGTTGAAGGATAATATCTCGCAAATATCACGGTCATCATCCACAACCAAAATTTTCTTTTTCTGAGCGTGTCCCATTAAAATATAATTTAGATTTTTATTAAGGCAGGGATATAGATCGCTTATACCCCTGCCCCCACTGGAATTATTTAAAGTCGTACCTAAAATCTACTTCAAAGCGGTTAAGTTTACCACTCTCAACCTTTTCCAGTGTTTTTTTGGTTTTATCCACTTTGTCTGCGTAATCCGTTGACAAGTTCAAATATTCAAATGTAACCTTTGCTGCCGAAGTAAAGTTATAGGCGAGGTTTGCGAATATGAACATATTGTCTTTGCGAGAACCTGGTATCACCGTGCTTTCGTCAAAATCGGTTTTTACATCACCATCTAAGTTTTCCATGCCAAGACCAGCTGCGGCAGAGAGATTAGCAGGAAGTTTAGCTGCCAATGCGCCCCACCAGCCCTTTGATTTTAGACCATCTTCCTTGACTTTAGCGGGATTGCTTGAGCTGGTGTGGTTCAAACCAATGCTACCATCGGCATAGCGAGAGAGATTCCTGCCCACAAAAAATTCTCCGGTTAAAGTTAGGATATTCAACAGAGGAGCAGATAAGTCTGCGCCAAAGAAATTGGTGGTTGGACCTCTTTTTTTGCGATTTTTATCATCTGCATTTGCGGCTTCGTCTTTGGCAAAAAGACCAGAAAAGCCAACAGCCAAACTTGATTTTTCATCTGCCCAAGATGCCGGTACCTTTAGCCCTAAGCGACCCTGGAAAGCTGGGCTAGAAGAAGCAACATTGTCATCGGCTCTTAAACGGTCGTGAGTTATTGCAACAGCTAGTTCAACTGGACCAACGGCTTCGGTTGCGCGAATTTGCGGACGGCGGGTACCAATATTGCCAGCACCGTTGAGGCTGCTTGGATTTATTGAAGGCGGGTCAAGCGGATTCACCACATCATCTGTTTGACCGAACAAAAGAGTTAAGCCTATATCTTTGAAATTTAACGAGCCCCAAGACTGGCGAACGCGGAAACCCGAAGAAACAGTAGTAGTAGTGGTGGTGGTAGTGGTGGTTTTAGTAGAATCAATAATGATCGATGACGAAGGGTCATCTTCATTGTATTGTAAAGTGCTCTTGGTTTCGCTAGTGCTTGTGCTAGTGCTTGTGCTTGTGCCACTGCCAGCACCACCGCCGAAATTATTGTAGCCGCTTGCGCCTGCAAAATCCGCTTCAAATTTTCCTTTCAAGCCCGGCTCATTTTCTTTTGAAGGACCCTCTAAATTCAAACCGAGCCTAGTGCGAGCTATGCTGAGTGAGGTTCTGTTTTGCGGGGTAATTTTTTTGCCGTCTTTATCTTTGGCAGGGATAGCTGCCCATGCCGACCACAATCCATTTGTGATTCCATCTTCATAAGCGGCGTTCAATTCCAAACGACCATATAAAGAAATTTTTGTTCCGGCTACAGTAGCAGAGACTGTCTCTGCTGGTTTTGCTGGCACGGCTTCTGCTACAACCACTGGGGCTGGAGCAACTGTTGCACGTGTTTCTGGAACTGCTATTGGTTCAGTTGCAGGTTCCGCAGCACTAGCAGGAACTTCCTGCGCCGCCACAATTGATGCTCCGAGCAACAAAAGGGCTAAAGATAACTTTGCCTTGTTCATAATAACTCCCTAGTTAAATAATCAAGTACAAATTAGAATCGGGGTGTTAAAATTTCATTAAGGGTTTATGAAATAATTGTTAATTGTCTGAACCAGAATTCTCAGAATTTTAGGAATTCTCAGAATGAACCACATATATTGGCTTTTTTGGTTTTAATAAAGCCAGTAATGGTGACTCATTCTGTTAATACTGTAAATTCTGAGAATTCTGGTTCAGACAATATACCGCAACATCCGACTCTTCTCGCTAATCTCTGGCAATGAATCTATCTTTGCCAATGCGGTTTGGACGTTGCTTTCTTTTGCTTTTTCGGTTGTCACTACTATATCAACTTTTTCTCTGTTCTTGGTGTTTTTTTGCAAAATGGATTCTATGGAAATTTTGTTTTCACCCAAAATTCCTGTGATTTTTGAAAGAACTCCATAGTTGTCTTTTGTCACAAAACGAAAATAGTAACGGGTGGAGGTTTCGCCTATTGGAATTAGGGCTGCGGAATTTTCTTTTTGAAACCAACCCATAGGCAAAGGCTCTATGTGCCCTGTTTCCGTGGAGCGAGCTAGAGATACAAGGTCTGCCACCACTGCGCTTGCGGTTGGCAGCTTGCCTGCGCCTGCGCCTGTTTGGAGAGTTGGTCCAAGATTATCGCATTGCAAATAAACCGCATTCAGCACATATTTAACGCCTGCCAGCAAATGCTCATAAGGAACAATGCAAGGATGAACGCGCACATCAACGCCATCGCCAACCCTGTTGTACAAGCCCAGCAGCCGCACAACTCCGCCAAGCTCATCCACGAATTTAATATCCTGGGCGGTTATGCCGCTTATTCCGGTTATGTGGATTTTTTCAAAATCAACAAAACGCCCGCTGCACAAGCTCGCTAGGATTGCGGTTTTGTGGGCAGCATCTATTCCATCAACATCAAAAGAAGGGTTTGCCTCTGCAAAGCCCAGTTTTTGGGCATCTTTCAAAACCTCTTCAAAAGAAAGACCCTCGGCGCTCATTCTTGTTAAAATATAATTGCAAGTTCCATTTATTATGCAGCTCAGGGAATTTATTTTGTTGCCCACCAAAGCCTCTTGCAAAGTGCGGATAATGGGAATGCCTCCGCCAACGGCTGCCTCAAAAAGAACATGGCATCTCTTTTGACCTGCAAGCGGAAAAATTTCGCTGCCGTGCTTTGCGAGCAACGCCTTGTTTGCAGTCACAACGCTTTTCCCATGCTCAATAGCTTTGGTAATCCATTTAAAGGGCAAATCGTAGCCACCGGCAAGTTCGCAAATAACCGCTATGGATTCGTCTTCTAAAAGGGCGTTTGCATCTGTGAAGCCTTTGTAGCCTTTTGCTATAAAGGGAGCAAGCTCCTCTTCTGTTTTTGCCGCAATTCCAGCAATTTCCAAAAGAACTCCAAGTTTTGCGTGAAACTCATTTCTTTTTTGCTCTATAATTTCAATAACGCCACTGCCAACAGTGCCAACTCCTATTATCCCTATACGCAAGCTGCTAGTCCTCTTCCTCTTCTTCGACTTTCTCTCTCTTACTCTTGACCCTGCCGCCACCGCCAGATTTTGTGTTGCCGTAATAAACGTCTAGCCAATTGCCTTTTTCTTCTTTAACAGGCTCTAATTCGGCTTTTTTGGCAGCTTCTTCTTCTTGCTTTTGGCGAATTGCCGCACGGTCTTCCAGCTTGCTGGGGTCAATAACCACCTTTTCGTCCGAAGCTACATTGCGCTCATTGGATTCGTCCAGAATATCTTTGAGACCAACCAAGCGCCCGCGGCTGTCTAAGGTTAGGTCCATATTCTTGATGGTGCTAAGGCGAATGCGGTTTACGGCATCTTTGTATTCCTGCATCACATTGACACCATCCATCATTTCTGATCTCTCTTGCAAAGACACGTTTTCCATAGCTTCTTTCCAAAAGCCGGCTTGCGCTCTTTGAACAAAAGTTATCATAACTTCGGTAGTTTTATCAGGATCGGCATTATACCTACCGCCAGACCTGCCACCTGCACAAGCCAAGATGGAAAAAATAACAAACAACATCAGCACTCGGAACATATTTTATCCTCTAATTGGTACGGTTACGGATAATATAGAAAAATGCTGATTAACTAGCTATAAAAAAAGCCCCCTCAGCGGGAGCTCTGAGGGAGGCAGGGGGAGAGTTATCTATCTATCGTTCGGGCTTAGTCTTCTGATGCTAATGATAAGCATTCAAATGATTCCTCGTTCCATTTGTATTCTTCGCCAAGGTCGGCACAGCCGTCTTTGTCGCAGGATTTGAGATTGGAATCTGAGCAAACAAGGTCATTGTTTGTGAAGGAACATCTTACAGTGTATGGGTCAGTGGATTTTTTATCCAAGTTGGGGACTCTTCCACCTGTGCATACTGCTGGTTTTTCGTCTGCGTAGCAATATTCGCCTTTCCATGAACCTTCATTTATTTTAACTCCACCGCAGGCAGAAGCCATTTCTGCGAACTCTGTTCCTGTGGATGTTTCGGTTGTCCAGCGGCAATATCCTGCTTCAAAGCCATCTTGGTTTGGTCCAGTGCCATTATCGCAAACACCGGTATAGATTTTGTCTGCTTCAGCAGCGGTTGCGCTTGCGTAGCCGCAATATTCGCCATTCCATTTGCCATCATTCGGCTTGCCATCTGCACCGCAGAAATCTGGTGTGTATTCTAAATCGCCATCTTTATTGACAGCTGCGCAATATCCGCCACCAAATGATTCTGAATTTGGACCTTTGCCATCACCGCAAGCACCAGTTTGCCTTACAGTTGCTGTGGAATCTTTGTGGGGAAGCCCGCAATATTCGCCTTTCCATTCTTTGTCATTGATTTTGTCGCCATTATCGCAGGTATTGGTTGAAAGAATTGTTTTGCCTTTTTTGTCGGCTTCGCAATATTCAGCACCACTGCTCCATCCGTTTTCATTTGGTCCAGTTCCATCATCGCAAACCGGAGATTTAACGCTTGCTTTTTCTGGGTCATTGGTTTTATCGAAGGAACAATACTGGCTGTTCCACTTGTCTTTGTTGACCTGACCATTTTTGCCGCAGAAAGTTGTTGTAGCTGTGGTGACACCGCTAAATCTGTCTTTATACAAAACACGGCAATAGTTCTTTGCATTATAGCCAAGGGACTGAGGTCCAACGCCATCATCGCAGATATCGTTATATACTTTTTCTTTAACACTAGATGAACTTGAAGTGGGAGCAGTATATCCGCAATATTCCTTTAGCCATTTGCCATTATTGGGTTTGTTTTTGGTGGTGTAACCGCACAGAACATTTTGGTATGTTGTTTTGCCGCTGAATCTATTCTCGAATTTGACTTCGCAATATGCGGAACCAAAAGCTACCTCATTGGGTCCAAGAGAGGCTATAGCACTAGCTTCTCCAAAATCATCGCAAAGACCAGTCTGGCGTTTTTTAAAGTTTCCTTTGCCATCAACTTTTTCAAGATAGCCGCAATATTCGCCATTCCATTTGCCTGCGTTAAGTTTATCGCCTGCGCAAAGTGAATCTGATACCTCTGGAGCTACCGTGGTTTTGGGGCTAGTATATCTGCAGTATTCATTTTGCCACGGTGATACGCATAGGATGTCAGTATTTAGAGCAACTGAAGAACCAGTATTAAGCCTAAGAGTATCTGCACCTGCAGCTAGACATTTAGTTAAATCCGTTATACCTTCTCCGTTTCCTGATTTTCCTCTGTCCTTCAGATTTAATATACATCTATCAGTAGAAGAACCAGAAACCTTAGTGGTATCTCCACCGGCAGCAAGGCACTGTACATTGGTATTATATTTTGGTACCGCATGGACATCAATGCCCTCATTGGGTTGAGTGGTTAAAGAGTAGTGGCATTTGTTGAGCGCGGTTCTTTTTGTGGCGGTTGCGCTTGCATAGCCACAATATTGAATGGTTTTATAGTATTTTTTGCCATCTTGGCAAACACCTTCATTCTTTTTTATGTCATCGGTGCCTGTGCCATCGGTTTTGCAATATTTCTTGGTTGCATCAAACACTTCGTCTTTGCATGTGTTGATTTTTGTGGTTTTGCCGCAGGTGATTTGAAGTTCCACGTTGCTCACTTCTTCAATTTTGCAAGCATCCAAAGTGCCTTTCACTTCGCCATTGCACCTGATTTCTAAGCCGCCTGCACTTGTTAATTGAGTTCCAACTATGCAGTAGGAGCCATTTTTGCCATTTGCGCCGTTTTCGCCATTTTTGCCGTCTCTGTCGCCTGTACCTTGGAGAATGCCTATTTCTTCTCCATTGCAAATTACATTAAAGGCATCGCCGTTTGCTTCAACTGAGCAATTCGAGCCATTTTTGCCATCTTTGCCGTCATCGCCAGAACAAGAAATTGTGAATACCAAGGCAAACATCATCATGCTGATTGTTGCCGCCAATAGAAGAACTCTGTTTAACCTCATATATCTCTCCCTTCTTCCTATGCCTACTCTTTGCTTTTTGCGCGATTTTCGGCTTGTTCGCTTGCCCAAAAAAAAGGTTATTTTTTTCCGACAGGTATAAATATAGAAAAATTGTTGGAATTTGTCAAGGGTGGGGGGAATTTTTTTATTTTATGTTATATATGCCTATTATATATATGCGTATTTATATATATATAATATACGCGTATTAAAGCCAAAAACTGAGGTTCATTTTACAAATATGAACTTTTGTTCAGTATTTTAAGCCCCACCCACCCCGAGGGGAGTACTGCGGCGACATCAGTGTTCCCACCAGCCTCAAGACCGTGAACGCGGACTACTGGAAGAACGAATACTGCTACTCCGACAAGAAAGTAAACACCTGCCCCGGCGGCAGACCCGGCATAACAACCGCAAAATCCACCGATCCGGTGAACGAGAGATGCAACCTGAGCGGAACAACAGGCGGTCCTGGCGGAAGCAGCAGCAGCGGCGGTTCAAGCAGCAGCAGCGATCCCGGTGCAACATGCGATGAAGACCATCTCGACCTTTGCAATGCAGGTGAATGCGCTGCCTTAGGTTCTGGATTTACATTCCATGACGGTACATGCTATGAGTTAGAATGCGATGAATTCCATCTAGGACTTTGCTCTGAAGCAGAGTGCGAGGAATTAGGAGACGGATCCGGATTTATATGGAGCTCTGGTACTTGCATAGTAGATGTAACTGTATGCTCAGAAGCCAATCTTGGTATATGCACTGAATCTACCACTCCAAAATGCTCTGAATTAAATGAAGGACTAGGATTTATATTTGCCTCAGGTACCTGCAGAAAGCAAAACTTAACGGAATGTAAAGCCAATACACCTGCGGCAGATGCAGATCACATATATGACTTGGATTATAACGATATATGCGAGCTAAGGGAGAAAACCCCTACTGAAAAGTGCCACGAAGGTGATTTAACTAAATGCGCAAATTCAACAACATGCGATGAAGCAGCAACTGCGTTAAGCAACAATAGGATTGGCTGGGCAAATGGCTCTTGCCAGATCTGCTCCGCAACTGCCAACTCCTGCACTGCCACCACTTGCAATGTCCTTATAAGCGGCGGCATGATATACAATGACCATATATGCAGAGCAACGTCCGATCAGAACAAATGCACATATAACCACGCTAGCGATGGCTATTCTTGGGGTGATGTAGGCGGAACAGATATGTGCTACAAGACACCAAGCTATCCAGTAACCAGCTGCGGCACGGGAGAAACCCTTACTAACAACACAAAGGGTGTATGCGCAATTGACGCAGAAGATATCACAGACACAATCGACGACCTCGATGATGATACGGAGTGCTTAGCAGCAGGCGGAGTTTGGACAGACGAGACATCTGCAGACGAAGGCGACCAAACCTGTATCTTACCAGCTTCTTCAGTAAATGATAAAACTGCTGCTGAATGTGGAGCTCTTCAACATACTCCAATTTCTACAAAGGCAGTCGTAGCTCCTTGGTATGACGGAAAGTGCAAACTGAACACGCTATAAACTTACGATAGATAACCTCCCTGCCTCCCCCATCGCACAAGCGGTGGGGGAGCTTTTTGTTTGGGGGGTGCGAAGGTTTATCTCAAATTTAGTATATTATATCTGTATGAAAATCTGACTCAATATCGAAATCCACAATTGAAACTTGCAAAAGCCGCTTGCGTTCGTATGAACTTGCGGAAAAAAAATTAAAAAAGGAGGCTTTATGAGCAAACGCAAAATGTCGGAAAAAGAGTTCTGGGAATCTCATGGCTGGAAATGCTACGACACGGCTTGGGAAGCAGTTGGTTTATCCCCTGAAGAAGCGGAACTTGCGGAGATGAAGTTTCAAATGTCGCGCAAATTAAAAGAACTGCGTTCTGCCAATGGCATTACGCAAACGCAGCTTTCCAAAAAAATGGGAACTTCGCAAGCTCGCATAGCGGCTTTGGAAAATGCGGAAAATACTACTTTGGATTCACTTTTCCGTGCTTTTCGTGCTTTGGGATGGTCGGCAAGGGAATTCGGCAAGATGTTCAATTCACGCAAATTGGCTTAAAGGAAAGCGCGGGGCGGCTTTGTCAATGTTAGGGTATTTTGAAAATAAATCGGCTAATTTTTGTTTAAAGATAAGACAAAAACGGTTCTTGATAAAGATTCTTTTGCATATTTCCCTTTAAATGAAAAAACCGCCTAATAGGTCCCCCAAACAAAAAGCTCCCCGCCGCAATTTGCGACGGGGAGGCAGGTTTTTATGCCCACAAGGTTTCGGTTTGCCAATCGGCTGGGAAACCCATGTAGATTTCATTTATGTTTGGATGTTCAGAAAATAATTTCTTCAATTCTTGCTTAAAGGAATGGGAATGTTTAAGATTTATGGTATTCAGTAGGTAAACAATTATTGACAGTATAATATACACATATTCACGGTTTGAGCTATTTTCAAGCCATATTTTACTAACTTCTTGGCTTTTAGGCTCCTTTGGAGAAATTCCTAGCTTTTGGTTCCATAATCTAGCGTGATGGGCACATATGTTTCTGGTATAAGACAAACTATGTAGCCATGAACCAAAAATTCTGCCAGATAAGCCAAAGAATAGTGAAATTTTTTGTTTGTCTCTTGGCAGTCTCAAATTTTCATATAATTTGGATAAAGTTCCAAAACTTATTGTTTCCATTACCATAAATGCTGGCGGGATTTCATTTGAAAATTCTTCCTTAAAATAAGCTATAAATTTTTCTTTGCTTCTGCTAATTTCGTTTTTTATTATTGACATTGTGCTTTTGTATTTTTCAGAATCAGAAAACAAATTTTCTTGTTCAAGCCAAAAGGATCCGTAAGACAAAGACATAGTATCAACTATTTTAGAACGAACCGCTGCTTCAATATTTCCCAATTCTGACATAACTATTTTTCGCAGTTTAACATCAAATTCATATAACTCAAATACGATATTAAAATCGGTATTTTTTTTGAATATTTTATCTTGTTCATTGTCTAGAAATATATGCCAATAGCTACTAAGCCTATAATAACTCACTCTTTCAAGCAAATCTAAAGCCAAATCCTCATTTTTAAAGGACATTCCACGTTTTTTGAGCAAAGATATTTGCTCTTTGTATGATAGAAAGGGTTTATCATAAATTCTTTTTTGCATATAATTTTTCTCTAAATACAAAAAACCCACCCCAAGGAGCAATTTTCCAGTATTAGCCAGCGATGCACGACATGGGATGGGCGTGTTAGTATAAATATAGAAAAAATTCAAATCCTTGTCAAGGTCCCCAAAACAAAAAGCTCCCCGCCGCAATTTGCGACGGGGAGGCAGGGAGGTTATGTGTTGTTAATAGGAGCAAGTGTTGTCACTTGATTCCCAAGTTTCACTGGGGTCGCACTCAGTTTTAGCATCGCATGTTGATGCGCCAGTATTCCACCAGCCATCAGCCGCATCGCAGGAAGTTTCATCAGCAGTGCTGCATGAGGTACCACTCCAGCTTGAACCAAGGCTGCAAGCTGCTGCACAAGTGTTGGTGCTTGAATTCCAGTTTGGAGTGCCACCAGAGCACTCTACTTTGCAAGTATGGGTGCTTGACTGGTATGGATGACTTCCATCACAAATCCCACCAGGGTCGGAGCACATGTTGGTGGAAATATGCCATGTGTCAATGCCAATGCAATCTGCTACGCATGTATGGCTGCTTGTATTCCAGTTATCAGTAGGAGACGTGCAAGTTCCGCATGTATTAGTAGCTGACACCCAAGGACCGCCTAAGCAAGTGCGCTTTTCTTCGCATTTGCTTTCGCCGCTGTCCCACCAGTGACCTGCACTTGTGCAAGCTGGCTCGGCTGCGCAAGCACCCGGATGGTCTGCATCGCAGGAGGCTGCTTCGCATATAAAGGTTGTAGCATTCCAGAATGTACCTGAAGCGCAATCATCTACGCATACGTTGTTAGCTCCATCATAATTCTCTTTAGGTGTCTCGCAAGTGCCATCTAGGTTTTCTTCACATGTGCTACCGTTCCAGAAGTGTTCGTAATATTCACATTCTGGCTCTGTTCCGCACAACTCCGGGTGGTCTGCATCGCATTCTGGACCGGCACTGCTGCTTGAACCGCCGCTGCTGCTGCTTCCGCCAGGACCGCCTGTTGTTCCGCTCAGGTTACATCTCTCGTTCACCGGATCGGTGGATTTTGCGGTTGTTATGCCGGGTCTGCCGCCGGGGCAGGTG
>Ga0268262_10000026_pt1 | contig 161284 bp, 121 predicted proteins | sample TergutNc150P3_FD_190354 | JGI IMG/M metagenome (GOLD analysis project Ga0268262, IMG submission 190354) | Nasutitermes corniger P3 segment gut microbial community from laboratory colony in Florida, USA - Nc150 P3 (SPAdes) (version 2) | ecosystem: Host-associated > Arthropoda: Insects >...
AATGAATTTACAAATTCAATCGAATATTATCAATTTGAGAAAGATAAAATGCGGAGGCTGGCGGTAGAAAGGCAGTTGGAAGTTATAGGACAAGCCGCAAATAAAATAAGTATTGACGCCCAAAATAGCCTTAAAAATATTCCGTGGAAAAACATCATTGGTTTACGGAATAAATTAGCGCATGATTATGGAGAAATACTGGCTGAAAGAACATGGAAAATATCAAAAGATTCGATACAGGGATTATTAAAAGAATTAGAAAAAATTGATGAACTAAAAGAATATATAAGCACAAAACGCAATATTAAATAAAAACCTGCATTCCCCTTCTTTAATAATACATTTTTCATCTTAAAACCCGTAAAATTGAAAAATGTACACAGCGGTTAAGGTGATTATGGTTATCATTAATATTGATGACTTTCCTAAAACTTTTTATTGCTAACTTAAAAGGTTTTCGAAAGGGACGCTGTATTTCACAGGGGAAACTTGCGGAAATATGCGGTACGGGGCAAAATTATATTGAGGATATTGAAGAGGGAAAACAATTCCCGTCTCTCGATATGATCGAAAAAATAGCGGCGGCGCTGGAAATTGAACCGTATCGGTTGTTTCAGGATAATGACTCAACAGACTCTAAAACTTTAACGACTTTACGAAAGCAGAAAATTATCAATATGTTACATAAGGCTGCTTCTGAAATTATTAATTATTATTGAAGATTTTTATTCTTCTCGCCAACCGCAATACTCTGTCCGAGTTTTTTTAGCGTTTCCTTAAATTCTTCGTCTTTGATGGCGTCGAGTCCTGTAACTGCGGATTGCGAGATTGCCTCTTGCAACGGCTCTTCTGCGGCTTCGACGGCTTCGACAGGCTCAGCCACCGTAGCCTCCGCAGTTGCCGTAGCAGTCGATGGGGTGGGGGCTTGCGGTTCGGGGTCAGGTTCGCTTTTTCCGAGGATTAGGGAGATGGCTGATATTTCCATTTCGGGGAAACGGATGCGGAAATCGTTTAGCAGTTTGCTTTGTTTGGTTTGGAGTATCTGTTTCCAGCCGGGGTGATCCATTTCTATCTGCAAAATGCCCCTGTCCAAGTCTTTGATACGGGAGTGATCCGCTGCGGCGGCTATTCCGTTTTTGGCGGTTATGTCTTTCCATGAATCAAAAAATTTTGAGTAGCTTTGAGCTTTTTTCATAAACTGTTCGTCAAAAAGCGCGGACAGTATGTCCCCTGCGGTTTTCATTAAATCAAGCATAGCATAATTCCGAAAATTAAAGAAATGCTGAATAGAGGTGCGAAATGATTAAAAATCCAAGGGCTTTAACTTTCATTATATTGATAATTTTGGCAGGCTGCCGTTCTACGGGGAAAGTTGTTGATGATCCTAAATATTTTTACGGCAGCTGGCAAAATGTCAGGGGTAGTACCACAATGAAAGTTACTATTACAAAAGAATCATGGGTTGGAAAATCTGAAGCCGGTTATTATGTTCTTGAGCAGCTTTCCTGGAGTCCGGTAATAAACGATGATCCTAAAACAAACGGCGATTATCCAAAAGGGTATTATGTTACAGGGACGGCTTCACAGGTAAAAAATATAGGCGATTTGAAAGACGGTCAAATACAAACATTTATGATATATATGAATAAAGATAAAACCGCCATGTTAAGAAAAAGTAATAATCCATCTGATCTTTATCCAAACGCTGTTTTTACTAAAATTGAGTAATGTACCCTTCGACAGGCTCAAGGTACGATTTTATCGGCATACTCAGGGTGTGTAATATATTGACAAGCGCTCAGGGGTGATTTAATTTCCGGTGACTGCGGTGGCTGAGCCTGTCGAAGCCACCAGTTTGCCCTTTATTACATTGTAAATAATCGTATCTTCTTTTTTATAACGTTGGTAGGGTTCTTCGGGGAGAAAGGTGTAAAAAGCCTGATCATACGAAGGGAGCGCCGATAGGAACTTGCGTCTTTTTTCGCCGTCCATTTCAAGGAGAACGTCGTCCAGTAACAGTATGGGGTTAAGGCGGGTTTCTTGGGAGTAGCGGAGGGCTTGGGCTGTCCGCAATAAGAGGGCTAAAAGGCGCCTTTGTCCTGTGGAGGCTTTTATCGTAAAATCTTCGCCGTTATGTGCAAATTGATAGCGGTCTCGGTGCGGTCCTGAAAGCGAAAGACCTGCGGACATTTCGGCAGACCGCCTTTCTTGAAGGTGGGAAAGAGGGGCGTCGCTTTTCCATGACGGAATGTAGCGGACAGTGATGCCGCAAATACCGGAAACTTCTTCGTAGAGCGTGCTGAAAATGACGGAAAAATCTTTTGCGGCGGTTTCTCTTTTTTCCATCAATTTAAGTCCGTACTCCGAAAACTGTGGATCAAGGGCATCTAAAACGGAGATTGCGCTGTCCGCTTGCTGTTTTTTCTGGGCGCAGTATCGCAACACTGTGTTTCGTGATTTAAGCACTCGGCGGAAACGGCGCAAGTCTTCAAGATAGACAGGATCGTAAAGGCTTAAAGTTTGATCAAAAAACCAGCGGCGTCTTTCGTGGTTTCCGCTGACAAACTCCATGTCCTCGTGGCAGAAAACTATGCTGGGAGCGATTGAAAGAAGCTCTTTGCGGTCATCGGCTTTTTTACCGTTTATAAAAACCGTTTTTTTTCCGTTCTCGGATTTGACGAGTATTTGGTCGTTTACCGAATCGGAAAGTTTTACTTCGGCGGAAAAATCTTTTTCTCCGTTGCGTGCCAATTCCGCATCGTGGACGGCTCGGAAGGACGAAGCGTAGGCACAGAAATATAACGCTTCCAAAAAATTGGTTTTACCCTGACCATTTTCGCCGACAAGAAAAACATCTTTTGCGTTCGTGGAAATTTCCGTGTCGGCGAGATTTCTGAATGACGCTGTCCGCAGAGAAGAAAAAAACATTTATGACTGCATCGGCATTACTATGTGGAAAAAGTCTTTTTCAGGGACGGGCTCAATCGTTATCGCCTTTGTTGCGTTGCTAAAGCGGATTTTAATTTCGTCCTCTGTCATCACCTTGAAAGGTTCTTCCAAATAGCGGTAATTAAGAGCGATTGTTATGTTTTCGCCGTCGTACTTGCAGGGGATTTCATCTTCTACCGCTCCGATTTCGCTTTCTTCGGAATAAACTGACATTCTTCCGGGCGAAATGCCGAGATAAATTCTGTGCGACTTTTTTTCTACCATTAGGGAAACACGATGAAGAGCGTCTAGCATTTCATTGCGTTTAACAGAAAGGGAAAATTCTTGGTTTTCAGGTATGACTTTTCTGTAGTTAGGAAATGTTCCTTCTATTAAAACCGAAGAAAATTGATAGGAGGCAAAATTGATAAATATCATTTTGTCGCTGATAGAAATACTTATAAGTCCTTCATCACCTGATCTTTTTATAACTGTGGAAAGAATTTTAGGCGGAATAATAATTCCGGCAAAATCATTTATTTTCTTACCTGCGTCCTTTCCAATAAATGCTAAACGTCTTCCGTCTGTTGCTACCATGTTTATTTTGCCTTCGCTTTTTTCCAATAAAACGCCATTCATAAAATAGCGAGTTTCATCATCTGAAACGGCAAAAACGCTCTGTTGAATCATATCTTTAAAATCTTTAATCGGCATTTCAAAAAATGGTTCCGATGAAACCGGAAATTCTGGAAATTTATCCGACGCAATACATTTAAGTTTGTACTCAGGTTTTTTTTGTGTTACAGGTTTTACAATAACTATATTTTCTTTTTGATAAAATTCAATTTCATCATAAGGAAATGTGCTTATTATTCCAAAAAATTTATCACTATAAACTGTTGTCGATCCTTCTTCTATAACTGTAACAGGAACTTCGGTATAAAAATTTACCTTCATATCTTTAGCTTTTATAATTAATTTATCTTTAACAGCTTCAATATAAATATTTGACAATATTAAAATAGCATTTTTTGACGATATAATTTCCTGAGCTATCGATATTTCTTTTAGAAGTACCTCTTTGTTGCATGTAAACTTCATTTTTATTCCTCCTATTTATATAAATTTATATATATAATAATAGTAATAATAATATGCAGTATAAGTGGATAACTTAGCTATCTCTTTATCTGCCTTAAAATTATAATTCTTAAAAACTATGAATAATTATTAAATTTATTTCACAGTTTCCACAAGCTGTGTTTTATACACAACCTTTCTACGATATTTTAACATAGTTTTCAATGATTTGCACTGAATTCTATTATTTTACGTTTCAAATTTTCAATAGTTGATACTAAACTTGGATCCGTCAATAATTTACCCTTAATTTTATCTATTGAGTACATTACCGTAGTATGATCCTTGCCGCCAAAATCCTGACCTATCTCTGTTGTGGAATAATCCGTCATTTCACGACCCATATACATGGCAAGCTGGCGCGCGGAAACGATGTTTTGAGACCTTTTTTTGCCTTTTAAATCGTTTGGAGTAAGCCCAAAATATTCGGCGGATACCCTGATTATATTGTCCATGGAAAGATTCGCCTGTCTTGGAGCGTTAAAAATGTTTTTAAGACGCTCTTGAGCGGTTTCCAAATTCATTGGTTTTCCCATAAGTTCCGAATATGCGATAAGGTTGTTTATTACCGATATAAGATCGCGCACATTTGAAGATACGTTTTTGCCGATTAAGTCGATGACTTCATCGGGGAAAGCTACTCCGCGGGATTGAGCGACGGTTTTTAAAATAACGCAGCGTTCTTCATAGCGCGGAGGTTGAAGGTCGGCGCTAAGACCCTCGTTAAAGCGCGTTATAAGGCGGTCTGAAAATTTCTTTAAATCCGATATCGGGCGGTCGCAGGTAAAGACAAGTTGTTTTTTTGCGTCGCGCAAGGCGTTGAAAGTATGAAAAAGCTCCTCTTGTACGCCGGGTTTGTCGGTAAAAAACTGAATGTCGTCAATTAATAAAACATCGGTTTGACGGTACTCGTTTTTAAAGACGTTCATTGTGCCTTCTTTAATTCCTTCAAGGTATTTGTTTAAAAATTCCTCGGAAGTGATACAAATTACACGGCTGTTTGTATTTTCGTGTATATGATTACCGATTGCCTGCATTAAATGGGTTTTTCCAAGCCCTACGCCGCCGTAAATCAGGAAAGGATTATGCGCTTTCCCGGGGTTTTTGCTTATCGCGTGGGCGGCGTTTGCGGCAAATTTGTTATTTTCCCCGACTACATACCTTTCAAAAGTATAATCATCTCTCATTTGAGGGTGCTGCCCTCTTTTTTCTTTAACTTTTTGAGTTTTTTCAGCCGCAACCGGGACAGGTTCCTCTTTTTTTTGATGAATATGATGAGTTTCAGCCTTTTTTACGGTTTTCCCGATGATTTCCATTTCAAAATCAATATCTTGACCTGAAATTTTTTTAAAAATCGAGGTAATTTGCTTCTTGTAATGAAAGTTCACCTTGTCCCGGTGAAACGCAGAGGGTATTCCCGCTATAATGCTGCTGCCAGCATCTGTTGTTGAACAACGCAGGTATTTCATATCCGAAAACCAGCCGCTGAATTCCTCCTCCCCTAGGTAATTCCGCAGTTGGATGAGAGTTTCTTTCCACAAACCCTCGAAATCCAAATCAACCATTTATTTGCCTTTAATCAATACTTACTAACATGTTATCCACAAGGATACACTAACTTATTCCACATTTTTTTGTCAATGTTCGTATGAATTTTTATACATCTACTTAATGCCTGATATGGTAGGATAGAGCTAACTCCTTATTCTGTAAAGATTTAGCAACGATCCAATATATTCAATCAGGCTGACTTTTAATCTCCTTATTTTTGCCTTAATTAGCCGTTTTTTTCCAGAATTTATCCACAGGTTTTACACCAACAGACAATTCCATTTGAAAAGCCGTATTCGGCAAAGGCTAAATATAACCTATAACTGTTTTTTTAGCAAGAGAAAAAGTGAAGGATTTTTTCCGTATTTATTATCGTATTTACTATGAAGTCTTAAAAAGGTATACTGATAAAATGAGTACAACAGAAGGTTATTCCGCGCAAAATATTACCGTTTTAAAGGGTCTTGAGGCAGTTCGTAAGCGTCCTGGCATGTATATCGGGACGACCAGCATAGACGGGCTTCATCACCTTGTTTTTGAAGTAGTAGATAATTCCGTAGACGAAGCCATGCAGGGCTTTTGTACCAATATTTTGGTTGTTTTGGAAGGAAACGATATAGTCAGGGTCGAGGACAATGGACGTGGCATTCCCGTCGATATTCACCCGACAGAGCATGTCAGCGCGCTGGAACTGGTAATGACGAGGCTGCACGCCGGCGGTAAATTCGATAAAAAGTCGTATAAAGTTTCAGGCGGCTTGCACGGCGTTGGTGTTTCTGTCGTAAACGCGCTTTCCGAATGGTGCGAGGCTTATGTTCATCTTGACGGGAAAGTTCACACACAGCGGTATAAAATCGGTATTCCCGAAAGCCCCGCTAAGGAAATTCAGCCTACAGGACTCCCTTACGCTTATTCGCCGAATCGCCAGGGAACTGTTGTCCGCTGGAAAGCCGACACGACAATTTTTGAAACCACAACGTATAATTTTGACGCTCTTTCCAACCGTCTGCGCGAGCTTGCGTTCTTAAATAAAGGCTTAAAAATCACTATCCGCGACGAGCGGCTTTCTACGCCTAAAGTTCACGATTTTATGTTTGAAGGCGGTGTAAAAAGTTTTGTCGGCTACCTGAACGAAAATAAAACCGTACTTTACAATGAGCCGATTTACCTTGAAGGCGTCCGCGATGACGGCTTGGGCGGTCAGGTTGAAGTAGAGACGGCGATACAGTACAACGACGGCTTTAACGAAATAATGTTTTCGTTTGTAAACGATATTAACACCCGCGAAGGCGGCACTCACCTTATCGGGTTTAAATCCGCGCTTACTCGCACTTTGAATGAGTTTTTAAAAAAGTCGAAACATTCCAAAAAGTTAGACGAAACTCTTTCAGGAGACGATGTGCGCGAAGGACTGACCGCGGTACTGTCGGTTAAAGTTCCCAATCCGCAGTTTGAGGGGCAGACAAAAGGAAAGCTGGGTAACTCGGAAGTGAAGGGTATAGTGGAGACCCTTGTAAACGAGCAGCTTGAACTTTACTTTGACAAACACCCCGATGTAATTAATAACATACTTGAAAAATCGGTGTTAGCTGCAAAGGCGCGTATTGCCGCCCGTCAGGCAAGAGACGCTACCCGCAGAAAAAACGCGATGGACAGCGCGGGTCTGCCGGGGAAACTCGCCGACTGCTCAGAGAAAGACCCCGCAAAGTGCGAACTTTTTATCGTAGAGGGCGACTCTGCAGGCGGCTCAGCCAAAGGCGGCAGAGACAGGCGTACTCAGGCGATACTTCCGTTGTGGGGCAAGATGTTAAATGTAGAAAAACAGCGTATTGAGAAAGTAATTACAAACGAAAAATTACAACCGGTAATTGCGAGTATCGGCGCCGGCTGCGGCAATGAATTTGACGTTTCTAAAATTCGCTACCATAAAATTATCATAATGGCGGATGCCGATGTTGACGGCTCGCATATCCGCACATTGCTTTTAACGTTCTTCTACCGTTACATGACTCCTCTTATTGAGCAGGGACACGTCTACCTTGCTATGCCGCCGCTTTACAAAGTAAGTTACGATAAAAAATCATTCTACGCTTACGATGACGCTGAAAAAGATCGTATACTTTCCGAATCGGGCAAAGACGCGGAAAAAGTTTCAGTTCAGCGGTACAAGGGGTTAGGTGAAATGAACCCGGACCAGTTGTGTGACACAACAATGGACCCGAACAAGCGCAATATTATTCAGGTGCACTTGGACGACGTTCCCGAAGCGGAAAGAATTTTTACCACGCTGATGGGTGAGGTTGTCGGTCCGCGCCGCGAATTTATTGAGGAAAATGCGCTGTTGGTAAGTAATTTGGACGTGTAGTATGCGCTATTTCCATTGTGCATAGAGAGTCATAGTGCTATTAAACGAGTAAGAGTGACCAAGGAGATAAACAGTTGCTGTTCCTGTTCCTGCTGCAGTTGTTGCCCATCCGCTGAAAACATAGAATCGTCCTTCAGTAGAATTCCATCTTTCCCATGTTTCACTGCCATCGGGTAATTGTATTTCTTCATTCTCTATTACCGTTAAAGCGGGTAACGCCTTTTTGTCTTTTTTTAATGAGCCGCTATTTGCGTTAAATGTTAATCTATGGGCGGTATAAAAAGTATAAGTGTTATCAGAATACTTATAATCTACATATGTCCCCGGAGGCACTGTAATAGTTCCCATAGAATGTCCTAATGATTTTAAAAGAGAATAATGCCATTCTCCTCCCGGATCAAGATGAATTTTTTCATTAAGTCTGTGACCTGTAGTAAAATCAAAATCAATAGGATAGGAAGATTTATTATAAACAGATATATCATACTCATCAGTACAGCCGGATATCAGCATTACAAAAAGAGTTAATAATAGAATTACTTTATAGCGCATATAACCTCCGTTAATTGTAATGACCATAAGAAATACTTCCGCCGACTCTAACCGAGAATATTACGGCAAAGGGAAGAGGTTTCTTTTCATCATTCACGTTGATTGTATTGTTACGATAATAGCCGTCTCTGTTGCCAAGCCCCATTGGAACGGAAAAGTTTAAATCTATGTTACGCCAGGGAGTCAAACGGAAACCCGGAATAAGCTGCGCTGAATTTTGCATAGGAGCATAACGTGTTCGTAAATAAAGACGAGGGTTGCCTTTTGACCACGGCTTGTATTGAACGTTAAAAGCTATATTGACGCCTTCTATAAATAAATATTTAGTGGCGTTTAGTATGTCTGTTTCATGTTGATACCAGTAAGCATCTTTTTCTTTGTTATATAAAAATTCTCCGTTTATGTCCAATTTTTTATCAAAGAAAGATCTTGCAAAACCAATATTAAATGATACATCGGTGTTATCAGTTTCAGAATCATTAGAGACTACCCATTCATTGTACAGTTCGGTTTTTTTAATAGTTGTTTTTATAGAAAAAAATCCCCTTAAAGGCATTCCTTCCTGAGTGAAAATACCGATGTCTAAATCCGCAAGTTGATGAGCGTAATTATATTTACCACCGTATCCAAAATCACTTAATTTTGGTAAAACAGTACTTTTTGTTAAATTAACTCTTGTCATGGTAAGAACTTGAAAACCGCCGTTTCCTACAGGAACATCGGCTTTAAAAATATAAGAATCTCCGTTTGGAGCGTCTTTTGGCACACGTATTAATAAATTGCTAAAATGATAGTTAGGTGAAATACCCCAGGACATACCATATTTTCCGCCCCGGAAAAAAACAGCGTCGTAAAGCTTATAATCGAAAAAGAAATCGCCCATGGTAAAAGTTGAACCGGGTATTTGATAATCAATTTTACTTAAAGCTCTAAAGTCTTCGGTTATTTGCGCATCTAAGGAAAGAGTATTTATCATTTTAATAGATCGATCCAGATAATAATCTTCTTTTTTCCAATATTCGGTTCCGGGCATTTCATACCAGCCCGGCGCAACGCCTGTAATAAATCTGTAATTGAGTCCGAAAGTATAACCGCGTCTTTGGATTTTTTTGGCTACCTGCGTTGTAGGCGCGGGTGTTTTTGGAGCCGCAGGTGTCTTTGGAGCCGCGGGTGTTTTGGTTGTTTTTGGCGGAGTGGAAGGCTCGGTAGTTTTAGGAGGCGCAGATGGTTCAGTCGCGTTCGGAGGCGTGACCGGTTCAGTTGTTGCAGGAGTAGAGGGTGTTGAATTGGGTTCGTCAAAAATGGTGTCTATATCCCAAATCAGGGCATTTTGTTCCTGAGCAGAAAGACCTGCAAAGAACAGTATTCCCACAAAAACAAACAAATATTTTTTCATTGATTAACCGATTCCAAAAAAGTCTTAGAAAAAACCGAATCCGCCACTTTGCCGAAAGAAGGTCTGGAAATTGTAATTTGTGTTTTTTCATTCATAAATTTCCCGTTAATGCTCGCTCCCTGTAACGCGTCTACAAATAAAATCTGTTTGGGAACAAAACGACCGTTAACTTGATAATAATCCGGAATAGCGGATGTCCGCAGTAATTGTCCCGAAAGGCTGTAATCCTCAGATTTTCGTAAAAGTCCGTCCTCGCTGATCCAAACCTTCATTTTTGGGTAAGTTACGTCTTTGGTAACCGCTTCAAGAGTTAAAAGCCGGCACTTAAAGCGACCTAATGTAACATCTTCTCCGGTTATTACTTTATAATCCTGAGCAAGAGTAGAACGGGTAAAATCTGAATTTCTGGCGTTGGTATTCTGAAAACGATCGGCGTTACTTGTTGTGTTAAAATTGCGGCTTTCCGGATCATAAAACCATAGGGTTTTTCCCTGTTTTAAGTATCCCTGTCCTTTACTGATTGAAGGTTCCATAATAACAATTACAAATGTTTCGTTTGAGTCTCTTCGGAAAATTCCCGCTACAGTTGTGGAAAGTCCTTGTCCCGGCTTATCCTGTACAATTGTGTACTCGGCGGAAAAATCAACGCCGTAATAACTGACAAGCGAATCAACTTTGGATAGCAGTTCCTGATCTGAAATAGCGTAAATGGAAACTGCGGTAAATAAGAACAAAGCCGATATAAATAGACATTGAATTTTTTTTGACATCATAATGGTTCTCCTGATAAAAGCCCGGGCAGATTTTTTCGTGAAGCTCGAATAGACGGCAATAATGCCATCACAAAGAGCACGACAAAAACTAATATAATATTAACAAACATTGTCTTGGGAAGATACAAGGGTAATAATTTTCCGTTTTTTAAAAAAATATCAAAACCGGGAAACCATGAAAAAGACAGTAATGAAACTACCCAGCAAAAAACTTGCGCCAGTATAAATCCGGCTATTAGGGATATTAATCCTATAACAAGCACTTCGGTCCAGAGAACAAGACGCAGGTCTCCTCCGTAAAAACCAATAATCCGCATGGTACCCATTTCTTTTGCCCGCTCGTGAAGTATCAGGCGGTATGTAACGGCGGCGCTTACAAGAATTATTAAAAGCATCATCCCGTACAGTAAATAGGTTATCAGGTTCATTGCTTCCAACAACTCTGATATTTCCGAGAGATAAACCGGCAAAGTATACAGAAAAACTTTTATCCCTTTCCACGGACGGTCTCTTTCCAGCGCCATTTGATCCCTGTCGTAAACTAAAGGACCCAGCTGTATCTGATTTGATAAAGCATTTTGTAATAATATGCGTTTATTTTCGGAGTCGCTAGGTTTGTCAAAGAAAAAACCAACGGAAGAACAGTCGCCGTCTTCAAAATCTATAAGCCTGTTAAGACTCAGTCTGGAAACATAAGCTTTATAATAACCAAATATTGATGTGTCTCTTACGATTCCCCTTACAATAAATATACCGGTATTTTTCTGTCCCCAGCGGGTTAAGGTTTCCAGAATAATACTATCGCCCATTTTAGCGCCAAGCTGCTGCGCTGTCGGAACCGAAAGAATAATGTCTTCGTTGCCAAGAGTTGAATCGGGCGTATCATCAAAATTCAATTTGTTAAGTAAATGCGCTTCCTTGTCCCAGTCGCAGCCCATCAAATATTTAAGCTGTACTGTGTTACCGTTAAAATGGACAATACCGTCCGCGCCGTAAATTGTCCGCAATACCGTATATTTAGGATTTATTTCCGCGCGATCCGCCGCATTCAAAATAGCCGATATTTCCTTCTGCCCCAGATGGTGAGAATAATCTCCGTAAGTGTTAGTATTATCGTATCCAATCGCGACAATATCCCCGGCGTAATGCGACTGGGCGGTATAGTATACATTGTCGTACATTCCGTCTTTAATTGACGTAATAAAAGTAACTACGGCAAAACCAAAGATCAGGGCGGCAACAAGGAAACCGTAACGCCTACGGTAACGGTAGAGATATTTTAGACCCAGTTTGAATACAGCAAAAAACTTTTCCATTATCCCCTCTGTACCGCCACAATGGGCTCAATCCGCACTGTTACTTCCACCGGATACAAAGACGCCGCCAAAGAAAATAATACCGCAATTAAAAATGAAAAAACGGCGGTTTGCGGTATAAATTCCAGTTTTAATATATTGCCGCCCAGTATTGAAACAATCAGTTCGTTTGAGATGTTAATACCAAGACTGTTAATCCAGAAAATAAATAATATGCCGGCTATAAGTCCCGCAAAAGCTGAAATTACGGCGATAATAAGGTTCTCGGAAAAAACAAGCGAACGGATATAAACGTCCGATGCGCCGATTGCTCTGAGTGTGCCGATTTCTCTTGTCCGGCGAAAAACAGTTATTAAAAGTATATTGATTACAGTAATAATTCCCGCGACGCATACCAAAAATATTCCTGAATTGAACATTATCTGAAGCAACAGAGAAAGAATGGCTGAGTTTCCTGCCGCTATTCTCCAGTTTACCGCGGTTATGCCATAGGGCTGAATTTTTTTATTCAAAGATGAGATAAATGTTTTGGCGGATACTCCTTTTTTCAGGCGCAGAATAATAAAATTCCAATCCCCTCCGGTTTCCTGTACATTCTTGTCTGTTTTGGAATCTCTTAAATAATTCTCCAGCAGGCTTACGGAAAAGCCGGTATCTTTTGTTTCTTCATTAGCCGAAAAAGCTTCGCCGAAAATATCATCCGGATCGGCTGCAAGCAGGCGAATGGAACTTTCGCCGGCTGCGGCGTTCATATAATCGGTTTTAGCGGCGCTGCCGGCAACCTGTATTGAGTTGAGTACTCTTACAGTTTGAGGATCGATAATGACAATCTCATTCATAAATTGCCCGGGATTTTTGTACTTGTAAATTCCAACTAACGGAACTTCCCTGATTTTAAACCCCATAGCGCCGCCGGACGTTAAGAGCAATGGCGCGCCGATATTTGGTCGTTGTCCGCTGTGCATTTTAATTCTTTGCGCCCGTTCTTCCGTGATCATTGCGCCGTATTCACCGGCGCGCAAAAATCGTCCTTCTTCCAGAATAATTCCGGGGAAAAGCCGGAAATAAGATTCCGCGTCAATACCGCACAGTAAAACCGGCTCCCGGACATTTAAAAGATCAAGAAAAGCCTTGCCCGATACCTGACTTGTTATTCCGTTAATTTCGGGTTCGGCGGCTGTAATTTCCATAACTGAATCATAGGCAGGAAGGACAGGTATGTTAAAATAAGAACTGATAACAGGAGCGTTTGCGCTAAAAAGATTCATAGTAAGATCCGCTGTTTTTTCCAGCACCACATCGCCTGTAAGACTTTCAATATACGCCTGGCGAATACCGCGATCTATCATTCCAATGACACTGTTCCCGATAAAGAAAAAAAAAGTAATAATCGCGATAAGCAAAATTATAATAACGCTGTTTTTTTTATTTCTGATAATATTGCGAATTGCAAGATAAAAAACCATTATTTTCTCTTCTCCGATTTAATATTTCCGTCCTGCAGAAAAACAACATGGTCAGCCATTTTCCATATTTCAGGATTGTGTGTAGAAAAAATAAAAGTTGTTTTTTCCTCTCGGTTTAAATTCTGCATTAAGTTTAAAACTTTTTCTCCGGTACCGGAGTCAAGGTTGGCAGTCGGTTCATCGGCAATAACAATTTTAGGCATTGTTACAAGCGCCCGCGCGATTGCAACCCGCTGTTGTTCGCCGCCTGACAGCTCCGCGGGAATATGATTTCTTCGCTCTGAAAGACCCACTTCTTCCAAAAGATAATTTACCCTGTCGCGGCGTTCCGCTTTTGTTCCGCCTTTTTTTGCTATCACAAGAGGAAGTTCAACATTCTCAAAAACATTTAAGACGGGCAGGAGATTAAATGATTGAAATACAAACCCGATATATTCCCGTCTGAGCCGCGCCAGTTCTTGTCTGTTTTGATTTTTTATTTCCAGATTATTTATTTCAAGGTAACCGCGGCTGTATTTGTCTATTAATCCTAAGATATTCATCAGGGTAGTTTTACCGGAGCCTGAAGGACCTGCGATAGAAACAAATTCGCCTTCTGCTATTTCAAGATTAATACCCTTTAAGGCATTAATCTCAATATTACCCATGGGATAGATTTTCCAGAGATCTTTAACATTGATTATCACAAGTTATTATACTCCAAAACCGACTTTAAAATCTCGTTACATCCCTATTTTATTATCAGACATTTTCTCGAATTATGTCAAGATAACTGAAAGTAAAGAGTCAAAAAAAAGGTGTAAATATCTATGGAAATTCCCTATTTTTGAGTTATTTTATAGGGTTTTGAGTATTCCGGTGTCAGAGGGTTGAAAAAATCGAGAACATGAGTTATTTTTCACAAGGTGAGGAATTAATACGAAGAATTTCATTACCAGGATGCGCTGGTTTTTTAAAGGAATTATATGGTTATTTCTCAGCCTAATACGAAGGAACAGTACATTGTACTCCTTTGCAAGGTATATACTCTTTTTAAAAAAACATGGAATCAGGGCGGCGTCAAGAAAACTCGGTATTTATATACAAAGGCAATTAAGAAAGAAGTTTTCCCGGCTGGAAAGGGAACTGACGTTAACAAACAGGCAAAGGACAAATCAGGAAAACACGGTTTTTCCAAAACAAATAAAGTTCAGCATTATTACGCCATTATACAACACCCACGAAGAATATCTTATTACAATGATTGAATCTGTTATTGCGCAAACATACAGTAATTGGGAACTATGTCTGGCCGATGGAAGCGATGAAGAACATAATAAAATCATGTTTATTTGTAAAAAATACGCTATTAGAGACAGCAGAATAAAATATAAAAAACTTGAAAAAAATGGGGGGATTTCGGAGACTTCAAACAGAGCAATAGAAATGTCCGGCGGAGATTATTTAGGAATTCTTGAGCATGACGACGCGCTTCACCCGTCCGCGTTATACGAAATAATGAAAGTAATTTGTGAGAATAACAGCGATTTTGTTTATACGGACGAAGCAATATTTTCTTCTAACGGTAAAATTACATTAAGGCACTATAAACCCGATTATGCCGTAGATACTTTATACTCGCATAATTATATCAGCCGTTTTACGGTTTTTTCTAGAGCGCTGATGGATAAAGCCGGAGTATTTCGCAGTGAGTTTGACGGAAGCCAGGATTATGATTTAATTTTAAGGTATACATATATTGCGGCAAAAGTATGTCATATTTCCAAATTGCTGTATTTTCACAGGATGCGTGAAAAATCAAATATTGATAAAAAATTAAATGTAATTTCATCAGCGGAAAAAGCAATAACCGAGCATTTAAAAACCAGAGGAATTCAAGCGCAGGTGGAAAACAAAATAAGACTTCCCGGATTTTACAGAATTGTCTATGAATTAACAGAAAAACCGCTGGTCTCGATAATTATTCCGAATAGAGATAACGCTTCTCTTTTACGCAATTGTCTGTCGTCTATAATGGAAAAAACAACGTATGATAATTATGAAATAATTATTGTGGAAAATAACAGCGCCGATAACGCTACTTTAAGTTTTTATAAAGAATTAACGCGATATGACAATGTTCATATTGTTAATTGGGAAGGAAAAGATTTTAATTTTAGTGAAATATGTAATATGGGTTATAGGTGCGCAAAAGGAAAACAACTTATATTTTTAAATAATGATATAGAAATAATAACGCCTAACTGGATTGAAGAGATGTTAATGTATTGCCAAAGAGACGATGTTGGCGTGGTAGGGGCAAAACTTTATTTCAGCAACCGGTCTATTCAACACGCCGGCGTTGTATTGGGAATTGAGGGAACAGCCGGACATATCTTATACGGCGCGCCTTTTGGTTCCACCGGATACATGGGAGGCTTGCAGATTGTCCAAAATATGAGCGCTGTAACCGGCGCCTGTATGATGGTTAAAAGGAAAGTCTTTGAAGATGTAGGCTTATTTCCGCCGGAATTTAATAATTCATACAATGATGTTGATTTATGTATCAGAATCAGAAAAGCCGGGTATTTAATTGTCTGGACGCCTTATGCCGAAGCCTATCATTTTGAGTCAAAATCACGCGGATATAACATAACATACGAAAAAAAGCGGATTTTAGCCGGTGAAATGACCTTATTTAAGGCAAAATGGAAGAATGAGCTTGCCGCAGGGGATCCCTATTATAATCGTAATTTTTCGCTAAATAACGCAAATTATAGCATTAAGTGAAAAATATAGGGAAAAAATCCGTAAAAAATATTGATTTTTATTAGTTTTTTTGATATTATCATCGGATATGTTAAATGTATTATTTCCATTTAAGCTAAAAGTGACTTATACCTCCTCCTTGAATATTAATGTAGTTTTTTCTTGTTTTTTGGGTATGTTATTTTTTATTTATTTGTGAAATTTGACTTAATTTTACTGAAAAAGTGGAGAACTATAGCTATATTATGGTTATAGTCCCGGCAAATTCGGCAAGCCTGTTTCGGCGGCGGCTGGATTTTTTTATTGAATTTGTAAAAAAAGCCGTTTTGGGCGGTAAGGCATTTATTTGGTCTGGTTTTGTATATAAAAACCGGGCAAATGCTTAATAATGTGTTAAGGAGGAGTATAAAGGACGGTATGAATTTTATTAAAAAGACTATTTCTCGCTTACAAATCTTTTTTAAATACAGGGAACTTTTCTTACAGCTTATATCCCGCGATATAAAACTTAAATATCGCAGGAGTGTTTTAGGCTACTTATGGACAGTGCTTAATCCCCTTTTGACCATGATTATTCTGGTTATTGTTTTTTCCAATATATTTTCTCGTAATATTCCCAATTATCCGATTTATCTTCTCATTGGACAAATGAGCTTTCATTTTATGACAGGCGCTATTTCCAACTCGCTTTCATCAGTTACAGGAAACGCCAGTCTGTTAAAAAAGATATATATCCCCAAGTATATTTTTACTCTTGCCGATGTTACCAGTGAATTGTTGTTTTTCTTTTTTTCGTTAGGGGCGTTTGTTGTTGTTGTTTTTGCCACCAGTACCCCTGTAACATGGCGTATATTACTTGCTGTTATTCCCATAGTTGAACTGTATATTTTTTGTATCGGACTGGGACTTTTTATGTCGCAAGCCGCTGTATTTTTCCGGGATATTGTATACATTTGGCATGTAGTATCTCTTGCTTGGATGTATTTGAGCGTCATTTTTTATCCGGTAAGTATTCTTCCTGATAAAGTACGTTACTTTGTTACACACTATAACCCAATGTATTTTTATATAACAATGTTCCGTAATTTTACATTGGGCGGCGCTAATATGGGCAATTTGGATTTGGCAATTCGCGGATCCGTTGCGGCTGTTATTATGATGATTGTAGGACTTGTATGTTTCTCCTACAATAAAAATAAATTTATTTTATATCTTTAGAGGTGTCTTTTGGAACCAACTGTAATTAAAGTAGAAAATGCCACAGTACGTTTTAACATGGCTTCTGAAAAAATTGACAGTATAAAAGAATATATTGTTAAGGTTATCAAAAGGCAGCTTCGTTATAAGGAATTACTTGCGCTCAAAAATATAAACCTTGAAATAAAGAAGGGAGAATCCTGGGGCATAGTCGGCAATAACGGCGCGGGAAAATCAACATTGTTAAGGCTTATATGCGGTATTATTGCGCCTAATCCCGGATCAGTGACAGTAAGCGGCAACATATCTCCAATGTTGGAACTTGGAGCCGGGTTTGATTCCCAGTTAACAGCCGGAGAAAATATTTTTCTTGAAGGCGCTTTGCTTGGTCATAGCCGGGAATTTATGCAGGAACATTTTAATGAGATAGTAGAATTTTCCGAGCTAAAGGATTTTCTTGATATGCCCATTAAAAATTATTCTTCCGGTATGCGCGCCCGTATGGCTTTTGCGATAGCGACAGTGGTAAAACCCGAAATACTTATTGTAGACGAAGTGCTTTCCGTAGGAGATGCCGCCTTTAGATCGAAATGTGAAAAACGGATTCATGAAATGCTGGAAAACGCGACAACATTGCTTCTTGTATCTCACAGTAAAGGTACAGTAGAGCGCCTATGTGATAATGCGCTCTGGCTGCGTAAAGGCGAAGCTGTAATGACAGGCAGCGCCAAAGAAATCTGCGCCGCTTATGAGGAGTCTTATAAATGAAAGGGATAATACTTGCCGGAGGCTCCGGTACAAGACTTTTTCCCATCACTAAAGTTCTATCTAAGCAATTAATACCATTATACGATAAACCAATGATTTATTACCCGCTTTCCGTTCTGATGCTTGCGGGAATTCGGGAAGCGCTGATTATTTCTACTCCCAGAGATCTTCCGTATTTTAAAGAATTATTTGGAAACGGCAGTTGGCTTGGTATGAGATTTGAATATAAAATTCAAGAAACGCCAAGAGGGCTTGCTGATGCTTTTATTATAGGAGCGGATTTTATTGGAAACGAAAACTGCGCGTTAATTCTGGGAGATAATGTTTTTTACGGACGGGGATTTGCGCAAACTTTAAAAGAAATTAAAAATAAAATAGAAAAAAACGGCGGGGGAGCGATTTTTGGCTATTATGTAAAAAATCCAAAAGCCTATGGCGTTGTGGAATTTGATAAAGAAGGAAAAGCAATTTCTATAGAAGAAAAACCCGCAACTCCCAAAAGTAATTATGCAGTGCCCGGACTTTATTTTTATGATAACACGGTAATAGATATTGCAAAAAATATAAAACCTTCAGCCAGAGGGGAAATAGAAATTACCGATATTAATAATACTTATCTAAAACGGGGCGTACTTACTGTAGAAACGCTAGACCGCGGTATGGCATGGCTTGATACCGGTACTTATGATCGTTTACTGGAAGCGGCAAACTTTATAGAAACCATACAAAAACGGCAGGGAATGTATGTTTCCTGTATAGAAGAAATAGCGTATAACAACGGCTGGATAACTAAAGAAAACCTTCTTCGGCTTTCGGCTGAATATAAAACCGAATACGGCGAATATCTACATTATATTGCGGAGAATATGTAATGTCATTTATTTTTACACCATGTTCGATACAAGGTTTATTCGAGATACAACCAAAAATATTTGGAGATACGCGAGGTTACTTTTTTGAGTGTTATTCGCAACGGGATTTTCAAGATGCGGGAATTACACTTCCTTTTGTACAGGATAACCAGTCAAAATCATGCAAGGGCACACTCCGGGGCTTGCATTTTCAGAAAACCCATCCACAGGGAAAATTGGTCAGAACAATACAAGGCGACGTATTTGATGTGGTAGTGGATTTACGTTCCGACTCTCCAACCATGGGAAAATGGTATGGAGTTGTTTTAAGCAGCGAAAAACAAAACCTGTTTTATATTCCGCCGGGATTTGCTCATGGATATTTAGCGCTGACGGAACAAGTTGTTTTTTCTTATAAATGTACCGACTTTTATTATCCGGAAGATGAAGGCGGTATTATTTGGAATGATCCTGATATCGGCATTAAATGGCCGGATTTGGAAATGGATTTTATTTTATCGGATAAAGACAAAAAACTCCCCTTCTTTTCATCGTTGACGGTCGGGGAGAAAAAAAAATGATTTGGCTCATCGGCAGTAAAGGTATGCTGGGAACAGAACTTTCCCTGCTTCTGGAAAAATCCGGCTATTCATTCATAGGTACGGACAGTGAAATAGATATAACCAGTCTTGCCGCTCTTGAAGATTTTATCCGGACTCAGAAAAACAATACCCCCATTAATTTAATAATAAACTGCGCCGCGTATACCGCGGTTGACAAGGCGGAGAATGATGCCGAAAATTGCCGGCGGCTGAATACGCTGGGAATTGGTAATATAGCCGTTTGCGCTAAAAATATTAACGCGTGTTTGATTCATATTTCTACCGATTATGTGTTTGACGGAGAGGGAATAATAGAAGAGGGAGATGTTCCCCGCCCCTACCGTGAAGACGACGAGACAAATCCCATTGGCGTTTATGGGCTTTCCAAGAGGGACGGGGAGCTTTCTGTACTGGAAAACAACCCCCATTCATATATAATACGAACCGCCTGGCTTTATGGTAAATACGGCAGCAATTTTGTCCGTACCATGCTCAGACTTATGAACGAGAAGGAAACCATCCCTGTAGTGAAAGATCAAAAGGGCAGTCCCACATGGACATATGACCTTTCAGAGGCAATTATAACATTGCTTTGTACTATAGATAAAAGCCCGGCGCCTTACGGAATTTATCATTTTACGGACGAAGGCGAGATATCCTGGTTTGATTTTGCCTGTAAAATCCACACTTTAGCGCAAAAAATGGGTATTTTAAAGAAAAACTGTGTAATTACCCCCTGTACAAGCGCAGATTTTCCTGCTAAAGTTAAAAGACCAGCTTATTCAGTATTGGATAAGAATAAAATTAAAATGGCTTTGAATATTGCTATTCCCTTATGGGATAATAGTTTAAATAAATTTTTAGCTATGGAATCAATATGCGAAAATTGACAAATGTGCTTGTTACAGGCGGCGCAGGATTTATAGGAGTTAATTTTATTCGTTTTCTTTTTGGCGAAACGGAGGAAAAACCGGAGTTTAAAGGACGAATAATTAATCTTGATAACCTTACTTACGCAGGAAACGCGGGCAGCCTTAAAGAAATAAAAGAAAAATTTGGCGGAACCCGATATTTTTTTGAAAGAGGAGATATTTGCGACCGCTCACTGGTAGAAAATATATTTCAAGAGTACGATATAGATACTGTTGTTCATTTTGCCGCCGAAAGTCATGTTGACCGTTCAATTCTGGGACCTGAAGCATTTGTTAAAACCAATGTATTGGGAACTTTTACCCTTCTGGAATGCGCCAAGAGCGCATGGAAAAATACAAAAGATGTACTGTTTCATCATATAAGTACCGATGAAGTATACGGTTCTTTGGGAGAAACAGGTTATTTTACCGAAAATACCCCTTATGATCCTCATTCGCCTTATTCCGCCAGTAAAGCGGCAAGTGATCACCTTGTAATAGCGTACTATCGTACTTACGGTTTGCCTGTTACAATATCCAACTGTTCTAATAATTACGGTCCCTACCAGTTTCCGGAGAAACTTATTCCCTTTATGATAATGAATATGCTTGAAGGTAAGAAGCTTCCTGTGTACGGAGACGGAAAAAACATCCGGGATTGGTTATATGTTGACGATCACAACAAAGCTATTTTGAGCGTACTGCAAAAAGGCAGAGAAGGAGAAAAATACAATATCAGCGGTGAAAACGAATGGGAAAATATTAAACTTATTAATGAGCTTATTGACATTGTCGCCGCTAAAATTAATATAAAACCTGAGGTAATTCGCAATAACATAACTTATGTTAAAGATCGTCCCGGTCATGACAGACGTTATGCGATTGACTGCTCTAAAATCAAGAATGAGTTGGGCTGGAAACAAACAACTAATTTCCGTCAACAAATAGAACGTACAGTAGACTGGTATTTAGCCAACAGAGAATGGGTAGACAGTATACGCAACGGACATTATAGACGCTGGATAGAAAAGAATTACGATAAACGGTAACTAGTATTAAATGATAGATGTTTTAAAGTTTGATTGTATAGTTGTTGGCGCCGGTTTTTGCGGAAGCGCTATTGCCCGTAAGCTGGCGGAAATAAATAAAAAAGTTTTACTATTGGAACGAAGGAATCATATTGCCGGAAATATGTATGATGAAATTGATTCCAACGGTATTCTTGTTCAGAGATACGGTCCGCATATCTTTCATACTAACAGCAAAGAAGCGTTTGATTTTATAAAAAAATACGACACATGGATTGATTATCACCACAAGCCTGCTGTTGAGTTAGAAGGAAAAGTCACGCCGGCGCCGTCTAATTTTTTAACAATAGATTTATTGTACGATAAAAAAGAAGCGGAAGCGCTTAAAGAGCGTCTTAAAACTTTTTATAGCGGACAAAAAACGGTTACCATACTTGAGCTTCTTGATTGTAAAGATGAAATAATAAAAAAATACGCGGAAAAACTATATGAGTTAAATTACTTGCCTTATACCGCGAAACAATGGGGTATTTCTCCAAGTGAAGTTGATCCAAGCGTGTTAAAGCGCGTTCCTGTTCGTTTAAATTATACCGAAGGATATTTTGACGATGAGTTTCAATGTATGCCTGAAAAAAGTTATACGCAATTTTTTCAAAGTCTTTTGAAACATGAAAATATAAATGTAATGCTTAATACAGACGCGTTAAAAATGCTTAAAATTGATACGGAAAAAAAGCAAATTTTGTTTGAAGGCAAACCAATTACAATACCGGTTGTTTATACCGGCGCCATAGATGAATTGCTGGAATATCGTTATGATCAGCTGCCATACAGGTCGCTGCGGTTTGATTACCGGACAAAAAATACGGAAAGTTTTCAGGAAGCTTCTGTAGTCGCATATCCTCTGGCTGAAGGATACACAAGAATAACAGAATATAAAAAATTGCCTCCTCAAAGTATTCAGGGTGTTACGACCATTGTATATGAATATCCGCTGCCATTCAGTAAAACAGAAAATAATGATCCGTATTATCCGATATTAAATGAAAATAATTTAAAGTTATACAATAAGTATTGTAATGATTTAGAATGTATAGATAACATTTTTTTATGCGGCAGACTAGCGGATTACAAGTATTATAATATGGATGCCGTAATTTTACGCGCATTTGAAGTATTTGAGACATTAAAAAATAAAAGAATAACACCAAAGGAGTAAGTAAAAATGCCGTTAATTTCCATTATTATTCCATGTTATAACGTAGAAAAATTTATTAAGCAATGCGTAGACAGCGTAATAAAACAAACTTTAAATGACATTGAAATTATCTGTATAAATGATGGTTCTAAAGACGGAACATTAAATATTTTACGCGATTTTGAAGCTGCCGATAACCGGGTAAAAGTAATTGATGTTGAAAACGGGGGTTATGGCAGAGCGGTAAATACCGGTATTGCCGCCGCAGTCGGGAACTATATAGGGATTGTTGAAAGCGATGACTTTATCTCTAAAGCAATGTACAAAGACCTGTACGATTTATCGCTTAACGGCGTTGTTGACATTGTAAAAGGTAATTTTTGGAATTATTACGATTTGACGGAAGGCAAACATGAAGTTTTTGTCGATGGCGCGCGGCTAATGATACCGGATACATGCGAACCTTTTACCTTAAGAGAATGTCCGGATATTTTACGCGGACATCCGTCCATTTGGAGCGGTATTTACAGACGTGATTTTCTGCGTAAAAATAATATTAAATTTATTGAACCAAAGGGCGCCGGCTGGGTAGATAATCCTTTCTTTTTTGAAACTCTCTGTAAAGCAAAAACCATAATATGGTCTAATATTCCGTATTATTATTATCGAAAAACAAATCCTGTTTCGTCCTCCAATAAAATACCGGATGCAACAATACCATTTGTCAGAATGATAGACAATATTGACGTTGTGGAACGTAACGGTTACTTCGACACTGAAACAAAAAAACAAATTTATATCCGCGCGCTTCAGTATCTTAAAGGGGCTCTTATTGATTGCGATTATGATTCAAATTATGACATATTAAATTTACACGCTAAACAACTTATGCAAAGAATTGATCCGGAAATAATTTTATCCGAGTTTGATTTTAATGATCAATTAACATTTTTAAACTTTGCTTCCCCGATTAAATGCCTTTCCGCCGGGTTTTCCAAAATACTAATATACAATTGGCTGCCGTTTGATAATCCATGGAACTTGGGCGGGGACAGTAACATTTATTGTAAAAATTTAATAAATACTATTCTTAAAGATAGACCAAATACAATGGTTTATTATTTATCCAGCGGATTTGCTTATGATTCGTCCACAACGGAAATATATGTAAGAAAAATAAAAAATATTTTTGAAACCAGGTGTCATTCGTTTGAAATTGTCAATTCTCCGGTGCCGGCGGAACAACAAAATTTATATCGTAATCCGCTGGTTGCTCTGGAAAATCCGGAGCTTAAAAAAGTTTTTTCTAAGTTTTTAAACAATTTTGGTCGGTTTGAGGCGATACATTTTAATAGTATAGAAGGATTATCGCTTGATGTGCTGGATTTAAAACAGGAGTATCCCGATACAAAATTTATTTTTTCGCTCCATAATTATGTTCCGGTATGCTTAACAGGTTATTATTATCAAAGGCACAATAAATGCGGCTGCAATTCCGGACATACAAAAGAAGATTGTTATAAATGCTCCCGCGTGGAAATAGAAAATGACTTAGCTTTAAAAACTTACAATCGCGGTTTATTTGGTATTGATCCTAAAATAGCGGAATTTCAGGATAATTGGATAGATGTATTACAATTTGAAAGGTTAGATGAAGATATACCGCAGGAAAAAATACTTGAATTTGCACAAACATGCACAGAAAAAATCAACCGGAACTGCGATCATATTTTGGCAGTTTCTAAAAAGATTTATGATATAGCGGCGGAAAACAACATAGATAAAAATAAAATGCAAGTTTCTTATATAGGAACAGAAACAGCAAGAGGACAGGTAAAGAGTTCATTATCGGCGTATGACCCTAAAGGAAGTTTTAAAATAGTATTTTTTGGTAACATAAATAATGAAGAAAGCGGTTACCAGTTCTTTCTGGATGCATTGGAATCTTTAAGCAGAATATACGCATCGCAAATAGATGTTTTGTTTATCATGAATCAATATGAACATGAAACCATTTACAGAAAGCTTAGAAACTTCCGTTCTATAAAAATAAAACAAAATAATGAAGACGATGATTTAAGAGAAATATTAAAAGGTTGTCATTTAGGCGTTATTCCTGTTATGTGGGAAGAAAACATACCGCAAATAACAACCGAAATAATTTCCTACGGCGTACCGGTTTTATCCAGCAGTTTAAGCGGCGTATCAGAGTTATGCAAAAGCGAGTTGTTTATTTTTGAAAGCGGAAATACGGATGATTTTATAAAAAAATTGGCTCATTTTGTAGAAAAACCTGAAGATTTAGATGAATACTGGAAATACCACACAGGATTAAATACAATGTCCGAGCATTGGAAAGAACTTACAGAATATTTCAACTTGCAAGGAGACGAATCGGACATAGAGATTTCCAAACAGGATTATATGTTTTTAGTAATGGAGAATCAGTTTTTACAGAAATACATAAATCTTAATAGTGATAATTTATATGATTTACAACAAAATCTTATTCTTGCGGAGCAAAAAGCAAATGGATTGGAAAAATGGAGTCAAGATTTAGAAGCATGGGCTAAAAGCGCCGAACAACGCGCAAATGGGTTAGATAAATGGGGTCACGATGTTGAAGCATGGGCTAAAAGCGCTGAACAACGCGCGAATGGGTTTGAGAAATGGGCTCATGACTTGGAAGAAAGGGCTAAAAACGCGGAGCAGTACGCTCAGAATATTGAACAACGCGCTCAGAATGCTGAACAACGTGCTGAGCAACGAGTTCAAAATGCTGAGCAACGAGCTCAAAACGCAGAACAACGTGTAAATGAATTAACTCAGGCATTGGATTCAATTAAAAGGTCAGTTTCTTTTAAGTTTGGCAGATTGGTAACATTAATACCAAGAAAGATACGAAGTATTTTTCGTAAATAGGCGTGTATCGGAGATCATAGCATGAAAAAACATTACGATTTTGGAGTAATAGGTTTCTGGTTCGCATCAAATTACGGTTCTCTTCTTAACGGATACGCTACATATAAAATTTTAAAATCGTTTGGCTGTTCGCCGCTTATGATAAATAAACCAAATGCTTCACTTGATGACTGGGAACTAATTAATACACATAACGTGAAGTTTGTTCAGAAATTTTATAGCAAAGATGAAATTTCTCCCAGTTATTCTTATGACAAAATGAAAGAATTGAATCAATTATGCGGTGGTTTTTGCGCTGCATCAGATCAAATATGGAACTATGCTCTTTCGTTTAATATGACTACATTCCTGAATTTTGCCGACGATGATAAAAAGAAAATCAGTTTTGCTTCGTCTTTTGGTCATGCAGATGATTATACACCACAGGTAAAAAAAGAAGAAATAAGAAAATTATTAAGCAGATTTGACGCTATTTCCGTTAGGGAACAAAGCGGAGTAAAGATATGCGAAAGTTATGGAATAAAAGCAGACGAGGTTTTAGAACCTGTTTTTTGCATAGAAGAAAAGTATTTTAATGAATTGGCGGGACAGGCAAAATTTAATAAGACCGGACCGTATATGCTGACATATATTCTTGATCCAACGCCGGAAAAACGAAAAGCTATAGAATATTACGGGGAAAGACTGGGAATAAAAACGCTAAATATTCTTGATAGTACACCGCATAAATTTGCGCAAAACAAAGCAATTTTGAATTTACCGAATATTCTTGAAGATGTATACGCGGAAGATTTGGTAAAAGCAATTATGAACGCCGAATTTGTGATAACCGACAGTTTTAGCGGTACGGCGTTTTCTATAATATATAATAAACCATTTATTTCTTTAACCAATTATGGGCGCGGAGCTACCCGTTTTGGGGAATTACTTGACAAGCTTAATTTGACACACAGGCTTGTAAATGATTTGCAGAATATACCGGAAGATGAAGCGTTTTTATCGCCAATTGATTACTTCCATGTAAATAAAATAATAATAAAGGAACGCAGGCGAACTTTAGATTGGTTTAAAAACGCAATTGAAACACCAAGAGAAAAAAGGGCGTCCATTTTTACGAGTAAAGTTGTAAGTAATATAAAGAAAGAAGATAGCGTAAGTAAACATTATGATATCGGCGTAATAGATTTTTGGTTTATTCAAAATTACGGCTCTATTCTTAACGGATACGCTATATATAAAATTATAAAATCGTTCGGTTATTCGCCGTTTATGATAAATAAGCCAAATGCGTTTGCCGATGACTGGGAATTAGTTAATACACATAACGCGAGGTTTTTTCAAAAATTTTATGACAAAAATGACATCTCTCCTTGTTATCCTTATGTCAGACTAAGTGAATTGAATCAATTGTGCGATAGTTTTTGTGTCGGATCGAATCAAGTATGGAATCATAATTTATCGTATAATATGACAACATTCCTGAATTTTGCCGATGACAATAAAAAGAAAATTAGTTTTGCGTCGTCTTTTGGCCATTCAAAAGATAATATAAAAGAAGAAAAAAAAGAGGAAATTATAAAATTATTAAGCCGATTTAACGCAATTTCTGTTAGAGAAAAAAGCGGAGTAAAGATATGCGAGGAGTATGGAGTAAAAGCTGACGAGGTTTTAGAGCCTGTTTTTTGTTTAGAAGAAAAATATTTTATTGAATTGGCGGAGCAGGCAAAATTTGAAGAAACCGAACCATATATGCTGACATATATTCTTGATCCAACGCCGGAAAAACGAAAAGCAATTTTATTTTACAGAAACAAATTGGGTTTAAAAATAATTAATATTCTTGACGGCGTGATACTAAATTACGCAAAAAATAAAATAATTTTGAATTTACCGAATATTCTTGAAAATGCAGGCGCTGAAGATTTTGTAAAAGCCTTTATGAACGCTTCATTTGTGATAACTGACAGTTTTAACGGTACTGTATTTTCTATAATATTTAATAAGCCGTTTATCTCAATAACTAATTATGAGCGCGGAGCTGACCGTTTTATAGAATTACTTGATAAATTTAATTTGAAGCATCGCCTTATACTTGATCCGCAGGAAATACCTGAAGACGAAAAGTATATAATGCCCATTGATTACCTCAATATAAATAAAATAATAACAAAGGAACGCGAGCGAACTGTAAATTGGTTTAGGAAAGCAATTGAAACACCGATAGAAAATATGGCATCTGTTATAATAAAGAATGCAAAAATAAAAACTATAAAAGAACAATATAAAAATAAACATTATGATCTTGGAATAGTCGGCTGGTGGTATAACAATAATTACGGGGCAAATTTCACATATTATGCTTTACATAAAGTTTTAGTATCATTAGGCTATTCTGTATTAATGCTGAATGAGGCATTAGGACATAAATTTAGAATAATTCGTCCTGATAATGATTCCGCAGTAGTGTTTGCAAAGCAGAATTATGAAATTACGGAACAATATGATCATTCTGATTTTAATAGGTTTAATGATGTTTGTGACATTTTTTTATGCGGCAGTGATCAATTATGGAATCCTCTTATTGGACAGGTTAATACAGATTTATTTTTGGATTTTGTTGATGATAACCATAAAAAAATTGCGTATGCCACCTCTTTTGGTCAAAGGGATCATAACCCCAAAATAGATTTAAAAGAAAAACATTCAAAATTATTACAAAGATTTGACCATATATCTGTTCGTGAAGACTATGCGCCTGAAATTGCGAAAAAAATTTACGACGTAAAAGCAAAGTATGTAATAGACCCTGTATTTTTTTTAGAAGCGAAAGATTATGAAGAATTATTAAATGATGCTACTCTACAAATAAAAAATGATTTTTTACTTGCTTTTATATTAGACCCAAACGTAAAAAAGAAAAAAGTTATCGACGATATTTCTAAAAAACTAAAACTTAACGTTGTTGTTATTTCAAACCCCGATAAAAAATCAATAAAAAAATGCAAAGAAATATTTAAAAATTGTAAGGTACTGGACCAAATTTCTCATAACAATTTTATTTATGCGTATAAAAATTCAAAATATGTAATAACAGACAGCTTTCACGGATCATGTTTTTGCTATATTTTCCGTAAGAATTTTTCTGTTTTTTATAATAATTTAAGAGGTTCGCACAGATTTGAAAGTTTATTTAATTTATTAAAAATAAAAGATAGAAGAATTCTAGAGACAATGAGCAGTGAAGAAATAAAAGATAATATAGATATTCAAAAACAGGTAGATTATCGTATAGCAGAGAAACAAGTTAAAGCGCTAAAAAAAGTTTCTCTTGATTGGCTTAAAAACGCGCTTAAATCACCTAAGGAAAAAAATGTATGAATAAACATTACGATATAGGAGTAATAGGTTTTTGGTGCGGTTCAAATTACGGTTCGCTTCTTAACGGATACGCTACATACAAAATAATTAAATCATTTGGTTATTCGCCGCTTATGGTAAGTAAAATAAATGCGTCTGCTAATGACAAAGAAATGAACAATACGCATAATGCACAATTTGTTAAAAAGTTTTATGACAATGATAATATTTCTCCCAATTATTCTTATGAAAGATTACGAGAGTTGAATCAATTATGTGATGGCTTTTGCACCGGATCAGATCAAACATGGAATTATGGTCTTTCATCTAGAATGGCGACATTTCTAAATTTTGCTGATGATGAAAAAAGAAAAATCAGCTTTGCTTCATCTTTTGGTCATGCGAAAGACTTTACTCCTCAAGATAAAAAAGGAGAAATCAGAAGATTATTAGGAAGGTATGATGCTATTTCTGTTAGGGAGCAAAGCGGAATAAAAATATGTGAGAGTTATGGAATAAAAGCAGAAGAGGTATTAGAACCGGTATTTTGTATAGATGAAAATTATTATTTTAAGTTGGCAGAACAGTCGACATTTAAAGAATCCGGAAAATATATGCTGACATATATTCTTGATCCGACTCCTGAGAAAAGAAAAGCTATTTTGTTTTATGGTGAAAAACTAGGATTAAAAATAATCAATATTTTAGATGGTGTACCGCATGTTTTTGAACAAAATAAAACAAATTTAGATTTACCAAATACTCTTGAAAATGTACAAGCAGAAGATTTTTTAAAAGCGTATATAAATGCTGAATTTGTAATAACAGATAGTTTTCATGGTACCGCATTTGCAATTATTTTTAATAAACCATTTATTTCAATTACCAATTTTAGACGCGGAGCAGTCCGTTTTGGTGAATTGCTTGGAAAATTTGATTTAATGTATAGACTTATACCTGATCCTAATAATATACCTAAAGATGAAAAGTATTTAAATTCTATAGATTTTTTTCATGCAAATGAGGTAAAAATTTCTGAACGTAAAAGGACGGTTAATTGGCTAAAGAACGCACTTGAAACGCCCAAAGAAAAATTACCATCGGTTATTAATCCCAATTTTAATTATTCTAAGATTGAAGCTGAAATTGAACGGGCAAATGCAGATCCTCAGTTAATAAAAGTAAAAATATTAGTAGCGCTTCTGCGTGATTATGGAATTCGTAATGTTGTACTTTCTCCCGGTGGAAGAGATGTTCCAATTGTTAAAATGTTTGAGTTTAACGATGAATATTTTAATTTATATCATGTTACAGATGAAAGAAGCGCTGGGTACTTTGCTCTTGGTTTGGCATCAAAAATCCACGCTTCTGTAGCTATGGTTTGTACAAGCGGGACAGCGGCGAGCAATTATTTACCAGCAATTACAGAGGCTTTCTATACCCGTGTTCCTATTATTGCCATAACGGCTGACAGATATCCAATGTTTGTAAATCAAGGAGAAGATCAAACTATCCCACAAGTTGGGATGTACGACAAGGTAATTAAAAAATCTTGTTCAATTTCTATTGGAACAGGTCCTTTATCTGAATGGGAAACACGAAGAAATATTTCCGATTGTATTCTTGAATGTACAAGAGATATTCCTGGTCCTGTACATATAAATGTACCAATACATAGTCTTTGGACACCAAAACAGATGGAAGCCTATGAACTTCCCAAAAAACTTAAACATATATTAAGAGTAACACGTTCTGACAGTGAAAAAAGATGGGATGATTGGGTTAGAGAGTTAAAAAAATCGAAACGTATACTGATTGTATATGGTCAAAATTATCCTGTAACGTCAAAGCAAAAAGAAGATATTGAGCGTTTTGCTGAAAAATATAATTGTATCATAATTACTGACCATCTTTCTAATTTAAGATGTTCATATAGTATTCATCCTTATACTATGTTAAAAAAAATAACGCAAGAAGAATTTAATAAATTACTCTCGCCTGATATATTAATAACTGTTGGCGGAAAACGTGTCATGAACGATCCGCTTACTGATAAAGTTCGTAAGAGCAGTGAATCAATACGACACTGGAGTGTGACTCCGAACGGAGAAATCAAAGATTTTTATTATAGATTAACTTCTGTACTTGAGTGTACACAAGACTGGTTTTTTAAATATTTTGCGAATAAAGCCGGAGATATTAAAAATGATAATATTTATTACTCGGAATGGACATCTCTTCTTAAAAAAACACCTCCGGTTATTATTAATAAGTACTCATCTCGATATGTTTTGAGTAAATTCCTTCCTATTATTCCGCCTAAATCGTTTATACATCTTGGAGTTGGGCTGACATTTATAGACTCACAGAATTATTCAATTGGAGAGGAGGTTGAAGTATTTTGTAACATGGGTACTAACGGAATTGATGGGTGTACTTCTTCATTTATGGGTCAATGCGAACTTGCTTCCGATGAAGAACTTTGCTTTTTAGCTGTGGGAGATTTAAGTTTCTTTTATGATATGAATGGAGTTTGGAATAAAAATCTTAAAAAAAATATTCGTATTTTAATGATGAATAATAGCGGAACTGATTTGCTTAGAGGAAATAATAGTCCTGCGATTACCGCCGCTCATTGTACAGTTGCTGAAGGATGGGTTAAATCTTTAGGGTTTACTTATTTTTCCGCCACCTCAAAAGAGGAGTTTGATAATATATTACCGCTGTTTGTATCACGTGAAATTAACGAACCTGTATTTTTTGAAGTGTTTACATGATGGAAAAACGTCAATTTAAAAACACAGATGAATATATTTCTCTTTTAGGTTTTGGGTTTATGCGTCCACCTATTAAAAACAACGAAGTTGATTATAACCTGCTTGATAAAATGGTTGATTATGCCATAAGTAACGGAGTTAATTATTTTGATACGGCATATACTTATTTAGGTGGTAAATCGGAAATACTACTAGGGAAGATTCTTAAAAATTATCCTCGTAGTAAATATAATATAGCTACTAAAATGCCAATGTATAAAATAAAAAATGTTGCGGAGATAGAAAAGGTGTTTTTAACACAGTTAAACCGTTTACAAACAGATTATGTAGATTATTATCTTTTTCACGCTGTAAACTCATCAAATTGGGATAATTTTAAAAAATCAGATATGTATAATTTTTTGTTAACTAACAAAAAAGAGGGGAAAATAAAACATATTGGTTTTTCTTTTCATGATAAGCCGGAACTGCTTACAGAGATTGTAAATGAATACGATTGGGATTTTGCTCAAATACAACTTAATTACATGGATTGGACGCTTCAAAATGCTAAAGAACAATATAATATTTTAAAAGATAAATCACTGCCAATTATAGTTATGGAACCGGTACGGGGAGGTGGATTGGCAGTGTTATGTCAAGAATCCCTTGAAATATTTAATGATGCAAATCCAAATGTAAGTGCGGCTTCATGGGCTATACGTTATGCCGCTTCTTTTCCGGAAGTTTTATGCGTTTTAAGCGGTATGTCAAATATGGATCATGTAGTTGATAATATAACTACTATAAAAAATTTTAAACCGATTGATGAATCCGAATATGCTGTTATACAAAAAGCTTTAAATGTTTATCTTAAAATGGGAGATATCCCTTGTACAGGGTGTCAGTATTGTATTGAATGTCCTAAGAATATAGATATTCCTACAATATTTTCAATATACAATATTTATTTACGTAAAAAAGAAGAAATTTTAAATAACGGTCGAACGCCTGAAGTTGATTTTTTAATCAGCTATAACGGTCATATATCAAAAATGAGGACAGCAAATCTATGTATAAACTGTGGATTTTGTGTAAATCATTGTCCACAACATATAGATATTCCTGCAAATCTCGTGAAAGTGACTCAGAAAGTGAAAGAATTACAAAGGGAGAAAACTATAATTAAAGTACCCCCACAAAATCATAATCCTATGGAAAATCAGGAAAGGAAAAGAATAATGTTTGAAGGAATAAGTCTTAATGAAATTAAAAACAATAATAATTTATTTAAAATGCGTTATCAGCCTGATTTTATTGAATTTTTTCGCATTGGAAAACATTGCTTAGGTTCACCACCTAAAGGTGAAAACCGTTGGGTGCTTTTCCCTTTTACTGAATTGCTGGAAAAAGGTAAAAAATACTGGCTTGAATATGAACTCAAATCAACTAAAGCTATGAAAAGAGTATTTTTTCTTGTTTCCGGTCCGAATATACAAACATTAGATATGCAAATTCCAGCCGATGAATGGATAAACTCAAGTCTTGAATTCACCGCAGATATGGATAACATAAATAGTATTTGTATAACAGCTACGGATTTACCTGTTGCCGGAAACGCATTTTTTGTTCGTAGTTTAAGAATATTAAAAGAAGATAAGTTTTTAAAGAATCATACCAATCTTGATAATAGTGGTATTAGTGATTTACAACAAAGACTTGATCATGCAGAACAATGTGTAAATAAATTAGAAAAAGAGAGTTATGTTTTAGAAGAAAGAGCAAAAAACGCGGAACGGCAAGTAAATGAATTAACTCAAGCATTGGATTCAATAAACCGATCAGTTTCTTTTAGGTTTGGCAGAATGGTAACATTTATACCAAGAAAAGTACGAGATATTTTTCGTAAATAAATATTAGGAAAATATGAGAAATAATGCAGAACATAGAATAGCAATTTTAGGAGCTGTAGGCGGAAATCTATTTGATTATTATATAGATAAAGGCGAAAAAAAAATAAATATTTATGCCGAATACCCATACATCGAAACACTTGTAGCATTATATGAACAAGCGTTTTGGCTGGGCATTGATATTGAAAATATTTATAGCAATAAAGAGACTGTTGTTGCCATTAATTTTTTTGAAAAATCAGCAATTAAACGAATAAAAACGCTTAATATAAAAAAAGCAATAAATGAAACAACGCCATTTATTACAATAGGTGCATTAAGTTTTAAATTTATTGTAGAGCATCATACGTTTACAGAACTTTTTAATTATTCGTTTATGAAACATGTTCTTTTTGACAAGATTCTAGCATATAAAGAAATTTATGCAAAGGATTTAAAAGTTGTTATTTTTACTTTTCCTGATTCACATCATATAAAAAACGCAAATGAATGGGAAAAAAATGCAGGTGGTGCAGGACGTGTAGACAAAGAAAAATTACCGGAATTTTATCGTCAACTTGGTTTTTATGAAGACGAAATAGAACTTTTAACCAAACAACGTGGAACACTTGGTGTTATTGAGCGTAGAAATGGCGTTTTTTTTCTGAAAGACCAGAAATATCCGCACATCAATGTAACTGGCGGTTATCGATTGACAACGGATGTACCGCTGAATACGGAGCATAATATTTATATGTTTGGATATTCCACATTAGTTGGCTTTGATGTGTTTGATGAGTATACATTACCAAGTGTAATACAACGTGAATTTGTCAAGCATTATGGAGACGATTTTAATTATTCTGTGATTAACTGTGGAAATGGTGGATTCCCAAATAATAAAAGTCAGGTAGATTTTTTTATGTTTCATAAACCACAAAATGGAGATATTGTGATTTTTGTTATGAACGAAAATTCTGTTAATTTATTGCGTAAAACTTATGCAGATAGATTTGTATTTATCGAACCACACAGAGAAATTGGACTATTTGATCGTCCGCATGATTATGACGAAGTATATGCAAATTCAATGCTCCATTTTACTAACACAAGTAGCGAACTTCTTGGCAAATACCTCGCTAAAAAAATGATAGAAGACGGTATATTTGATGAAAACGTGAAACCGCAAGCTTCAATGAGCGAGTCAAATACACCGAAATACCAGCAAGTTGATCGTATCCCCCTCCCCCCCACGGAGAAACTCGTACAATATATACAAGAAACGAAGAAAATTGCTCCGCGCATAGGTTCAATAGTTATGAATTGCAACCCGTTTACGTTAGGTCATCGCTATTTAATAGAACAATCTGCAAAAAAAGTAACCGCGCTGATAATTTTTGTGGTAGAGGAAGACAAATCATTTTTTCCGTTTGCAGACAGAATAGAACTGGTTAGAAAAGGTACGGCTGATTTGCTTAATGTTACTGTAGTGCCAAGCGGCGGATTTATCATATCGCAGCAAACATTCGGAGCGTATTTTGAGAAAGACTCAAACAAAGAACAGCAAATAGACCCGACGAACGACGTAGAGATTTTTGCTTCGAACATTGCGCCGGGACTTGGCATAACAATACGCTTCGCGGGAGAAGAACCGCTGGACTATATAACGCGGCAGTATAATGATACAATGGCGCGTATTTTGCCGCGATATAATATAGATTTTGAAGTTATCCCTCGAAAAGAATTCGATGGCAAAGTAATCAGCGCGTCAAGGGTGCGGGAATTATTAAAAGACAAAAAGTTTGACGAAATAGCAGGAATTGTTCCTAAAAGCACATTAGATTATCTTAAAGAAAAATTTAATTCTATTATACATTTAGAGAACTCAGGTATGGACGAAAAAGTAGTAAATACTATTCCACAGATAAAAGAAATTAAAATTTCTGTAATTATGCCAGTATATAATGTTAGCGATTATGTTGACTATGCTATAAAAAGCGTTTTATCTCAATCATTCATCTTTTTTCAATACGCGGAACTTATATTAGTTAATGACGGAAGTTCTGATGACAGCGGAAAAATATGTGAACAGTATGCTATTTTATATCCAAACAATGTCGTATATATTAAGCAGGAACATTTGGGTGTTAGCTCCGCTAGGAACCGAGGATTAGAAATTGCAAGAGGAAAATTAATTGGCTTTCTTGATGCCGATGATTATTTCTCCCCTAAGGTTTTTCAAAATGTTTTGGAAATTTACGGAAGGCATTGGCAAGAAATTGATATTATAGCCCTGCCTGTAACTACTATAAATGAAGTTATAGGGTCTGAACAAATTTTTGGATATATAAAGAATAAAAAGGCAAACGCTAGAGATACAATGATCGGAAAATACAATTGTACACGCTTCTTTTTTACAAAAAAGATTATTGCAAATATACGGTTTGACGAAAGAGTAATAATTTATGAAGATGTCCTATTTACCGCGAAAGTATTGTATAAAAACAGCATATTTGTAATGATTAGTACGAACAATGATGCGTTTTACTATTACAGGATACGTCCTTCAATGGATTCCGTAAAACAACTTCTTTCATATGACTCCAAATACAAAAATAATTTGATTGAATCGTCCAGAGTCTTCTCAACGGCATTACATTCAGATCTATCAAATACCCCCCAATATGAAAAATACCTTCAACATCTGTACCTGAAAACTTTTGTACGTCTGTGTTTTGCAAATAATAATATTAGGAAAGAAATATTTGGTGAAATTAATTTAAAAGAAATAAAAGAAAGTATTCGTAGTGTTTTATCGCAATTTGACATTAACGTTATTTTAGCTCTTCCTGACCTTTCGCTTTCTTCAAGATTATTTATATATAATAATATACTAAATAGAGATTTTGATTTTAATTTGTCGGGCAAAGACGATGATTTATATCTTTTCGTATATAACGATATAACACAATATAATCTTTCAAAACTTGATAATGTAATCATTCATATAACAGAATATAATAATGAAATTGAATTAACAGGATTATTTCACCCTGTTTTAAATAAATTCAAAGACCGAATAACTTTTTTTGCCGAATATAAAGACAGTTTTTATGAAAGCAGCTTTTCATCGATAAACTTTAAAAATTTATACTATCTTGATGAATGTGTTCATAAAGGAGAACTTTTTACGTTTAAAATACCTTATATAGGTAAAGGTGAAATAACATTTGGATTGCGGTTTGATGGAATGTTATATAAATCGTATGTAAGACACGCAATATCAATAAAAGAATCTAAAATGAGGGATTATAAAAATGCATTTGTACTCGGACAAAACACTATAATAAAAAAAATTGACAGAGGACTTTTTGTCGAAGATAAAACAAATAAGAGTATTGTAGATTCTATAGATACTTATTTATCCAACCTAAATGAAGATAAAAAAACACCCGGCTTGCGTGATTTGTTTGACTTTTTTATAAACAATTATGAAGAATATAGAAATAAAAAATATTGGTTATTTATAGATGACCCATCTGCAGCCGATGACAACGCGTGGCATTTATTCAGGTATATACATGATAATAAACTATACCGGAATATTAAATATGTTGCTAATCAAGAAGTAATTGACAGAATTAAGTTTACAGATGATGATATATTTGTTGTACATGGAAGCAAGGAGCATCTACTTGTGACTATGTATGCCGATACCTTGTTATCGTCGCGTGCGATGGGTGATAATTACAAAAAGACATATCCTAAAGATACAATGGAACATTTATTTAGACTTACAACCCACAAAATGGTATTTTTACAACATGGTATTACTATAACTTCCAGTTCTCACTGGCTAAACGCAATACGTGGTTTTCATTTGTTTATTACGGCTGCGTATTTTGAACACAAATCAATAGTAAACAGTAATGATAAAGCTTTTTCTGGCGGCGTTGTAAAAATGACCGGATTTCCCAGATTTGATAATTTACAAAATGAAAGTGAAAAAATGATTCTTTTTTTACCGACTTGGCGTTCATCTATAAATACGCCGCAACATTATCTTAATAATAAGGTTAATACTAAATTTTGTGACACAAAATATTATAAAGCAATAACAAACTTTGCAAACCATCCGAAACTGCTTAGTGAGTTTGAAAAGCACGGTTATATTATGTGTATAAGACCTAATAACTTAACGCTTTTGAATATGATTCATTTTTTTAAAGAGAACGATTATGTTAAACTGATAGGGAAAGAAATTTCTTATCAGGAGTTATACAAGAAAGCCGCAATTGCAATAACTGACTTTTCATCAGCCATTTTTGACTTTGCTTACTTACAAAAACCTGTTCTATATTATCAGTTTCCTTCAGAAATGCATCATCTGCCGCCTGATGACGTATTTAATTATGAAAGCATGGGTTTTGGGGAAGTAACCGAAGATTTAGATGAAATTGTAGATTATATTATTAAATATATGCAAGAAGGCTGCATTATGAAAGACAAATACAAAGAACGTGTAAATAAATGTTTTGCATACCATGATCGAAACAACTGTGAAAGGGTATACCAGGAAATTATTAAGTTGTAAATATTATTCTGTATGTGAAAGAAGGTTGTTACAGAAAGTGAACAAATGATGGATCCAGTTGCTGAACTTTTTCTTATCTCTTCAAATAAACACTAAACCTAACACTTCTTTGTCTCAGTAATTGTAACAATATAAAAAATGGAGTATAAATAGTTAAATTTGCCAAAAACTAGCATATTTTGGGGATATTATTGAATAATTGTGACTTCTCTTTCATTGCTAACCAAGGAAAAGTTACGAGGTTGTATCATATCGCAGCAAACATTCGGCACATATTTTGAGAAAGAGCTAAACAAAGAACAGCAAATAGACCCGACGAACGACGTAGAGATTTTTGCTTCGAGTATTGCGCCGGGACTTGGCATAACAATACGCTTCGCGAGCGAAGAGCCGCTTGATTACATAACGCGGCAGTATAATGATACAATGGCGCGTATTTTGCCGCGATATAATATAGATTTTGAAGTTATCCCTCGAAAAGAATTCGATGGCAAAGTAATCAGCGCGTCAAGGATGAGGGAATTATTAAAATATAAAAAGTTTGACGAAATAGCCGAAATTGTTCCTAAAAGCACATTAAATTATCTTAAAGAAAAATTTAATTAAGGTTTCTTGAAAAATTAGCAATATATACTTAAAATAAGAATTATGGATTTATCTACAATAAATATTCTCTTGTGTATATATCGTAAATCCATATAACATATAGAGTTACAAATTCAAAAAAGCTTAATAAGGTACAAATTGGGTACAGAATATTTATTTTTTTCGCAAAATAGTACCAAAAACACATATATGAAAATATTAAAAAATTTTTCTGTAGTATAAATTCTTGCTTGAAAAGGGATTGAAAACTTATAAAAAATAGACGATATTGTATATAAGAATTGAAGGAGTTAAATATGGGTGACTTTTGGACAGAGAAACAGAAACAAGATATAGACTTTTTCAATGAAAACCTTGAAAAGTGGGTCAGCGACTCATTTTACAGGTTAAAATTTGTCATAATTTCAGGGAAAGAAATTAAAGGCTTTTATGACACATTTGAAGCAGCTTTAAGCATTGCGGCAAGGGACTTCAAAGCCGGAGAATATATTATTCAACAGATTTTGCCAGAAAATGAAACAGTTAATTTTCTTTCACCTGCTTTAGCTTTGGCGTAAAATGGCGATATATAACGAGCATATATTTGGTTTAAAGGTTAATCCTCAGCCACCAAAAGACATGCACTTTGCGGTAGAAATTTCTCCGCTTCCATTGCTCCAATCAGGATTTAATATAGCGGTTGAAATTTCTACTGCAAGCATATTCAAATCCCCACCTTTGAATATGCCTCTTTCTTCAATTGTGGTAATGGCTCATTTTGATACAGGTGCAAGTTCCACATCAATAGATATAGAACTAGCAAAATACTTAAACCTTCTTGCTGTAGGACAATCGGAAAACCATACTGCTTCAGGTCCTTCGTCTTCTGTTATTATCGGCGATTGAAAATGTCCAAAATTTAGCTTAAATTGCAATGTACACAGAATAGGTTACAAAATATTTTTAAACTTTACATCCGTTAAGATTTTTCTTTACAGAAAAAACAACTTGGACAATAGCCGATTATTTTTTAAAATACATCTTAACTCCTTATAAGGAATTAAATTAAAATGAAAACAGTTTACGTAGGAATGAGCGCAGATATAATTCACCCGGGACATTTAAACATTATTAACGAAGCTGTAAAATACGGCGATGTAACTGTTGGTGTTTTGACAGACAAAGCGATCGCAAGTTATAAACGTTTACCTTATTTATCATTTGAACAACGAAAGTTAATAGTTGAAAGTCTTAAAGGTGTCTCTAAAGTCGTTACTCAAGACACTTTGGACTACAGACCTAATCTGTTGCTTCTAAAACCGAATTTCGTCGTACACGGCGATGACTGGAAAGAAGGGATACAAAAAAATGTTAGACAGCAAGTAATTGATGTTATTTCGCAATGGGGCGGAAAAGTAATTGATGTTCCTTACACAAAAGGAATATCTTCTTCAATGTTAAATCAACGTCTAAAAGAAATCGGCACTACTCCCGATATTCGAATGAAACAATTAGGACGTTTATTGAATGCTAAACCTTTAATCCGTATTTTGGAATCGCATAGCGGATTAACCGGACTAATAATAGAAAATACCACAGTAGAAGTTAACGGGATTAAAAAAAGTTTTGATGGAATGTGGTCAAGCAGTCTTACAGATTCTACGCTTAAAGGAAAGCCCGACATTGAAACGGTTGATTTAACAACGCGTTTACTGGCATTGAATGACACACTGGAATGTACAACTAAACCAATAATTTTTGACGGAGACACAGGAGGAAAACTGGAACATTTTGTTTTTACAGTTAGAACATTGGAACGTTTGGGAATTTCTGCGGTAATTATTGAGGATAAAACAGGTTTGAAAAAGAATTCATTACTTGGGACTGAAGTATATCAGGAACAAGCAACTATAGAAGAATTCTGTGAAAAAATAAAAGCCGGTAAAAACAGTCAAATTACCGGTGATTTTATGATTATTGCTCGTATTGAAAGTTTAATTTGCGGTAAAAGTGTAAATGACGCATTGGAAAGAGCTTTAGCGTATATTAATGCGGGGGCAAATGGTATTATGATACACAGCAGAGAAAAAACAGGAGAAGATATAAAACAGTTTTGTAATATGCTCAGAGAAAAAAACCAATCAATCCCTATCGTTGTAGTGCCTTCTACTTTTGATCATATAAAGGAAAGTGAATTTGCGCAATGGGGCGTCAATATTGTAATATATGCAAACCATATGCTGCGGAGTTCTTATCCATCAATGCTTAATACAGCAAAATCTATCCTGATTAACGAGAGGTGTCATGAAGCATCTAAAGAATTCTGTATGCCCATTAATGAAATGCTGGAATTAATACCCGGAACGAAATAATATGGATCAACAAATTTACTTTGAAAAGGATATTGATGTAATTTCAACAGAGATAGCGAATTTACGAATAAAGCAAGTTTTAATTGTCGCAGGTTCTGCGTCTTATGAAACAAGCGGAGCAAAAGCATTAGTTGCTTCATTGTTTGGCAAATACACGCTGACTTTTTTTAATGATTTTACCGTGAATCCAAAAATAGAGGATTTGGAGAAAGGTATTAACTTGTATCACAATACTGGAATAGAACTAATAGTAGCAATCGGCGGCGGCAGCGTGATTGATATGGCAAAATTAATAAAGAGTTATATCAATATTGATACTGATTTAAATTCATCTATAAAATCAAACAAAATTTTTTCCAATCTAAATATACCATTAATAGCCATTCCCACAACTGCGGGGAGCGGCAGTGAATCAACGCATTTTGCGGTTATTCATATTGATGGATGTAAATACTCAGTAAGCCACGCATCTATTCGTCCTAATTATGCTTTATTAGTTCCTTCTTTGACTAATGGATGTCCCCCTTATTTAACAGCATGTTCAGGAGTCGACGCGTTATGTCAGGCAATAGAGTCTTATTGGAGTGTACAGTCAACCGAAGAATCAAGAAATTACGCAAAAGAGGCTATTATATTATTGTTGCGATATTTACCATTAGCTGTAAAAAATGATTTAGATGCGAGAAAAAACGTAATGCTTGCCGCAAATTTAGCAGGCAGGGCAATTAATATCAGTTTTACCACCGCGGCTCACGCTTATTCCTATGGATTAACTACTTATGCGGGGATACCGCATGGACACGCTGTTTCATTGACTTTACCATATTTTTTTAATTTGAATATGAATGTTTCACAGGATAATTGCAATGATTCACGCGGCGCTGTATTTGTAAAAGAAAGAATAAATGAATTGTTACACTTGCTTGATTGTAGCCGTGAGAATGTAGTAGAAAAGTTATCTTCTTTTTTTAAATCATTATTTGGAGACAAGAATGAAGAAGCAATTTCAAGAATAACAGATGATATGCGCGATAAGCTTGCGTTATCTGTTAATTTGCAGCGCTTACAAAATAATCCTGTAAAAATATCCAAAGAAGATATTGATAATATCAAATTTTGAAATAGCAGAAATTGTTCCTAAAAGTACGATAGATTATCTTAAAGAAAAAAATAATTAGTAGACACTTTTTTAAACAAACATAATAATATAAAAATGAGCAATAAATTTAATACTCCTATAATCTCTATAATCGTACCGATTTATAAAACGGAAATTTATTTAAAACAGTGCGTCGATAGCATATTGGCGCAATCTTTAACGGATATAGAAATTATTTTAGTTGACGACGGCTCACCCGATAATTGTCCTGCAATATGCGATGAATACGCAGAAAAAGACAAGCGTGTAAAAGTAATACATCAACAAAACGGAGGATACGGGAAAGCTTGTAACACGGGGTTTAATGCGGCGACAGGTGAGTATATCGGTATTGTCGAATCTGATGATTATATTGAACAGGATATGTATGAAACTTTATATTCAGCTGTTCAGGATGATCATTGTCCGATTATAAAAGGTTCTTTTTTTAGGGAATATCAGGATGGGACAAAAGATATTTGTTCATTAAGTCACATAACAAATAATCAATTGCAGTGTGAAGTAAATCCTAAAGATAATATCAAATTAATGATACATGATACATCAATATGGGCGGCAATTTATAATCGTGATTTTATATTTTCTAATAAAATAAAAATGCTGGAAACAAAAGGCGCGAGTTTTCAGGATGATGTATGGAAATTTGAAACTTTTGCCGTGGCGGAATGTATAATATTGATTGATAAACCTGTTTATCATTATCGTTATATGAGGGAAGGAAGTTCCTGCGCCGGTAATGAAAATTTTAACGCTATTTTTGATAATTTTAATGAGATAAAAAGATTTTTATTAACTAATAATATTTATGAGCAATATAAAAATAGTTACTATATTCATTATATTTACAGCGCGCGTTTTAATTATTATAGATTTGATGAAAAAGAAAGAAAAAGATTTATCATGGAAATGAGGAAAGTTATAGAAAACGCTAAAGAAGAAAATATAGATATAGAAACATTTACGGATATACCTCTAATAATTAAAGATTTTTATTATCAAATTATTTCAACTATGCAAGAAAAAACAAATACATCCGGATATAAAAAAATTATTGCGGTAGTTCAGGTTCAGAATGAGTCCGATATTATCGAATCTCTTTGCCGGTATTATTGCAGTTTCTGCGACGGTATTATTGTTATAGACGACAAAAGTTCTGATAATACAAGTGAAATTTTGAATCTTCTTGTAAATGAAGGTTTGCCTGTTTATCTTCCTGATAAAAATGAAATAGATCACGGATATGATAATATGAATGGCCGTAATCAACAATTTCATTTGGCAGTAGATCGTTATGACGCTGATTTAATATTACCTATTGATGCTGATGAATTTCTTGTTAATGTAAATGGCGGAAATCCCAGACTATTTTTGGAATCATTGGATGAAAAAATTGAATACCATATCCCTTGGCGTAATTATGTATATTCAAAAGATAATAAAGACAATTCTGTATTTTACCCCAGTATAGCTAAAAAATACGCTGAGCCTTCTTTCTCTAAAGCGATAATTAGTCGTTATCTTTTAAAACAAAAAAAAGCTTTTCCCGAAACAGGATGTCATTCGTTCTATTATCCGGAAGATACGCCTGTAGTTTTAGATGTAAAAGAATTATGTTACAATCACTATGCTTTCCGCAGTGTTTATCATTTTATGTTAAAGATAATTACCAGTTGGGCTCAGCGTTTAACTTTTCCATATCATGATGGCAGTACATATTTTTCTGAAGCATTCCATTATAAAGAGTTTTATGAAGAAATAAAAAAATATGGAATAATTCCGGAAGAAATGCTGGAAAAATATTCAACATATATTGAATTTCCATTCCCTAAAGATAAAGATTATCAATTAAAAGAAAATAATTTTGATATTTCTTTTTGTGAAAATAAATTGAAACTGCGTTATACAAATTATAAAATAAATGAAAATGATTTTATAAAAATGTTGTCGATTCAATTAGAAAAAAATCTGCGAAATATGCCTTCGTGGAGATCTTCACTGGAGCGTAAAGTAGCGGGAGAACAACTTGGACAAGCCAACGCGACAATAGCCAATCTTCATAGTTATATTGAAATATTAAAAAAGCAGGGTAATCAAAAAGATCAGTTTTATACATTCGCTTGTGTTATTTTTATAGACAGCGGTTCCGGATTTGTTTCTGACGAGTATATGACTGTTCCCATGAATAAACAGGGGAATAAATTTGATATAGAAATAAACATAAAAACAAATGTTAAAGGAATACGGTTTGACCCGTTCGAGGGATACGCGTGTGTTATCAGTAATATGCAGATTATTACAGATAACGGCGAAATTGAATACACATATACAAACGGAATTAACATAAATAATGTTATTCTTTTTGATACTACTGATCCGCAAGTAGCTGTTTATTTTAATGACAAAGCAACTTCTAAAGTAAGAATAGCGGGAGATATATACAGATATAATTTTGAAGAGATTTCTTTATTATCAAGATGTAAATTGATTTTTGAGCAATATTTAAAAATAGAAGACACGAATAAGGCACTTATTACTGAACGAAATAACTTAATAAAAGAAAGAGACATACTGACTATTGAGAGAAATGGTCTGATAACAGAAAGAGATAAATTAATAAACGAATTAAACAGGTTAATAGCTGAAAGAAACGCTTTGACAGCAGAGAGAAACGCTTTAACAGCAGAGAGAAACGCTTTGACAGCAGAGAGAAATGCTTTGATAGCAGAGAGAAATGCTCTGACAGCTGAAAGAGACGGAATGATAAATTCCAGATCTTGGCGGATTACAAAGCCGTTACGGCTCTTTGTGAAAGGGTGTTTGTTGATAAAAAATAATGGAATAAAAGCAACATTTAAGCGTGTATATTATTATTTTAAACAAAACACGATAAAAAAAACAAGAAAAAAAAATATTTTTTCATTAAATTTATTTATTAAAGAAGTAAAAATATTCGGCGGAACTATTTTTGGAAAAAAAATATTGGATAAATGGAATGCTGACAATTCCGCAAAAAAAATACTTTTAATAAGCCATGAATTAAATCTTACAGGCGCGCCCATAGCGCTCTATTATTTTGCGGAAAACCTTAAGAAAAACGGATATTGTCCAATAATCATTTCGCCGAATGACGGCTCTCTTCGTTCATTATTACTAAAGGAAAATTTTCCTGTCATTGTTTATAATAAATTATATGTATCAGATTTAATTTTGCAATATGCGTCTTTATTTAAATTATTGATTGTTAATACAATAGTCGGAGCGCCGATAATCTCTGCGTTAAATGGGAAAAAAATACCGATTCTTTGGTGGATACATGAAGCGAATGTATCTTATCATGAGGGAGTACTTTCGGAAATGCCGGAACATCTGAAAGAAAATATCCATGTTTATTGCGCTGGACCTTATGCGGTAAAAGTGCTTCAAAAGTTTAGATCTGATTATAAAACAGAGCAATTTTTATATCATATTCCGGATTATACGAAATCATTACCCAAAAGAAATCTTTTTCGAATTAAGTTTGCTAAGGGAAAATGCATTTTTGCTGTTATAGGCGCGCAGGAAGAACGTAAAGGTCAGGATATTTTAATTCAAGCAATCCGTATGCTTCCTTTGGAACAATTAAAGAAGTGTTTATTTATTTTTATTGGACGTAAATGGTACCCGCCAATTATGCAAAATATTTTAAAAATTATTCATGAGTATCCCCAAAATATTCAATTCATTAATGAGTTAGATAGAATGTCTATACTGTCTTTGTATCAGCAAATAGATTGTCTTATTTGTCCGTCAAAGGATGATCCAATGCCAGTTGTGGTAACAGAGGCAATGTTGATGTCCAAAATAATTATTTGCTCGGAAAATACAGGATCAGCCAAATTACTTGAACAAATGAACGCCGGACTTATTTATCGGAATAATTCTCCGGAAGAATTGACCGGACAAATTCAATTTGTTCTTGAAAACAGACTTAATCTTTCACAAATGCGCGAACAGGCGCGTAAAACTTATGAAAATTATTTTTCACAGAATACATTTAATGACTCAGTAGAGAAAATTTTGCAAAAATTGATTAGAGGAAAAGATTTACCATATAATGGAACGGTTTCGGTTATTATTCCAACTTATAATGCCGGAGAAGAATTTCGTTTCTTAATTGAACTTTTAAAAAGTCAAACAGGAATTGGGAAAATAGAGATTATTATTGTAGATTCCGGCAGCAGCGACGGAACGCCGGAGTTAGCTGAAAAGATGGGCGCGGTTGTATTGCGTATTGCACAAAATGAATTTTCACATTCCTTTGCCAGAAATTTAGGCGCAAAAAATGCAACCGGAGAATATTTATTGTTTATGACGCAGGATGCGTTACCAACCGATAATACATGGATACAATCCTTAATGAAGCCTATTTTACAAGATAATGTAGTTGCTGTTTCATGCAGGGAGACTCCAAAACCGGAATGTGATTTACTAGGGCGTATATCTAATTGGATACATAACGAGTATATGGGCATACTCCAGTCAGATCGTATTATGCAATTACCTGAACAAAATAATTATGAAAATATCCGTAAAAATGCTCAGCTTAATGATGTTGCTAATTTGATACGTAAAGATATATTTACGCAATTTTGGTATCAGGGAAATTATGCGGAAGATTTGGATTTGGGTATTCGTTTAATTCAGGCAGGATATCAACTATCTCTGCTTTCATCTGTTCAGGTTATCCATTCTCATACAAGACCTGCAGTGTATCATTTAAAACGCAATATTGTGGATAATTTAGCGCTGAAAAAAATACTGCCGGATTATCCGATGCAAAGAATAGACGCGCAAACTACAGTAAATAGAATTATTACCGCTTATTGTATAACAATTTATATGACTCGTTATTTGACAGAAACTTGCGATACAAATGAATCTGTATCTGAATTTTTTAAAAGAATAGAGAAATATTATAATCATGTTCTTTCGATTATGCAAAACACTACATTTGAAGAACTTAAGGATTTGATGGAAGAAGATACAAAAATATTTGATTCAGGAATTAAAATCTTTATTCAAAAATTATTAACAATTTATAATATTGCCGCTTATGATCCGGCAATATCAGCGGATCAATTTAATTATATTATCAATATAGTTCCTCGTTATTTGAATATCGGTACTAATGTCTTTTCTAAAAAATTCAAAGAAGAAATTAGCGATCTTCTGGTGAAGCTATATGGAATAATATCCGGGTGTCATCTTGCTTTTTATTATAATGAATATTATCAAGAAAAAAATAGTCTGAATGAATTGATAAGAGAATATGCTGAAGGAATATGATAATAAATTTTTACAAAAAGCGTTTCGGCTTTTTGTGAAAGGTTTTGCATCAATAAAAGGAAGAGGATTAAATAAGACTGTTAAGAAGGTTTTTGCTTATATATATAAACGAAGGCCATTATCTTTGTCTGAAATAAAGAATCTTTTTTATGAAAGTGAATATCAAGAAAATATAGATTTTTCAAAATACACTCCAAAAGTAAAAACGATAGCTTTTTATTTACCGCAATTTCATGCAATTCTGGAAAACGATTTATGGTGGGGTAAAAATTTTACAGAGTGGACAAATACTTGTAAGGTAGACCCCAGATTTAATGGACATTATCAGCCTCGTGAGCCGCACGATGATTTTGGGTATTATGATCTCACAGATATTGAGATAATAAAAAAACAGGTTCTTTTGGCAAAACAGCATGGAATTTATGGTTTTTGTTTTTATTTGTATTGGTTTTCCGGTAAAAGACTGTTAGAAAAACCTTTAGATTTATTTTTGGAATATCCGGAAATAGACATTAACTTTTGTTTATGCTGGGCAAATGAAAATTGGACGCGCACGTGGGATGGATATGATAAAGAAATATTGATAAAACAAAATTATTCTGAAGAAGATCCCAATAAATTCATTGATGATATTAAAAAATATGTTACTGATAAAAGATATATCAAGATTGACGGAGAACCGGTCATATTAGTTTATAATCCCGGTCGGATTCCAAATGTTAATAATGTGTTTAATATATGGAGAGAGAAAGCAATAAATTCCGGTATAGGGAAAATTAAAATATGGATATGCAGGACATTTGAGCATACGGCAAAGAGTCTTAATATTGTTAATAATGTAGATGGAGAAGTTGAATTTCCTCCGCATGGACTTCCAACAATTCATAAAGAGAAGATAATAAAAATAAAAGGGAATACAGGTACTATCTATGATTATAAAGAAATTGTAAATAAAATCAATTGTATAATTGATAGAATAGACAGTGATGACAGCAATATGAATTTACCTTTATATCGTACTTCTATGCTTGGATGGGATAATTCTGCAAGAAGAACATCCGGATGGGCGGCTTATGCCGGATATTCATTAAGATTTTTTTATATTTGGGTTAGAGCAATTATTAATGAAACAAAAAGGAAATACAATGAAGATTCTTCTTTTATTTTTATCAATGCATGGAACGAATGGGCGGAAGGAACATATTTAGAACCGGATAAAAAGTATGGTTACGCAAATATTAATACGCTTTCAAAAGCAATATACAATCTTCCTTTTTATATTGGAAAACCTATCATCCAAAGAAAATACGAAAAAATAAATAATAAATTATTAAATATGGATGATATTAAAATTTGTGTTCAAGTACATTTATATGATATAGAATTAATAGATGAAATAATAATGAATTTGAATTATATTCCATTTCCTTTTCATTGTTATATTTCAACAGATACTGATGAAAAACTTAATATTATTAATAATGAATTTACTCAGAATTGTAAAAACGCGCATAAAGTATATGTAAAGCGATTTGATAATCGCGGTCGTGATGTAGCGCCTTTTATAGAACAAATGGAAAATGAAATTGATAAATATGAGTTTCTTTTGCATATTCATTCAAAAAAATCACGTGAAGATGACGGATATAATGATAATTGGAGAGAATATTTATATAATCATTTATTAGGGAATACCGAAAATATTTACAATATATTTTTTGAATTTTTAAAAAATAAAAAAATAGGATTAATTTTTCCTGATACTTATCAACTTATTGAATCATTGATTCTTTGGGGTACGGATGAAGAACAGGGAAAAAACAATGTAATGGATTTTTTAAAGAGAATAGACATTAAAATGAATTTAGGTGATAATCCTAAATTTGCGGCAGGAAACATGTTTTGGGCGCGGACAAAAGCAATAGAAAAAGCTTTTAAAGCGGGTATTAAGCAGGACGATTTTCCAAACGAAGAAGATCAAAAAGATATGACTCTTGCACATGCAGTAGAAAGATCATGGGTTTATATTGCGCAGTATGAAGGTTATACTTTTAAGCAAATGAATAGTAAATTAATATAGGAGATAATTATGGATAAAAATATTTTTAAGAAAGGAAATATAATTATATTACTTATATTTCTAGTGCTAACCTGGCTGGTAGGGATAAGCATATATATTAATAAATCTGATACAACAGAAATAATTTTTGATAAAGAAAAGGCTGTTAATATATATCCTCAGGCAGTTTTATCAGTACAAAATTGTGAACGAGATGGAAATAAGTTTTTTACTATGCACGAAGATCCGCAAATTATTATTTCGCCTCCTAAAGTAAAAATTTCATCAATATTAGTAGAATTTGCTGAACCTGTTCCGATTGATTCAAGTGTTAGAATATATTATGCAAAAAATAAAAAGAATTTAAGTGAAGAGAATTCAACATTTAAATTATTACCAAAAGGTAATTCTGAAGTAATTATAAATTTACCATCAGATATTTATACAACATTAAGATGTGATATAGATATATTTGGCGAATGGTATGAAATTAAAGGGATTTATGTTTCTAAAGCTGCAGTGAACAATACGCTTTATATAACAATAATCATAAGTATTTGTATATTTATATTGTGGTTTATTGGTATTAAGTCAGGCGTAATGGAAATATTCCATGATAAAATAACCGGCTTAATGATATCAAAAGAAAGTGAACTAACAGTTGAAGATACCACAACGGATAAACAGACCGCTGCAATTAACGAGCCCATTATGATTAATGATAAGGTTACAGTTAAAGATAATAATACAAACAACACTATTAAGAAAAAAAATATAATAGGGAATATAATTATATTACTTGTTTTGCTAGTACTAACTTGGCTGATAGGGATAAATATTTACTTTACTAATTCTACAAAAGAAATTAAATTTGATAGAAAAACGGCTATTAGCCTTTATCCTGAAGCAGTTTTATCAATACAAAACTGTGAACGAGAAGGAAATAAGTTTTTTACTTTGCATAATGACCCACAAATTAATATTTCTCCGCCTAAAATGAAAATTTCATCAATATTAGTTGAGGTTGCTGAATCTGTTTCAGTTGATTCAAGTGTTAAAATATATTATGCAAAGAAGAAAGAGAATTTAAGTGAAGAAAATTCCGCATTTAAAACATTACCAAAGGGTAATTCTGAAGTAATTATAAGTATGCCATCAGATATTTATACCTCATTAAGATGTGATATAGATATATTTGGCGAATGGTATGAGATTAAAGGGATTTATGCTTCTAAAGCCGTAAAGGATAATACGCTTTTTGTAACATCAATTATAAGCATTTGTATTTTTATATTATGGATTATTAACGTTAGAACCGGCATAATGAATATATTTCATAATAAAACGGCAAAACCTGTTAATATTGCAAAGGAAAATAAATTAGAAGTTAAAGATACCAATACAGCTAAAAATGTTGCCATAGTTAATAATATACCTACAGTTAATGCTTCAACTATGAATATAAATACAAATATAGTTAAAGCTAATAATACAAATAAAATGTTTTTCATAGCTATATTTTTATTAATATTATTAAAGTTAAGTTTAGTTATGGGTAATAAAATGAATCCTATAGTTTATGCTAAGCATGATGATATATTAATGTATTCTAGGGCTGTTTCGATATCAAATGGCGAATGGTTAGGTTCTTATAATAATCTTACATTAGCAAAAGGCGCTTTTTTCTCAATATGGCTTGCGTTTCTGAATTTATTATCAATACCTATGTTAATTGGGAATGAAATGCTTTATATTGTTTCTTGTTTATTTTTAATCTGGTGTATCAACGATATAGTATCGAATAAAAAAATACTTTTTTTTATATTTGCAGTTTTATTATTTAATCCGGTTACATTGGGAGATCATCAGATAAATAGAGTATATAGGGACGGAATATTCCCCTCTCTGATAATAATTGTCTTTGCTGGAACAATAGGAATGTTTATAAAAAAAGATGAAACTAAAAAGATGTTAATTTGCTCAATCATGTCAGGTATAAGTTTGTCTGCGGCTTGGCATACTCGTGAGGATACATTTTGGGTTTTACCGTTTGTTATTGTTGCAGATATTGTTATTGCAATTTTTCTTATTATCGAAAAAAGATATAAAAATAATATTAAAAAATATATTTATTTAATTTTACCATTTATTATTTTATTTTTGGTAAATTTATTTATTTCTAGTGTGAATAATATTAAATATGGAAGATTTATAACAAATGATTATATGTCAAAAGATTTTCAAGGCGCATATGGCGCATTAACAAGAGTTGCCCATGAAAATTTTAATTATAATAATCCTGTTCCTGAAGAAGTCAGAATGAAAATTTATCAAATTAGTCCGTCATTTAATGAATTAAGACCGTATTTAGATGAAGGACCGCTTGATGGATGGAAAGACGAGGGGAAAAAAAGTTTTCAATGGCCTTTACATGATTATTATGCTTGGTTTATGTGGGCGTTAAGAGATGCGGTAGCGGCTTGCGGTTATTATAAAAATCCGCAAAAAGCTAAAGAATACTATGAAAGATTAGCAAAAGAAGTTAATAATGCCTGCGATACCGGCTTGTTACCGAGTAGAACCGGTAAAAGAGTAACTTTAGCTTCACCTTTCTCCAAAGAATATATAGCGCCTACTTTGAAAAACATAAAAAAAGCAGCATTGTGTGTTATTAAATACGAGCAAATATATTATGATAAAAAATATTTATTTGTAGACGATGAAACATTTTCAAAAGTTAGAGAGATGGAATTCTATCTCAATCAACTTTCTCATTGTTCAAGAAGTCTTGTCGTAATAAATGGATGGGCTTTTGATACTTCAGGAGATATTGATATAAAAATATTCGATAACTTAAATAAACAGGTGAATGCAAATATAATATTAAACGATAGTATAGATGTTTATAATCACTTTGATAAAAAATATAAAACAGCATTAAAAGCTCGTTTTTCCGTTAATTATGTTTTCAATTCTAAATTGGATTATTATTTAAATATTACAAATAAATCGGGAGAAAAAATAAAATTATTAATAAATAATGAACTTCATGGCGGATCGAATTCAACAAATATTATATCACATATAGATAATGTTTCTTTTTATAATAAGGAAAATAACACAAAAGTAGAAAGAGCAAAAAATATATTCTCAAATTTTTTATTAGTAATTTATAGAAAAACTAATCCTATTATAACTATAATTGCATTGTTATCATTATTAATACTAACGTTTTCAACTTTTTACAAACTTATTAAGAAAACAGAAATATATTATTATAAGGAAGTTATTATTCTATGGGGTTTACTATTAGCATTTTTTGTAAGGACAGTTATGATTGCGTATGTATCCGCAAGTTCTTTCCCGGCAATTTATCTTTTGTATCTTTCAAGCAGTTATCCTGTAATGATCATTTTTAATTGTATGTCAATATGTTGTCTTTTTAGCTTTATAAAGAAGTATATTAAGATAAAGAAATAAAAATATTAGAAATGCAACATGCAGCGTATAATAAACTCGCTTTTAAAATTCCCTTTACTAAAAAATATTTCCGCTGATTCGATGTATAAATTTATTTGGTACATAATTATCGGCGCGATTACATTTACAATTACCAACATATGTTTATATATTTTTCGCAGACTGCTTGTTTGGGCAGATGTTCAATCAATCGCGTTATCGTACATATTAGCCGTTACTTGTCATTTTCTGCTCAATAACACAATTACATTTAGGGAGAGTAACGAATCGTTTAGACACCGTTTAGGCGGACATATAATTATATCTGTTATTAACTATTTTATAGGCGTTGGGGTTGCTACCGTAGTTATTAAATTAATAATCGACAGTAATATTATTGCTACAATCTGCTCTACAGCGGTAACACTGTTAATAGGATATACGGTATTAAACAGATTTGTTTATAAAACTTACAAGACTGCGCAGGAGGATAAGGCAAATGATAATCGTTAGAAGTCCGCTTAGAATAACACTCGGCGGCGGTGGTACGGATTTGCCGTCTTATTACAGAAAACACGGCGGCTATCTGATTGCGGCAGCTATTGACAAGTATGTCTATATAGCCATCAACTCGGCATTTACCGAGGATGTGATACTAAAATATTCACAATATGAACGGGTAAAAAATATAGACGAAATTAATCATCGTATATTTCGTGAATGTCTTCGTGAAACAGGAGTAAAAATTAATGGCTTGGAAATATGCAGTATGGCGGATATGCCGCACGGCACCGGGCTTGGTTCAAGCGGAAGCTTTACGACTGCGTTGTTGAAAGCCTTGTGTACATTTGATAAAAAACATATTTCCGCCCGATCTCTTGCCGAATGCGCCGTGAAAATAGAAATTGAAAAACTTGGCGAGCCTATCGGTAAGCAAGACCAATACATAGCAGCGTTTGGCGGAGTTACGCAATTTGAGTTTCTTCCAGATGAACGGGTGGAAGTATCTCCGCTTACCGCATCGAAGGAAACATTTTATGAATTGGAAGATAATCTTATGCTGTTTTTTACGGGATACTCACGTTCGGCATCTGAAATCTTGAGCGAACAGGATTCAAAGAGTAAACAGAACGACGAGGCAATGACAGCAAATTTGCATTTTATTAAAGAACTTAGTTATAAAAGCAAAACAGCATTAGAAAACGGTGATTTGATTGAGTTTGGACGGCTTATGAATGAGCATTGGGAATACAAGCGTAAGCGTTCAAGCAATATGTCGAATCCGCAGATAGACAGTTGGTACAACCTTGCGCTGGCAAACGGCGCAGTAGGCGGTAAGCTGATTGGCGCAGGCGGAGGAGGTTTTCTTATGTTTCTGGCTGAAGACAGAGCGCAGCTTCGCAAAACAATGACAAACGAGGGATTGCAGGAAGTGCGGTTCCGTTTTGACTTTGAGGGAACAAAGGTAATAGTTCAGTAATGCTGCCGATTGTAATACTCGCCGGAGGTCTGGCAAAACGTATGCGTCCGCTTACGGAAAACATTCCAAAAGCGTTATTACCTGTTAACGGTAAACCTTTTATAGATTTTCAGCTTCAACTTTTGCGTAGAAATGGAATAGATCGCGTAGTTTTGTGTTTGGGTTATCTTGGCGAACAGATTGAACAGTACGTTAATAGCAAAGACTACGGAATGGATATATTGTTTTCTTATGACGGCGCTAATCCTCTGGGAACCGGCGGCGCAGTTAAGAAAGCGGCGGGAATTATAAGCAAGGCATTTTTTGTATTGTACGGCGATTCATACTTGGAAATAGATTACAACGATGTACAGCGGGTTTGGGAAAATTCTGGAAAACCTGCGTTGATGACAGTTTATCACAACGAGAATCGTTGGGACACAAGTAATGTTTTATTTGAAAACAATCGGATTGTCTGTTACAGCAAAACTAAACGAACCGCGGCAATGCAGCATATCGACTACGGCTTGGGTATTCTGCAAACAGATATACTTAACGGATACGGTGAGCGTTTTGATCTTGCGGATGTATATGCAAGTCTTGCAAAATGCGGTAAACTTTCAGGCTATGAAGCGCAAAATAGATTTTATGAAATCGGTTCGCCCAATGGTTTAACAGAATTAGAGAGGCATCTTAGAAGTGAAAATAGATTATAACCTTGCAACACCTTCTTGGCACGATTCACACTTATATGGACCGGCTCCTCGTTGGCGTCGGCGTATAATAAGGAACATAGTTAAAAAACTGGATGTCAAAACTTGCCTTGAAGCGGGTTGCGCTCAGCCGTTTTTAATGCTTGATTTGAAAGCCATGGGCATTAATATGACAGGATGCGACATTTCTGTACCTGTGATTGAAGATAACGCAAAAACATATCCAGACATGGATTTTTTTGTTACAGATTTATGTTCGAATATGGAAGTATCGGGTAGGGTGGGGTATGATCTTGTTACCTGTTCGGAAGTATTGGAACACTTACCGGATTATCAGAGAGCAATAAAAAATATGTGCAACCTTAGTAAAAAGTATATCATTATTACCGTGCCGTCCGGCAAGCGTTATCCAATAGACGAGAAAGTCGGGCATCTTCGTCACTATGAACCGGATATGCTTTTAAAACCTCTTGAAGATAACGGTTTTAAAGTTATAAAGGTTATGAAAACAGGGTTTCCGTTCCACTCATTGTATAAGAGACTAATTAACATAGGCGGAGGATCCGCAATATCCGAAAAATATTCATCTAAACGGTACGGTACATTTGAAAAACTTGTTTCAACTTTTGTGTATTTTCTTTTTAGTTTTAATATTTTCCCGTTCGGAAGTCAATTAATAATACTGGCGCAGAAAAAGGAGATTAATATATGAATTATGCCGTAATTGGCGGAGCCGGCTTTATCGGAAGCCATGTTACAAGAACAATACTAAATGCAGGCGAACATGTTACTGTGTTCGATAATTTTTCATCCGGCAGTGAGTGGCATCTGTCCGATGTGCTTAATAATCCTAATTTGAAAATAATAAGGGGCGATATTAAAGACTTGCCTGTTTTACAAGACGCGCTGAAAGGAATCGAAACCGTATACCACTTTGCATCCAACCCCGATATCTCAAAAGCGGTAACCCATCCAGATGTTGACTTTTGGGAGGGTACTTATCTTACAAACAATGTACTTGAAGCAATGAGAATAAATGACGTAACAAGGCTTATATATGCGTCGGGAAGCGGTGTATACGGCGAATGCGGCGCGCTGCCTGTTGCCGAAAATTTTCCTAATATGCGGCCAATTTCAACTTATGGCGCAAGTAAACTTGCTTGCGAGGCGTTAATTTGCTCCTATTGTTTTATGTTTGGGCTTAACGCGGCGGCGTTCAGATTCGCTAATGTCGTCGGACCGCGTCAGACACATGGTATAGGATTTGACTTTGTAAATCGTCTTCGTTCAAAACCTGAAACACTCAGGATTTTAGGCGACGGGACACAGGATAAATCTTATATTTACATTGACGACATTGTAGCCGCGATTCGGCTTATAGAAACAAAGTATCTAAACAGCTATGACGTTTACAATGTAGCCACGCTTGATTCTATAACTGTTACAAAAATTGCAGATATGGCATGTGAAATAACAAATTCAAAAAATGTCGCATATGAGTATACAGGCGGCAACAGGGGTTGGAAAGGCGACGTACCTATTATTTATATGAACAGCGAAAAAATACGGAAACTTGGCTGGAGCAACAAATATACAACGAAAGATGCATTATATGCCTCTATGTCCGCAATGTATAAGGAAGAACACAAATGAAAGTATCAATTGTAGTTCCGGCGTTGAATGAAGAATTAACCATAGGCGAGTTTGTTGATTGGTGCAAAGAAGGTTTATCTAAAGTTGAAGGCGGCGGGGAAATTATTATAGTTGACAGTTCAACTGACAGGACGCCTGAAATTGCGGAAGAGCACGGAGCGCGTGTTCTCCGAGTGCCAAAACGCGGATTAGGAAGAGCGTATATTGATGCGTTACATGAAATTCACGGAAAATATGTAATAATGGGCGACTGTGACTTGACTTATGATTTTCGTGAAATAGATAAATTTGTAGAAAAACTTGATGAAGGTTACGAATATGTAATGGGTACCCGGATGAAAGGCTATATCGAAGACGGCGCGATGCCGAAACTTCATCGCTATTTTGGTACTCCGCTTACGACATGGATTCTTAATCGTATTTATGGGTCACATTATTCTGATATTCACTGCGGGATGAGAGCAATGACGCTGGATGCTCTTAAAAGAATTAATCTCGAATCTCAATCATGGGAATATGCTTCGGAAATGGTGCTAAAAGCCGCTAAATTAAAGCTTAAAACAGCAGAAGTGCCAATACGGTTTTATAAAGATCGCGAAGGGCGCGTTAGTCAACATAAAAGAGCGGGATGGTTTTCTCCCTGGCTGGCGGGTTGGATCAATCTGAAAGTTATGTTTGAGTACGCTCCCAGCTTTTTTCTAAAAGGACCTGGTATATTATCTATGACAACAGGATTGATAATAACCCTTCTTGTGATTGGCGGGATGTTTACTCCCGTCTTATCCGGATTTAATATTGCATGGCTAACAGCAAGTTTAATGTTGCTTACTGTCGGTTATTCAGCGTGGCAATTATCGGTACTGGCGGATGTGTATTACGGCTTTGACAGAGATCTTCGTGAACGCTTCAGAAAAAAACTTACATATAACCGCGGCGTGTTAACAGGATTTACACTGATGTTTGTTGGTGCGGCGTTATTAATTTCATTTTTTGTATTTTATGTAATGAACGGATTTACTCTTATGAAAGTGCATTTTACACCGCTTTTCGGAGTTATGTTTATGGTACTCGGATTCCAGACATTTACGTTTACGCTTCTTATGCGAATGTTGTTTAAACGCAGGTATTCTGAGAAAAATGAGAACTAGTATGCGATCAACTTCTTTTGGTCAGAACAATAAGCCCACGGTTTTTGACAGTTTCGGCGTATATTTGTCGAGCCGCCGATTAGTCAAAGAGCTTAGAAATATTTGTACACTCTCCCCGAAGAAATTACTGGATTTAGGCGCGGGATATAATATGAAACACACAGCTGAGTTATTGCCGTACTTTGATGAAGCTACCGCAATTGATGTAGCGCTTAATGAGAAAATTTTGCCATCTGTTATAAAAAAAATCGGATTGTTAGAACATATTATGCCGGAATTGATAAAAAACGAGTATAGCGTTGTGGTCTTAAATTCTGTGCTTGAACACGTAAAAGAAACGCAGCCTTTACTAAACGAATGTTATCGTTTGCTTGCTCCGAATGGCATTTTTTATATAAGTGTTCCGACATGGCGTGGAAAGTTTTTTTTGGAATATACGGCATTTGCATTGAAACACAAGCAAGCCCGTATTGAAATGAATGACCATAAAATGTACTACGACAAACGCGATTTATGGCCAATACTCGTAAAAGCCGGTTTTCTGCCGGAAGATATACGATTGACATATTATAAATTTGGTTTAAATCTTCTTGGTATATGCCGTAAAAGGGCTGATACTAATGAATAAAGCGATTTTTTTAGATCGCGACGGAGTACTTAATCCGAATGTATACAATCCTGAGACCGGCGAGTATGAATCACCGCACTACCCGGAGAATTTCGCGCTTTACACATTTGCAGAAAAATCGTTGCAAATGCTGAAATGCGCAGGGTATATTATTGTGCTTGTGTCTAATCAGCCGAGTTATGCCAAAGGCAAAGCAAGTATGGAAAATATACTTGCTATTGCTAATATGCTGAAAGATTGGTCTGACGAACACGGTGTACTTATTGACAAATTCTGTTATTGCTATCATCATCCTGAAGGTATAGCGCCTGAATATTCCAAAGTATGTGAATGTCGTAAACCCGGTACGCTTTTTCTTGAACAAGCAAAAGAACAATTCAATCTTGACCCTGCTCAATGTTGGTTTATCGGCGACCGTGATACCGATATTGAATGCGGGCGTAAGTTTGGGTGTCATACGGTAAAAGTAAATTCAAATTATACATTGTATGATGCAGTGAAAATGATATTAGAGGAGACAGAATGACAAATAATAAAACAATGACTCATGCACAATACACAACACAGTACCTAACGGAAACAAAACAAATTGCGGATAGCATTGATCAATTGGAAATTGTAAAGGCAATAGAGATTTTGTCAACGCTCAAAGCAAATGGCGGGAGGTTGTTTATACTTGGAGTAGGCGGCAGTGCGGCAAACGCTTCCCATGCGGTTAATGACTTTAGAAAAATCGGCGGAATTGAAACTTACGCGCCAACCGACAACGTATCTGAATTAACCGCCCGTACAAACGACGAAGGATGGGATACAACGTTTGCAGAATGGCTTAAAACCTCAAAAATCAATAACAAAGATGCAATTATGATTTTCTCAGTCGGCGGGGGATCGGAACATATATCATTGAATATCAAACGGGCAATTGATCTTGCTAAAGAACGCAACGCTAAAATTATAGGCATTGTTTCCCGTGACGGCGGATATACAAAGCAAAAAGGCGATGCGTGTGTGTTGGTTCCGGTTGTCGCTCAAGATCGTATTACACCTCATGCTGAGGGATGGCAGGGAATAATTTGGCATTTGATTGTAAATGCAATAGCTTCAGTATAAATAATTATAAGGAACATAAAATGACAAGAGATGATTTAAAAATAAAAATATTTGCGGACGGCGCAGACGTAAACGGTATGAAGGAAATGTATAAAGAAGGTTATGTAAGCGGCTTTACGACGAATCCTACACTCATGAAGAAGGCCGGAGTATTGGATTATGAAGCATTTGCTCTCGAAGTTGTCAAAGAAATAACCAATTTACCATTGTCGTTTGAAGTTTTTTCCGATGATTTGGAAACGATGGAGAAGGAAGCAAGAAAGATAGGAAGCTGGGCGAATAACATATATGTAAAAATACCCGTAACCAACACAAAAGGCGAATCCTCTGAAAAATTGATAAAAAAACTATCCGCCGAAGGTTTTAAAATAAATATCACAGCTATAATGACAATTAATCAAGTTGAAAAAGTTGTGAAAGCTATAACCCCCGGATCAAGCGCGTATATTTCTGTTTTTGCCGGTCGAATCGCTGATACGGGAGTCAATCCGATCCCGATTATGAAACAGACGGTCGATATATGCCGCAGTGTTAAAGGGATTGAAAGTATTTGGGCAAGTACAAGAGAGTTAATAAATATATTTCAAGCTCAAGATTGCGGAGTTGATATTATTACGGTAACTAATGATATACTTAAAAAACTACCTCTTATAGGCAAAGATTTGTCCGAACTTTCATTAGATACAGTAAAGATGTTTCATGAAGACGCAAAAAGTTTAGGGTATAAGATTATTTAGTATATCTGTATGAATTTGTCATGAAGTAAAGCTTAGCGAAATACAGAAGTAAAAATTGTCCGAATTAAGAACTAAAATTAGTCCTAGTAAATTACCCAATTCCTTGATAAATAATATATTCCTTAATTAAAAAATTCCCACCCTCTTAAATCTTTAATGCTTTTGAAATTAACTTACTCTTGATGTCAATTGCTTTATGCGGACATAGTTCGTGGCAGCAATAACAGCGAATGCAGTCTTTTAGGTTTATAACAGCAACTTTCTTTTTTTTATACGGAATTATCGTGATCATTTTTTGCGGACAAGCGGTCGCGCACATACCGCAGCCTATACATCTTTCTTTTGCCGCTACGGGATATTTGGTTAAAGCCGATTTTAAAAGATTTCTTACAGCGGAGTTTTTCTCGACAGTTTTACTAAAACCTTTTACGGTTGACGGGAATTTATAATCGGGTATTTTTAATCCGGAAAGATCTTCGCCTATTACATTTACGTCTTCAATTTTATACGGAGACGCATCGCGTCTTTTTGCCGCCATTAATACGGGGTTGTGTTCATGCGGAAGTCCCATGATTTCACCCGCGACAACGTCAAGGGCAAGGTCGCTTGTTGACGCCAGCAAAAGCCCAACATGCCTTGGAGTCCCCGAAGCGCCGGGTCCTTCGCCTTCCATGGCAAGCACCGCGTCCATAATCGTTAATCGCGGGGCTACGTAAAGAGATAAATCCAACAGCATATCCGCAAAACGCTCTTTATCGAATAACTTTGCGTGAAATCCTACTTTTGACAAACCCGGTATAATTCCAAAATGATTTTTTACAGCGCCCGTTACGTGCATATATAAGTGCGTTTTCATTTTACAGATATTAAATACTGCGTCCGCCTGCGTTATTGGTTTTATAACGTCAATTTGTTTCATCAACTTGCCTTGCGGGAAAGATACTCTTTCATAGCTTGTGTCCATATTTACATCAATGCCCACCTGTTCCGCCGCATCGTACATTCCGCAAGTTTTATAAAGTTTTTTAAGCGTCGATTCGTTGTATAGATAGCCGGAACCGGGGCTGTCCGCGATTAGCGGAATAGAGCCTTCTTTTTTTGCAAGCTTGCCTAACGCGGCGACTATTGACGGATGTGTGCTGACCGCTTTTTCAGGAGGAACAGCGCTTAACAGATTTGCTTTTAAAGTGATCTTTTCGCCTTTTTTCGCGAATTGTCCAATACCGCCCATCAAGTTAATCAATTCATTAATTTTTTCGTCCGCTTTTTCGTAGCTTTCACATTTTACAATGTAGACATTTGTTTTCATAAAATCCTGCCTTTTAAATTAATCCGCAAACTCAATATTTACCGCGCGTTCATAATCAAATCCGCGATCGCTTGTTATTGGCGCGGGGAATATCTCGAAGTACACAAGCGCGTTACGCCCCAGCGTTAACTCAACAGCCGGCGCGCCGTGACAGCGATTAGTCGCTATAAGCGGCGATACGCTTTGAAGGAGCTTTCTTTGCTCAAGCGACGGGTTAGCGGGCTCTCCAATATCGTGCCATATTTTTAAAGGATTGCATATATCTTCATCGACCGTTTTTGTGATAACGCAGTATTCGTTCTCCTTGAACGCGCCGTCTTCCGGAATAAAACAAAGCGTTAATTTATCGCTTTCTTTGGCGGAAGAATCGTTAGCCGCTATGATATTCCACGCAATCCCGCGATAACTTCCGTCCTTTTTTCTTAAAACAATAGTATTCTCTGAACGGTGGATACATTCGCCGCTTCCCAAATCCTTAAAAAATTTGAACGCCCAATATGTCGGTTTAAAAATTTTCCCGTTTGCGACAAGCCCGAATCCTCCGTGAAAAGGAGTGAAGGGTACGCCCCATTCTTCAAAAATATCCCCGAATGTCCAGTACGAGTAAGATTCGCACGCGTCGCCGAGGTATGCAAGCTGGTAGGCGATGTACGCGGCGTTAAGGTTAGTGTCGTGTATCGGCGTACGCGGCGAGTAAGATGTGTTAAATTCCGTTACGTGCATTTCCATACCGCGGTATTCAGGATAACTGTCGATGATTTCGCGGGAACGGTTTGTTTCCGCAAAGGCGCGGGAGAGCGGGTTTATTTTTGGGTAGCCGTATCTGCCGTCGTGTTCAGGGATAGTAATATTGTATAAATGACGCGTAACAAAATCTAAGGGAAGTTTTTCGTCGCGGCAGAAATTTAAAAAATCTTTTAACCAGGAAATATCGTCAACGCCGCAGATGGCGGGACCGCCTACGCGGAATTTTTTATTAACAGATTTTATCGTTTTTATTGATTCGCGGAAAAGTTTAAAATATTCATTTCTGTCGGCGTCTTTCCAAAAGTGGGCGAGGTTCGGTTCGTTCCAAACTTCGACAGGCCATGATGTTACTTCTTCTGCGCCGTAACGGTCAATTAAATGCTGTAGTGTCGCGGCGACAAGTTTGTTCCACTGCGCGTAATCTTTTGGCGGCGTAATATTGCCGCGCCAGTAGAATACTGATTGCTCCCCCGATGCTATCGCGTGAGGCATGAAGCCGAGCTCAATAAAGGGACGGATATTGAGTTTTAAATAGCTGTCTATTACAAGGTCAAGATATGTAAAATTGTATTCAGGTAAGATGGAGCCGTCTTCGGTTTTATATTCCTGATAAATTGACATGTCTTCGTTGAAGAGACCATGTCCGCGAATCCATTTAAAACCGATGTTTTCCTGCACAAGTTTTAATTGTTCAAAATATTCTTTTTGAAGGGCAAGTCCCATTCTGCCTGTTCCGATACAAAGGAACGCGTTATTGCGAAAATGAGTTGTTTCAACGGTTCCAAGCATGATTGTCTTTTTTTGCATATAAGTCTCTTTATATAAAATAATTATCTATGAGCGCCGACGCTTCTTCAAAATCACTGTGGAGTAAATGTTCTTCTATAGCGGTTAAAAGTTCATTTGTTTTTTGAGCCCACGCTCTTTTTCTTAATTCGATTAATTCATCTTTAATAACTTTTTTATCCATTTCATTACACGCGTCTTTTATGATCTGTAATTTTACTTTTAACAGAGCAAGGGATTCTTCAGAGTCCTCGGATAATTCATTTTTTTCCTCTCTTTTTTTAATTTCATTTATAACTTTGTCAAGTTTCTCTAAAAATTCATTTGTTTCTGATAATAAAAAATTAATATCTTTTTCTCTGCCGGCTTGTTCAAGTCTGTTCGCTTCGGCGGATAGTTCTTTTTCTCCGATATTTGCAAGAGCGCTTTTCATTGCGTGAACATTAATTATATACATGTGAATATTTTCTTCGTTATTAAGATTTTCTTGAATACTCTTTTTAATAACGACGACGGCTTTTTCGGCGTCTCTTGCGAATATTTTTACAATTTGTTCGTCGGCTTGCTGGAATCCAAGATTAGAACTTCTTTTTTTGTCTATTTCGGCTTTTTCTTTGATAGCGGCTTCTATAACTTCGGGAGGTTGTTTATCGCGAATCAATCTGTTGAGAGTTCTGTTTAACTGATGTATATCAATTGGTTTTGAAATAAAATCATCAAAGCCGTTATTTAAGAACATTTCAGCATGACCTGTTAATGCGTTAGCTGTCAACGCGACAATGGATCTTGTATAGTTCATTTTGCGCAGTTGTTTTGTCGCTTCTATGCCGTCCATTTTCGGCATCATATGATCCATAAATATCACATCGTAACTTAAACCTTCTTTGATTTTATTAATTGCTTCAAATCCGCTTGTTGCAACGTCAATTTTAAGTCCATAGGGAAGCATAAGCCCTTTTGCGACATACAAATTGGTTTCTACGTCATCGACAATAAGTACGCTGCCATAAGGCATATATTCGTGAATTATTTGAGTTTTCTTCATTTGTATGGAATTGTTTTGATTAAGATGGCTTAAATTATCTGCCATGTTTTTGCCGATAACGCCTTGAATGCCTTTGCCGTCTGTTTTTTGCGGCAGTCTAACCATAAAAGTTGAGCCTTCGCCAATCGCGCTTTTCACATTTATTTTTCCATACATTAAATCTACAAGGTTTCGCGTAATGGTCATGCCAAGCCCCGCGCCTTCTGTTGTACGGTTGGCTTCCATATTAAAACGGGTGTATTCGTCAAATAATTTGTTTATCTGTTCGGCGGACATACCCTGTCCTGTATCGCTTACCTCAAAAATAAGAGAAACTAATACAGCCCCGCCGCCGCGTCCAACACATTCCGCGCTGACGGAAAACGTAACAATGCCCGCTTCTGTATATTTAAAAGCGTTAGAAAGAAGATTATTTAAAATTTGTTTAATGCGGAGATCGTCGCCGACCAGAAAGGCCGGAATGTTTTCGTCTATTTTAATTTTAAATTCAATTGGTTTACTCACATAACGGATATAATTTAATTGAATAATGTCGTTAATAAGCCTTGCAACTTCATATTTAACAGGGACAAGTTCCAATTTACCCGCTTCTATTTTTGAAAGATCCAATATGTCATTGATAATGTTTAAAAGCAGATTACCGGAATTATTTATTTTAAGGAACGCTTCGTTTGTAGCGGGGGGATGTTCAGTGTTTTGCATTTGGATTTCCGTCATACCCAAAATAGCGTTTAACGGAGTGCGAATTTCGTGGCTCATTGTAGCGAGGAAATTGCTTTTTTGCTGGTTTCTTAAATCGGATTTTATTTTTGCCTGAGCAAGGTAATACAACATGGTGCATAATCCCCACGCTAATAATGAACCAAGTAAAAGGAGGAACGCCGCCATTTGGTTCACGTTTTTGTAATATTCTTTTATAGGTATTACAATACCCAAAAACCAGTTGTATTTAGTTTTTATAAAATAAACGATAGTATCTTCATTCATGTAGTTTTTCATGTGGCGTTCCGATACATTTTGCCCCATTTCCAACTCATCTGCCAATGACGCAATTCCGCTGTCAACATTATATAATTTTTCGCCGATAAAATACGGTTCGCGGTGCGCAATAATTACCATATCGTTATTAATTAATGTCCCATAACTGTTCTCTGTCAAATTTATTGAAATTACGTACTTGGAAATTCTATTTAATTCAATATCAATACATATTATTGCTAACGGATTATCATTATCATCTGTAATACAACGAGAAATTGTAAGAATGTAATTATTTGTAATAAAATCTTTATATGGTTCAGAAATAATTATTTTCCCTTTGGATTCCATTGCTTTTTGATACCAAGATTGGTTTTCCGGTAAAAAATCTTCAGTCGGCGTCCAGTTTCTTGCGGTTATGTATTTTCCGCCCCAAGTAAAAAAATAACCGTGGATAGTTATTAACCCTGACAAAAGGTCTTTGTCTTTAATAATGTAATTAGTAACGGATTTTATAAAGGAGGATAAAACAGAAGAAGATTCGCCTCTTAAGAGCATACTGCGGACTGTTTCTGAATAGCTGCCAAGAAAGGTTTCGGGTTCAAGGAGGTTTGCGGCTATTTCCGTTTCTGAAAAAGCCATGGCGGTTTCCGCTTCTTTTACCAGATGTTTTTTTTCTATACTATTGGCAAAAAAGAAGCTTGATATACCCATGATCAAAAAAGCGATAACAATGATGAACATTTGAATATAAGTTGAATTTATTACCCGATTTTTGTCAAATATTGGCTGCAAATCGCTCCTCCGAAAAAGTATAAAACTGATGAAATTTGGAAATAAACGGCATTTTATTGCTATTTATCGTATAATACCCACAATTTTAATGCAGATACTTTAAGTATAAGCGATTATTGCAGAAAATGGTATTAAATAATTAAATATAAGAAGTAATTTGTTCGAGTAGTTCGGACGGGGAGAAAGGTTTTTTAACGATACCGGCGGCGCCCAGAGCCGAACTTCGTTCTTCTATGGAAGCATTTATGGTTCCTGTAAGGAAAAGCACCGGAATACCTGCCCAATTACCCGTTTTTAGACTTTCCAAAGCGGTAAATCCGTCCATTACGGGCATTTCTATGTCCAAGAGTATCAGATCCGGCTTAATTTTTTCTAAAAGCTCGAACATTTTTGCCGCGGAAGGAAGAGTCATCACGTTAAACTGGTCTTCAAGAGCCTCTTCTGCTTTTGCAAGGTTAGTGTCGCTGTCATCTACAACAAAAATGGTTTTCAAATGTTACTCTTATCCCCTTTTATGGCAGATTATTTCTAAGATCGGGTTTTGTCAAGAGGCGATTTTTTGAAAAAACCCGGGCAAAACTTGGCTTTTTAAGCGATTGTTTTGCCCGGGCGGGATTTTATATAAATCCTTGTTCTTGGTTACGGGAAACGACGTATTATCAATGGATCAAGTCTTCCACGTTCGTCTTTAGGCAATGTGAATAATGGCGTTAAAAAGATTCGTTTTTCATTTTCTACTGTAAGCCTTAAGCGTCCGTCGGGAAACGAAGATACGGTTTCAAATGTTTTTTCGTCTATCTGCTTAAGCAGATAAGTCCCTTTGCGTATTGCCCAGGGGAGAAATTGATTTTCAATTTCCATAAAGAGTAGAGCGAAATAAATTAATTTTTTCATATATCCTCATAATAAATTATTTATTTTTTTGAATAATAACGTAAAAAATATTTATCACGGTATATTCACTTCGACTGTTTCACCATTTGATAATTCAACTGTTTTAAAATTATCAATCTCGTCATAATTCCAAATAATTCCATATTTAGGGTTACTTTTTACATTAAAAGTTTCAGTACCGCCGGCAATTATATTTTGTGGTCCATATTTATCTTTGTAAGTAAATATATTACCACTAACTGAAAATTCAGAATAAACAGTAACAATTTTATCTTCTGAATAATTATTTTTTACAATAATTGTTCCGCCATATTCACCGCATGAAAATAGAAAAGCTATAAAACATATGGTTAATATAACAAAAGTAAATTTAAAAATGTTCTTCATAAAAACTCCTTCTTTGTTTTTTTTGTTTGATATAATAAATATTACCCAGGCAAGACTTGACTTTTATAAGCAGTTGTCTTGTCTAGGCGATTTTTTTATTTATTTTTAATTATGGGAAACGATGTATTATTAATGGATCAAGTCTTCCTTTTTCATCATCAGGCAAATTAAATAATGGAACTAAAGAGATATTTTTTTCATCTTTTACCTCAAGTCTTAAACGCCCGTCAGGGAACGAAGATACGGTTTCAAATGTTTTTTCGTCTATCTGCTTAAGTAGGTAAGTCCCTTCTCGTATAGCCCAGAAAGGATATTGCTTTTCAATTTCCATATAAATAAAGCAATTCTTAGGATCAACAATGCGGTATTCAGTTAAATAAGGTAAACTTCCCCAAATACCAACAAGGGGATAATTTTTATTTTCCTGTTTACCTACTCTGTTTTGTAATCCATAATTTGTTCTGCCTTCCACCAAAGATAAAGTAGAATAATTAATACCAAATTGCACGTCATAAACTCCTTCGTAAAATGTATCTTTTAATATAAAGAGTTTATCCTGTTTATTTGTTTGATATCCTATTGAGAATGTTTCCCTTCTAAGGCGTCTCTGATACATTATAGTACCGGGTAATATTTCTAATTTTTTAAAAACTACTCTGTAAGGCTCATTTATGATATATTCAGAATCTAAGAACCAGTTATGTTTAATAAGCCAGTCGTATTTTTCCTGTGCAAAAAGAGACAATGAAACCATAAAGAATAGAGCTAAATAAATTAATTTTTTCATATATCCTCCTAAAATATTTTATTTACTTATTTTTAATAACTTTAAAAGTATCAATACGAAATACCTGATCTGGGTAATAGCTTGTTTGTGTGTTTATGTGATTTGTTGGTTTTTCCGGATTTGCTACAATAAATTTGCTTATATCGGTAATATTACCTTCTCTATCTTTTGTATATTCAATACTTGTTACCATTACAGAATGAGTACCTTTATTCGGGTCTAATGGATCTTTTATTCTTATATGCATAAGATATTGTTCATTAGATGAATTAATTGTATTTAGTTTTTCAGGGGTTAATGTACCTCCAAAATTTTCCATGTATTTTACCGTAAAGGCGCCATTTGTATATTTTGTCATGATATCAGCCATAATCCATCTTGATAATTCATTTTTATTTTTTTCGGAAAAATAAGGTAAATTTTTTATATATTCATGAAAAGCACGTGTATCAATCTTTTCATCAAGGAATGTTTCAATTCCGAATTTTGTAGACATAAAAGTACATCCTGAACTAGATATGGTAATTGCTTTCTTTTCAATATATCCATTATCTTTAAGAAGTTTTTCGTTCTTTTTAAATTCAATTAATCCGGCTTCAATTCCTTCTTCGTATTTTTTATATTCCGAACTATTTAAATATTCTTGATATGAGTTATATTTTCCATATAAAAATTTTGGCGCTGCATATCTTTGATAGGCTTCTCTTAATCTTTTATCATTTATAGCATCTACTTCAGCTTGTGTTTCTGAATAAAAGAGAGGTATTCCTTTGTAGTTATTCTGATAATCATTTTTATTAACAGTATTAAAATTCGTAACACCTTTAGTATAAAATGCTTCATAATAATCTTCATAACTGGAAAGATAAATCTTATTCATGTCTTTTTCTACAAAATCATTGAAGGCAAATTTTTCAAATGTATTACCAAACCAATTATTTTCCTGCTTGATACGTTCTACCATTGCCATACTTGCAATTGTTGAACTTGTAATATTGTTAAGCTGTGTTTGGCTAGTATATAAATTGCCTGAAGCATCTATTTGTCCAATAGTATACCCGTCTCTGTACGCTTCATATCCAAGTACTACGCCAAGAAGATATTGATCCTCTTTACTCATACCTTTTTCATAACCAACCAGATTTATCACTCTTTTTCCGTCCTCACTAATTGTTGTTTCCGCAATATTCTTTCCTTCAACTTCGGTATTAAGTTGTACATTGCCATTTAGTATATCCCATAACTGATCTTTTTGTCGACTGTCTCCGTAGCCGTATTGGAGGCGCAATGATGTTAAAGCTTCAAAATTATTTTCTTTTCCATACTTGCTTATCTTTGAATTTACATTCCATACTTGCGCGCCTCTGTAAGCGGTTTTTAAATTATCAATACTGACGTTTGCGCCGCCGGTTCCTATGCTCATGTTTATTCCATCATGCCCAAGATGGAGCTCAAGAAGTCCGCTATTGAAAATATTATCTGTGAATGAACTTAAGTTTAGCACATTTAAGGTAAAGTCGTTTCCTAATGCATAATTTACTCCCTGTCCCGCAAGAGAGCCGATAAGTCCATTAAGTTTTTGGAAATCAGATTGGTTTAATTTATTAAAACCTTCTATTTTACTATAATCTAATCCGCTATTAATCGCTGTTAAACCTGTGGATACAAAAGAACTTGCCATGGATGTTAGCGTATTGTTGAGCGTTCCTTTTATGCCTGCGCTAAAAATATCTCCTGAATAACCAAACTTATTTTCATTTGTGTAGGTAATTCCGCTTATCAGGTTTGAAGCAAATCCCGATGTAACGGTTTGTGTTCCCGTCATTAATGTTTGCGTAAGGATTGTATTAAAAGAACCGGATGCATTGCCCATGGCGATATTTGTAAGCCCTTTAAAATCTGTATTTGCAAATTTTATACCGTTAAAAGCGCTTCCTATTACGCTGGTTACAGTATTTGTTAGTACGGTTTTTCCAACGCTGACAGCAACTTCATCAAGCGCTTTATATTCAAAGGCTACATCAAGCGCTCCAAGAGCGATTTCGGAGGAGGAACATAAAGCGACAGATAACGCGATTCCCGCAATTCCCGCAGGCGCGCATGCGCCTAAAGAGCCGGCGGTAGTCACTACCGCGGCGGCAACAGATCCTGCAATTATACCAACAGTGCGAATAGAAGGCGCTGTAAACCAGCTTCCCCCGTCATCCCACATTCGTTTATCCCAGGGGGCGATCGTAAGCTCTGCGCTTCCCGCTCTGTCAACAGCATCCCAATATTGAAAATCAGATAAAAGACGCCCCATTTCTCCGGCACCTTCATCGTAAAACATTTCGCTTCTGGATAGTTTTCCGGAATTTTTTTCCGCCGGACCGTATCCTATGTGTGTTCCGAATTTTCCGGGAGATTGTTCGCGTTTAACTCCGCTTTTAGTAATTGGGATTGGTTTTTGATCGTATCCGAATATATCATCTGCAATTGTTTGTACTTCAATATAAATATTATTTATCAGTCCTTGAATGACAATGGTATCTAAACCGGAGAGAAAATCATCATCCAAATTTGTTTTTAATGTTACCGGCTCCATTATGTAATTTCTATATCCTTTAATATTAACCGTTTGTGTAACTACGGGTTCAAAAAGCGTTGAGCCTTTTATTATGTCTTTTACATAATTATTGCCGTTTATACTCCAGAGTCCTTTACTAAAAACACTATCCATATTTTCTCTAAAGTTTTGATTGGCTGTGTTTACATTTTCAGTTAATCCCTTAACCGCTTCCTGTGCGGATAAACGAGCGCAGTAAGCGATTTTTTTTGATTCGTTTTTTGCAATTTCCTCATTTGCTTTTTTTGCATAATTGGAAGCCTCGGCTTTTACAAGCGCGGAATCCCATGAAGAAGAGCCTCCTATGCCGCGTTTTACAAGCGGAGATGTTATTCCGGTATAGTTGTTTAATGAGTTAAATGCGCTTGCCATATTAACAATGCCTGATGATTGTAAAAGACTTGTAATAAGAGCTTGAGCTTCAGGAACCGCATCCCTGATTCCAAAAGGTTCTCTTGTGTCCATGAATCGGGATAAACGTTCTCCTTCTGCGCCTACGAGCGATAAAAATGCTTCCGATGACGCTTGATTTACGGCATCGGCCGCTTGTTCCAGCCATTTTTCTTTGTCTTCAAGTCCCGCAAGATAGGCATAAGCCCATTCATTATTGACACGTTCGTATTCGCTTTGAAAATTCACGTTCCATTGTTTATATGCGTCTTGTAATTTTTTATAACTTTCAATCCAGTCTGTTCTTCCGTTTTCAAGTATTAACTTCGCTGTTTCTTGCCATTCGTTATATTTTTCCGTTAAATCTTTTCTGGTCATCGACCATTCCGTTTCTCTGGCTGTAAGTTCAGCGTTATATTTGTTTTTTATTGTTTTTTCAGTTAATAAAATTATTTCGTTCCCTTTTTCGCTAAACAATGAATAAAAATTAAAATCTGTGTACATATACATTGATAAATTGTCAATCAAAGCGCCGTACATATTGTCAAGGTAATATATTGAGGAAATTGTATTTTTCATATAAGCATTTTTCGCCGCGTTTTTTACATCACTGATGTTTACTGTTCCGTTAATATAATTGTCCGCCATTGAAAAAAAGATTTCTTCATTTTTTTTCTGATTTTGCGTATCTGCCGCAAATTTGGTTTCCAAATTGTTTTTTGATAAGTTTACTTGTTCATCTGCCCAATTTAACAAATTTGTAAGAGCTTCAAAAGCGCCTTGGTATGCCGTATCAGAATTGTTTTTTTGCATTGTTTCCCAATAAGTTTTTATAAGAGCAATATCATCTGAATTTATTTTTGATAATGAAAGAGATTTCTCTAAATCAGCCCAAGTAACTTTTTGCCCGTCTGCTTTTATTCCATCAAAGTTATTTAAGTTTTGACATGACGCGGCATATAAAGAATATGTATTCTTTATTGAATTGAGATTACTATATAGCCCGTTTTTCCAGTTACTAACGAGCTTGGATGTTGCAGAATAAATCGCGCTTACCCTTTTATATGTACTTTTATTTACAGAGTAAGATTCATCCCAAAGCGGCCATTCAAGAAACCTATACCATGTGTCTATAATGTCTTTTGCTTCTGAATATAAAGAGTCAGTTTTTCTTTTTGCATAAGCGTAAGCATTATTAGCATATATATCTTTAAAACCGGCAAAATATTCATTATTAGCGTTTAATGTCAAAATGACATAGAATTCAAGATCCGCTTTTTCATTCGCGTCCAAATTGTTCCATGCCTTTTTAAATAAAGTTTCGGGATTTTTATCAAAATAATTTTTTTCCATATGTGAAAGAAGAGTTTTTAAATTAGCATCCCAACTCAGCTTAATATATTCTTTTGCTAAAGAACCGTTACTGCTTAATGCGCCTCTTATTGAAAGATTCTTACTTAAGAAAGATAAATTACCATTTGCACTTATTAAAGAGGAAAGAAGATAATTTCTTGCATAACTCCATTGTTCGAATTTGTCTGAATTTTTAAAATATCCGGACATTCTTTCACTTAAACCTCTAAGAGCTTTTTCAAAATCAGAAATCTTAATTTGTTCGCCGTTTACAGTTTTTTTTGTGTTGAAAAAATCAATAACAGAAGCCGCTTGCGCTGAATCTACTCCTGAAAGGATCATGGATTCGTTTGTTGAAAAAGCTAAATTTCCATTTTTAACAACAATTACATTTTGTATTCCCCATTCATTCTTTGATTCCGGTAAAATATAATTTTGGTAGTTAAAGCTTGTTCCAAGTTGGAATAAATAATCTTGATATTTATTATGAATATCATTATTGTATATCGCTTCTTGTGTATACACGGATGACAACGTTTGGATAGTTTCAAGTAATTTAAGTTTCCTTGAAAAACTCTGTTCATAAGCGGTATATAACGCATCATACTCGGAATTATTGTAAGTAATTTTATTTTCGTTATTTGAAATATCAGAAAGAATATTTAAAACAGTTTGCGCTTTTATTAATTTGGTTTTACAGTCGTCAGGATCGATATTATCGGTATTTATATATGAAGTGTTTGCCCATCTTTGTATAGCGTCCTGTTTTTCGTAGTCAAGCCGCTTTTGATTCGTATTGTTATGCGCCGTATTTAAAATTTTGTATTGATTATCATACTCAGAGCCAATGTCAATAAATGTTTTAGATTCTTTAAAAAATTGTTCTTTTAACGGGTTAACCGCGCTTTCTTGTGTTTTTATTTCTTCTTCTAAATCAGATATTTGTTTTAGTATTTTTTCCGGAGGGAGTATTGACAATTCATAAGCTTTTGCCGCGTCAATTATTACATTATATTGTGAATATAATAAATCAAAATCAGATATTACTTTATTTATTTCATTATCGTATAAATTTAATAATTGTTCAGAATCTAAATTTGTATCATAAATATCTTTTTTAGCATATATATTAAATGAATCATTAATCCGGTTTGTGTAATAAGCCGCATAAAAAAGCGCGTCTTCTAATACCCCGGCAGTCCATGATGAAACATATAAAAGATCGGAATCTTTATTTTTTAAAATATTATTTATAAGATATTGACGCCAATGTTTTTCATTTTCTGTTGATGCAATTAAATTCACTTGTTCCCATGATTCGGTAATTATTTTCTTGTAATTAATCAGCATTAAATTATTTGATATTGATAAAAATTCATTATTTGTTTGTTCCGCTATTTCATCATCAATATATTCAATTTCATTTAAATAATTAATTAAATTTATATAATCACTATAAAAATTATTGTATAATTGAGTCAATTCAATTATGTTTTGTTTAGGTTGAAATTCTTGAGAAAAAGCGAACATTGTAATATATTCAATAAGCGCCGTTTTCCAGTTTTTTATTTCATAATCCAACCATTCGGGAACTGTAGAAAAACATTTATCAAAAGTTAACAAAAATTGAGCTGTATTTTCCATGAAATTTTCCGATTTATAAAAAATTGCATTACAAAGAGATTGAATATCCGGAAATATTTTTTCTTTTGTTTCAAGATTGTAGTCCGCGAATAACAGCGATAAAGAATTACAAGTATTCTGCAGGAGATCTTTTTGAGAATCAGGACTAAGAGCGTTTAAATCATTATAAAGATCCGTTAATTCTTCTTCTGAGAGATCATCGTTGTTTTTAAGTATACTATTGATTGTTTCAATAGCTTCACGTTGTTTTGCGATATCCCATAACATACCGGATTCAAGAGCGGAAAAATAAACGGAATCGGTTCCTGTTTTAAGGAAATCTTTGTATTTTTTTACCAGCTCATTATATTTATCATTAAAGTCATTAGAATAAAAACTCTCCATATTTACAACAGACATAGAAAGAAGAAAATTTTTTTCTTTATATAAATTATTTAATATATCTTCTTCTTTTTGAAGCTTAACAGTCATGTTAGATAAAATTTCCTGTTGTTTTTGAACATCTTCCCCGATTTTACTTAGCTTGTTTAATTCTTTTTCATAAACGGCAAGAGTTGCATTATATGCTTTTTTTGCTTCTTCCCAAGCTCGTATGCCCTCAGTTTCCGTCATTCTTCCGGCGCTTAATTCCCCGGCATAAGTCATTACAGCGTCCGCAATCGATGTTTTTCGTTCCCAATACAAAACAAGCGCTTTTGCGCGGAGTAAAGCGATTTGATATTCATCAAGATAAAAATCATCGCTTGATACATCGGGAGAAAGTATATCTTTTAACACTTCTGTTTCAAAAAGTTCGGCGTAATTTTTTAAAATATCGTTTCGCACATTAAGACTCATTTTTGAATATGAAAGATATGTGTTATAAGAATTTTGCATTTCAATAAGCGCTTCAAATTTATTTTTTGGGAAATAATTATCAGTTAAACTTTTTGCATAAGCAATCTGTTCGTCTAATGGTATTTCACCTTTTAAGATTTCTTGAATTTTGGATAAAATTGAGTATTGAAAGTCAAATGCATTTAATAATTGTTCATATAAAAAAGAAAAATAAGGAAGAGAGGAGTACTGCTTTAATACGGATAAAGCATTTTTATATTCGCTGCTGTTTAAATATACTTTCTCGGTTTGTCTCCATATGTTTTCCATTTCCTGCAATATCCAATCAGAGAAATCTTCGTCTCTTATGTCTTTTTCAGCGTTACCGTATTGATTTTGCCAAAATTTTATATTATCCATAGATGATATGGCAGTTGAAGCGCAAACAAGATATATATCGATTAACGCTTTTACCTTGTTTGTTCCTTCTTTCGCGCGAATCGCGACATTTAATTCAAATTCATTTTTTGCGTCGGTAATATTTTTTTCGAAATCTTCGGAAATGTTTTTAAACAGTGTTTCGCCGATTTGGAATAAATCTTTTGCTTTTAATTCCCATTTTTGTTTTTCTTCCTCAAATTGATTATATGCTGAAAGCCAGATATCTTTTCCTTCCGAAAATTGTTTAAAAGAATCCTGTTCCCACTCAATGCGCCTTATAAAAAATCTTTCTTCCGCGTCTTCCCACGCTTTTAATCCTCTTTCAAATTGTTCTTTGTATAGGCGAAGCCATTCTTCGCCTAAAACCGCAAGATCGCCAACGCCCGCTGAAGCTTGTTCTATCTTTGCGTTTATTTCTTCAATGCCTTTTTTGCAGGAGGCGTCAGTTTCTGCGATTAATTTATCCGTGAATATTTTAGCGGATTCATCATCGCTTTTTTTTCGCAGACTCCAAATATCCCTTGTCCGGCGGTTTGTAAAAATTCTTTCTTCTCTGGCGGCAATATTTTCAAACTCTTGTTTAATAACGTTTCTTTGAACAATTAGCGATTCACTGATAATTGCGCTCATTGATTCACGCGATTCAACGGGAATATAGGCGAGCAATTCGGGATACAAACGAATCATGACGTTATCAAAAGAAGCGCCTGTTTTTTTTACAATATTATTTGTATCACTGCGCCATGATTTTAAATCATCTGAAAACTCTCTGCCTTCCTCGTTTGGACGTATTACCAGGGGATTGCCTGTTTTTTCATCAAAAATGACATTTCCATCTTTATCAAGATGCCATGAATAATTTTTCTGAGACTCGCTAAACACCGATGATAAATTAATCAGGGCTTCTTCCGCAGCTTTACCGAGAAATCTTCCCACGAGCCACTGTGAAAAACGTTTTTCCAGTTCTTCATCGCTCCATTTTACAACTTGCGCTTTTGCCTCTTCGTAAAGAAGTGGATTTTCGTATAAATTGACGGCGATTAATTCCCATGCGCAAATTGACTGCGTTACGCCAAACTTTGCTTCCGCAAGCCAATGTTCGGGATTTGTTTCTCTGTCCGCTTTGCTAAAATGATTGTCTATGACAGTTCTGTTAAATCCCTTAACATCTCCAAGAGACACTTGATTTGGCTCCGCAAAAATTGCCGTAGGAAATATTCCGATAATAAATATCATTGTTAATAAGATTGAAATTATTTTATTAAATTTATTTAACATTTTATTCTCCCAAATTTTGATTTTTATCCCGCACAAGCGGAATTTTTTTGTGTGTGATTGATAAAATAGATGGAATTACAGTTATTGAACAAAAAAGTGAACAAGTTACTCCGAGCGCGCTTACAAGCGATAATGTCCGTATCAATGTATTTGCACCTTCTGTTAGAAAAAGAAAAGGTATTGCGCCGGCAACGGTTGTACCGGTGGTGGAAAGCAGAGCGGGCATTTTTAAACGGAGAGCGTAATAAATACTAAACGCGTTTTTTTCTTCTCCTGATTTAATTTTTGAGCGAAGACCGTCTACGCATAAAATCGCCGCGTTAACTGTCATTCCGCTTACGACAATAAAGGCGCAGGCGACGGCGGAATTATACGCGTTTCCGGTTAAAACCAGTAATAGAGCGGGAACCGCTAAAGACGGAGGAACTGCCGAGAGGACAAGCAACGGAATAGTGAACGATTCATTAATTGACGCAATGATCATGTAACAGAAAATGATCGCAAAAACGAGCGAAAAAATAGAAGCAGATAAATTTTCACTTTGTTTTATGGCTTCAGGATCAAATTCTACGGAATAGCCGGGATCGAGTTCCAGTTTTTTGAATACTCCCGCTAATTCTTTTTTTACTTTGCGCGGATCCATGGGTTTGGTAATAATTGTTATGGAAGCGAATCTGCGGCGGCTGTCTCTTCTAATACTTGACGGCTCTATTTCTTCTTTTTTCTTCATGAGAGAATCAATCTTTAAATACGAAATACTTTCTTCATTCCTTGCCGAAACAAGCAGATTCAATGTCCCTTCTCGTGATTGATAAATTCCGTTCCCGTTTGTACTGATTCTTACGTCCGTCTCCCCGTTTTTATCGATTCTTTTGTACGCTACAGGACCATATACTCCAAGACGCGCGGTTTGCGCCGCCGAATAAAAATTAATATTCGCGGAAGCGAAAATTTCTCTGTCCGGCAGCAAAATCAATTTATTACTGCCCTGTTTAAAATTAAGAACTCTTTCGCGAACTAACGGGTGTCCCGAGCAAATTTGCGCCAGTGTCTCGGCAAATACCTTGCATTTTTTATCTTCATCGCCGTAAATAAAAATTTCCCAATAGCGATCATTTGCCGAGTTTTCATTAAAAAATATAAAACCGCCCGGAATATCAATTTCTTTCGCCATTTCCCTAACAAGATTTGCCTGCGTTAGTTTTGGAGCAAAAGAAATAAGAAGCGAACCTGAGCCTGTTCTAGCGCTTGTTTCTACGTTTTTAATTCCCGCTTTTTTTATTAACTGTTTACTGTAAACGGAAAGAAGCCGATCTGTTTCCTGCGCGTGAAGCCCTCCGTCGAATTCAACTTGAGCGAATACGGAATCCTCGGAACCGTATCCCGATGTATCCACTCCTTTTAAAAATAAAATAATAATTGTAACAATAACGATAGTTACGCAGGCTGATAAAATTAAAATCGGGTAACAAGTGCAAAATTTTACAACAGCGGCAAGAAATCTGCACAAGCGATGCGAAATTCTTTTTATTGCCGCGTTTAAAAATTGAGGAGTATCAATTTGCCGATTTTGTTTTTTAGCGTTTAATCCCCAAAGCAACAGCGGCGGCAACAGCGTAAGACTTAAAACAAGCGATGTGATAGTTACAACGGCGATGGAACTTGCGATAATTTTTGAGTTATCTTCAATTGCGGAAAGCGGAATTAACGCGACAATGGTCGTCGCTCCGCCCGCCAAAAGCGGTCCCGTAAGAGAAGACAAAGCCGCCTGAGCGCTTTCATAACTTCGGCATTTACGCAATTTTTCAGAGCAGAGAATAACGGCGTCAATCGCGGCGCCAATTCCGGCGGCGATTCCCGCAAGAAGAAGTTTGTTCGGTGAAAAGCCAATCATCGAAAGTACAGCGATTGAAATTAAACAGATTAAAGGAATAGATAAAGCGCAGAAAAACCCCGCTGTATTTACATTGTTTTTTCCGCTTAATAAAAAACTTATTAACGCGACCATAACCGCGCCTGACATTACCGCGTTTAAAACAGATTTAAACGCCTTGCTTTCTTCCGCTCCGAGATCGGATAAAACTGTAAATTCAATCGGCAATGAAAGAGAGGCTATTTCCTTTTTAATGCCAGAAGACAATTTACGTAAGTCCGCGCCGTGCCGTCCCATGATGGCGATGCTTGCGGTTTTTTCTCCGTTCAAACGCGAAAGAATATCCGGCTCCCGTTCTCTTTCCGTAATAACGGCAATATCCGAAAGCTCGATATATTTTCCCTCACCAAGCGGAATTAAAACTGTGTTAAGCGAAGAATAACGACCATCAACAGTAACAATTATTTCCCTGTTTTTTTGTTCAATCATTCCGCCGGAAAAAATCGAATCATTTAATTCAAGAACGGACATTATTACAGACGGGTCTAACTGAAGAAGCCCCAATTTTTCCTGATCAAGAATTATATAAATTTCTTTTAATCCAACGCCTGAAACAATAACTTCTCCCGCTCCTTCCAAACTTTCCAACCGAGGCTTTACAATTTTTTCCAGTATTTGCGCCGTGTTGCTTAAATCGCCCGTTAAAACAGCGGCTGACCAAACGGGAACATTTGAATTATTAGAGCTTAAAATTTCCGGTCTTTGCGCGGACGAGGGAAGAGTTTCATATACCCTTTGCGCCGCGTCGCGAATCGCCTCATACCTGCCGTGCGTCCCCGGTCTGAAACGGACAAAAACATTTGATAAACTATTTTCGCTGGAACTTTGAACCGCTATTACTCCGTTAATCGAAAAAAGCGCGTCCTCAAGCGGAATGGTTACACTTCTTTCCATCTCCATTGCGTCAATGCCGTAATGTTTAATTTTTATTAAATAAGAACCTCCTGTGTTTTCTTTAATTTTTTCGTTTGAATTGATAATGACGAATAACGATACAGCGCAGATAGCCGCTAAAATACAGAGACTCATTTTTTTTCTTTCTAATCGGGAAGAAAATTTTCTCATATATCTTCCTCATTGCGAAGTTTCCATTTAAAATACCGAATTAAGACGGAAGGAATTGCGAACAAACTGATTAATGTTGATACCGTAAGTCCGCCCAACATTGCCGCCGCCATTGATTTTTGCGAATTTCCCAAAGGACTGAAGATTAGCGGCAAAAGAGCGAAGACAGTCGTTGTCGTTGTGATTAAAATTGCCTGTAAGCGTTCCGACGCTCCTCTGCAAACAGCGTCCGTTACGGGAAATCCCGCTTGAATTTTTTGTTCGCTGATTTCAAAGAGAATCAAGCTGTTATTTACAACAAGCCCGAATAAAGCGGTTAATCCAAGTACAGCGCCCGAATCAATTTTTGAGCCGCTGATTATAAGAGCGGGTCCGGCTCCTGTAAGCGAAAAAGGAATGCTTAACATTAAAACAAGGGGAAGCAAAAAAGATTCAAATTGAGCGCCCATTGTCATGTACAGAAGAACAAGCACGAGGATAACGTAAAAAAGTAAAGAATTTTTGTAGCGGCTGAATACCGATTCGTCGGCTCCCGTAAACCAAGAAAATCGCGCGGCTAGTTTTTTGACGGCAGACGGAATTTCCTTTCCCGCAGAAATGTCTGCGTAGATGACATCGGCTCTGTTCAGCCGCGCAAGAGACGCTTCCGCTTCTTTTTGTTCTATTTTTACAACAGAACCAAGGTACACAGTTTTTCCCTGTCCTGTTCTTAACGGTATTTGTTCAAGTCTTTGAACAGGATCATTGCGAGTAATTCGCTCTCCTGTTACGCGAACATTTAACGGCTTGCCGTCAATTTCCAGTTTTGTAGTTACAACGCCCTCATTAAGAACAAAAAGAGTTTCCGCTATTTGCGAAGCGGGTATAGAAAGATATGCGGCAGCTTCCCTGTTTGGATAGACCCGTATTTCCGGTCTTTTTCCCCGTGGACGGAAATTTACCGCTGTAGACGCGGAGTCAAATTCGTTTTGCGTAAGATTAACCCGTTCAAGCAATTCTTCCCTATCTTTCCCCTTAATTACAAAAGTCCGCTCCGCAGATAACCCCAAAAGAACCTCAATCCTGTCTTTCGGAAAATACGCCGTACAAGAATATTCGCTGCTGTTTTCCAAAAGTTTTTTGATTTCATCTAACGCCTTTTGCGGTTTATATCCCTTTTCTAAAATACAGTGCAGGATAAGTTCTTCTTTTTTATAATCAATATCCGCCCTTCTTATAACGTCCGCTTCTTCAGCGCCCGCAATTCCATAAACAGTTTTTACAAACGGCAGTCTTGAACTTATTTTGGAGGGGGCATTATTATTGGTCATGGAATCCAATAAAGTTCCTTGAGGATATGCTATGGAAACTCGCACTTCCTCAGCTTCATCGGGATTAATGAAAACAGCCGGACGGGTTAAAAGCGTAAGCAACCCGAAAACGCTTAAAACTACAGTAACGGCTAAAAACTTACCCGAATTACGAAGAACACTTGAAAGAAAGAAGTAATATTTTTTTTCAAGACTGCCATTTGTAAAAACTGAATTAGTTTTTATCAATCTATTTTTATTGGCTGTTAATGAATCGCCAAAGAACATAGAGTAGAGAGAGGGAAGAAAAAATTGAGCGTAAAGCCAGCCCGCCGCAACGGAGGTGACAAGGGCGATAGCTATGTCGCCGAAAAGACCGCCTAACGGTCCCGGCAGCATGATAATCGGAATAAACACAAGCGCCGTTGTAATGGTAGAGGCGATATTTGACCCCGATATAGATGCCGCCTTGTTTCCGATTTCTTCCGGTATAGGAACGGTTTCCCTTTCTCCAAAAGCCTGATGAAGCAGATCAATAATTATTACGCTGATGTCGGAAACCAAACCTATCCCCATCGCGAGCCCGCCTAAACTCATGCTGTTTAACGATTTTCCCATAACGGAAAGAACGCAAATGCCCGCTGCGGCTGAGACGGGGATTGAAAGTGCCGCGAACAAGCTGTATTTAATGCGGCGGATAAAAAGTAAAAGAACCGTTACTACCGCCGTTACGCCGAGAGCTGCGGAAATTAATAAACCGGTTACGCCGCTTATGAGCGATGACGATGAATCCGTAACAAGTTCAATTTTCGCGTCACGGGAAAAGAGAGAGTTAGCTTCATCAAGCGTCTTTTTTATTTCTCTTGACAGCCGCAGCGGGTCAGAGCCGGGTCTGCGGTAAATCTCCAAGCCTGCGGCTTCTTTTCCGTTGTGAATAAATATGCTTTCCCGCCGCGCTGTGGAATTGGTAATTTCCGCCGTGTCTTCAATCTTAAAAGAGCCGCCGCCGCTTGCCGGAAGAATAATCTGCGAAAGCGAAGAAACTGAATCCGGTTTTCCCGAGCTTACGACAACCAATTCCATGTTTCCCTCTCGCGCGTTTCCGGCGGGAATATCAGCGGTTTCCTGCGCCACAAGGTTTGCAAATTCGTAAGGAGCGATGCCAAGAGCGGAAAGACGCCGCACATCGAGAGAAAGACGCTCTTCTTTTATCTCACCGCCGATAAGAACTACGGAGCCGACCCCGTCAATTCTTCGCAGACGCGCTTGCATTTCGTACTCGGCAAGTTTACGCGCAAATTCTCCGTTCCCGTTATGTGAACTAACCGCGATTACAGCGTGAGCCTCATTCCCCATGTCCGCAGTGGTTACTGTCGGTTTGTTTACCCCTTCGGGAAGTCCCGGATAAACAGCGTCAATTGCCTCGCGCACAAGGACGGAAGCGGACATCGTGTCCGTCCCCCAGCGGAAATCAAGACTGATAAGAGACCTATTGTCGCGCGATACGCTTCTAATTCTTTCGAGCCCTTTAATTGGGGAAAGACCGTCTTCCAGCGGAATGGTAACCATGCTTCTGACTTCGTTAGCCGCCATGCCCGGATACAACGTTTCTACCGTTACCCTAGGCGTTGAAAACGAAGGCAGTCTGTTAACAGGCAGAGAAAAAAGAAAAAAAACAGCCGCGAAAATTAACGCCGCCAGTATCATAATGACCGTTACAGGTCTTCGGACAAAAAGAGTGATTATTCCTTTCATAAACTCCTACTTTAAAAGTGATATTTTTAATAATTTTTCATTGCGGTTTCCTAAAGTGTCTTTAAGCCCCGCCGATATTTGAATGTTTACAACGCCGAAATTTGTCGAGTTAGTCAGATAACCTGTAATTTCAATTCTTTTGTATTCTTCCATGCCGATATGCGGTTCAGCTAATGAAAAATCAGCGTCTTTTATCTGACGCGGAGAAAAAGAAATTACGTTATTACTTGTATCTATGCGAAAAAGTTCCATTAAAGAAAATAAATCGATAGACGCGTCTTCGGCGGTTAAAAAATATAATTCAATCCAAGTATAAATGTTTTCACCTGACGGATAATTTTCATCCGTTATGGGAAAAGAATTAAAAAGCGAATCTGTTTCATAAAAAATTAATTCATTATCTGTGCTGCTAGCTGGAGCCATCGGTATTCTGATTCCTGCAAGCATTGGCGGTTTTGAGCGTTTTCCGTTAGCGAAAATTTTGTAAATATACTCTTCTTTGCTCTCATTGCCCGCGGCGTCTTTAATACCGGGTTTAACTTTTAATGTAAATCTGCTTTCATAAACAGGTATATTCTCAAATCTAAAAGTATATTCTGTTTCATAACCAGCAGGCGTTTCCATTAAAAGATTCGGAGCATTTTCAACGCTTATATAATTTTTAACCGATATACTGTCTACCGGTTTGGAAAAAATAAGCGTTAATTTATCGTCTTTTTCCCAATCTTTGTTTTCTACCGGCGATTCGGCGACACTTGAATAACCTCTGTCCGCGGATAAAGTAATTAATTCATTTTTATTTGTTATCCGCATTGCGCTTACAAGGTACGGAATTTCAAGATCGATCTTTGTTGTAAATACGCATAAAAAATCATTTCCGATATTCATGCCGTTGTTATTTGTCAACGAAGTGGAATATCGAATTTCATAACGAGTTTTTTGCGTCCAAGGTTCCGCGGGTGTAAAAATCGCAATTCTTTCATCGCTTTCCAAACGCCAAATACCCGACATTGAAGGGCTAAATGAAACATTGTCATATAAAGTTTTTAATGAAATAGGTGTAAAGAATTCCAATTCTATTTCCGCTCTTGCATCGGTAACTTCCGAATACATTTCAGGATAACTCGATACAAGAATAGGACGGGTATCATCAGGTCTTGTTGAAAAATAGCGGTTAAACGATTCGTCCATGGATAACCCCTTTGTGTCATGCGTGTCCGCCGAAAGAGTTATCGTGTAGTCGGTATTTATTTCTAAAGGAACAAGAGGGAAAAACATCATTTTTTTATCGTTCCAACTGAAAATCCCTTTTACGCGGTTTCCGTCTCCCGTTAATGAAAAATTTTTCTCCACACTCGCTCTGTCAGGATCATGTGAAAAATCAAGAGAAATATTTATTTTTTCAGGTTCAGACTGATAACCGCTTTCGGGAGTACATGAGACAACTTCGAATAACGAAGTTCTTAAAATATCGCAGGAAATAAAAGAAAATATGCTTAATAAAAAAAGTATAAAAAATTTGTTTTTCATTTGATTGCCTCCAAATAAAGAACTAAATCCTCTTTCATATAAATTCCCGCGCCGGAAGTTATTCCGCCCTTTCCTCCGGGAATTGTCAGTTTGTAGTAATGAGAAACATCTTCGCCCGGTTTTAATCCTTCCCATTGAAGAAAAAGTCTGTCGTCAGAAATCCAGTGAATGTAACGTAAAGCCGACGGGGGGAGAGTTCTTGGGAAAAAGGGCGAGAGCGTTATTTTTTGCGGAGTATTTAGTTTTTCTTCAAGACTGAATATCAGCGAAAAATAAATTGACAATGTTATTAATCCTGTTCCCTGATCAACGTAAACAGGTAATATATTGTTCATTGCGGAAAAATCTTCTATTTGCTGACCGTTGTTAGCGGTAACGGACAAAACATTTAAATACGGAATATCGACAGAAAAATTTATTCTGTACTCGCTGCCGATTTTTAAACCTTCGCTGTCTTTTGTGTCGCCTGAAACAATCAATGAAAATGTCGTCCCCGGTTCAGGGGCTTTTGTGAAGATATATACAATGCTGTTTTCAGATAACATTTCCGTTCTGCCGGTTAAAGAAGGTTCAAAACGCAAAGAACGAAGAACATTTTCTCCCATAGGCTTGTTAAAAGAAACCGCAATCCCTTGTCCTGACTGCAAACCAGTCTCAAGATTTACTCCCGTCGGATACCAACACCCGTCAACAAAAAGCGCGGGATATACATTTGTAACTTGAGGTAAAGTTTGATCAAGATCGGTTGTAAAATAATCCGAATATGTTTTTGGTAAAGGGACTCCGTCAATACTTTTCGCCGATTCTTTTAAATTCCATTTGTACATTGTCCACGGAGAAAGAGATTTATCGGAAATAACTTTCAGCGTTTTGTCATCGTCCAACCATTCAAAAGTTTTACTCCCGATTCCTTCGATTGTTAAGGCGGATTCTACTGTATGTTTGTCCATTGAACGAGAAAAAATAAATTCAAAAACCACGGACTTTGTTCCGATCGACGAACCGCCTGAAGGAGTGTAACTTTCAAGAACAGGCGGAGAATTTTTATTAATTGCGTAAAAAGAAATAAAACGATCAATACGCATTTCTCTGCCGTCTGCGGAATGAATTGTTCCAAAAAGATTTAATGTATAACGTACTCCGGCAGTCCAACCTTGTACGGGTACAAAATAAAGATCATTACTTTTCCAATGTTTATCTCCTTTGACTGAACCGATGTCAGAGGTTATCTGCATAATTCCTTCTGTGTCGTCTTTTTGCATTTCTGTATCAAACTTGAGTATCACAGGACTATATGCGTCGGGTAAAAGAGAATCAGATTTTTCCGGTTCTATTTCCATTCCAATCGGACGTAAATCCATAAATCCACAAGAAATAAAAATGACACATAACAAAATAGGAATTTTATTCCATAATTGAAACATTGATTCCCTCCCTTAAATCCGGATCAGGACGCAAAACAACAAACTCTCCGGCGTTTAATCCCGAAGTTATTTCACATTCTTCGCCCATAGTTGTTCCGATAATTACTTTCCGTTCCGTCAATGATTTGCCGTTGACAATAAAAATACTGCCACCATCGTTTTTCCGGTTAAATATCGAAGATTCGGGAATAAAAACAGCGTTTCCTGGCGGACCAAGATTTACCGTAACGCGGGTAAACATTCCCGGTTTTAATTTGGTATTGGATTTTGTATTTTGCAGCAGGACGCGCACAAGAAAACTTAAAGATTGACTGTCCGCCTGAGGATAAATTAAATCGACAACGCCGTTTCTTGTTTCGCCTGTTCCGTCTATCATCGCAAAAGCTTTCATACCTTTTTCGATTCGCAAAGCATCTTTTTCGCGCACCGGGAAAATAGCGTATAACGAAGCGGTATCAATAAGACTGATAATTTTATCCTGAAGACGGACGCGCTCACCTTCTTCAAGATAACGCGCGCCGATAATTCCCCCTGCGGGACTTCTTATTGTAAGTTCCTCAAGCGCTATATTGGCGGATTTAAATTCCTTTTCAGCCGCTTCAAGACGAGCGTTTGCCGATTCAAGTTCAGCTTTTAAACTTGATGTCATAAGTAAAACAAGCGCGGCTTGTCGTTCAATTTCGCCTAACGGGACGGCAATACCGGCTTTAACAAGATCTTGATTGCGGCAGCCAATGCGTCTAATCTCAAGCTCCCTCTCCATTAATTGAATCTGCTCCCATTCGGTATCAAGACTGAATCGGCTTACAAGAATTGCTTCCGTATGAACGCCGCCCGCCTCAAAAAGCGTCTCTTGATTCAAATGTTTGCGCTTGTTTTCTTCCCATCTTTTTTTTGACAGAGTAAGTTCCGCCTCCGCTTTTTCAAGAGTAAGAAGCTGCGCTTCCGCCTGAAAAATTCCCTCAAGAAGTCTTGAGTCGGCTAAATTCCGCGCCGCCAAGACTTGCGAAAAATTATTTTCCGCCCGTTCAACCGCTAAATTGATTTGCGGATTTTCAAGTTGTATTACAACTTGTCCCTGCCGTACATAATCGCCTTCGCGGAAATAAAGTTTTTTTATCACCGCTTCCTGTGGAGATGTAATGTCTACTTTGGTAAGAAAAGACAGACTCCCAAACCCTGACGCTTCATCGGGTTGTTCATGGGTAACCGCTGGCGTTACTCGCACTTTTTTTATTTCGTTGTCGATGTTTATATTTTTTGCGCATGCAAAACAAAAAAATAAAAGACTGATTATAAAAAGATTTTTAATTTTCATTAATTCCTCCTTGGGTGTTAAGAATACCGGCGAATATTTTCAATTCTCCCGGTTCAAGATTCAAAAATCGTTCCAATTCTCGTTCAGCTTCCAATAACGCTGTAGCCGCTTCTACCACGGCAATTTCTTTTTGAGTTTGTTCGATTAAAGTTTCCATTAAAGTTAATCTGGTTATTTGACCAAGATTTAACCTTGTTTCTTCGATGCGGCATTTTTCCGCTCCAATAGCTGCGGCTTCAATTGCCAAGAGCCGTTTTTGTTCCATAAAGACGCATTTATCCACGGCAGTCGCCGCCGTTCTGCCGATTCTTTCAAAAGCGGTTTTATATTTTTCCTGTTCCAAAGACAGCGCGATTTTTGCCTGCTTTTTTCCGTATTTCGACGCGGGATCGGGCAGGGGAGTAAAACTGTTTTGAATCATCGCAGTATTATCATAAGGCGGTTCCCAACCGGCTTGCGCGCCAAATCGGTTTTGAAACCATGGATTGGAAAAATCAACTGCAATTCCGACAGACCAGTTATAGTGCGTTAGCGGATAATGCTGTCCGGTAAGAGCAAAATTTCCGGTAAGACGCAAGCTGGGTATCCATGAATAGGAAATATATTTATACTCCATTTGTTTTTTAGTAATCGAATAACGCGCGTCGATTAAATCGGGATTTTTTTCTTTTGCGAGAGCTTCCGCCGCAGATGAAGAGGGAAGTAAAACAGATTGGTTAATATCAACTCTTTCTGTCAGAATGGGCATGGAATCAAGCCCAAGAAGTTCCATAAATTGTTTTTCCATTTCAACAAGATCAAGCTGAAGAGAATAAATATCGATTTTTGCGTTTAACAAATTAATCTCCGCGCTTGCCAAATCTACGGAAAGCCCAAGACCAAGTTTGACTTCCTCGTTTAAAATGTTCCGCTGTTCTTCCAAAACAACAAGCGCTGATTTTTTTATTTTGAGTATTTCTCTTGACGACAACAAATTACGATACGCGGCTATTGCCGACTCGGCTATTTCATTAGCCGTTCTATCCAGTTTTGAAGACGAAAGATCAAGTTCCATTTTTTCAAGTTTTCTGGACATTGATAATTTGCCGCCGTCCCAAACCGGTTGTTCCAAATTAACACTGTAATTTTTCATAAATGAATCCGCGCCAAGCTGCTGTAAACGATCATTCTCTGAAACACTAACGCTGATTTGCGGAAAATAAGAGCGAACACCCCATTTCCACGCTCCCTTTGAAAGAACCAGAGAAGCGCGGGAATGTTTTAAGTCGGAGGAAGCGGAAACAGCAAGTTTTGCCGCCTGCGCAAAAGTCAATGTCTGTTGAGCATTTTCATTTGCATACAAACCTGTGATAACAAATAAAAGTAAAATTACCGTAATGTTGCGCATTACATCACTCCTTTTATTGTTTTCTCAAGATTTGATATCGAGCGTAACAGCGGAGTATCCCACGGAAGCATGGCTTTTGCTCGGTTTAAATCCTCTAACGCTTCTTCGCTTTTTCCGGCAGTCCAGCGCAGTCTTGCTCTGTCCAGCAAAACCATCGCGCTTTCCGCAGAAAATTCCGCGGCTCTGTCAAGAAAAATCGCCGCTTCATCATATTTACCTTTATCAGAAGCAAGTTCCGCGGAAAGCCTCAGCGCGCGAATATCTTGTGGGTTGTCAGCTAACAGGAATACCAATAAAGTTTCCGCTCCCTTAAAATCGCCCTTTTCGCGGAGAATTCTCGCAAGATATAAATTTGCTTCTAACAAAGAAGGACGCAATTTAATCGCTCTCCTGCAGGATTTTTCCGCTTTTTCCGGCTTGTCGAAAAAATATTCCGCTTTTGCCCGCAGTATCAGCGCCGGAGGAAAATTATTTTGTTTATGCAAAAGATCGATAACCTCAGCAAAATGTTTTTGAGCATACGCGTCGCAAGCGCGGACATAAAGACGAATAGTTTCTTTATCCGGCGACTTGGCGCATGAAGCGGCAAAAAAAGCGAAGTAAAAAACAACGCAAAAAATTGCGCATAAAAAACTCTTTTTTTGTAAAGACATATTCTTCATAAAAACCTGCCTTATTTCGCCTAACTTCGGCAAATGTAGGAAAGACGCTCCGCAAGCCGTCCTTTGGAAACAGCCGCGTGTCCGCTAAAGTACTCATTGAACTTTGGAATACCTGTTAATGTTTTAAGCGCGCTGACCGCGTAAACCGTGTAAGGGTTATCCGGCAAACTGATTAACGGCAGTAAAGAATCGAGAACCTGCGGATTACTGGAACTAACAGATTGAGAAATAATCACTTCAATTTCTTTTTTAGTTTTTATTGATAACCCGTCTTCGTTTTTTAACCCCGTGTTAGCTGCTAAAATAGATCGACATTCATCGGCAAATGGACCCTGCGGAGACAAATTAATACAATTTTCCGCATACTGCGCCGCTATGCCGCCTGAGAAGTTTCTTGCCCCTCTGTACCAATATTCTGGAAATTGCGAATAACGCGCGCGAATGGATTTGTAAGCCGCGCTTACTCGTCTGTTTTCTGCAAATAAATTTGCTTCAGGTATCTCCGCCTTGTTTTTTTCCAAAGCGCAGACAAGAATCAACCATCTGCCGAATCCATCCGGCTCGTCCAATTCATTGAACAGCGGTTCAAGTTCTTTGGCGGCAATATCCCATTGTTTTTTTAAAAACGCGATAATCGCGTTTGCCGTAAGAGTGACCGTTTCATCGCCCTGTATGGTAAGAATGTTTAAGAGACCCTGTTCAAGTTCTTCTTTTTTTATCAACCCCATACCATAAGCCCAAGCCAACTCCTTATAAGCCGCCGCCACAGACCCCGAATAATCTCCGGCTTTTTCCCGAATCGTGGACTCTGTTATGGACAGCCCCTGAAACCAAGCCCCCGCTCTTTCAATCTCCGCAATTTCGTCCAAAGACCGAAAAAGCGAAGGCAGCTCAGCCGCCGGCAAAGGCTCGCCCAAAGTTCTTTTTTCCGCCTGCGTTCCGGAAACCATTTTCCCCCCGCAAGCTGAAAAAACCAAAATCAAAAGCAAGAAAAGAAATTTAATTTTCATAAGCAACTCCTTAGAAAGATTTACCCCTATATGGGTGTGTACCCCCCGTTTTGCTTGACAGAATTCAAAAAAATTTTAAAAATTTTTTACGAATTTATACCGCAAAAAATAAGGGTAAAGTGGTACAATATAGAAGAAAGTGAGATTAAAAAAAATATTAGGCAGGAAAAAAGCGAGGAAAATTGAATGGACACCATTTAAAGAAAATATTGCTTGACCAAAGTATTTATTTATTATAATGTTAAAAAGTGGGAGTAAAAGCAGTTCATACCCCTGTAGAAACTTTGCTGTTTCCTATGCAGGTATTTAATAAACATCTTTTGACCATTAAAGAAGCTAGTATATGGGCTACAAAACACTTAGGAAAAAATGTAACCACTTCAAATATTACATATCTTATACAATATGGGCGGATACAAAAATTTGATAAAAACGGAATAGTTTTTATCTCATTAGCCGAACTTAATGATTATTATAAATCATATAATGGTTCTCGCGAAGTTGCTTATAAAGAAAAGCTTGGTGAAGACTTAAATTGGGCGCTTTCATTTGATAAATATAAAGAGGCAGAAACAACAAAACATGTTCACAGACTACACCCATATAAAGGAAAATTTATCCCACAACTTGTTGAATATTTTTTAGATAGTCATATTGATAACTTTAAAAAAAATGTTTTTTTCAATGAAAATGATATAATACTTGATCCTTTTTCCGGTAGCGGTACAACAATGGTAGAGGCTTCAGAACTTGGAATGAATGTAATCGGAATAGATATTTCCGCTTTTAACGCATTGATTGGCAATTCTAAGACAGCAAAATATGATATGTTGGATATTGAACAAGAAGTAGTTCAAATAACAGACGCTTTACAAAGTTTTATTAGTAAAACAAATATATCGGAATTTGAAGAAGAATTGTTATCCGAATTATATGAATTCAATAATAAATATTTTCCTGTACCAGAATATAAATATAAATTACGAAAAAAAGAAATTAATGAAGAAAAATATTCAAGCGAGAAGGAAAAACTTTTTCTTGAAAAATATAAAAAACTTATAAAAAAATATGGTATAAAAACAAAACAAAAAGAAAAAAATACTTTTCTTGATAAGTGGTATTTCCCTCATATACGTTCTGAAATTGAATTTGTATATTCTAAAATTAATAAAATTAAAAATGATAATACAAAGAAATTATTAACTATAGTTTTAAGTAGAACGATACGTAGTTGCCGTGCTACAACTCATGCTGATCTAGCAACATTGCTGGAACCTGTAACTACTACTTATTATTGTGGAAAGCATGGAAAAATATGTAAACCGTTGTTCTCAATATTAAAATGGTGGAAAACATACACGAAAGATACTTTAAATCGTATAATAGAATTTAGTAAACTTAGAACAAATACAGAACAACTGTGTTTAGTGGGTGACAGCCGTATTATTGATATATTTAATGAAGTAGATAAAATTAATCCATCTTTTGGTAAATTATTAAAAAAGCAAAAAATAGCCGGTATTTTTTCTTCACCGCCGTATGTAGGAATGATTGACTATCATGAACAACACGCATATGCTTATGATTTATTTAAATTTCCCCGTAAAGATGAACTTGAAATAGGTCCCCTTTTTCGCGGACAAGGTAATGTTGCAAAGAAAAGTTATATAGAGGGCATATCAGCAGTCTTAAATAACTGCAAAAAATTTCTTATTGATGATTATAATATTTTTTTAGTTGCTAATGATAAATATAATATGTATCCTGAAATTGCAGAAAAAGCAGGAATGAGAATAGTTGAAAAGTTTCAAAGACCTGTACTCAATAGAACAGAAAAAGATAAAGCGGCATATTCTGAAACTATTTTTCATTTGAAGGAGAAATAATGGCACTTACAGAAGAATATAAGATAGAAATTCAAAATGTAATAATGACGAGTTTAAGAAATAAGTTTGAGACATACAATCCCGAACCCGCATCAATGCCTTTTCATTTTCGTCTTTTAGGTAAGGATAGAATGGCATTGTATTCTTTTATTCATTCTCTTGCAACAAACTTTGGAACAACAATATTTGAACCTGTAGCCAAAAAAATTGCATTAACTAAATTTAAATTCGCAGATACGCAATGCAATGCAGGAAATATTATTTCATCAGAAGCGCAAAAGCTTATACAAAGTATAATTGATAATCTTGAAACCGCTGAAACATCACCAAATAAAACAGATGAAATAACTGCCTTAAGGAACGTATGCCAAAAAGGTGAAATGAAAAAAGTTAAATTAACACAAGTTGATTTAAAACTTATTGAAAATGATGGAACAATAAATCTTACAGATATAAAGACAGCTAAGCCGAATGCAGGTGGTTTTAAAGAATTTAAACGTACTTTACTTGAATGGGTTGCAGCAACATTAGCTGTTGATCCAACCGTTAAAATATGTACATTTATTTCTATTCCTTATAATCCATATGAACCAAAAAAATATAACAGATGGACAATCCGAGGTATGCTAGATCTTGATTATGAACTGAAAGTTGCTGAAGAATTTTGGGATTTTCTTGGCGGTGAAAATACATTTTTAGATTTATTAGATTGTTTTGAAAAGACTGGCGTTATATTGAGACCGGAAATAGATAAGTATTTCTCAAAATTTAATAGAAAAGAATAATTTAAAATATAGTTGTATCGCAAAAAAACTTTTAACTTATTACCGCCCAGTTCGTGTTAGTTCGTGTGGTTCGTGGTAAAATTATTCATTCATTCCTCCCCCCCAATCCTCTCCCCCCAAGCCTGTACCGCAATCCCAAAAGCAACCGACACATTCAACGACCCCTTTGCCCCGTAACAGGGAATTGATACCCTCCCCAGCGAAGCGTCCGCGGCGGACAACGCGCGGGGACTTACTCCCAGTTCTTCGGAACCTGTTATCATAATCCCACGGCTAGGAAAGGGAAATTCAGCTAATGGGACGCCTCCGGTTTCCAGGGCAAAAATAGGGAGAGTCTCCGTAGAATTGCCAGGCGGCGCGTTTTCCGGGGCGAGGAATAAGTCTTGCCGCTCCCAGGGGATAACGTCTACACAACCCATGGCAGTCCGCTCTGCCCGCCTGTGGCGAGGGTCGGCGCATAGAGGGGATAAGATTATTTTCTCTACGCCAAAACTTTCCGCGGTACGGAAAATTGCTCCTACATTGAATGGGGAGCGAATGTCTTCCAAGTACACCTGCATTCCTTTGAAAACTTGCCGTTTCTCAGGGTCAAGGCGACCGCCGCTGACTGTAAAATCCCAATCGGACTGATCTTTACCTATTTCCACAAGCAAAATGTGCTTGATGGTGTTTAGGGCGCGAAGAAAGACCGATAAATCGGCGACAGGAGACTTAACCGCCGTTTTAAAAACTTCCATTGACTCAATAATCGCTTTTTTTGCGTCTGTGGAAAAAAGCCCGTCTTCCGCCAGCATTTTGGCGGCGGAGGCAAAAAAATCAATTTCCTGATCTGAAAAAAGGTTTGCGCTTTTTCCCGCTGATAGGTCGTTTGCGCTTAAGCGAAAAAGCCGGATTTCCGCCATTGTAAAAATTTTTGCGATTTTTCTGAGTTTTTGGTGGCGGGGCAGTTTTTCAAGCTTGTGCAGGGTAATCATTTGATGTTTCCATCGGGATTTCCGCGGGGTTTTCGGGGGATTTTCCTGTTACATTCAAAAGCTGCTCGATTTGCTGCATTGCATAATCCTGAAATTTTGGAGGTAATTCGTTAAACAGGGATACCATGCGTTGAAGTTTTTCGCCAAAGGCTTTAAAAAACATATCGCCTTCGCCGGTTTTAAGCCATTTTTCATTAACTCCAAAGGTCAGCGAGATTAAATGGATTATTCGATCGTTTACCTTTCTGTGTTCACATTCAAGTTCCGCAATATACCCATTACTTATATGTATTGCCTTCGCAAATTCTACCTGCGACATATTGAGTGTTTGCCGTATGTGTCTTATGCGTTTGCTAATTGTCATATCAATATAATACGACACTTTTACTCACTATGCAATGTTGTAAATTTCAATTTGAGTATTTACAATTCTCACAAAATGGTATAATATTCTCACATACAGAGTATTCGGAAAGGGCAAAATGATACAAGAAGAAAAATTTGAAAAAGTTTGTAAAAACTTCTCGTTACTCAATGAAGAACAACAGGATTATATTCTGGGGATCCTGCAGGCGCTGGTTTTTGCAAAATCTACAATGAATGTGCCAAATCAGGAGAATCTGCCTAAATCTGACAGCCAAAAAACCTGAAAATATTCAAGTTTTTAACAAATAACGCGTAAAGCAGGGAGATTTTTTCATTTAACTTTATTTTTTCTTTACAATAATTTACAATTTTCATATGAGTAACGATAACGGCAACGACGAAAATAAAAAAACAGCAAAGAAACCAAATAAATTTTTTAAATTTATAATAACTCTGTTCATTATTCTTGCAATTATCGCCGTTGGCTGGACTGCTTTTTCATTAATCGGCAGAGTCAATGCCGCTACTGTTATTCCCGATTCCGCAAGTATTCGTATCAGCATACCTAATCCTGTGCGTTTACTCGAAGGAATTTTGAACCACGACTCTCTTGATGAAATTTCCAATGTGCCGTCATTGTCTCAAGCCGCCTCTGTTTTGATGACAATAAAAGACAGTAATATCCTTAAACATGGTCTTTTGCGTCTTGCCGCAAGCGGTAACTTGGAACTTGCCTTGCTCCCCTCCGATTCCGAATCTAAAACATTAATAGCTGTCTGGGATTTAGGGTTCTTTTCCCCATTGCTTCGTATTCTTCCTACGGTTTCAAATTTTGTTAACATTCCCAATCTGTACTATGTGCAAGCCGGAAAAAATTCCCGCTTTGAATACCGTTTAAGCGGCAAAACATTTTATGTCGGTCCGTTTCACAATCTGCTCTTTGTAACAGACGACTCGTATATTTTTGAATCGCGCTCCGCCGCAAATTCAGGTCACGCAAAAGCGTTTAGTACAATCAAACCTTCGGACCATGACGCCGCGCTTATGCTTTCCAATGAATTTATCAGGACTCTTTTGTCAGATCAGGACTCCGGTATGGCGGCAATTTTGAATAACATCGAATTTGAGTCCAGAGTGGAAGCGGGGCTTTCGATATATCCTAAAAAAATTGAATTCCGTTTTGCCGCGCCGTTGTCGTCGGGGCAGGCAAGTTTAAGCCGTCTGCTCGGACAGCGTTCGCGAGTTCCCGCCATGGCTGAACGCGTTCCCTCAACCGCGCAATACGCGACGATACTTTCGGCGGGAACGTTGGAAGAATTATACCAAACTGCCCTTGTGTTTACTCCGGGGCTTGATGAAGCGCTTAAAACCGCAGAAAACGCTTCCCGTCTGGTTTTAGGTTTAACGTTGAACGATCTTCTTTTTTCATGGTCGGGAAACGAATTCGCGGCTATGGGACTGGAAGGGCGTCCCCACCCTGTTTATATGATTCAAATTGCCGATGAAAAAAAACGTAAAGATGTTTTTGATCGCGCGTTTCAATCCGCCGCGCTAAACGAAAATACCAAATTAAATTTAGACGGAGTTCGTATCCCGCGTATTGAGCTTCCTGAATTTCTTCAATCTCTTTTAAGACGCTGGGATATTTTTATACCTTCTCCTTATTACTCAATCTACAAGGATTATTTTCTTGTGAGCGAATCGGCGGAGGCTCTGCTTGCCGCGTTACGCGCCATGCAGAGAAACGACGTTTTGCCGAAGACCGCCGCGTGGCGCAATATTGCCGGCGGTAAAAACGTTTCAAGTTCTTTTAGTTTGTACTATTCGCTCGACCTTTCCGTCCCTTTCTTTCTGCGAAAAAACACCGCCCTTAGCGGCTTTTTATCGCTTTATCGCCAAGGACTTGCCCGCATGAGTTTTAACAAGGGGCTTGTGGAAATTTCCCTGTCTCTTGTTCCCGGTTCAGGCGGCGGCATAACTCTTGTAAGCGGTTATCCGCTGGATGCCGGCGCAAGACCTTCCAACCGCATTTACGGAGCGGGTAAGGGGGACGAGAGCCGAATATTCTATTCTTCCGGCAATACCGCTGTTTCGTTAAAAATAGCGGATAACAGTACCGGAGAACTCCCCGGTCAGGGGAATCACTGGGTTATTCCCGCCGTCGATGTTACGGTAAAAGACGCGGCGGGAACGGTATTCGCCTGGGTTGTTACGGATCGCGGGCGCGTAACGCTTGTAGACGGAGGTATGGAAGCGGTACAGGGCTTCCCGATGCTTACGGGGCTTTCGCTTTCTTCCGCTCCAACCGCGTTTATGGGAAAACTCTACCTTTGCGATGAAGACGGCAAAGTTTACTCGGTTGACGCAGTCGGTAAACAGAGCGTTTGGGAAACTTCATTTACCGCGGCTCTGCGCTCTCCGCCATCTTTCCTGTCTGTTTCAGGAAAAAAAGGAAACGTCGTATACTCAGCCGTTTATCCAAAAAGTTTCTTTGGGGAGATGTGGCTGCTTAACAGCGAGGGAAAAGCGCTGCCAAATTGGCCTAAGCCGATAGCCGTAGAAAAAAACGACGACGAGGGCGGCGGCAGTTTAGGTATTGGTTTTGGATCGCCGCTTTTATTTGCGCAGAACAACAAAGTTTACGCCGCTTTTGTAAATCAATCGGGACAACTTTTAGTTTACGATGAAGACGCGGTTCTTGTTCCGCCGTTCCCCGTCGCGCTTGACGGCGTTTTCTACCAACAACCTGTTTTTGACGGAACGTATTTGTGGCTTATTTCGTCTAACGGCTCGTTTTTCCGGGTAAGTTTGGAAGGCGAGGTTTTGAATCAGAGTATTCAAGGTTTTTCAGTAAAAGAAGAAGGCTATATAACATTCTTTGACAGCGACGGAGATAAAGTTCCGGAAATTTATATCACAGGCGACGGCAACGCGCTTTATGCCTATACGCGCAATTTCCGTTCCCTTGAGGGATTCCCGCTTCCCGCGTGGGGCAGACCTTTATTTGTTCCTGCGCAGGGTAACAAAAAAGCGGAAATTTTCGGCATGGGAATGGACAAGCGTTTATATCGCTGGCAGTTCAAATAACGGAGAATAAAATGAAAAAGTTAGTAATAATATTTATTATAGCGGCGTTTTTTTCCGCTTGTACATCAATGAAAGATACGTCGATTAACACTCAGAGAAGCCAAACGGAAAAAAATCTTACGGCGATTGAAGAAGCGGTAGTTCCCCTTGAGGCGCTTGGAGCAAGCGAAGCGCGTAACAAAACAAAGGAAGTTGCATCCGCAAGAGAATTGCTTGGTAAACTGGAAAAAGAAGCTTCCGCCGACGCTGACTATTCAGGCAGACTTATAGCGTGGTCGGGCAGGTTGTCTATTCTGGAAGGCAAATACAGCGATGCTGTGCGGCTTTACAAGCAGTCTGTTTCTGTCTCTCCCGGAACAATTCCCGCCGTTGTTTTATCCGTCCGCCTTGAAGGCGATCCCGCAAAAAAACTGGAAATAATCGAAAAAGAATTAGCTCTGCTAAACCAAAAATCTTTAGGCGTTGGAGAACTTAACATCGAAAGAGGTCATGCTCTTGTCGAATTAAACCGTTTTTCCGAAGCGGTAGGCGCTTTTGATACCGCGTTTTCCACGGGAATTAACAAAATTTATAAAGACAGTTACGGACAGGAAAGAGACCGCGCGTGGGAACTTCGCAACGCGAGCGGAATAAATGCGAGTTCTCTCAGTCTGCTTGGACGTGAAACCATAACATGGAACGATTGTATTGCCCTCGCAAAAAACGAAACTCAGCTTTTACGGTTTATCACCGGGGGCAGAAATATGACAGACGCGGACTTATTTAACCGCCTTGTTGACCGTGCGGTAATTCCGTTTATTCAGGATGTAACTGAAAGCCAATGGCCTCTGGCAAGACCAAAACCGGACGAAGCCGTAACGCGCGCGGGAGCCGCTTATTTTATCTGGCATCTGTACGCCGCGGCACGCGCGGACAGCGGAATGTTATCGCGTTATTCCGCTCGTTATGCGACAGGCGCAAACCCCCGCAGTCCGGTCGCGGATGTCCCCGCGCTTTCGCCCTTTTTTGATTCAATTCTGGGCAGTGTGGAGACGGAATTGCTATCCCTCCCCGACGGAAAGAATTTCCGCCCCACCCAATTTATAAGAGGCGCGGAACTCCTTACAATACTTAAAAAGATTGACAATTAAGCGTTATTTGTCAAAACGCTGCGGACAGTTTTAATCTAATATCGCTTGATATATAATTCGATTTATATTAAGATTTATACAAATATTATTTAGTTTTTGTAAAAATTTTTTCTCCGGAAAATCTTAGGAAGTTTATAAAAGCAGATGCTATTGAAAAACGGTTAAAAATTTAGTATAATTATTAGAAAGGTGTAAGGCGGCATTATGGCGTTTTTTAAGAAAAAGAAAAAAATCCTCGCGGTTGATGACAGTGAAATAGATCTTGAAATTCTCGAATTTATGTTAAAGGATAAGTATACTGTTCTTCCAACCAAATCGGGAAAAGAAGCGCTGGATTATTTACTTCATTTTAGTAATGTTGATTTAATTTTATTGGACTTGATAATGCCGGAAATGGACGGATGGGAAACGTTTAGTCGAATAAAAGATTTAGGTAATATAACGGAAGTTCCAATAGCGTTTGTAACGTCTGTTCATGGAGAAGAAGAACAAAGCCGCGCTAAAGAAATGGGAGCGGCTGATTATATTTTTAAACCATTTTCAAGAGACGAACTAATGAAAAGAATAGACATCATATTAAAAAAACCTCTCGAAAAGAAAGCATACACCGCCTTGAAACTCGACGATTTTAACAGTGATGGTAATGAATAAAACGTTTGCTAAAAACAACTTTATTTTTTCTTAAAAACAATCCCTTGCTTATCCGGCGCAATGTCCGCTGTAACTGTATCGCCTTCGCGAACGGCTCCCGCGATAATTTGCTTTGCAAGAGGATTTTCAAGGTCGCTTTGAATCGTCCGTTTTAACGGACGCGCGCCGAATAACGGATCATATCCGCGTTCCGCAAGCAGAGACTTTGCCGCGTCAGTCATCACAAGCGTAATCTTGCGCTCAGTAAGCCGTTTTGAAAGCCGCGTTAGCTGAATATCAACTATTTTGCCGATTTCACCTTTGCCAAGACGGTTAAAAATTACAGTCTCGTCAATGCGATTTATAAACTCCGGTCTGAAACTGTGTTTTAAAAGTTCCATCAAAGATTCGCGCAAAGATTCAGGATTTTTCGCTTCCAGTATCAAGTCCGATCCCAAATTGCTTGTCATAATAATAATTACATTTTTAAAATCGACAACACGTCCCTGTCCGTCTGTCAGGCGACCGTCGTCGAGTATTTGTAAAAACACATTAAACACTTCGGGGTGACCTTTTTCGATCTCGTCAAAAAGAATCACGCTGTAAGGGCGGCGCCTGACCGCTTCTGTAAGTTGACCGCCCTGCTCATAACCCACATAGCCGGGCGGCGCGCCAATCAGGCGGCTTACCGAATGTTTTTCTCCGTACTCGCTCATGTCGATTCTGGTGAGGGCTTTTTCGTCGTTGAACAAAAAATCCGCCAGTGTTTTGGCGAGTTCCGTTTTTCCCACGCCGGTCGGTCCCAAAAAGAGGAAAGACCCCAGCGGGCGCGCCGCGTCGGAGAGCCCGGACTTGTTCCGTCTGATGGCGTCGGCGACTGCGGCAAGGGCTTCATCCTGACCGACAACCCGCTTTTCAAGAGCCTTTTCCAAGTCTAAATATTTTTGCAATTCGCCGGAGAGCATTTTGGAGACGGGAATACCCGTCCACGTTGACACTACTCCCGCAATGTCTTCTTCGCAGACTTCTTCGCGTAAAAGCGCGGAAGCCTCGCCGCCTTTCGCGTTCTCTCTTTTTTTCTCCATTTGATCCGTAAGAGCGGCAAGCTGTTTTTGCGCTTCGGGGATTTTCCCGTGTTTTACTTCCGCCGCTTTTGAAAGATTGCCTTCGCGTTCATAGCGGGTTTCGTCAATTTTCAATTCTTCTATCTGCTGTTTAATTACGCGGATTTTTTGAATATCTATTTTTTCACTTTCCCAGCGGGCGTTCATCGCGTTACGCTCGTCTGTAAGATCCGCAATTTCTTTTTCCAGTTTTGAAAGGCGGTCTTTGGAAGCCGTATCTTCTTCGCGCGAAAGAGCCTGCCTTTCTATCGAAAGCTGTAAAAGTTTGCGCTCCAGTTTATCAAGCTCCGTCGGGCGGCTGTCCAACTCCATTTTAAGGCGGCTTGCGGCTTCATCAACAAGGTCAATCGCCTTGTCCGGCAGAAAACGGCTTGTAATGTAACGGCTGGATAATGTCGCCGCCGCCACAAGCGCTTCGTCTTTAATCCGCACGCCGTGGTGGACTTCGTAACGCTCTTTAAGCCCGCGCAAAATGGCAATAGAGTCTTCTACGGAAGGTTCCGCAGTGTAAACCTGCTGGAAACGCCTTTCAAGCGCCGCGTCCTTTTCGATATGTTTTCTGTACTCGTCCAAAGTAGTCGCGCCGATACAGCGCAGTTCTCCTCGGGCAAGCGCGGGCTTAAGCAGATTGGAGGCATCTGTCGCTCCTTCCGCGGCTCCGGCTCCCACAAGGGTATGAAGTTCATCGATAAAAAGAATTATTTTCCCGTCTTCCGCCTGCACGTCATGGATAACGGTTTTTAAGCGTTCCTCAAACTCGCCGCGGAATTTCGCTCCGGCGACAAGGGCGCCTAAATCCAGAGCGAGAAGTTTTTTCCCTTTCAAGCCTTCGGGTACATCGCCCGCCACAATGCGGCGAGCAAGCCCTTCGACTATAGCCGTCTTTCCAACGCCGGGTTCGCCGATAAGGACTGGATTATTCTTTGTGCGGCGGGAGAGAACCTGCATACACCTGCGGATTTCTTCATCGCGCCCGATGACGGGATCAAGTTTTTCCTGACGGGCAAGAGCGGTAAGGTCGCGGCAATAGCGATCCAACGCCTGATATTTTTCTTCCGGGTTTTGATCGGTTACACGTGCATTTCCCCTCACGTGCTTTAACGCGCCGAGAATTGCGTCCTTTGTTACACCCGCTTTTTTAAGCAGTTCCGCGGTTTTGCCCTCGCCCGCCGCAATGGCGATTAAGATATGCTCCGCTGAGACATATTCGTCTTTCAGCGCCGAAGCCTCAACTTCGGCTTTTGCCAAAACCTTCGCCAATGCAGGTGAGAAAAAAACCTGCGCCGCTTCTCCGTAAATCTTCGGCGTTTTGTTTACAAGATCTTCGACATCGGCTGAAAGCTTGGAGACATCGCCCCCTATCCGTTCGATAATCGGCGTAACAATTCCGTTTTCCTGCCGCAGTAACGTCAACAGCAGATGTTCGCTTTCGATGTGAGAATGGTCGTTTTTCTGCGCCAATCCCATGGCTTCGTTCAGCGCTTCCTGAGCTTTTATTGTAAATTTATCGTAGTTCATATTATTTTAATTCCTATATAACAATATGCAAGGTTTTTATTTGTGTCTAGGGGAGTTTATTCGTGATCTTTGTAGCTTCGTGAAATATTTTCAAATATTTTTCATTTTCGGTCAAGCAAAATGGCACTCTCGCGCCATATATAGGCGAACCTTTTTTTAAGGTTCGGGAGTAAACTATGGAAACAAACAATCAAAATCCTGCTCAGTACGAGTGGGACCCCACCTTCCCTTTCAAGGGCTGGGATCGTATCTTGGACATTCGCTATGACGAGGTGTTCAAAGCCGTATTCACCAAAGACACATCGAATTCAAGAGGCGCGTTGTCGAGATTGATTTCAGCGCTTATCGGACATACTGTCGCGGTGGAAATTATTATTGCCAACGAACCGCCTATTGACGATACAAGGCAGAGGTATTTACGTTTCGATGTAGCCTGTAAAACGGAGAAAGGCGAACTTGTTAACGTTGAAATGTCGTTCAACCCAATCGTGAGCGAACTTGTGCGGCTTGAGTATCACGTTTCAAGGTTATTCGCAGGACAAGACCTTCACGGAAAAGATAAAAAATACGATGATTTGAAGGAAACCTATCAAATCGCAATTCTGGCAAACGAGAAATTCTTCAATGATGAAAACTTCGTTCACAATTTCTCTTATTGCGATTTGGACAACCGTATCTCACTGGGTGGAAGAACCAAAATAATCACCGTAGAATTGGTAAAGACGGAACCCGCAGTCGGAAAACCAGTTGAAAAAATGACAAACGCGGAACTGTGGGCGGTATTTTTTCAATATTTGACAGACCATGAGAAAAGGGATAAAATTATTGAGATAATCAATCAAGAAGAGGGCATAGCGATGGCGGTAGACACTTTGATAAACATCACCAAAGACGATATAGAGTTTGCGCGAATGACTACTCTGATAAAAAGCGAACTTGACTGGCGGAGCAGAATAGGAGACGCTGAAAACAAAGGTCGCAACGAAGGACTCAGTTTAGGTCATAATGAAGGACTTATCGAAGGTCGCAATGAAGCCAACCTAGAAAACGCCCGAAAGATGAAAGCAATGGGCTTTTTAGCTGAACAGATACAAGCTGTTACCGGGCTGTCTACAGAGACTATCGCCAAGTTGTGATACAAAAAAATTAAATCGGACACTTTTGCATTACTTCCTACGCTATCCGTAGTGTACCACTCTAGATAGAGTACACTATGAAATTTGGGTGCCTGTCAAAGTTGCTACCTGTTATTGTTTCGTCCACACAGAATTGTTGCCAACCGGCGCGGTTGTTGTATACGTTCCTATACCTCCGTCACTGGCAAGGTACTGGGCGCGCAAGTAACCTGGGAAAGGATTATAACTGCCAAAATTAGCCGAAGTAATCGTGCCTTCAAAGGTTACGCTGGTAAGACTAGTGCATCCTTGAAAAGCACTATCCTCAATGCTGGTAACGCTGTCCGGTATGGTTATGCTGGCAAGGCTGGTACACCAGGCAAAAGCATACTGCCCAATGTTGGTAACTCCGTTCCCTATGGTTACGCTGGTAAGATTTTCGCAACTGGAAAATGAACCCCCAATACTGGTAACGCTATCCGGTATGGTTACGCTGGTGATCTTGGTGTTAGTATTAAAAGCCATGTTCCCAATAGTGGTGATACCGTTAGGGATAGTGACGATGTTGGCTTTTGCCGGAGGGTAGGATATTAAAGCGCTCATATCTTTCGTTACTAAAATCCCATCTACTGACGCATACTCGGTATTACCAGGATCAACCTCTATTGATACAAGCATTGAACAAGAGTTAAAAGTATTCCCATCAATATAAGTAACGCTGGCTGGTATGGTTATACTGATAAGGGTAGTCAAACCATAAAAATGATCAATGTGTAAAAGTGTTATTCCTGTACTGCTGGAAAGGTTAAGGCTGAAGTATTTGGTATTGTTGGCTAAAAGCGCCACGTCGACAGAGCCAGCAAGATTTGCATTCAACTTAACGCCATAAGGCGTATCGGCGGTATTATTAGGTTGGGCGCGTAACCATGCCGCCATAGATGCCATGCTGGTGAATATTCCGTCAACCGGCATGAGCGTCTCCGGCGCCGGTACTTCCTCGCCGTCCTCAAGGGTGATGGTTCCGGTAATAGCCGTCATCTTCCCTTTGCTGACGCTTACGCCGAACGGCTCTGAATCTGCTTTTGTGGGCTTCAGCGTCAATGCGCCATCAGCGCCGATAGTGGAAACAACGCCTTTGCTTTCCTTGTCCGGCTGTCCTACTTGTTTAATGGTCAGCACATAACTGTCGCCCTTCGCGCCTTTATAGGCGACCCGTGACGTATTTCCCGTGATAGTCAGGATGTACATGTTGCCCGCAGCATCGGCACTTTCAAATTTTACCTTCTGCGTATCATTTTTAGAGCCCTCATCTTTTGAGCCCTCATCGCACCCGACAACCGTCATTGTGAACCCAATTACTACAATAATTGCGATAATTATTAGTTTGTTTTTCATATTAAAACTCCTTTCTTGTTTGATTTGTAAAAAAAAGCCATTCCTAATTGTGGACGGCGTTTTTCCGTGAATAGTGATAAAATTGTGTGAAAAAGTGATGTTTTCTTGTCTATATAATTGTTTATTACACGGGGGGGGGGGGGGGGGGGGGGGGGGATTTATTGTCGCACGACATTTTTTGTGTTAGGAATTGAGTATTTATGGTGACTATTTTTTTCATTAAGAGTATTTTAGTATTTTATTGGACTTTTGTCAACTAGCTGGTTGTGAGTATTTATTATTTATTTAGATTTACTCCCATAAACAAAAACTGTATAATTAATCCATGAAAACGAAAAACGTACTCCCCATAGAATGCCACGGTTACGATTTTATTCCCGCCGAATATCTGCCGCCGGATGCGGACGAATATTGGCAAAGGAACGCTCAGCAGGCGGAATTGTTTTCCAAAAAAAAAGACAGTTGGCGCAGGCTTAAATCTACAGAAATTGAAATACTGATTCAGAACAAAAATACCTGCGCAAAGTGGGACGACTTCCTTGTAACCGATCCTTTCGATCCTTCGCTGATCCGCGATTCAAATTTTTACGGTCTTGTGCGCATAGGCACATTGCAAAATATTCTCCTTAAACATAATGACTTTTGTATTCCCTCAGGGATTCGCAACAGCACAATAGTTTCCTGCGACATTGGCAACGACACGGCAATCCAGCATTGCGCGTTTATTTGCAATTATATAATCGGGAACAACTGCATACTTTCAAGAATTGATGAATTGCAAACTACCAACCACGCAAAGTTCGGCAACGGCGTGATAAAAGACGGCGAAGCCGAAGAGGTGCGCGTTTGGATCGATGTGATGAACGAAGCGGGCGGACGTTCCATTCTGCCGTTCGACAAAATGATAACCGCGGACGCCTATCTTTGGGCGGCATACCGCGATGATACCGCGCTAACCGCTAAACTTGCGGAGATTACGCAAAAACAGTACGGCGGCTTACGGGGCAAATATGGAGTTATCGGTTCAAACGCCGTAATTAAAAGCTGTTTGATTATCAAGGATACGGCGGTGGGGGAGAGCGCTTACATTAAGGGAGCGAATAAACTTAAAAATATTACGATACAGTCTTCCGCCGAGGAGCCTACGCAGATAGGCGAGGGCGTGGAAATGGTGAACGGCATTGTGGGTTACGCCTGCAACGCTTTTTACGGCTCTAAGGCTGTGCGTTTTGTCATGGGCAGAAACAGCAACCTAAAGTACGGGGCAAGATTGATACACTCGGTGCTGGGAGACAATTCCACTGTGTCATGCTGCGAGATACTTAACAATTTGATTTTCCCGGTGCATGAACAGCACCACAACAATTCATTTTTAATAGCGAGCCTTGTCGAAGGAATGTCGAACATGGCGGCGGCGGCGACAATCGGCAGTAACCACAACAGCCGCGCCAATGACGGAGAGATAAGGGCTAAACGCGGTTTTTGGCCGGGACTGGCTGTAAGTCTTAAACACTCATGCGTTTTCGCTTCCTTTGTGATTATCGCCAAGGGCGAATATCCGTCGGAGTTAAATATTCCGCTCCCATTCTCGCTTGTAAACAACAATACGCACAAAAACCGTCTTGAAGTAATGCCCGCTTATTTTTGGATACACAACCTCTACGCTCTTGAGCGCAATTCGTGGAAAGCCAAAAACCGCGACAAGAGAAAAATAAAAATCCAGCGCATTGAAACCGACTACCTTGCACCCGACACAGCGGAAGAAATCATCTCCGCTCTCTCTCTCCTCGGCGGCTTGCTCGGCGAGGCGGGCTTCTCGCCAATGGACTTGGCGGGCGAGGACGGAATAGAAGTGCGTCAAATTCACTGCCGCCACTTTGAACACAGCAAAAGAGACCAGGTAGTAATTAAACCGCTGGAAGCTATTGCCGCGTACCGGCAAATGCTTTGCTATTACGCGGTAAAAACTATCGCGGCGTTTTTGGATTCGCAGAAAGGTTTGGATTTTAACAGTTTGTGTAAATTGTTTGGCGATGATGAACGTATCAAAGATTGGGTAAACGCGGGCGGGCAGATTGTTCCCGCTTTCCGCGTAGACGCTCTTCGCAAGGAAATAGGAAACGGCAAGTATAAAAATTGGGACGAGATTCACAAGGTGTACGACTCTTGGGACGAAGAATACCCGCTTGATAAATGCCGTCACGCATGGGCGGTTCTCGCTTTCCTTCACGGAACAAACAAAGCTCCGGACATTGCCGGGATAAAAAAAGAATTTGTCGAAGTTTTAGAAACACGCCGCTGGATAGAAAAACAAATCTTTGAGAGCAGGGCGAAGGACTACCGTAATCATTTTAAAAAAGCCACATTCCGTAATCACGCGGAGATGGAACAGGTGCTTGGAAAACCCGAAGATAATCCCTTTATCCGCCTTGTTAAAGAAGAAGGTATCAGTTTTAAAGAGATGATTATCAGAGCAAGCACAAAATTGTAATCTTTCGTGACAAGTTCAGGTTAATCCGGCTTTTTTGCGGGTGTAAACGTCGAAGAAGACCGCAAAGAGCAGAATCAACGCTCTTACAACATACTGGTAATGTGTGCCCAAGTTCATCAAAACCATGCCGTTGTTAATCGAGCTCATTACAAAACCGCCGACAATTACGCCGATTACAGAACCAATGCCGCCGCCCGCTGAGACGCCGCCGATGTAACACGCGGCAATGGCGTCCAATTCAAAAAGGTTGCCGGCTTGCGGCAGAGCGCTGTTCATGTAGCCCGTTGAAACAACGGCGGCAAGCCCCGTCATTACGCCCATGAAACAAAAGACAATAAATGTTACCAGTTCTGAATTGATACCGGAAAGTTTTGCGGAACGGGGGTTGCCGCCGACCGCGTAGATGTAACGTCCTAAGACGGTATTGTTCAGGATAAAATGAAACACAAAAATCGTAATACCTAAAATTACAGCGACAATGGGAAGACCGCGGTAACGGGCAAAACGATCCGCAAGCCCCAGAGTCAGGATGCTGATTAAAACAAGTTTGGTAATGAATACCGGCAATCCGGAAACTTCAAATTCATTTTGGATTTTTTTGTTTCGCGCAAAAAATTCGGAAACAAAGAAAATCGCAAGCAAAATAACCGCGACTATTAACGATGAGGGATAATAGGGTCCTATCTTTTGAAGCCCTAATATTTCATCAAGCGTGCCGGTGGCAAGAAGCGAGTAACCGTCGTCATGAAAACCGATGGGGGTAACTTTTGTAACAAGATAGGTAAGACCGCGGAACAACTGCATACCGGAAAGAGTAACAATAAACGACGGCATTCTTCCGTAAGCTACCCACGCTCCCTGATACGCGCCTACAGCCGCGCCCATTAAAAGAGCAGCTATTAATGTAACAAATGTTCCCGCGCCTGTATTGTAAACCATCGCGCTTAAAGCGCCGACAAAGGCGCAAACAGAACCGACTGAAAGATCGATGCCCTGTACAATAATGACCATTACCATACCGACAGCGAGAATAAGTACATAACTGTACTGGAAAAAGATATTGGTAAAATTACGCGGACTCCAGTTTGTCCCGCCTGTCAGCGGTATGAATATTATCATGATTAAGGCAAGCATGATGAACATTGAATACTTTCTGATATTGCCTGTTATCAGCGTTTTAACATCGGTAGTCTGAGTGACTTTTTCGCTCATTTCTTTCTCCTTTATCCAACCAAAGCCATGTGCATTATTTTTTCCTGAGTTGCCTCTTCTTTTAAAAGCACTCCCTTTATAATTCCCTCGTTCATAACATAAATTCTGTCCGCCATTCCAAGCGCCTCAGGTAATTCCGAGGTAACCATTATTACGCTCTTCCCGTCGGCAATCATATTATTCAATATCCCGTAAATCTCGGTTTTAGCGCCGACATCAATACCCCTTGTAGGTTCGTCAACTATAAGAATATCCGGGTTTGCGAACAGCGTCTTGCTTACTACAACCTTCTGCTGGTTGCCGCCGGACAGGTTTCGCACAATCTGGTTTATAGACGGCGTTCTTATATTCAAATCCTTGCGGTAACGCTCGGCTTCCCTGATTTCTTTCTGATTATCGATAATCCCGAAATTTGATATTTTATTTAAACTGGCGTGCGTGATATTTGTTTTTACATCCTGAATTAATACAAGCCCCAGGCTTTTTCTGTCTTCGGAAATATACCCTAACCCGGAGCTAATCGCGGCGCGCGGGTCTTTGAACTTTTGCTTTTTTCCTTTAATTGATAATTCGCCTTCGCTTCGGTATCCGTAGGAATTTCCGAAAATGCTCATCATAAGCTCCGTGCGCCCCGCGCCCATCGGACCGCAGAACGCCAGTATCTCGCCTTTGCGAAGGTAGAAGGAAACATTATCTACTACTTTTATATCGTGGTAATCGGGGTGGTAAACCGTCCAATTTTTAACTTCCATTACGGTTTCGCCGGGCGATGATTTTCTATCCGGGAAACGGTGGGTAAGGTCTCGCCCTACCATGTCTTTGATGATCTTTTCTTCCGTAAGGTTATCGCCCTTAACATCGTAGGTGCTTATGGAATGACCGTCGCGTAAAATTGTCACCGTGTCGGCGACTTTTAAAACTTCATTTAATTTATGGGAAATTATCACCGAGGTAATACCCTGGCGTTTAAATTCAATTATCAGGTTTAAGAGCTTTTCGCTCTCGTCGTCGTTAAGCGAGGAAGTCGGCTCGTCAAGAATGAGCAGTTCCGTTTTTTTGGAAAGCGCGCGGGCGATTTCGACCAACTGCTGTTTTCCCACGCCGAGCTTGCTTACGATTGTTTCAGGCGGCTCATTCAAGCCGACTATATTTAAATATTTTTTTGATTCTTTTATATACTTGCCCCAGTTGATTATGCCGAATGTTGTTTCCATGTGTCCCAGGAACATATTTTCATAAACCGATAAATAGGGGCTAAGCGCCAACTCCTGATGAATAATGGCAAGCCCTTCATGTTCGCTGTCTTTAACGCTGTTGTAATTGGTTTCGTGACCTTTGTAAAAAACTTTGCCTTCGTAACTGTCTCTTGGATATACGCCGGAGATACAACTCATAAGCGTGGACTTGCCCGCGCCGTTTTCTCCGCACAAAGAATGAATCTCGCCTTTTTTAACTTTTAAATTTACATTTTCAAGCGCTCTGACTCCGGGGAATTCTTTGGTAAGATTTTGAATTTCAAGTATATACTCGCTCATAAATTCTTCCTTATAAGTCAGATTAAAAAAAAATACCCGGCTGTTTTAAAACAACCGGGTAATCATAATTTTAAACTAGTTTTTTAACAGGATACCGCGATCAAGTCTGTCGTCATAGAATCCCGCGTCTACCATGATACTAAGATTGTCTTTGGTAATAAGGATTGGATCCAACAGATAGGCTTTTACGTATTTTTTGCCGGTATTGCCGATTTCTTTGAGATCGCCTTCGGCGAGAACTGCGCCGGGAATATCAACCGGTTTTCCTTTGAGAACCTGGTCGATAAGAATAATGGCGGCTTCCGCGAGTTTTGCGGTGTTCTTAAATACTGTGCTGTACTGCTCACCGTTCTTAATTGATTCAGCTGATTCATATTCAGCGTCCTGTCCGGTAACGATTGGCAGTTTGTTGCGATATTTGGCGTCCGCTTTACAAGCCTGAAGAATAGCGCGGGCAAGTGTGTCATTAGGCGCTAATACCGCGTCTAAGGTGACATTTTTCGCTTCGTTGCTTAAGAGGTTTTCCATGCGTGTTTTAGCGATAGGAGCCTGCCAGTTTTCGGTGGCGATTCTCTGGAAATTGTTTGTGTCGGCTGATGATCTCGGAGCCGGACCGATAACTTTGAGTACGCCTTTATCAATATAAGGAAGAAGAACGTCCATTGCTCCGTCAAAGAAGAAGAACGCGTTTCCGTCTGTCGGTGAACCGGCAAACAGGGTGATCAATTTGGGATTTGATTCGGAAGCGGTTTCAAGCTGGAGTCCGTCTACGATACTCATAGCCTGAAGAACGCCGACTTTGAAGTTATTGAATGTGATGTAATAATCATAATCCGCTGAATTGGCGATTATGCGGTCATAAGCGACAACTACAACTTTGTCTTTTTTTGCTTCGGCAATTACGGAAGCAACGCCGTCAGTGATACAACCGACTACAAGCGCTTTTGCGCCCTGAGTCAGGAAGCTCTGAATCTGCTGATTCTGAGTGGGTTGGTTTGCGTCGCCGTATTGAACTTCGGCGCGATAACCTTTGGCTTCAGCTTCTTTTTGAAGAGAGCTGCCGTCTTTTGTCCAGCGAAGAACGTGGGTTTCCGGCATGGCGATACCGATTAACTGTCCGCCTTTGCCTTTGCAGCTTACTGCCATTGAGGCGGCAACTGCCAAAACTAAAAGAACTGCTAAAAACTTTTTCATGCTATTTCCTCCAAGAAATAAATATTAATTTGTTACCATTATACCAGCAGCGCCCGTTCTTAGCAAGTTGTTTTTGGGGTATCTTTTCACGTTTAGAATAAATCAATATAATAGCAAATATGCCAAAAATCGAAGTAAATGAACAGGTTTTTTATACTCTCGCGGGCTGTCCCGGCGGAAAAAGCCGCTGGAAAAGCAAGGAAGATTTTGAGGAAGCCCTTGTCTGCGCCAAAGCCGAGTTGGACGAGGACAGCGATAAAAGCCTTCCCGAAGGGGAAAGAACCCTTAAAATTGAATTAAATGACACAAACCGCCCCGATCTTTGGGGGACCGCGGGATGCGCCCGTCAGCTGAAAATTTACCACAGCGGTAAAATCCCCGATTACGATTTTTTCTCGCGCCCGGGTAATGTAAAAAAAACCGCTCGCAAAGTGAAAGTTCAGGCGAGCGTTAAAAAGGTGCGCCCTTATCTTGCGGGTTTTGTCGCCAAAGGCAAACCCATCTCCGATCCGTTATTACGCGACATGATTCAAACGCAGGAAAAACTTGCGTGGAATTTCGGGCGCAAACGGCGGACAATTTCGATGGGTCTCTACCGCACTTCATTAATAAAATGGCCTATCATTTACAAGGGCGTCGACCCCGATTCCGTTTCCTTTGTGCCTCTCCAGTGGGATGTTCCGCTTACACTGCGCGAAATTCTTAAACAGCACCCCAAGGGCAAAGAATACGCTTTTATTCAGGAACATGAACCGATTCACCCGCTGTTAACCGACGCGGAAGGATTCATTCTCTCATATCCGCCCATCATCAACTCAAACGATCTCGGCGCGGTGCAGGTCGGCGACAGCGAAGTTTTTGTAGAGCTTACCGGAACGGACATTGCGTGCCTCAACCTTGCCGCCTCGATAGTAGCCTGCGATCTTGCCGACAACGGATTTACCATCGAACCCGTTGAAGTTGAGTACGAGTTTGAAACGCCGTTCGGGAAAAACATGGTAACCCCGTATTATTTCCAGGAGCCGATTTTCTGTTCGTTATCAAGAATAGAAAAATTTCTCGGCGAAAAATTAAGCGGCGATGAATGTGTGCAGGCTCTTACGCGCATGGGCGTAAAAGCGGAAAAAACCAACGACGCAGAGCGCGGACAAAAAACCGAAAAAACCGAAGGCGTGCGCGCGTGGCTGCCCGAATACCGGAACGATTTTTTACACGCCGCGGATGTAATGGAAGATGTAATGATAGGACATTCTCTAAAATCATTTAAACCGGAACGCCCGTCAGACTTCACCATCGGGCGGCTTTTACCGATTACCATTCTCAGCAGACAGGTAAAAGAACTGCTTGTCGGTATGGGCTATCAGGAAATGATCTACAACTATTTAGGCTCGCACAAAGACCTTGTAGAAAAGATGCGCGGCAAAGGAGACAAGATAATCCACATTTTCAACCCGATGACGGAAAACTACGAATATGTTCGCGACTCGATTTTGGCGTCTCTCATGGAAAGCGAATCAATTTCGGGACGTTCTGTATTTCCGCATAAAATTTTTGAAGTGGGGAAAATCGCCTTTTTGGACGACTCTGAAATTTACTTAAGCAAGTCCCGTCAGTTCGCCGGATTCCTTCACGCGGGAACGGACGCAAACTTTAACACCGCCGCCGCGGAATTGCAAACTCTCTTTTACTACCTTTCACGGGAGTACGATGTTGAAGAATCCTCCGACCCCCGATTTATCCCCGGTCGGGCGGCTTCAATTATTTACAACGGAAACGCAATCGGCGTCTTCGGCGAGATTCACCCCGAAGTGCTGGAAAACTGGGGCGTAACCGTCCCCTGCACAGCCGGCGAGATCGATTTAGACGCGCTTTTGAATTGATTTTGTTTTTGCGGAAACATTGACAATTAATTAAAAACAAATTATCATGAATTTATGGGTGCAAAAAATGGGGAAATGGATCCCGAACTAGCCGCTTTGCTTGGAACCGCAGGCTCAAGTAACGCCCCCCTTCCGGATTTTAACGATATATTCGGCGGGCAAAACAAAGATGATTTCGCGGACGTATCAGCCACATCGGGAGACGAGGTTGATTTAGCCGCTTCCGAATTTCCAAAGATAACCAAACGTCTGGAAGATAAGGGGCATAATTTCTTTAACGACCCCAATTATTATAAAACCGCTCTTACCAACGAAGGCGAAATCGCTCAAAGAGTACACACCATTTTACAAAAGTATTTAACCGCAAAAGACCCAAAAGATCGCAGTGTGTTCAGACAGCAGTTTATTTCGCCCTATTGGGAATTTTTATCCGGTGTCGCCCGAAAAGCGACAGGCAGACTTCCTCCGCCGAAAAAATATCTGCTCCGTTTCGCTTTATTGCATCCCACTTTTATTGCCGCCGATACAAGGGAATTTTTCAGTAAAGTAATAGATGATAATAAGATGGATCAGCCTATTCTTTATTTGGACGAATGGGTTGGCTCGATTGGAACCGGAAAAATGCGCCCGTCCAGTACGGACGAAGTGCGGATAGCCAGAGGAAATAATCAGTCAAAAATACAGGCGTTGCTGGAAAAAGCGCAGGGAAAATTTGACGGCTCAAGAGTCTTGTTAAAAGCAAAAGAAAAAGAACGCGATGAAATAGAAAGAATACTGCGCGACAGAATGAACTCGATATTTGAACGCACTCCGTTGCAGGAAATGACCGATGTAAGCGATTGTATGTCGGAAGCGCAAAAATCGGCGGTTAATGAAATTCAAAACCTGCTCAAACAAATGTTAAAAAACGATCATGAACTGGAATTAAGCATTAAGGATTATGTCACCGCCCACGCCGATGTGGAACATTTAACCGATAAACTTGAAGCCGAAGGCGGCACTGTTACCGTAGACACAGGCGCGATAGACGCGGAACTTGACACCATCCGCCAAATGGCAAAAATGACAATCGGGCGGCAGGGAAACCACTTCCCCGTTCTTACCGCGGAATATTATCACAGTATGCCCGGCGAAGTAGCGACGCGCGAAAATATTATCGCCATGCTCGCGAGAATCGAAAGTATCGACGCCGAGGCGTTTTGTCGTATTTATAAAAACAGATTAAACCGCATAGTTCCCTATGTTCTTTTAATACCCACTTACGGCGATATGGGTTTCTGCTGGGAACCGTTTGATCGTTATAACAGAGCGACAAGCCGGGGACGCATTATAATTCCCATGTACCCCAAAAATTTATACTTGGCGGTTCTTACCGCGGTCGCCGATCTCCGCTGGCAGGTGGCGAAAGAGAAAGCGTCTTTTTACTGGATGGAAGAAGGACTTACAGGACATTACTATCAATGGTTCCAGTCATTAAAATTAAAAGGCGATATTAAAGAATACTTTATCCGCGATTATATTATGTGGATGACCAAAGAAGCGGAAGGTATTCAAAAACTTGATAAAGACGTGCGCGGCACTTTCTGGCGTTATATGCCTTTTACAAAAGCTGTAAAAGAAAAGTTAAAAAACCGCAACCTTATTTATCAGGAATTGTACCAGCGCGACCAGAACCGCCTGATGTCAGACGGCTATTAATCGTTATAAAACTTGCTTTAAAATTTTAAAAACTTCATCTTCAGATACAGTCCACGGAGAATTTGCCGTCAAATCTAATTTACGCGCGGCTTCGGCGGCGGCTGTCACCCGATCCAGCGAAATATTTTGCTCTTTAAGATCTATCGGTACGCCCAGAGCCGTCATGGATTTGCGTATGGCGTCTACCGCGGAATTCGCCGCGTCGGTTGGGGTAGCGGCTTTTGGCGCTCCAAGCATTGAGGCAACCCGCGCCATTTTTTCGGGGCGCGCGCTTACAAGCCGCTCCGCGATAACGGGGAAAAGCGCCGCGGAACATTGCGCTTTTGAAATATTACAGCGCGCGTTAATCGCCGCGGAAAGCGCGGAGCCGACGCCCGGAGAACTTACCGAGGAGCCGATAGACAAGAGCATACCCGCCTGCGCGAAAGTTTCCGCCTGCGCGCCGCCTGCGCCCTTTTTTAATAATTTCGCAAAAAAGGAAATCGCTTTTTCCAGCAAAGTGTCGGAAAGGAAATTTGCCTTTGCGGAACAATATGCTTCTACCGCGGAAAAAATACCCTCAAAAACAAACGCCGATGAAGCGTTATCTGAAAGTATAGTTATTAAAGTACTGTCGATAATTATCGACGCGTAAAGATGATTCGGAGACGAAATGGAATTTATCAATTTACTGCGCGGGTCTGCGACAAGAAAAAACTCCGATGCGGTAAAAACATCCGTTCCTTCTGTCGGGATAGCGAGTAACGGTAAAAATTTTCCCTGACAGTCTCTGCCGTCGAGCAGTTCCAGCGATGTAATATTCATGGGAGCCATTATCGCCGCCATGCGGGAAATGGTTTGTGTTTTTGCGCCGCCAAACCCGATGATCGCGTCGCAATGCGCGGCGCTTAAGAGCGAAACAATGTTATCCGCCATTTCAGCGGAAGAATCGTCTTCTATTCCGTCAAAAACAATCGCTTCAAGACCGGAATCTTTTAAAATTTCTTTTAAGCGGTTTACAATCTGCGAATCCAATTTATGATCCGCGGCTATCATTATGCGGGATCCATAACGACCGGCGATAGTTCCCGCCATGCTTATGGTTTCCGCTCCTATCAATACTTCAGGATTAAATTTAAATGAAATATCCATGTTCCTGCTCCAAAAAAAAAGCGTTTGATCACTTGGGCTGCCCCAATGATCAAACGCTTGAAATACTTATTAAATTCTTACGCAAACCATGCGTTCAGAATGTTATCCGCCGTAGCCTTGATTACCTTCTCATCAATGTATGAAGGATCATTAATTTTCTGCCTGAGTTCGGCAATCCGGGCATCATCGAGCTCCGGGGCGGATTTAATAAGTTCCACAACCTGATATAATTCCGCCTTCTTCGTCGCTTCTGAAGAAAGGTCGATTACATCAGCCTTGTCGTTCCCCCCCACTTGCTCACTCCTACCCGGTTTCTTACCGGTTGGAATGGGATCAACATGACTTATCCTGTTTACTGTCATACTCTTACCCTACCTATCCCTATTATCGGCAACAATATATTATAAGTTTACCAACAATTTTCAATAATTACCAGAGATATATAAAGAAAATTCACCAATTTGGGGTCCGGAAACCTCGTTTTTTTTGCTCAAATTTTCCAGTATTTCGGACGCTTTTCCACGTAAATATTCCTCGTGAATTTTCGTCATCTCCCTGCCAATACAAATATAACGCTCTTTGTCAATTTCGGCAATGTCCGCCAATAGCTTGAGTACCCTGAACGGCGATTCATAAATGACGCACGCGGCTTCCATTGCCATAAGTTCCCGTAAGCGGCTCTTCCTTCGCCCGGGTTTTGGCGACAAAAACCCCTCAAAGACGACAGTTTTGTCTCTGCCGCCCGCAACACTCAACAAAGCGGCGAAGGCTGACGGACCCGGAATGGGAATAACGTCGTGTCCCGCCTCAAAAGCCGCTTTTGCCAGCACCGCGCCGGGATCGCTGAGTGCCGGAGTGCCTGCGTCGCTTGCGTAAGCCACATTTTTCCCTTGATTCAACGCGGAAATCACTTTTTCCGCCGCAAATTCCTCATTTTGCGACCGGCAGGAGAGCATTTTTACGCGAATTTCCAGATGAGAGAGCAGTTTTATAGTGCGGCGGGTATCTTCGCACGCCACAAGGTCGACGTTTTTTAAAGTTTCTACCGCCCGAAAGCTAATATCGCCTAAATTCCCTATCGGCGTACCAATAATGTAAAGGGTTGCCATGCTTTAAGTATAGTTTATTTTTTTAAGAACTACATGAAACAGTACGGAAAATTTCTCGCTGAAAACACGGAGTACGTTAAATATTGGCTTATTACTTTTTCCACTTTCCAAAAAAATCATCAAGACGACGATCTATATCGGATTTCATCGTTTTGTGAAGTTGTTCTACCAAATGAGGTTTTAATTGACTTTTTTTCTCATTGGCACGTCCTGTCGCCGGAGGGTACAGGAGTTCATACATATCCACGTTAAGAGCAATGGAAAGATTTTGCAACGTTTTATCACTGACCCATGTACGGCAGCCTTCAATGTCGTGGATCATCTGGTATGACACAGCAACCAATTCAGCGAGTTTTTCCTGAGTAAGCCCCAATTCACTGCGTTTCGCCTTGATATTGGCGGCAAGAAGTTTCCTTGCGGTATTCATAACCCAATGACCTTTATTATAAGGATAGGTAAATAATGCTAACTTTACAGTTGACTATATTTACCATAAATGGTAATTTATACTAACCATAAGATTTATTGACAAAGAAATTATTTTGATAGATTGACTTGCAAAAGTCTTGTAAATATGTACTTTTCGTACAAGAAATTTTCAAAAAAAGAATTTGTCAGCAAATTCACCATTATGGCTCACTTAAATTTGACGGCGGGAAAGACCGCAAAGGAGCAGTTATGAATAATAAACTGTTTATTATCGGATGCCGCTCTCCGTAACACGTGAAATTTGTTCTTTTATGATTCAGAAGTATAAGAAAAAAACCTTTGAAGGTTTAAATATGCCAGCAGCGGCAATAATGCTGTAAAGGAAATTATATGAAAAAGAATATTTTAGTTTGCGTGTTTTTTATCGGATTATCGGTTTCGGTTTTCGGGCAAGTTGCGTCTACTTTTCAAGGTATAGATGAAGGTAATGGTACAATAACCATAACCGCATACAATGGAACGCTGAAGGATGTCCAAATTCCTGAAAAAGTAAATGGGCTGACGGTTGGAGCTATTGGAAAGGAGGTATTTTACAAAAAACAAATAACCAGCGTAACTATTCCAAAAAGCGTTATTTCTATCGGTGAGGGTGCGTTTAAGGAAAACCAATTGACCAGCGTCACTCTTCCCAACGGCGTTAAAACCATTGGAGAGGCTGCATTTATGAAAAATCAACTGAACAGCATCACTCTTCCCAACAGTGTTACCTCTATTGGAGGGACTGCATTTATGAACAACCAACTGAACAGCATCACTCTTCCCAACAGTGTTACCTCTATTGGGAGAGGTGCATTTGCCGGAAACCAACTGACCATTATTACCATTGGAGCAAATGTTTCGTTAGAAAATAGCATAGATAGAAAAGCGTCATTGGATGGCATGAGCGCAATTGTTCATACATCAGGTTCATTTGATAATGGTTTTGAAACTATCTACGATAAGGCTAGTAAGAAAGCGGGGACATATACACGTCCTGATACTGACTATAGTAACTGGAGTATAAACGGCGAACCGCTATTTCTTGATAGTACTAGCAAAGGTATCGAATATGTCGGGGACGGCGGAGCGATTACTATACCGAAAGTCCTAGGCGGTAAACCAGTTACCACTATTGAAAAAATGACATTTATGAACAAAGAACTAACCGACGTTATCATTCCTGATAGCGTCACTTCTATTGGGAATTATGCGTTTTCAAATAACCAATTGACCAATGTCTCCATTCCTAATAATGTTACCTCTATCGGTGAAGGCGCTTTTAGAAGCAACAAACTAAACAGCGTTGTCATTCCTAACAACGTTACTTCCATTGGGAAGTATGCGTTTGGTGGAAATACTCTGACCAGTATTACTATTGGGGCAAATGTATCTATTGGTAGTGGTGCATTTTCTTCTAATCCTTTACAGAATAATTTTAAAAATAGCTATGATAAGGGTGGTAAAAAAGCAGGAACATATGTACAACGAAATAATGTATGGGAGATAAAGTAATCATATCCGTTAAAAGAAACGCTTTTGCTCTTTGAGTTATTCAAGGGGAATCCTTAACGGATTCCCGCTTGGTTAATATAAGTTATTTACATTATTTGGTTAAAATTGTTATATTAGATTAAGGAAATTTAAAGATCAATGCATATTTTTTTATTGATCATCTGCGGTATTATTCTCCTCTGGTTTGGTTATTTTTTATTTTTCGGTCCGCCGTCGCCGTTTTATCCAAGTCTTCCATGGAGTAAAAAAAGAAAATTTAAAGGGAATCCCGGCGAGGCTAAAGTTTGCCCTGTTTGTACTATGCTCATGTTGAAAGGCGATTTATTAAAAACTGTTGTTTTCCCTCCCAAAAAACAAAATGACATAGATCGCATAATGCACATTAAAGGCTGTTATAGCTGTCTTAATAACGGCGTACCACGGCATTGCCCGATTTGTAAAGCTACGCTGACTGTCGATGATTTTCTTCTTGCGCGTATGTTTAAACGTCCGGGAAGAAAAAGCCACGTTCATGTGCTTGGCTGTAATCGCTGCAGAAAAGTATGATCATCTTTCCCCGCTTGCGCCACAGCGTCCTTAATGGGCGTTAGTCTGACATCTTCGCGGTCGGTGTATGCCGTTGTGGGAAGCGTTACGTCTTTGCGCGGAGTAAGCGCGCCTGTGGGACAAGTGGAAACGCAAAGCCCGCAGTTTGTACAGGTTTTTTCTTCACCTAACGGCAGACTGAAAGGCGGCTCTACCGTTGTGTCAAATCCGCGCCCTACAAAGCCAAACACTCCGCTCCCCGATTCAATGCAGATGCGCACGCAGCGGGCGCACAGAATACACTTGTTTCTGTCCCTTACAATATACCGATGGCTTTCATCAATGGGGTACGTTGTCTGTTCTCCGCTAAACGCTTCCTGATCCGCGCCATAGACTGACGCATACTGACGCAGTTTGCACTCATCAGCGTCGGCGCAGCCGCAGGACAGGCATCTTGACGCTTCTTTTTTTGCCTGCTCTTCGGAAAAGCCCAATTCAACTTCTTTAAAATTATTATCGCGCTGTTCTTTAGTAAGCATAGGCATTTGTACTTTTTCGATTTTCTCGACATTTTTTCCTTTTTCATTGGCATATGAAGCGGGATTAATATCTTTGTAATTTTTTGCTTTAACATGGTTATATGGTTCTACTTCCGCAGTAATGGTTTGCCCTGACATATATTGAGACATAGCCAGAGCCGCTTTTTTGCCGCCGGCTATAGCCATGATTGCGGTCTTGGGTCCGGTTACGCCGTCTCCGGCGGCAAATACACCGTCAATGTTTGTCATGCTTGTATTTTTATTTACAACCAGACAATCACGGTTTATGGAAACGTTACACTCGTCATTTATAAATGATAAATCCTGAGTTTGTCCGATGGCGGAAATTACATAGTCAACTTCGATATCGTATTCCGATCCGGCGACAGGGCGCGGAGATCTTCTGCCGGAAGCGTCGCTTTCGCCAAGTTCCATTTTGGTAAGTTTCATTGTTACCTTGCCGCCGTTCTCGCTAACACTTAACGGATTATTCAGTATTAAAAATTCAACGCCTTCTAATTGGGCTTCTTCTATTTCCATTTCATCGGCGGGCATTTCGGCAATTGTTCTGCGGTAAATAAGTTTGACATTTTCCGCGCCGAGACGGAGCGCGGTTCTTACGCAGTCCATCGCCGTGTTGCCTCCGCCGACAACGGCGATTTTTTTGCCGTTAAAGTCGGGCTGTTTGCCCCTTGTAACGGAGCCGAGAAAATCAACGCCGATTAAAACATGGGGACAGCCGCTTTCACCGTCAACGCCCAGCGGATACCCTTTTTGCGAACCAACCGCCAAAAGAATTGCGTTGAAGCCTGAAGCGTATAAACTTTTTACGGTAATGTCTTTGCCGAATTCCTTGTTGTAAATAATTTCTACGCCAAGTGATTTAATAATATTCACTTCTTCATCAAGCGTTTCACGCGGCAAGCGATAGGAGGGAATTCCGTAACGCAACATTCCGCCGGGATTCTCCTGTCTTTCGTAAATGGTTACGCCGTGACCTTCCTGCGCCAGAAACCAAGCCGCTGCCAAACCGGCGGGACCGGCTCCGATAATTGCCGCTTTTTTTCCGGTAGCGGATTTTTTGGGGGGAAGGTAAGGATGTTCTTTTTTTATATCGATGTCGGCGGCAAAGCGTTTTAAGTTTGCAATGCCGATTTGTCCTTCAAAAATATTTCTGCGGCATTTTTTCTCGCACGGTCTTGGACAAATTCTCCCGCAAACAACGGGCAGGGGATTTGTTTGTTTAATCAATTTTAACGCTTCATCGTATCTGCCGTTAGCGATATGGTATACATAACCTTGAACGTCGGTATGAGCGGGACATTCTAAAACACAGGCAGCGGTACAGTCGCCGTAATGCTGGGAAAGCAATAACTCAAGGCAGGTTTTTCTGGATTTAGTTATCGCTTCAGATTCGGTGGTAATGACCATGCCGTCCCGAACCTGCGCTCCGCAGGAGAGCGGCACACCCCGTTCCCCCTGAATTTCCACGCGGCAGATCATGCACGATCCAAACGGCTTTAAGCGCGGATCGTGGCATAGGGTTGGAATGATTACGCCGTTTTCTTTGCAGGCGTCCAAAACCGATTGTCCGCTTTTTGCTTCGTATTTTTTTCCGTTTATCGTTATATTCAAACTCATGGTAAAACCTCAATCCACCAAAACAGCGTTAAACTTGCACACTGTCTTGCATATTCCGCATTTTGTGCATTTGTCATTATCAATACTATGCTTTTCTTTTATCTTGCCGCTGATAGCGTTTACAGGACATTTTTTCGCGCACAGGGTACAGCCTGTACACGCATCCGAAATCTGAAAAGTAATAAGCGCTTTACATTGATGAGTCGGGCATTTTTTATCTTTTATGTGAGCGATGTACTCATCTTTAAAATAGCGTAATGTTGTAAGCACAGGGTTTGGAGCATTTTGACCAAGACCGCATAGCGAATTGGTTTTTATTTGATAAGAAAGCATTTCCAGTTTTTCTATATCGCTGTCCTGTCCTTTGCCGTTTGTAATTCTTTCCAGTATTTCCAACATTCGTTTTGTACCGATTTTACAAAAAGCGCATTTACCGCATGACTCGGACTGGGTAAATTTTAAAAAGTACTGCGCAATATCAATCATGCAGTTGTCTTCGTCCATGACAATCATGCCGCCGGAACCCATAATGGCTCCGGTTTCCGCTAATTGGGTATAATCAATGATCGTGTCCATCTTGCTTGCCGGAATACAACCGCCTGAAGGTCCTCCTATCTGAACCGCTTTAAATTGTTTGTCTGATCTGATTCCGCCGCCTATATCAAAAACTACTTCTTTAATTGTCATTCCAATTGGTATTTCCACCAATCCGCCTTTTTTAACTTTTCCGGCTAACGCAAACACTTTTGTACCTTTGCTTTGCTCCGTTCCAAAGGCGGTAAAAGCGGCGGCTCCCTTTCTGATTATCCAGCCAATGTTTGCCAATGTTTCAACGTTGTTGATGTTGGACGGTTTTCCAAAAAGCCCGCGAGCGGCGGGGAAGGGCGGACGTATGCGAGGCATACCGCGGTGTCCTTCGATAGATTCAATCAAAGCGGTTTCTTCGCCGCAAACAAACGCCCCCGCGCCTTCTTTAATATGCAAATTAAATTTTAAACCTGTCCCTAAAATGTTGTCGCCTAAAAAGCCTCGTTCTTGCGCCTGCTTAATGGCGATTTTTAATCTGCGGATGGCAATGGGATATTCGGCGCGGGCATAAATATAACCTTCAGTCGCGCCGATGGCATAACCGCCGATAATAAGTCCTTCTATAACACTGTGCGGATCGCCTTCAAGGACGCTTCTGTCCATGAACGCTCCCGGGTCTCCCTCGTCAGCGTTGCAGATAATGTATTTTTGAGCGGCTTCGTTTTCCGCGGCAAATTTCCACTTCATTCCTGTTGGGAAACCAGCGCCGCCCCTGCCTTTTACTCCCGATTTAAGAACCTCGTCAATTACCTGCGCCGGAGTCATGGTCTTAATAGCTTTTTCCAGTCCCTTGTAAGCGTCCATTTTTAAAGCGTCGTCAATTGATTCAGGATTTATTTCACCGCATCGTTCCAAAACAATTCTTTTTTGACGGGACATAAAACTTGTTTCCGAGCCGCCGCCGTTGGAATCTAAAACGATATTTTCTGTTAAGGGTTTGTTGTTGATGATATGGCTTTCAAAAATTTTCTTTGCTGTTTGTACATCGACATCGCCGTAAATTGTCCTTGTTGTATCTTCGGCAATTTCTATCATGGGTTCTTTGTAGCACATTCCCATACAGCCGGTTTCGCTTAGCTCAATATCCAGTTTTGATTCTTCGATAAGAGACTTTAAGGTTTCTTTTACTTTTAAACCGCCGGAAGCAATACCGCAGGAACCAAGTCCGATAATTATCTTTTTCATGCTGTCGTTATTCCTTTACTCCCTGCCGGGCAAATTCCCTGATAACGCTTCTGGCTGTATCCGCCGTCAGCCTGCCGTGAGTTTCGCTATTTATCATAATGACAGGAGCAAGAGAACAGCATCCGAGGCACGCGACAGATTCTACTGTAAATTGTTTATCGTTTGTCGTTCCGCCAAGTTCTATGCCGAGTTCTCTGCAAATTGCGTCCGCTATTGTTTCCGCGCCGTTTACATGGCACGCCGTCCCAAAACAGACTCTTACTATATTTTTTCCTACGGGTTTTAATCTGAACTGCGAATAAAAAGTGATAACTCCCATGATTTGGGATACAAATATTCCCGTTCTTTCCGACAGGCGTTTAATAACATCCTGAGGCAGGTATCCGTACATTTCCTGTAATTTTTGAAGAAGCGGAATAAGCTGAGATTCTTCTCCCGTATATTCTTTTAGCGCATTTTCAAACAATTCCCAGTATTTTCCTGTTTGACAGCAACCGGCGGCTTTGCCGTTTTCCGCGCAATTACACATACCTACTCCGTGGTTAAAGTATACAGTATTTATTTTTTTTCTTCAATTCCAAACAGGGTAAATTGCTTAAAGGAATCTGATACTTCGATAAATAGTAATCCAACTACGCCGTTAATTTATACCTGACACCGCTACGTTACCGTTAATCAAATAACGGTAACATACACTAAGGTTTGGTTCACAAGTTGATAGGCAATTTCTCCGAATGTAATTGGTCCCGCAAACGCTTCAATTTTATTGTTCTCAAGATTGCCGTATAGGAAATTCAAAATACAATTACAGGAGAATGCGGATGTTACATCCGTGTGTTCAGATATGTGTTTGTTAAACAAAGCCACATAGTCAGTTACAGGTTTGGCAATCCTGTATTTTATTCCCTGAAATACAGGAGCATAAAAATTAACAATCCCGTTTTCAATTGATTTGAAAGAAATGTTAACGCCGCTTCCTGAATAATCCCCTACAATCGGTATCTTTGTGTCTATTTTGTTTTTTGCTATATAATCGGCAAGATCAAGCTCTTTTCCGTTTACCAGGCATTTTTTAACATGAAATCCTTCTTCGGTAAATTCGATTACCGGAGAGTCGGTATCCTGTTCAAAAATATTTATGATGTTGACGGAAACGGTCTTGTCCTCTGTGGTTTGCAAATGAAGCGCGACCGCCTTGTCGGAAAATACTTCTCCTGTAAATCCGTTGACCGCCAAAGGCGTTTGTCCTTGTTTATCCAGGTTCGTGCCGGAGATCCATCCTGCAATGTGACGCATAAACATATTTACATAACTGGCGGCGTTTTGCGCGTATTCATTATGCACCGCGCTGTCAAAAGGCACAATCAGGATTGTAAAACCGTTTTCATAAGCGTCGGAGGACACTTTGCAGATATTTTTTTCGTCATAAGATTGAATCTTAAATTTTTCATAGACGGATTTCGTTTTTGAAAAATCCGTTACAAACAATAAATCGCCGGTAACTTTGCCGCCTTCCTTTGCCATGAAATATTCCGTGGAACCGCCGATCCATTTCCCTTTAGGAAGTTTTTTAAGAAGAGCCTCCGTTCCCGCAATATGGAGCAGTCTCCCGCTCTCGATTAATTGTGATGCTGTTTCATAAGATACCAACATATTTTTCTCTCCTTATAATTTGCAAATAGTTTCATAGTCCGCGGCCATGAGTACCTTGGACTTTTCAATAAACTCGGTTATTTCCTCGGCAAAAGTTTGCAGTGTTTCCTTTGTCGGATATTTGGCGTAAAGCGTTTTCATGCGCGTAATCAGCATGGAAAACGCAAGTTGGGAAAATTTTGTGTCTCCGGTTAGAATCTTTTCTGTTTGTTCAATCGTAATCGTTACCGGCGACAGCAAGTAATGAATTTTTCCCAACAAGACGACCTTGCTCGGCGGTTTGATAATAACGCCGCCTCCTCCGCTTTTAATCGCATTGGTGATGGTCTGCGCTTTTGCGGTAGCCGTCATAAACAAAATTTGAGTTTTAACGAATCTGGGCATTTTGCGAATCTGCCTCGCTATGTCAAAACCGCTTGTAATTTCCGTTTTCGCGGCCGAATAAAATGACGGTTTAGACAGTTCTGTATCCAATAAAAACAAGGAGGGATTGTAATTAGTGATTGCCTTCAACAGAGAACTAAAATTAGTTACTCCTACTACATGATAATGTTTACCGAGCATTTCAGTAATCGTATCCAACATTACCTGCATTTCGTCAAGAACAAGTATTGTCGGCGTACTATAAACAGTCACAGCCATTTTTTCCCCCTTATATTAAAAATATTATAACATTATAGGGAATTGGAGACAAGATTTTTATTGCATTCTCTACTAATTCGTACTGCCTTTTCTACTATAAAAGAGACTACTCACCTTTTATCAGCGAATAAAGGGCAAAACGGTTCGGCGCGCCGGTTAGCTTAAGCGTTTTGCCAAAGGGAAAATAACAGTTTTTATTTTATTTTTTTACTTTGGCAAAATTTCATACTTTTAATAATGGTTTGTGTTTGACAAAACTCCAAGCTTTGTAAATTGTACTAATTCCCTTTTATCAGCGAGTAAAGAGCGAAGCGGTTCAGCGCGCCTGTTTTCTTGTAAACATTTTGAAGATAGGCGCCCACTGTCCTGATTGAGATTAGCAGAGTATCAGAGATTTCCTTGTTGCTTTTTCCATGCATCATAACTTCAACAATGTCTTTTTCCCTGTCGGTCAGTTGGTAGCGTTTACAGAAATTACCCGACAGTCCGTTTTCCGGCGTCCAGATCGGCTCCACATCGGAGATAGCTATTGTTAATTGCTGGGCATCGGTAATAACAAGTTGGCGGATATAAAGATAGAGTATCCCAAGATTCAGTAATATACAGAATAGCCCGAAGCAGAAACCGGGACCGTATATGTTGATGCCTTGATCTATCAAAAGCGGATCAGCGACATGGGTGAAATAAGTAAGAACCGCCCACAGGATCATAGGCGGGATAATAATGAGTATCCAACTGGCAAGCGGCAACTTACCCGAATACCGTCTCATTATCATATAATAGCAACAGCATAAGGCAAATACGACGAGGTATTGCAGATTGTACTGTAAATATTGGCTGGGGGAATAGGAAGGAAAAAATCTGTTAAAGAGCAGGGCAATGAGAGCGGAGCGGGTGTTGTCAATGGATGCTTCCATGCCGATATAGAAAAACGCGGTAAAAAGAGAACGGCGCAAATCCCCGCAGATGAAGGCAAAGACTACGGTAATGACCGCCCATGAAACGGCGTTGGCGACAATGCTCATCGGTATAAGTATCCAAAATACGTAAGCTGACGGTATGGCGATAAGAAGGACAATACGCCGCCACAGCGCTTCGGGATGGTGGAGACGGTAAAACAACACCCACCATGCGGCAATGCTCACCGCGGCGCGGGTAAGTTCCCACAGAATTTGTGGTTGGTATTGACCCATAAAAGTAGTATAAAAAGTACTAATGAAAATTACAAGTAGTGCATATAAAATATGTTATTTTACATAGAAAAACGAACAATTTTCACAGATAGATACGAATTAGTAGAAAGTACAGTTAAATTAGTAAAAAATGCAATAGGATACCTGTCGTTTGCTCATAATGAAATATATTTATCTGATCCAAGAAAAACGGAAAAATCAAAATTAAAGACATTAGGCGAAAAAACATATCTAGAATAGATAACTTATAACGATTATACTACAACAATGGAACTCGAAAAACTGATAATCCCGAGGTTCTTAAAATATGTCTGTTACGACACCGAGAGCAACCGTCATATAGAAAAAACTCCTTCCACGCAAGAACAATGGGAACTTGCGAAAATTTTGCGCGATGAACTTTCGGCTCTTGGACTGAAAGATGTGAAAATTACGGATCACTGTTATGTAATTGCCCGCCTGCCTGCAAGTAATGGAAAGGATAACTCTCCTTGTATAGGTTTCCTTGCCCACCTTGATACGGCAAGCGATGTTACGGGCAAGAACGTTAAACCTCAGCTTGTGCAGAATTATGACGGTAAAAAAATAAGGCTTTTAGGCGGTCTCTGCCTTGACCCCGAAAAAGATCCGGATCTTGCAGAGCAAAAGGGCAAGGCGATTATTCACAGCGACGGAACTACGCTCTTGGGAGCGGACAATAAAGCGGGCATTGCGGAAATTATGGGTGCCGTGGAGTATTTAATTTCCAATCCGCAGATAGAACATGGGCAAGTCGAGATTATTTTTACTCCTGATGAAGAAACCGGCAAGGGACTACCGGAATTCCCGCTTGAGGAAATTAAGTCCGCTTTTTGCTACACGGTAGACGGCGGTCCTTTGGGCGAAATTGAGAGCGAATGTTTTAACGCTTGGAAAGCGGACATCGAATTTGAGGGCAAGGCGATTCATGTGGGGCACGCAAGGGGCAAACTTGTCAATGCTTTGCTCATGGCATCGACATTTGCGACGCTCCTTCCTCGCAGTGAAAGCCCCGAAGCCACCGACGGCTATTACGGCTACTACTGCCCCATGGAAATTTCAGGCGATTTGGAAAAAGCCAATCTTGAGGTGCTTCTTCGCGATTTTGAATCAGACGGCATAAAACGGAGGATTGCGGCTCTGGACGCTTTCGCAAAAACGGTGGAAGCCAAATTTCCGGACGGTAAAGTAATTGTTAAAACTAAGCCTCAATATTATAATATGAAATTGAAGATTGACGAAAAGCCTGAAGTATTACAAAGGCTTAAACAGGCTGTTGAAAATACAGGCGTTGAATGGCATTTAAAACCTGTACGGGGCGGAACAGACGGGTCAAGGCTGACGGAGCTTGGTATTCCCACTCCGAATATTTTTACAGGCGGACGTAATTTTCACAGCCGCCTTGAATGGGTCAGCGTGAGCGAAATGTGCGCCGCTTGTAAGGTGATCATCGAGTTAATAAAATTGCCGTAGAGCGGTAATGTAATAAAACGGGAGTGAATTATATGGCGGATACATTAACAACGGTTTTTAGCGATCATATAAAAAGAGTAATTAAAAATGCAAAACCTACAACCGTTATAACAGAAGACAATGTGTATCAGGAAGGCGATCCGAATATTCTGGCGGTTCTTGATGAAATGGTAGATTCTTTGCTTTTGCCGGGAAGCAGGCTTGTCGGTATGAATCATCTTGAAGAACTTTTGGAAAAAGCCGAATCCGGAAAAGCGTGCCTTCTTCTTGTTGAACATTACAGCAACATGGATCTTTCAATTGTTTCGCTGATGGCGCGAAAAGAAGGCGGCAGAGGCAAAGCTATAAGCGACGCGCTTATTGCCATCGCGGGAATGAAATTAAATGAAGATAATCCCATTGTCGCCGCCTTTGCCGGAGCTTACGATAAAATAGTAATTTTTCCAAGCCGCTCTTTGCAGGAATTGGATCCTGAAAAAGACAAGGCCGAAATCGCGCGCGGCAATGCCATTAACCGCGCCGCGATGAAATCGCTTATCAGGCACAAATATAAGGGAAAGCTCGTCCTTGTATTCCCGTCGGGAACGCGTTACCGCCCCTGGGATCCAAGTACCAAGAAAGGCGTGCGGGAGATCGATTCTTATATACGCTCTTTTGACTACATGTGTTTTGTTGCGCTTAACGGCGAGCTTTTGCATGTGCAAAAAACCGACATGCTGAATGACATTGTAAGCAAAGACGTTTTTCGAGTTACAGTCAGCCCTGTTGTAAAGTGCAATGAATTCCGCGATAAAGTTTTAGAGAAGATTACCAATGAAGAAGAAGATAAAAAACAAGCGGTTGTAAACGAGATAATGAATGAACTCGAAAGAATGCACACTGCCGCGGAAACAGAAAGATTAAAAATTTTAAACAAAGAAGAAGGCATCTAAAAACTCAATCGGGTTTTTAGATGTTATGGTACATAAAAGCGGCGCGGCTTTTGCCAACTGGTAAAAGTACGCCGCTTATAAAACGGTATTTGTGAGCCTTAGCTTATTTTATTAAGCAGCTACCAGTTACCGCCGCCACCGCCTCCGCGTTCACGGCGAGGTTTATCCATCGCTTCGTTTACGCGCAGTTGGCGTCCGTCAAATTCGCGGCCGTTTGTGCCCGCGATTGCCGCAGCGGCTTCTTCATCGCTGCCCATTTCGATAAATCCGAACCCTTTTGAGTTGCCAGTTTCACGATCGAAAATGATCTTTGCTGACGCGACATTGCCAAAACCCGCAAACAGGTTTTTCAGACCATCCTCGGTGGTGTTGTAGGAGAGGTTACCGACATACAGTTTCTTCGCCATTGAGAAAATTCCTTCGCCCGGAACAAACAGGATCGTAATTAAACGATACCGGATTGTATGCGTCCGAGCGGCGCTGACATCTTTCTTGGTAATGTGTAAGACAACGTCTCAAACAGTGCCGTAAATGATGCCTGAATTAACTTTCCGTTTTTTGCCGAAAAATTAATTCGGTGGACTTGTGTCCAAGTATTCACATTCGCACAAGCGAACGAATTAAATTTCTCCTGTTGTTAAAACATGAGAAAGTCAATACATAATTGTTAAGGGAGAAAAAACGAAAGGAAGCAGACAAGATCAGAACCCCTAAACCGCGCGGTTTTTTTAAAAATCCGCAAAAACAATCTCTACTCAATTTCTAAAAGTTATCCAACTAATGAAAATATAGACTCATGAAAAAATAATGTCAATACTTTTTTAATTTTTTTAAGAAATTTACCCATATAGCAGCTTTATTGCGGTTTTTATATTAAAAGCCGATTTTAACCCTTTTACGGGAGTTTCCGGGACAGGACCTAAAAATGAGCTAAAACCAAGCTCAGTTGCGGTTTTTACCCTGTTGGCAAGGCGGTGTATGGGTCGAATTTCCCCTGTTAGGGATAATTCTCCCGCGATTACCATGTCCGCGGGCAGGGCAAGTCCCGTTCTGGCTGAATAAATCGCGCAGGCAAGGGCTAATTCCACCCCAACCTCGGTAATTCTGATGCCGCCGGCGGCATTTACATACAAATCTTGATCCGAGAGTCTTAATCCGGGCTTTCCTTGAATGTTTAAATGCTTTTCCAGAGCGGCGGCAATGCGCGAAACCCTGCCTGAATCGATTTTATCGGAAAAAACACGGCTGATTGTCCCTTTTGCGGGGATGGTAAGCGCTTGAATTTCCACAAGTATCGTTCTTGTCCCTTCAAGAACAGCCGCGATCGCTACTCCGGCAGGCAGTTCCCCTTCGCGCCTTACCAAAAACATTCGCCCCGTATCTTCCACTGGGGTAAGCCCCTTTTCTCCCATTTTAAAAATCCCGATTTCATCCGTAGAACCAAACCGGTTTTTTGACGCCCTTAAAAATCGGCAATCGGCGTTTCCGTTTAAACCGGCGGTTTTATCGTTTTCCTCAAAATAAAGAACGGTGTCCACCATGTGTTCCAGCGTTTTGGGTCCGGAGATAACTCCCTCTTTTGTAACATGCGCCGTTAAAATCAAAGCCGCGTCATGTTCCTTTGCCCACGAGATTAATTCAAAAGAGCAGAACTTCATTTGGTTTACGCCGCCCGGCGCGGAATCGGCGTTTTCGGAATAAAGAGTCTGAGTGGAATCAATTAAAACAAGAACAGGTTTAATTTTATTTAAGACAGTTTCAATTTCCTCAAGATTTCCGGAGCAGAGAATTTCAATGCGTTCCATAATATTTTTGTCCGCGCTAAGCCTAAGTCTGTCCGCTCTTAGCCTTAACTGTCCCGCTGACTCCTCGCCTGAGACGTATAAAACGCGCCCCTTTGTTAAAGCGGCGGCGGCGGTTTGCAAAAGTAAAGTTGATTTGCCTATTCCCGGTTCACCGCCGATAAGAACGGCGGAACGTTTCATAATACCGCCGCCAAGTACGCGATCAAGCTCTCCGATACCGCTGCTAATGCGGCTGCCTTCCATTGGATCTACCGCGGAAAGAGGCATGGTTTTCGCCGTCTCGCTGTTTTTTCTTGCCGCGCTGCGTTTATTAAAGTTTTCATTTTTTAAAATAGTTTCTATCAGAGTGTTCCATTCGCCGCATTCGGGACAGCGGCCAAGCCATTTTGATTCCTCATGTCCGCAGGAAGTACATTTATAAATAATAGTTTTATCTTTTTTCATACAAAGAATTCCTTTTATATTTCCTTTTTAATCACCGCGAGGCGTTATGCGGATACCGGCTCCAAAACGCCAGCCTTCAATTGCCGGAAGATTTTCGTTTGTCCATTTTTTGTAAACGGGAAACCACGCGCGTAAATCAAAACCAAGAAGGAATTTTTCGTTTATCGGAAAATCCATTCCCAAACCGGCGACAGGCATAAACCAGCGCGCGCCGCTCCAAAAATAATCACGGATTTTATCCGTCTGTAATTGAGGATCGGTTTCAATCTTACCTGTAAAATCTGAAGGATGATTTAATCCGACAGCCAAAACTACGACGCGTAAATCCGCCGCGGGACCCGCGTAGACGCGAAAAGTCGCGCCTTTATCATCAAGAGAAAAATTACCTGTAACTTGAATGGCAGTGATAAAACCGATAACAAGCGCGGAACGGTTTTCCGGATTACACGCCATAGGATATTCTAACTTAGAATTGTATTCATAATTTGTAAAATAAATATCTTCTGTAAATTCAAACCTGAGAGGACCGATAAGTTTTAATGATAATGCTCCGCCTAATGAGGGAAGAATAGGAAACGGATCAGCATCAACGCCGTTATCAGCGGGAAAGCAGAGAATGTTACCGGTTATTGACCATTGTATATTGTTTGCGGAAACGGAATGTACGGGAATAATTATTATGAGAAAGAAAAATATCAACACCGCAATTTGTTGTAGACGCGGTAAAGAAACATCCATATTTTCAATATAACGTAAAAAAAAAATCCGGGCAATTGTGATAAAACGAAAAATCATTTTTTGTCAAGCAAAAAGACTTTAAAATAAACCGATAATATACTTTATTGTAAAAAGTTATATTTTTATTGATTGTTTTTTGAATTTCACATATATTATGATATAATAATTTCATTAAGGAGAATAAAATGAAAAAAGTAATTTTATTGACTTTGATTCTCGCGATAGTTTCTGCAGGAGCAGTTTTCGCGCAAGATAATGCACAAGATAATGCGCAAAATAATGCGCAAAATAATGTGCAAAATAATGCGCAAGGGGATTATTTTTCTTCAATGCCTAAAAACGCGATTACTGTTGACCTTGGACCAATGATTGCCGGATTGAGCTTTGGAGGGACTGATGAAATGATTGGCGGGGTAGGAAAATTGTTTGGCTTGAATGGTTTAGGCGAGTTTGCCGACTTTAAAGGTTTTGGTATTGGGGCGCAATACGAAAGAAATTTAATGGAGAAGTTGAGTGTTGCTGGAAGATTTGCTTATATGACCATGAGTATGGGATTAGGCAGTAGTGAAAATTTAGGCGTTGAAATAGGAATTACATCCTTTTCTATTGAAGGTCATATTAGATATTACTTTGATGGAAATATGTTTGTAGATGGTATGCTGGGTTATGCAAACATGACAGCTGCCTTTAAAGGTAATATAGATACAAATAGTTCTATTCCCGGTATAGAAGATCCCAGTATAGGAGTTGATTTTAAGGTGCCAAGAGATTATTTTAAATTCGGCGCAAAAATTGGCTGGAAACTAGATCCCGGCGCGCCGGGCGGATTTATCTTTGAACCTTCATTTGGGTGGAGTTTCGGTATAGGAGCCGGAGATAGTATTGTGACAAGAACTATGGAGGAAGTATCCAAAGAAATAGAAAAAAAGTCAGGATCAAAAGTATTAGGAGATGTAGTAAGTTCAAGTACACAATCATTATTAGAAACTATGGCATGGGGAATTGATAACTTAATATTTGTCGGCGGTCCTCGTCTTTCCCTGGCAGTAGGCTGGAGCTTTTAACAAATAAAAACATGTAATTTATTTTACATTTTTTAAAACATATTCAAAACCGTAATACAGTAGAGTTGTTTAAGAACTTAAGTTTTAAAACAACTCTATTTTTTTATGATATAATTTCTATCATGAAAAAAGTTGAAATCGCTGTCGCCCTGTGCGCAGTCGGCGCGGAAAAAGTTGTCTCAAATGAATTGAAAAAACTGACTGAAAAAGACGGGAACGGTAATCCATGCCTCAAAGTTGAAGAATCCCTTTACGGCAGAGTAAGATTCAAGGCGGACATAAAAGGCTTGTACAAAGCGTTGATCGGTCTTCGCGCCGCCGATAGAGTCCTGCTTGAAATCGCCAATTTTAAAGCGGCGGATTTTGACGCTCTTTTTGAAGGAACCGCCGCGGCGGAATGGGAACGGCTTGTGCCAAAAGGCATGGGGCTAAAAGTTACAAAAGTCCGTACAAACCGTTCGCAGTTAAAAGCGGAAACAAGTATACAGTCAATCGTTCACAAGGCGGCGGCGCAGAGACTTTGCGAAAAATATAAAGTCAGCCGTCTCCCTGAACAGACAATGACGCGCAAGGGCGAGGACGCGCAAGTAAAAATTGCAGAAGTGCGGGTTTACATAGAAAAGGATATAGTTTCCCTGCTTGTAGATTTAAGCGGAGAGCCGCTTTTTAAAAGAGGGTACAGGAGCGAAGGCGGCGCGGCGCCGCTTAGGGAGACGACTGCGGCTTCTATATTGCTTTTATCCGGCTGGAAACGAAAGTTTCCGCTTTACGACCCATTCTGCGGTTCCGGCACAATTTTGATAGAAGCCGCAATGTACGCGTGGGACATGGCTCCCGGACTTGGCAGGAATTTTGCCGTTCAGGATACGCTGATAGCGGACTCTAAAATTGAACAGCAGGTACGCGATGAATTTCGCGCAAAAATCAATTTTAGCGGCGCAGACGGAGGGCGTCTTGTCAGAATAGCGGGTAGCGACGAAGACTTGCGTTCCATATCAATCGCGGTCTCAAACGCGGCGCGTCTGCGCGACATTGCTGAGGGCAGAGAGCCGCAGAGGGGGATTCGCAACGCGGATAAATCTTTGGGAATGGAATTAAAAGTTCTGCCCATGACGCAAGCGCAATCCCCGTATCCGGACGAGGGTTTATTGATAACTAACCCGCCTTATGGTAAAAGGCTTGGGGACCAGTCTGCGGCGGAACAGATATACAGGGATATGGCGGGTTTGGCTCAACATTTTTCAGGCTGGAAATTAGCCGTAATAACCGACCATAGCGGGTTTGAGAGCTTTTTTGGGAAAAAAGCGGACTCATGCCGTGAAATAAGTAATGGCGCAATTCCTTCCTTTTTTTACCAATATGGTGTTATAATATAAGTGTAACGGAGGCAAAATGGCTGCACCGGTAGAACACGATAAAAGGCAAAAAAAGATTCTGGAAAAAGCCCTTACCGTTTTTATGGAAGAAGGCTATGAGGACGCTACTTATCAAAAGATAGCCGATAAGTGCGGAATTACCAGAACAATACTTTATCTTTATTTTAAAAACAAGAAAGAAATATTTACCTATAGCATTAAACATTTTTTATTAACCATTGAGGAGCATATTAATTCAATACGCTCCAATAATTCAATGAGTTGTCAGGAAAAACTTACTAAAGTGCTTTTTGCTATTTTTAAACTGTTGGAACAAAATCTTAAACTGGTTTCTGTTTTACTTGATTATCTTTTACATATCACAAAAAAAGATATTAATCCGGTAACGCGGGTGCGGCGCAGAGTAATAAAACTTCAGCATATTTTAGTAACAATTGTTATTGAAGGTGTAAAATCCGGAGAACTAAAAAAAGTTAACATAAAAAAAACAAGAGATTATTTATACTGTTTTATTGAATCAGCAATTTATCAGTTGGCTATTTTAAGGAATAAAAACCTTGACGAATTAAAAGAAACTGTAGTTTTTGCGGTTGAACAACTCAAAGCATAAAGCCTTAGACTTTATGCATAAAACGCCGACTTGAATTTGTTTTATTAAAAACGGATAATATTTTCATGGATACCGGGCAGGCATTTTATATTTTCAGTCAGCTTATTCTTGGAGCGGCAGCGGCGTTTTTAGCTATTTTACTTTGGCCCAGAATCAGAGAAACGGCATGGCTGTTAGTTATCTTTGGCGCTATTGTCGCTTATATCGAGACCGTGTATTCTATTTTACAAAAGTTTGGAATCGCCGGAGAAGAGTTAGTAATACTTGGATCAATCCCGTTGATTTCTTTTATACTTCCTTCTGTACGGATGATTTTTTTCATAGTTGCTTTTGCAATAATGGTTTATAAACAATCCCGGCATAATTAGCCGGCTGAACATGGAGGATAAAAAAATGAAAGCAGTTATTTTTGGACTTGTATTTCTGGCTGCCGCGGTTTTTGCCGTATTGCCGCCTGAGGCATTTGGTTTTGGTCTTGGCTGGGGAAATGACGTGCTGACTTTTCTTCGCGGCGGGCTTCCTGTCTTAGCGGTATTAATCGGTATCATCGCAATTTTCATCGGCATCGCCGATATTAAAGACCGCGCCGAAGCCAAAAAAGAAGAAGCCGAAAATAAATAGCAAAGACGGCGCGGCGGATTTTTATTTTAATACTGTTACGCCGTAATTTTTTGCGGCGTTTATCAAGTTTTCATCCAATGTACAAAGAGCGGCTTTTTTTCGTCCCGCCAATTCCAGATAGGCGGCGTCATAAGAACTGATGTTGTAATCATTGCACAGGCGCAAAAGTTTTTCGGCATAGTAGGGACCTGTTTCAAAATCGCAGGTGAGACGGATAGCGGACAACAACGGAAAAAATCCCGTAACTTCGTCAAATGTATAACGTTTGCGCCGTAGCATATTTTTAAAGATATTTGTTATTTCATACCACAATAGTTGAGGCACAAAAATTTCTTCATCTTCCCCTATTTTGGCTCGTATCTTATCAACCTTTGGGTTTGCTTCATCAGGAATAATAAGTGCGCCGACAAAAGAGGCGTCAAATACATATATCAATATTTACGTCCGTCCTCAATCGCTTCGCGGATATTGAATGAACCGGGTTCACCTCGATAATTTTTACGCAGTTCTTTCATTTTTTCAAAAGCTTCTTTGCGTGTCATTTCCGGTTCTTTCTGAAAAGGGATTATTTTAGCAACGGGCTTCCCTCGTTTTGTAATGATGAAATCTCCGCCATGTTCGACTTTCTCTATTATTTGCGAAAAATGAGTTTTGGCTTCAAAAGCGCCGATTTGTTGATTAAGCATATTTACCTCTATTAACCAGTTTAACAGACTGGTTTGAATATGTCAAGAGAGCACATAGCCCGCTATTTACGCCCGTCTTCAATTGCTTCACGGATATTAAATGAACCGGGCTCGCCCCTGTAGTGTTTTCTAATTTCCTTAAACTCCGCTAATATTTCTTCCCATGTCGTCTTTTTTCCTTGTTGGTAAGGGATAACTTCTGCAACAGGCTTTTTATGCTTTTTTTGAATATATTAAGGAGCAAGAAACGCCGTTCCTTTCTGCTCACCCGCCGCGAGGGTTTCAAGACTGCGAGGTTTGCCCCCGTTTGCCAGAATTGTGGAGATACCGTAACTTAAAGCCAGTTTTGCGGCTTCAAGTTTTGTAGCAATGCCGCCTGTACCAAAATCGTTTGTCGCCCCGATACTGATGTCTTTTTGCAAAGCATCAATGTCCCGCACTTCTTCAACAAGTACGGCGTCGTCGTGTTCTTTTGGGTTTTTGTTATACACACCGTCAATATCGCTGAAAAGAATTAACAGATCGGCGCTCCACAGAATTGCGGATCTTGCGGCAAGCGTGTCATTGTCGCCGATTTTTATTTCCTCTATAAGATAGCCTTTATAGTGTGATTAAATCTGAAAATGTAGTTAGATCAATTAGAATACTTATACAATCCTTCTTCTGCATACAGGTTGTAGCCATTTTAGTTACCATCGCCTTTTTTATTTTATTTTTCAAACTAAATTTATTAAATCTTGCGAATCCTTTATTATATAATGATAGGTCTATAGTTTATTTTTCCATAATTAATTTTTTTTGAATAATTTGTTCTAATAGGTACTTTAGCTCTTTTTTCGAGATGCACAAAAATAAGTACCTATTTGCTTGCCTTCAAGTATCTCATATAAATTTTCAGGTTCATCACCGTTGGTTATAACCATATTTATCCCCGCCTCCATGGCAATACGAGCGGCGTTTAATTTAGTTATCATCCCACCAGTTCCTTTGGATGCTCTGGATGTCCCAGTTCCACCTGCCATTTTATATACATTCTTGTTTACATTTGTAACCATAGGAACTATTTTTGCATCTTTGTTTATTCTCGGATCTTTGTCATAAAGTCCATCTATGTCAGACCAAATAATCAATAAGTCGGCTTTGATAAACCTGGCTACATACGCAGATAGAGTATCATTGTCTCCAAATGAATTATCTGATATTACCACATCATTTTCATTAACAATGGGTATCGTACCAAAATCAATTATACCGTCATATACATCTTTATTATCTTGCTTTTTTACTGTATAATGTTTTAAGAGAATTGAAAATGCACTAGCAATATTATCAATAGTTTTTTTATTTTGAAGTATCGATTTTGTCAATAAAATTTGCGAAATTTGACAATCATAAACACTGAAAAGCTCCTCATATATTGCCATTAAATTACTCTGACCAATAGCTGCCAAAGCTCGTTTATATACCGTTTCTTGAGGTTTTTTAGACAAATTTGTTTTTCCTAATCCAACACCAACTGCTCCGGATGAAACCAATATGATCTCATAACCTATATTTTTTAAATCACAAATAACACTAACCATTCTTTCCATCCGACGGTAGCTTAGTCTTCCATTTGCATGAGTAAGAGATGATGTTCCGATTTTTATTACAATTCTATGAATAGTTTTATGAATCTCTGTTCTCATAATCTACCTACTTGTTAAGGAACATCCTTGTACGGTCAATTATTATACCCCCTTTAGGTTTAGCGTCCTCTATAGGTCTTTCCCCGCTGATTATATTAATTATTTCTGCACTGGAAAAATTTACAACTCCTCTGCCTATATTATGTAAATTATGATTTTTTATTATGACTATCGATTTCTCTTCAAAATTTCCTTCAACCTTCATGATGCCAATAGATAATAAACTATTTTTACCATTAATTAAGGCGTCTTCTGCATTATCGCTAATTATAATCGCATTTTTTTCGCTGGCAGAACGTGCTTCTATTGGCAATGATGGATTATTAGAATTCATAAATAATGTAAATTGGGGATAATATCCATTTTGAATGATATTATCGATTGTGTTTTTATCAAAAATATTACATATTGTATAAGGTCTATTATATGGAGATAACACAAATGGAATTGGCTTGTTATAAGTATTAACATACTTGGCTGCATTCAATTTTATCGCTAGTTCTCTTTTCCTATTATCATTGAAAGGATCTTTTCTTCCTGTATCATAGCAATAAAAAGGTTGGGGATGATCGCTTGTGCCAGGATCTGTTAAATATAGCATTCCTTTTCTTGAAATAGATATAACAATATCAGCATCAATTGCAACAGCTATTTTTGCAGCAAAACCACCATCTTCTTCTAAACGATTATTTTTTTGAGATGTATCTTCCATCACTATAGGAATAGTCCTAGAAAAATATCGAAAAAGCCCTTTTAATGTTTCTGCTGTTTTCTTTACCTTTATATCTAAATTTTGTGCTGATATAACATTTTTATTTAACAAATCCTTTACTGCAGAAATCTTTATTTCGCTATTTTTGGAATTAGAAAAAATAATACTCTCAATATTTTTTAATATTTTTTTTTGTTCTACAAAACTGTTGGTACCTACGAGGGATATTAAAAAACCAATAGCACGTAAATTATAATTTGCAAACCCATCACAAAATGTATTAACAATATCATTATAAACTAAAGTTACTAATGCAGAAAAAAAACCGGAATTTCTTGATGGTATGTTATTAATTGAGAAATTTTGCTGGCGTGTTTTGTCTGATGAATCAGCTCTTGATTCGTAATATGTTAATGCTTTATCTAAGTATTTGTGTCTTGTTTCCTCTAGTGAACCGGAAACAATAATAATAATATTTCGTTTTGAATTGGCATTAATCAATTCGGATACATCCTTTATAAAATTTTTAAAATATTTAATATTTAACAGACCGGTATTATACGAAAGGCTACTCATCCCAATATCAATAACAATAGTTTTTGATTCTGGCAATTTTTTAATAGCATAAAGAAAGGTTTGTTTTGAATAGGCAAACTCTGAATTAAGGTGTTCAAAAAAATCCATAAAACTACAAATACCTCCGCTAATTGAAGTAACATAGTTTAAATTCGTGACCTCTATACTCTAACATGGCATACTACAAATCTACGCCACACCAAGAAATATAGTCGGGGCAACAGGACTTGAACCTACGACATCTGCGTCCCGAACGCAGCGCGCTACCATCTGCGCTATACCCCGATACTATGTAACAATATACTATGTTCTTATATTATCAATATTCTCAAATGTCATCAATAGTCCAATTGAAGTGACAGGATTTGAACCTGCTATAGAGCCTATCTTGTTTTGGACTTGTTGACAAAATCGTTTTTTGATAAATTGACTTTCAAAAATCTTGTAAATACGTACTTTTCAAACACTAAATTTTTAAAATATGGGTTTGTCAACAAGTCTTGTTTTTTGTGTAAATGAAAACCGTATTATTTTTCCCTTCTTTATTTACACAGAATTTATAAAAAAGCCCAATTAGGACAATTGTTGAAAATATGAATTTTTAAGAAGTAAAGAAAAATCTATTTACACAATTTTTCTGATAGGCTCCATCATTGCATTATTCAGCGGTAATCTTTTTTTGCGATAAACACTTCAAAGATATTCCCGATATTAAATATTTTCCTAAAAGCTAAATAGTTGCAACTCCGTCAATTTATTGATCTGGAAGTAAGCTGCTGATTTTTATATTCCGGCTCTGTTTTCTCTTATTAAATCTACAATTTCCTGTGTTGTTATATCAGCTGTAATATATGGAATGTCCTTAAGTGGTGATACTCCTTCCTTATTATCATTTATTGGAAGAATTTTATAACTTTTTCCATCTTTATTATTAATAATTACTTCATCAGTTAACGCAGCGTCAAAAACCTTTGTAACATTTTGGGTAAAATCAGAAATATCAAATACCAACATTTTTTCCTCCTAATATCTTTATACCAAGGTTTTTATGGGTATTCTTTTAAAAAAATTAAATGCGTTAATCATACGTTCTTTTTCGATAATTTTCTTTTTCATCATTTTGGTTAAAGCATTTGCTATTTCATAAGATACCATATCTGGAGATACCATTACAGCATCTTGGGTTAAAAGGATATATATTCAGTACTGACGGCATCCAGTCCCTTTCAGGGTCTGGATTTTCCACTCCGCGCTCCATGCTCTTCCCGTTCGCTCTGCAACAAATAAAAATTCGCGTGATCCTCGAAGGGCTTGCACGCTTCGCTTCCACCTGCTTAACGCAGGTGGGCGCTCCGCGCTTCACACCCTTCTCGGAACGCAGAACTCAGGGGCGCACCAGCCGGAAGCCGTAGTAGATGTACCCGTAGTACGGGTCGTCGTAGCCCCGACAGGACGAACACGCGCTAGACGCACTGTTGCCCCAACTCCCGCCGCGCTCCACCCGGTAACTGCCGGCAGCCGCTCCGGTCGGGTCGGTTTGCGCATCACTTGAATAACTGCCATACCAGTCCCAACACCATTCCCATACGTTCCCATGCATGTCATACAATCCAAACGCGTTAGCAGGTTTCAATCCTACCTCATGCGTCTTACTTCCGCTATTACTTGAATACCACCCTGTATTGTCGCTAATCGTGGCTCCCGTGTTATACGCTGTTGTTGTTCCCGCGCGGCACGCATATTCCCACTGCGCCTCTGTCGGTAAACGATACCCGGTAGACCCGGCAACTATTTCAACAGAGTTCCATGTCGTATTATTGTTCGTTGGCACTGTTCCCCATACCGTAGGATCGGTACTTCCATTAATTCTGTACGCCGGACTTAATCCTTCTATAGCGCTCAATTTGTTGCAGAATACCAATGTGTCATACCAGCTTACTCTTTCTACCGGACGTTTACTTTGAATTTCACCTGCTTGCGGATTGGAGCTAAAACTGCTGGGATTACTTCCCATCACCGCTTCCCACTGCGCCTGTGTTACCTGATATTTGCCCATTTTAAAACTACTAAGCGTTACCGAATGTTGCGGGCGTTCATCGATGTATGATCCTGATTCAGTACTGCCCATCGTAAAGGTTCCGGCTGGTATTGATACTATGTCTACCCAGTTGATACTCGCAGTTACACTCACAGGTTGCGCCGAAAGAGTATAATTATTCGCGTCCGCGCCATTCAATGACCAACCACTGAATGTAACAGTCTTGTTGTTACTTACGGTTGCGTTTGCAAATGCGGCAGTTCCGGCAACAACGTTTACATCATCATTAGTAATTTTACCGTTGATTACCGCTGTACCGGTAACAGTTGCCGTTGTTGTTCCGTCGTATTGCTTGTTCGCCGCCGACAATCCGGTAATGGTAACAGCTTTCGCCGTAATATTTGCCGTGAAGCTTGGCTGTGTAAGGCTGTAATTTCCCGCGTCCGCTCCGGTGATTGTGTACCCGCTAATAGTGACTGCTTTTCCTGTTCCTACATTCTTGTCGGCAAAGACCGCTGTTCGAGTGCCGCCCAGCGTTACCGTGTCGCCGCTTACTACTCCGCTTAACGCCGCCGTACCGGTAATTGTTGCCGTTGTGTTACCATTATAAACCTTGTTACTAGCAGACAGTCCTGTTATGGTTAAAGCTTTTGCGGTAATATTTGCAGTTAAGCTTGGCTGTGTAAGGCTGTAATTTCCCGCGTCCGCGCCTGAGATTGTGTACCCGCTAATAGTGACTGCTTTTCCTGTACCTGCGTTCTTGTCGGCAAAAACCGCTGTTCGAGTGCCGCCCAGCGTTACCGTGTCGCCGCTCACTACTCCGCTTAGCGCTGCTGTTCCGGTAATTGTTACAGTTGTCGCGCTGTCATAAACTTTGTTACCCGCAGACAAACCGGTAATGGTTAAAGCTTTCGCCGTAATATTCGCCGTTAAGCTTGGCTGTGTAAGGCTGTAATTCCCGGCATCTGCGCCGGAAATTGTGTACCCGCTAATAGTGACTGCTTTTGCGGTTCCCGCTTTTTTGTCGGCAAAGACCGCCGTACGAGTGCCGCCCAGCGTTACCGTGTCGCCGCTTACTACTCCGCTTAGCGCCGCCGTGCCGCTAACCGCCGCCGTTGTCGCGCCGTCATAAACCTTGTTACCCGCGGACAGTCCGGTTATGGTTAAGGCTTTCGCTGTAATATTAGCAGTTACATTTGCAGGCTGCGCCGAAAGGCTGTAATTACCGGCATCCGTACCTGTCAATGAATAGCCGCTGAATGTAACGGTTTTTCCTGTACCGACTTTCTTATCCCCAAACGCGGCGGTTCCCGCTTTTACCGTTACCGTGTCGCCGCTCACTACTCCGCTTAGCGCCGCCGTGCCGCTAACCGCCGCCGCTGCCGCGCCGTCATAAACCTTGTTACCCGCGGACAGTCCGGTTATGGTTAAGGCTTTCGCTGTAATATTCGCAGTTACATTTGCAGGCTGCGCCGAAAGGCTGTAATTACCGGCATCCGCGCCTGCCAGCGAATAGCCGCTGAATGTAACGGTTTTTCCTGTACCGACTTTCTTATCCGCAAACGCGGCGGTTCCCGCGCTTACCGTTACCGTGTCGCCGCTTACTATTCCGCTAAGCGCCGCCGTACCGCTAACTGTCGCTGTTGTCGCGCCGTCATAAACCTTGTTACCCGCGGACAGTCCGGTTATGGTCACAGAATTAGCCGTAATATCCGCGGTTACGCTTGCAGGCTGTGAAAAAAGAATATAGTTACCTGCGTTAGCTCCTGTCAAAGACCAGCCGCTGAATGTAACGGCTTTGCTGTTACCTGCTGCTGTGTCTTCAAACGAGGCTGTTCCAGCGCTGACTGTTACCGTGTCGCCGCTTACTATTCCGTTGATCGCCGCAATTCCGCTGACCGCCGCGGTTGTTGTACCGTCGTATACCTTGCTACCCGCTGTAAGCCCGGTTATGATAACGGGCTTCGCCGTAATGTCCGCCGTAACGTTTGCAGGCTGCGCGGAAAGATTGTAATTCCCCGCGTCCGCTCCATTCAGCGAATAATTGTTGAATGTAACGGTTCTGCCTGTCCCGGCAGTCTTATTTGTAAACGCGGCTGTTCCCGCGTTTACCGTTACCGTATCGCCGCTTATCAATCCGTTAACCACTGCCGTTCCTGCAACCGCAGCCGTTATAGTGCCGTCGTAAACTTTGCTGCCCGCCGACAGTCCGGTTATAGTTACAGGTTTCGCCGTAATATCCGCCGTAACGTTTGCAGGCTGCGCCGATAAAGTATATTTTCCCGCGTCGGCTCCGCCCAGCGAATATCCGCTGAATGTAACGGTTTTTCCCGTACCTGTTTTCTTGTCCGCAAACGCGGCTGTTCCAGCGCTGACTGTTACCGTATCGCCGCTGATTATTCCATTTATTACCGCCGTTCCGGTGACCGCAGCCGTTGTTGTACCGTCGTATACCTTGCTGTTTACAGAAAGCCCGGTTATTGTAAGTTGTTTTTCCGTAATATCCGCCGTTACGCTTGCAGGCTGCCCGGAAAGACTGTAATTCCCCGCGTCGGTTCCTGCCAGTGACCAGCCGCTGAATGTTACTGTTTTTCCAGTACCTGCGTTCTTGTCCGAAAACGCGGCTGTTCCTGTCCTGACTGTCACCGTATCGCCGCCGACTATTCCGTTTATTACCGCCGTTCCGCTGAAAGCCGCCGCCGCCGTGCCGTCGTACATTTTACTGCTTGCCGACAAACCGGTTATAGCAACTGGTTTTCCGGTAATATCCGCGGGAAGGCTTACAGGCTGCGCGGACAGTATATAATTCCCGGCATCGTCTCCGCCCAGAGAATAACCGCTGAAAATGACATTCTTGCCGATACCCGCGTTCCCGTCTTCAAACACGGCAGTCCCCCTGACGATCGTTACTGTATCCCCGCTGATTAATCCGTCGATTACCTCTGTTCCGGTAACGGTTGCCGCCGTCGTGCCGTCGTATTGTTTGTCCTGCGCGGACAATCCTGTAATGATGACAGGCTTGCAGATTACCGCCAGCGTATAGTCCTTCTGCGCGTAAGCGTATACCGCGTCAGCTTCTTTCTCCGCCGTAATGACAGCGGAACCGGTTTTCAGAATAGTTACCTCTCCCAAGCTGTCCACTGCCGCGACGGACGTATCGCTGCTGGAATAAGTTACCGCCCCGGTTCCTGAGTATCCCGCCGCAACTGCGTTTGTAAAAACCGTATCGCCGTAGGTCTTGGTTATATATCCCGTATCATCGTCAAACGCGATGGGGTCAAGCATAAGATCGGTATGTATAAATACCGCGCTAATGGTGATAACGCCGTTTAAAGAGTCGTCGGCGTTTATAACATAAGTTCTCTCGCCGTCTTCGGCGCTGTCTGCTGAAACGATTGCATCCGCAGCGCCGCTGAATTCCAGCATATTGTAGTGCGCCGTATCCGCGACCGTGTATGCGAGCGTGGCGGTACTGCCTTCATAACCGCTGTCAGGCGACACTGTTACAGTATCGCCCGGTACGCCGCCGCTTATTTCAATTACGATGCTATACACCGCAGGCTTAGGCTTACCGGCAACAACCGGAATCTCTCCGTCTGCTGTTTCTCTTAACGGCAGGATAGAATTAATAATTTCGTTATCGCAGGAAATAACTACCGCAAACGCAATTGCAATTATTAAAACCGCAGTATTCAAGTATTTTATTTTTCTTTCTTTCATTCTATGCCTCTCTTTATTCCTTGATTAAAATAATTTCCACCCTGCGGTTTTTCCAGTTGTTTTCGTTATCGTTATAGGGAACTAATGTCCGGGAAAAACCCGCTCCCGACACGCTCATTCTGTCGGAACTTACGCCGAACTCCCCTAATATCTCCATTACTTTTAACGCTCTCTGCTCGCTTAGGCGGTCAATCGTATTTCTTTCCCGATCTCTGGCGGAACCTTCCGGCGTTGTCGGGTTCGCGTGTCCTTCTATAATGATTCGATAATTTTTGTATTTGTTTAAGAATTCAGCGACATGCTTGATTGTCTCGTAGTTATTTTTCACGGTTTCATCGCTTAAACCTGTAAAGTCCGCTTGGTTATTTCGGAACATGATAGAAAACATCTGCAGCCGCAGATTGTCGTCGTCGTCCCTTGTGATTTTCATGTCGTCGATTGCATCGCCTTCTTTAATTTCTTTTTTAATTATCTTTTGATTTCCGAATCTTATTCCCGCCGTTACGCTGAACCCCCAAATATGCGGATATCCGGCCCGGGCAGCCGGTTCCACATACCAGTGTTCCCCAAAGTTAAAACGCCAGCCTGCGGACAGCCCGCCTGTAAAGGAAGGGAAAGCTTCAAGGTTTTCATGGTAGCCGCGTTCAAAAAGAACAACGCTTCCCGCTTCCAACTGCGCAAAGAGCCCGTCTATGCGAAGCCGGGGAATGTAATAACGAAAAAAAAGCGCTGTTTCAAGAGCGCTTACGGTATCAAAGTTATCAAAGAAACCCGTTTTAAGGCCTGCGGAGAAAGAATCATTTAAATCTATCCCGAGCGTAAGCCCGCCGCCAAATGAAACTCCCTTGCGCGAATACCCGCTGGCTTCCGGGCTTATCCCGGCAGAGCCGCCTTTAGGATTTAATGCAGACAGCGGGACGGTAAGGCAGAACAGAAAAATTAAGGTAAAAATGTACTTTTTTTGGCTAAGATGAACAAATTCCAAACGCCAAGCCGCGCCGCAGTCAGAGCAAAGTATGCCACACTTTCTAGATAAGTTCTTAATCACGATTAAAATCCTTCACTACCACAGCACACAGTTCTTTGCTCTTTTATGTAGTTTATTCTATATTTTCGGTCTATGTCAAGAAAAAACAAAATTCTATCGCGAACAACGACAAAAAAGAAAAATATAAAACTATTTTTTTAAAAACAAATAATTGAAAAGCGTCAAATTCCGATTACAAAAAAACATTGAATGTTTTGTAAATTAAAATTTGGACGTGTTATTTGAAAGAAAATACCGCAAACACACCCGGGGATTTTTACAAAATGTAAAATTTTGTCACGTTGCGGATTTGCTCCGGAAGTGTGTGTTTAGCAATATATTTAAAAAACTTGACAAAAAAATTAAAATAGGTATAAAATTAACAAAAGTGTGAGAATCCTTAAATTGAGAAGGAGCCGCTATTGGCGGATAAGAGAAGGGATTTTAATCGTGATTAAGAACTTTTCTAAAAAATGTGGCTTACTTTGCTCTGACCACGGCGCAGATTGGCGTTTGGTATTTGTTCATCCACACGCCTTAAACGGCATGTATAATGTGCCCCCCCCCCCCCCCCCCAATTACCATACCTATGAAAATTTTATGTAAATTAACAAAACAGATAAATTATCCGCAATTTATATTCTTTAGGGTTAAATAGAAGGAGAATAATCATTATGGCATTATCGAAAAATTCATTAAATAAAATTTCGTTTCTTATAACGCTCTTTATCGTTATAAGTTTAACCGGTTGTTTAAGCGAGTGGCAGGGGCAGGACGGTTTGGCAAAAATCGTTATTTCATTCGGTAGTGCAAACCGCGCCGTTTTTAATCTTGATGAGTCTGATCCCGATTTCACTTATGATCCTAATGATTCCCAAACTCATCAAAAACTTGAACATAAGATTGTGCTTACAAGCGCGACAGAAATAAAGCCCTTCGAAATCAAAGGCAGCACAACGTTTGAAGCCTATGTGGCGCCGGGCGAATGGAATGTATTGGTTTATTCTTATTTGGGAGACAATATTTACGCGGCAGGCTCAAAAGATGTCGTTTTAAAATTAGGGCAGGATAATAAAGAAATAATAGCAATGTATCAGGCGCACATTGTAAAATTTATCTCTGGAGAAGGCAGTGAAGTACCTGATAAAATAGTAATCCACGGTAAACCTGCAAGTCCGCCGACCTCTCCTCCTACCCGCAGAGGTTACGAATTTACCGGATGGTTTACAAGCGAAGACTTTGATGAACCTTTTAATTTTACTATTCCAATAACCCAAAATTATATTCTTTATGCTTATGCAAAATGGGAAAAAATTACCGATATTACCGGAGACAGCCTTGCGAAAAATTTAAAATGGCTTTCCGATAATGCGCTTAATGGTAATTATTATTTCATTACGATAGATAATGATGAAAATCTTCCGCCTCAAACCCTTTCCTACGACGGTATTCAAAAAGTAACCATAACCTTGACAGGAGGAGATACACCAAAAACCATAAGCCTCCCCAATACCAGTCAAGGTTCATTATTTACCGTTGGATCCGGCGTTACTCTGATACTGGGTAATAACGTTACATTGAAAGGTCACAGAAATAATAACGAATCACTGATTACTATAAATAGCGGTGGTACTTTGGAAATGAACGCGGGGTCAAAGATAACAGGTAATAGTAACCTCGAAGGCTGGCAAGCCGGGGTGTATATACAGGAAGGCGCAAAATTCACCATGAACGAAGGAGTAATCTCAGACAATACAGCCCAAGGTTGCGGCGGTGTGAAGGTGGAAGGAACCTTTATCATGAAAGGTGGGGAAATCTCACGTAATAAAGCTAATGGAAATAGCGGCGGCGGTGTGTGGATACAAGGGGGAACCTTTACCATGAGCGGTACCGCGAAAATTTCCGGTAATATAGCCGAAGGGGATGGAGGCGGCGAAAGCGGCGGAGTGCATATGTATAAAGATAATGGTCAAAAAGGTGAGGCTAGACAAGAACTCCATAGTGGTACCTTTATTATGAACGGTGGAGAAATCTCCGGCAATACAGCCCAGGGCGGCGGCGGTGTGAGTATACATTATGGAGAATTTACCATGAGCGGTACCGCGAAAATTTCCGGTAATACAGCTGAAAAATGGGATGGCGGCGGAGTGATTGTATATGAAAATTCCACCTTTACCATGACAGGCGGAGAAATCTCCAACAATACCGTTAATTATGGATGCGGCGGTGGTGTTCTGGTGAAAGGAACTTTTACCATGAGTAATACCGCGAAAATCTCAAAAAATAAGGTTATCGGTATGATCACTGATTCTAGCAAAGATAAATGGAATGCCGGAGGTGGAGTATGTGTATATTCTGGAAATTTCACCATGGAAGACGGAGAAATCTCAGAGAATAAAGTCTCCGGTCGTGAAATCAGTGAAGCCGGTGGAATATTTGTTGGAGATGGAACGTTCACTATGAAGTCCGGAACAATTAGTGGCAATACTGCTACCAATGGCGGCGGTGGTGTGAAAATAGCTAACCAAACAGGTAAATTCACCATGGAAAACGGAAAAATAATTAATAATACAAGCAGGTATGGCGGTGGAGTAAATGTAGGTGGTGGAGGATCAGATAATTTTGGCGGAACCTTCATCATGGAAAATGGGGAAATTTCCAACAATACAGCAACTAACGCAGATAACAGCAGTGGCGGTGGGGTGAATGTGAGCGGGAATAAAGACTATGGCTTTGAAGTAACCTTCACCATGAAAGGCGGAAAAATCTCCGAAAATAAGGTTGAGGGTACTAATCCAGATCCAAAAGGCTGGTATGTCGGCGGTGGGGTGAATGTGTATATGGCAACCTTCAACATGAGCGGCGGGGAAATTTTCGGTAATACAGCCAAACTACATGGCGGCGGAGTGTGTGTGAGTAAAGAAGGAACTTTAGATAAGTCAAATAAAGTTATTGCAAACGGTAGCGGTACAATTTATGGTTGTTCTCCTAGTAATAATGATAAAAGTAATGAATCCCAAAAGGGGACGGGTCATGCTGTCTATGTAGAAGGTTACAATGATGATGCAAAATACAAAAACAGTAATGTTACAGGTAATATGACGCTGTTTTATAGTGGAACTTCCGCTCCAACCTTTAGCGGAGCTTGGGATAACTTGTCTATAAATGTAACAATAGTCAATATGGATGAATGGGAAACGATTGATCAAACGACCATCATGGATGGGAAAATAAATGAGTCACAGTCCTTTACGGTTGTAAAACCTTATGCAAATTACAAATGGTATCTGAACGGAGATCTTCAAAATTCAGTTTCTACTAATTCTTATCAATTTACTCCAACAGCAATTGGAACTTATGAAGTAGCTGTAGTGGTAGAAAACGCCAGTGGTGAAAAGAGATCCGGCTCTTGTCAGGTAATAGTGAAATAATCGGGGGAAAACTATGAAAGAAACTGTTGTTGGAATAAATAAATTATTAAAGCGGGTAACAGTTATCGCGGGAATAATGACTGTGTTAATATTTTCCTCATGTAAAGACGTTTTTGATAAAAACGATTTTGATATTTTATCCGGACAGCCGGGAATGGCAAAAGTTACAATCAGTGTTATGAATAACAATGGACGGACTGTACTGCCGATTATGCCCGATCTTTCTGAAATAACAAAATTTGACTTATTGGGCAAGAAAAGTAATGCACCAGTAGAGTCCCTATTAGCGGAATTATCTACACTGGACACATCGTTCTATTTGGAAACAGGGGAATGGAATTTCACCTTGAATGCTTATAAAGATACAGAGCTTATACTTCAGGGAAAAATTGAAAATACAGTAATCGGGGAAGGAGAAAACGAGCTTAACTTTAAGCTTTCCTCAGTGAATAGCGAAAGCGGTAAAGGCAATATAGAAATCACTTTTACTTTTCCTGCAAGTGCGGGAGTTACATTGGTAAATATAAGCTCCGATAAACCGGGTATTCCCGATATACAAGAGCCGCTAGATATTACCATAGATACTGGGGCAACTAAATATACTTTCAGTAAAAATAATGTTCCCTCAGGCGATTATTTTATCAGTTTTAAATTTTTCAATGGAACGACACAACTTAGAGTCGTCTCCGAACTTGTACTGGTACGGAACAGTCTGACCAGCAAAAAAACAATACAACCATTTGCGGTAACGGTTCCGGGAATTACTCTTGCCGAAAAATTGGCATATATTAATGGAATAGAAGGAAAAAAAGATGGTGATGAGTACATTATTAAATTAAATCAAGATGAATCTTTTGGGGGTTATACCCTTTACTACGGAGCTAAAAAAGTAAGTATAACCTTGACAGGAGATACACAAATGCGAACCGTATCCCTTTCCGATCAGGGCGCACTGTTTACCGTTAAAGAAAACGTTACTTTTACACTGGATAAAAACGTTACACTAAAGGGTAGTAATGATAATTCCAACCCGCTTGTTGTAGTAGATAGGGATGGAACCTTTACCATGAATGGCGGTGAAATCTCCGGCAATATTACCGTCCTAGGAGCCACTGGCGGCGGTGTGGCTGTGGGAAATTACGCAACCTTTATTATGAGTGGAGGAAAAATATCAGGCAATACCGGCGGCTTCTCAGGCAGTGGAGGCGGTGTGGTGGTGAGTAATAACGGAACCTTCATCATGAACGGAGGGGAAATCTCCGGCAATACAGCCAGAGGGAGTGGTGGCGGGGTGTATTTGGGGTATAGCGCAACCTTCACAATGGAAGGTGGGGAAATATCTGGTAATACAGCCCAATACGGCGGTGCGGTGTGTATGAACTCAGATAAATTTTTGAACATGTACTCAACCTTCACAATGAAAGGAGGAAAAATATCCGGCAATACCGCCCAATACGAAGGCGGGGGTGCGTATGTTAGCGGAATCTTCAACATGATCGACGGAGAAATATCCGGTAATATCGCCAACGGCGGCGGTGGCGTGTCTGTGTATATGGATGGAACCTTCACCATGAGCGGCGGGAAAATCACAGGCAATAACGCAACCGAAGAAAACTGGAATGGCAGCGGTGTGCGGGTGATCAATAGTGGAATCTTCAATATGAACGGCGGAGAAATCTCTGGCAATACCTCTTATTGGGGCGGCGGCGGTGTGTATGTAGACGAATCTTCAACCTTCACCATGAGCAATGGAGAAATCTCCGACAATATCGCCAAAGGCGGCGGCGGTGTGTGGGTGGAAGGAACATTCACCATGACAGATGGAAAAATCACAGGTAATAACGCGGATTGGAATGGCGGCGGAGTTTGGGTAGAATACGGAACCTTCAATATGAACGGCGGAGAAATCTCCGGCAATACCTCTAATTGGGGCGGTGGCGGTGTTCTTGTAAAAGGTGATGGAAACTATTATCCTTCTGGAGGATCTTTTAATAAAACAGGCGGAACCATTACGGGGAAAAATTCTCCTAATAGTAATGTGATAATAAACGACGCAAAAGGTACTGCAATACTTGTGCAGTATAATGATAACAACGCCGTATGCTTCAGAGAAAATACCGCCGAACCAAATATAAATCTGTCTTATGATGGATATGGCAACTACGACGGGGGTTGGGATCAGTAAAGCAATAACATGAGAACTAAGGAATAAAAAACAAAATGAAAAGAAACAAAAGTATAACATTTTTTCTACTCTTCATTTGCGCCGCGTTGCACGCTCCGTTAAACGCGCAAACCGCCGATTTTATTCAAACGCTTTTACAAACTAAGGCTGTAAGTTACGAGCAGGCGGCGCGTTTTGTGCTGGAAGCGGCGGATGTAACAGACTCTTACGACAAAACAAACGGACATGACGCAATACGTTTAGCAATAGAAAAAAAATGGCTGCCAAATAAAATAAGAGCGCAGGACAAAATTTCCCTTGAAAGACTGTCGCTCCTTATCATGAGAGCTTTCGGCTTAAAGGGCGGTCCAATGTACAGTATTTTTCATAACGCGCATTACAGTTACCGCGAAATGGTTTTTAAAGACATTATACAAGGGCGAAGCGATCCGCACATGAATGTATCCGGCTATGCAATGATGCTTATCGTTAACCGCCTTTTATTCCGTATTGAAGAAAATCCATGGAAAATGTCTGTCGCAACGCAGGAAATGACAGAAGCGGAAAAAGTTAAAAACGAAGAAAATGCAGCCCTTGTAGAGGAAATAACCGCGCAGATTGAAGCGATGGAAATAATCAATACGGATGTCCGAATAACTGATGAAGGCGTTACAATCAGTGTTTCTAATATCCAATTCCTTGCTAATTCAACGGAATTGCCGGAAGCGGAAAAACAGACAATTGCGGAAATTGCGCAGATACTCAAAGCTATTCCCGGCAGAAAAATACTTGTTGCCGGTCATACCGCGCTTGCCGGAACCCAGCGGGAGAGACTTCGTACTTCGCGAGAACGGGCGCAGGCGGTTGCGGATTATCTTGTCCTTTTAGGCGCGCGCAGAGCGGATGAAATTGTTGTTGTGGGACATGGCGCCGATAAGCCTATTACGGATAACAAAACACAGGAAGGAATGGCGCTTAACAGACGAGTCGAAATTACCTTATTGGAGAACGAATAATGAAAAAACAATTTACAACATTTGCGCTGTATGCGGTATTTTTCTTTTGTTCTCTTTCACTTAACGCTGCCGATTTTGGACTTGTTTTTACCCAGAACGCGGATGTTAAAGTGTCCGCTTTTGATTTTGAAAATATTGATTATGAGATATCCGGCACTTTAACGCCGAGATTTACCGCGCTTCTTGGAGAAACAGGCGATTTGTACATTTCCGCCGCGATAAATTACGAAGCTGCTCCAAAGAACAGCACTGATTCTTTTGAGATAATACCCGAGCTTACAAGAACCGATATTACCCTCAATTTGGGATACGTGAATTTAATTATCGGACGTATGTTTTACAGCGATCCTTTGGGAATTACCGCGTACGGGCTTTTTGACGGCGCTCAGATTTCATTTATTACAAGCGGCGGAAATATCCGCATTGGAGGCTGGTACACGGGTCTTTTATACAAAGAAAGAGCCGCAATAACAATGACACCTAACGAACTGCAAGCCAGTTATATCAAATTTCATAATAATGATTCCGCCGATATTTTTTTTGCTCCTTCCCGTATTTTAACCTCGCTTGAATATGATCACCCGTCCATTGGAGGAGTTGTCGGCTTAAAAACTTCGATAATCGGCCAGTTTGACAGAGGCGACGACAAATTAAACAGTCAGTATTTTACAGCTGATATATCTTTCTTGGGAAGATATGCCATTCTTGACATTGGCGGATGCTTTGAATTAATCGAATATAACGATAAAACAACTCCCGCTTACGCGGCGGATGTCGGCTTAACATTTATACTGCCTACCAAACTTGAAAAGCAAATAAAACTATGGGGACGCTATTCAAGCGGAGTCAGCGAAGATGAATCCATCGGCGCTTTTTTACCGCTGACAACTGTCTCGCAGGGAGAAATTGTAGAAGCAAAATTTTCCGGCTTATCGTTATTATCCTTGGATTATACGGGCAGATTGTCACAGCCATTATCCGCAAACTTAGCGTTTACATATTTTATCCGCACCGATTTGGGAACATACTCGTATTATCCCGTAACCGTCGGAGATTCAGAGTCAGAAGGTTTTTTTCTTGGAGCGGAAGTATTCGGGCGGTTTATACTGAATATTTCTTCGGGTATACGCCTGAACATTGGCAGCGGCATATTCATGCCAAAGTTGGGCAATGTAGCGCCCGAAGCGGGTACGCTGTGGCGTACAAAAGTTAATTTAATTTTATCAATGTATTAATATTAGGAGTTAGGAGGAAACAAATGAAAAGGATAATGTTTGTAACAATTTTGTTATTAGCCGGTTTGAATGTGTTCTCTCAGGAAGCGTTTATTGATCAACTTACAGGTACGGTAGAAATTAAACAGCCAAATGAAAATTCATTTAAAGCCGCAAATAAAGGAGATAAGTTATTTAAGGAGACTGTCTTATCGACAAGTTTTAAAAGTTTCGCAATTATCAAAATCGGCAGCACAACCATAACGATACGTCCTTTAACGACTTTATCGTTAACAGAGATTCAAAAACAAGAAAATCTTGAAACCGTAAATGTAAATTTACAAACCGGAAGGGTTCGCGTAGACGTTAAGCCGCCGGTGGGAACAAAAGCGGCAACTACATTAACTTCGCCGTCTACAACAGCGTCGGTTCGCGGCACCAGCTTTGAATTTGACGCCACTAATTTATATGTAAACGAAGGCTCTGTCAGTTTTGTCGGAAATAAGGGACAAACCATTCTTGTCAGAGAGGGAGAAAACAGCCGCGTGGAACATACAGGACAAGTAACAACCCCAAGAAACGAGAGAAACACAAATTTATTACCCCCAAGCCCCATTGGAACAAGCGAGAAAGACACTCCTGTTTCCGGCGCTGTTATTACAAATATGCCTTTTACCTTTGAGCTTGAATTTAATTGATACCCTGACAGACACCTAACCGTGTTTCTGTTACAATTAGCAAATGCGCTCCGCGGATTATCCTCCCTATCTTGCCTCGCTCAACGACGAACAACGCCGCGCCGTTCTGCACACGGGAAAGCCTTTGCTGATACTGGCTGGAGCGGGTTCGGGCAAAACAAGAGTGATCACTACAAAGATAGCGTGGCTAATCAGGGAACAGGGAATGGATCCGCGTTCCATTTTAGCGGTGACATTTACAAATAAAGCGGCAAGAGAAATGGCGGAACGCGCAAGGCAGATTGAAGAGCGCGCCGGGGACGCGATGCTGCGGACTTTTCATTCTTTTGGGGCGTGGTTCCTGCGGCGCAACGGAAGTCTTATCGGTCTTGATTCGGGATTTACAATTTACGACGACGATGATGTCGTATCGCTTCTTTCCTCTGTTTTGGAAAACATGCCAAAAGCCGATGTTAAACATTACGCGCACAACATTTCCAGAGCGAAAGATTATTTTCTCTCCCCCGACGATCCTGAGCTTGCGATTATCGATCACAACAAAAAGTTCCGCGACATTTACAAGCGATACGAAGATCGCATGGCGCAGATTGGCAATGTCGATTTCGGCGACTTGATAAAAAAACCTGTGGAAATTTTACGCAGTCAGCCGGAAGTGGCGCGGCGTTTTCATGAGCGGTTTCAGGTAATCATGGTGGACGAGTATCAGGACGCGAATGTGGCGCAGTTCAGGCTGTTAAAAGAATTGTGCGGCGCTGACACTTATGTTTGCGTAGTCGGCGACGACGACCAGTCCATTTACCGTTTCCGCGGCGCGGAAGTAAAAAACATTCTTGAGTTTCCCGACCGTTTTTCGGGCGCGGACATTATCCGCCTTGAGCAAAATTACCGCTCAACATCTTCCATTTTGAAAGTAGCCTCCTCTGTTGTGGATTACAACCACGGACGCTTAGGAAAAACTCTCCGCGCCGAAAAAGGAGACGGTCCTGCGCCCGTGCTTGTCTATCTGTCCGATCAAAACGAAGAAGCGTCTTTTTGCGCCGATAAAATCACCGCTTCCGTAAAAAAGAAAGAAACAGCGTGGTCGGATTGGGCTATCCTTTACCGCACCAATGATCAATCTCGTACGTTTGAAACATTGTTTACTCAAAAAAAGATTCCTCATCGCCTTGTCGGCTCTTTAAGATTTTATGAACGTGAGGAAATAAAAGACTCCCTCGCGCTTTTGGCTTTCCTTGTAAACCCTCGCGATGAAGTCGCTTTCCGCCGCGTAGTAAACAAACCCACAAGGGGCGTAGGCGCGGCGACAGTCGATAAGCTGACGGAAGCTTGCGCCGAACACAACGGCGACTTGCTTGAGACAAGCCGCGCCATGGACTGCTCCGCAAAAGCGCGTAAAGGTTTGAATGAGTTTATCAAGGTAATTGAAGACGCGAAAGATTTATTGGCTAATCCCGCTCAGCCGCCCGAAGAAGATGAAAATGGCAAACTTATTTCCGGCGATAATCTTTCGCTTCTTGTTAAAAAAATCGTTAATGATTCCGGTCTTTATGAATATCATAAATCAAAAGATGAAATAGCAGGTAAATCTAAAATCAGCAATTTAGATGAATTGTTAAACGCTGTAAGTATATATCCGAACAGCCGCGAGGGTCTGCTTAATTTTTTGGAAAAAATAGAATTAGATCCCCCAACGGAAGAAAATTCCGGCGATAATGAAAATCCCCAAAACGCTGTAACGCTTATTACTTTTCACAATACCAAAGGTTTGGAATTCAAGCGCGTAATAATGACAGGACTTGAACTGGGTATTTTTCCAAGAGAAGACAAAAAAGGCGACGAGCTTGAAGAAGAGCGGCGGCTTTTTTATGTCGGAGCCACCCGCGCCATGGACGAACTTTATTTAACCACATGCGCCATGCGTTTAAGACACGGAATGATTATGCCAATGCATCCCTCGCTTTTTTTGCGCGAGATTGACAGAAGTTGTCTGCAAATAAAAGAACTCCCATCTACGCAAAACGCCGCTAATCCGTACTACGCAAACAAAAGATCATTCATCGGGAGAAATTTTAATCCGCTTAATCCGCAAAGCCTGCGCGCAAGCGGCGTTGGTAAGGGAACAAATAGCGGCGTAAGCAGCGGCGTAAGCAGCGGCGCAAAAAGCAAAGTAACCGCAGAGCTTGAAGAACGCGCAGGCTGGCGAATAGGGCAGCGCTTGTTTCACGAGGATCACGGTTATGGCGCTGTCGTGGGAATAAAAGACAGCGAGGACGGACCCATCGTCCATGTTCGTTTCGATTCAGGGCAGGACAAGCGATTTTTAAGCGAGTATCAGGGCAGAGCCTATGAAAAAGTAGGGGATGACTGGTAAAAGGCGGCGTACTTTTAACGTAGATTATTAGTTAACGGCTTCTCAAAACCCAAGAAAAGTAGTATATTATAAATAGGAGAAAACATGGACGCAGTACAGACAGCAAGGCATCCACAGGATGCCACTCCTCCCGGTATTGATGCTTATGAAGCAATTTCCGAAAAACAACGATTGAACAATTTATTAGAAGAAGCTGATAATGATGTAGAAAACGGTAATTTTTTAACTGAAGAAGAAATTGAAAAAGAAACAGATTTAATGTAGGCAATCAATGTACACACTAAAATTTTCTTACTTTTACCGTGATGAATTAAGATCCGCAATAGAATATATTAGACAAGATTTGAAAAATCCTATTGCCGCTCAAAGATTAAAAGATGAAGTAAAAGAAACATATATAAAAATAAAGGAAAATCCTTTTTTATATCCGGCAGTTCCTGATGAATATTTGGCATATAAAGGATTTAGATTTATAATGGTAAAAAATTATATGATATTTTATAAAGTTAAAGAAAAACAAATAAATATAGATCGTTTTTTATATGGACACAGAGACTGGATGAATATTTTAGATAATGATAATTAAAACATATTGGAGCTATTACAAACTATGGCTAATGAGTATAAAATAGTAATATGGAAATAAAAGACGATTTCAGTCTATTAAGAAAAATCCCCAATGTTCTGCGAGCGAGGGGCTTCCGTCTTTATCTATCCAACGGCAAACGTTTAGTCGATCTTTGGCTAAACGGCGGGGCGGCAGTCTTGGGTCACACTCCGCCGAACATTTTACGCGAACTAAAAAACACCGCAAGCCGAGGCTTATATTCCCCCCTCCCCCACTTCACCGAAGCCCGTTACCTAAGGTCCCTATCCAAAATTTTCCCAACCCGAGTCTTCCGCCTCTACGCCGCCCCGCCGCAGGAATTGTCCGTACTTTTCAACAACGGAACCGCCAAACTTTGGCGCCCCTTCACCAACCCCGCGTCTCCATTTGCGGTAACAGAAAACTCCCCTATCCTTATCCCCGTACTCCCCGGCATACAACTCTGGCGCGGCGGACTACCGATAGGCTTGTGCGTAACAGCCGCCGAATCCGAAGCCCGCCTTACAAATCTGCCGCAGAGCGACATTCTTCCCCCCGTACTGCTTGCAACCGCAACGCGCGGAATCCACGACCTGCTGTCCGCGCCGAATAGGGCAGCCCCTAAACTACAGCGCGTCGAAAAAGTGTTAAGAGAAAGTCACTGGCTACGGCGCGGCATTTATCTTGAGTTGAGAGAAAAAGCGGAAACAGAGAACTGGTCTACGCTATTTCAAAAATTTATGGAAGCGGGATTTTTATTGCCGCCCGCCCCGTCCTTTCCGCTGATCCTTCCCGGCGAATTATCTGACGGGGAAGAAGCGAAATTGGCGGCGGTGTTGGGGGAGTTGTAGTGAATCAGTATTTTCAATAAAACTTCGTAACAACTAATAAAATTATTAATGCATTAAACCATTCTTACTTCTAATTCTTTTCCTACTGCCAATGCAATTTTACTAAGAAAATCCAATGAAGGATTATAATTACCGCTTTCAAGTCTGGAAATGTTAGATTGTTTTGTTCCAATCAATTCAGCCAAGTCTTTTTGTGTTAATTTTTTTTCTTTACGAGCCATAATTATTTCCTCAATAATTTTATATTCGGCTTCATTCGTTTTAAGTTCATTTTTTACGGCTTCATTTTTGAGAATAATAGATTTTGCTTGACTCCACTTCATAAGTTTTTCCTCCGTAAATATTCTTTCATTCGATCTAATGCCGTATCTAATTCTTTTTTTGGCGTTTTTTGTTTCTTTTTTACAATCCCGTGCAACAATATTACTTTATTGTTTTCAGGCAAAAAATAAAATATTCTAAAAATATTTGAAGCAAATTCTACTCTTAACTCCCATAAACCATTGTATTTTTTACCTTTAATAGTATCCACATGAGGATAATGCAATTCATTACCAAATTTTTCCAACAAATCTATCTCTCTGTATATTTTAGCCTGTTGTTTAGGGTCTAAACATAAAATGAACTCTAAAACAGGCGTTTTGCCATCTGTTTTTTCATAGAGTTCTATTTCATATTCCATATTTTAAATATATCATATTTGATATATCATGTCAACAAACTTTTTTAAATAATTTTTAGCTATTCATCTTTCGCCACTCGTGTACTATTCTCGTAATTAATGATGTCCAGTAACTGACGCTTGAAATAACCTTTAAAGAATGGATTTAACTGGCGGTAAAGATTTACAATTTCCTCAATTTCCTTATCCGTTTCACTGGCGAACATTTCCCCTTTTCCTGTTTCCAGCCATTTTGAACTGATCCCTGTGGTTAAATTGATAAGCTTTATCATACGGGAGTTGATTTTCCGTTCTCCTATCTCCATAGAACATAAAAAACCTGTACTAACGCATATTTTTTCGGAAAATTGGGCTTGGGTTAAATGCAGTTTCTTTCGGGCATAGGCTAATCGCTCATTTACCTTCATTATCATAGTTTAGCAAATATCATCATAGAGAACAAGAAGAATAAAATTCCAAGGCAAAATTATACTTTAAGTACTTGACATATATTTTCTATGAGAATATTATTATTACTATGAAAATATCAGGAAATATTGTTTTGGACAGAGATAATTTAGCTCTTATCTACTCTGGTTTGGGCAATATCAGTGATAAGGGACGAGAACAACTTAAAAACATCGCTCAATCTCTCATTGCTATACAGAATCGTCCGGGAACTCCTGTGCCTGACAGTATTGGTCGGGAAATCATGCGAGGTTCAACGAATACTTTTTTAAAAGGAGTTAAATAACAAAATTTTAACTTATTCACATTGATGGTTTAGTTATGTGCCATAAAATTTGAAATTTTGGTTTAAAGGGATAAGAACCTGAAAACTCAAAATAATAATTTTATGAATTTATACACATAAAAGTTTGGTTGCCAAACTGAAGGAGAAAATCATGGCAAACAAAAAAATTTTACTAGGAATGTTAGTAATGGTACTGACATTCGGATTAACGGTTGTTGCGTGCGAAGAAGAAGAGGAGGAAGAAAAAAAACCTCCTTTCTTTGATGATGTAACAATTAGGGTATATGATATACCTTCAACTCAAAATGGTCAAAATTTTACAATTTCTCTGATTGATGATGGTGAAGTAAAAACTTCAAAAAGCGGGGTGGTTACAAATGGTACTGCTGTAGCAACATTGACGTGGGAAGGTCGCAATTTTGCAGTTGTAACAAAGAAAAAAGATGGTGCACAATATTGGGAAGCGGATATCGGTATAAAAATAGGGGATAATACCCAAAAAACAACTAAAACTCCTGTTGAATTTACGATTCGGGATGATGTTACATCCATAAGTGGATCGTATCCATTGTCTTACAGTGAATTTCAATAATGGTAATTTATCAGGTTTAAAACAATAAAACCATTTATTTGTATTTTCTGACTAACCCTCTGATAAAAAACAAAACGACAAACTACAAAGAACATTGTTTTGTTCTTTTATCAGAGGAGTCAATTATATAAAAATATTACATTTCTACTTTAGATGCTTATTGATTAATATTTTAAATCGAATTTATGTTTCTTTTCCCTTCCTCCACGGAAGAATAGGCGGAATCAACCACCATGACATTAGGACGGCTATCCCGAAAACACAGTAAGCAACTGTGAATGCAATTTGCGGGAAGTTATAAAATATCAGCAGATGAATCAATCGGGCAATAAATGACTCACCGCTGGCGTTTTGCTGTCCTGCCGCGATACGGAGTTCGTATTCCCATTCCGTTAACGGACATGATATTCCAAATAGTGTTTCAAAAACAACAAGCAGAATCATTGCCAAGTGTATTGCCCTGAACCAAAAATTTTTGACGAAACGCCATCGTAAAACGCCGCCGAGTATAATTACAAATAGTCCGCCGACAACGAATGTAACATATCCAAAGTGAATCGACACAATCAAGTCGGCAATTAAAGACTTATTCATAGATCATTTCCCGGTCCTGCATAAACTCCTGTAAAGCCCTTCTTGCACAATCAACTCGTCATGACTACCTGATTGTATAATCCGCCCTTTTTCAAAAACATAAATGACATCCGCGTTGCGAATGGTGGAAAGCCGGTGTGCAATCGTTACGATTGTGCGGCTTCCGGCTATTTCATTGATCGCCTGCTGTATCTGCTCTTCGGTGTGTACGTCTACGGACGCAGTCGCTTCGTCAAGAATCAGCACCGGAGCTTGGCATAGTACCGCTCTTG